>Ga0187894_10003160_pt1 | contig 18770 bp, 24 predicted proteins | sample GBC1701081metaG_FD_136650 | JGI IMG/M metagenome (GOLD analysis project Ga0187894, IMG submission 136650) | White microbial mat communities from a lava cave in the Kipuka Kanohina Cave System on the Island of Hawaii, USA - GBC170108-1 metaG ...
ACTCCGAGGCCTACAACTCGGTCGGCGGCTTCGTGTTCGGCGAGCTCGGGCGGCTGCCCAAGCGCGGCGACATGGTGCGCGCGAACGGCTACTCGCTGCGCGTCGAGTCGGTGCGGGAGAACCGCGTCGAGGCGGTGCGGATCCGCGACCACCATCCGGAGGAGGGACGCGATGGATCCCGCTCGGCGCGGCCGGTCGAGGAGGCGGCGTCGGCGGTGCCGCGCCGCGAGCGCGATGGAGGTGGGTTGGAACCGGGTGTCTAGCTAGATTAGCTAGACTGTGCTACGATCGCGGCGTGACTCAGATCGGAATGCACGAGGCCAAGACGAAGCTCTCTCAGCTCGTGCAGCGCGCGGAGGCGGGAGAGGACATCGTGATAGCCCGCCGCGGCAAGCCTGTCGCCCGCCTGGTCGCGGTGCCGGCGGCCGCCTCGATGGCAACCGTGCGCGGCGTTTGGCGTGACCGCGTGCGCATGGCCGAGGACTTCGAGGAGCTTCCCGACGACCTGGCCGAAGCTTTCGGCGCGCGCTGAAGCTGCTGCTCGACACCCATGCCGCGCTGTGGTGGCTGTCCGGCGACGAACGCTTCGGCGAGACGGCGGAGGGCCACCTCACCGATCCCACCAACCAGGTGCTGCTCAGCGCGGCCGTGGTCTGGGAGGTCGCCATCAAGCGCTCGCTCGGCAAGCTGGACGCGCCCGCCGACTTCGCGGCCACCCTGCTGCGCGCCGGCGCGTGGCCGCTGCCCGTCAGCCTCGACCACGCGGCGGCCGTCGAGGACCTTCCGTGGCATCACCGCGACCCCTTCGACCGGATGCTCGTCGTCCAAGCCGCCGCCGAGCGCGCCGCGCTCGTCTCAGGCGACGCGACACTGCATCCCTACGACGTCACGGTGATCTGGTAAACACGTGTTGGCGCGCTTATCTCGCCGCCCGTCTTCGAGCATGCGTTCAGCGTCGCCCATGGGATCTCGGGTTCCGAGTCGCGTGTCTCAGGTGCCAGGTTCTTCACGGCCTCCCCGATGACCACGAACTGGAAGAGGAGCGCGTCGTGCAGCAGGGAGTCGTCCTCACGGTCTGCCGCTTCGCCGGCCTGCGCGAGATGCGCGTGGATCGTGACGATCGCGTCCTTGATGTCCCGCAGCCGGTCCTGCTCGTTCCGGCTCACAGCGGCGCGGCCTGGGTCAGGACCTCAGCCCGACTGTTTCGGTATAACTCGGTGGTCCCGGCGGGATCGAACTCCGGCGGCAGGCCGTTCCGTCCGTAGGGAGGACTACCTTCGCGAGATCAGTGCTTCTTCTTGGAGGTGGTCCTGCCGGGATGTGGTGCGTCAAGCTGAGTGATTCCCAGCGCGACGCCTTGCGCGCGCTGATCAAGGCCCAGTCGGAGGTCGGGCCGGCTCTCACCGCGGCGCTCGAGGCCATCGACCTGGCTCGTTGGGACGAGCTTCCGGAGGCCAGCCTGCCCTGGGGGCGGGTGGCCGAGCTGGCGACGGCGCAGGGCATCGGCGAGGCGGACGTCGTATGGGACCTCACCGCCAAGCACCCTCACCCGTAGCGGTAGAACCCCTCCCCGGCCTTACGCCCGAGCTTGCCTTGGGCGATCAGGTCTCGTAGACGGCCGGGCACGTCGGCCCCGATCGACTCGCCGATCGCCGCCGCCACGTCCAGCCCGACGAAGTCGAGCAGCGCGAGCGGACCCATCGGGTGCCCCGCGCCAAGCTTCATGCAGGTGTCGATCGAGCCGGCGTCGAGCCCGTTGCGCTCGAGCAGCCGCACGGCGTCGAACAAGTAGGGGAAGAGCAGCTTGTTGACCACGAACCCGGCGGAGTCCGGCACCTCGACCGCGGTCTTCCCGAGCGCCTCGCACAGGGCGCGTAGGCGCCGACGCGTGCGCGCGCTGGCCGCGTCCGGGAAGGACAGCTCGACCAGCTCCATCTTCTCCACAGGATTGAACACGTGCAGGGCGCCGAAGCGGTCCGGGCGGCCGCTCGCGGCGGCCAGCTCGGCCACCGACAGCGACGATGTGGTGGTGGCGATCATCGCGTCGTCGGACAGCACCGACGCGAGCCGCCCGTAGAGCGCTCGCTTCGCCGCCGGCCGCTCGGCGATGGCCTCGACGACCACTCCGCATGCCCCCAACTCGTCCAGGTCCGTCACCACGCGCGCGCGATCCTCCAAGCGGTCGCGGACGCGCCCCGCCGAACCGTTGCTACGCGCCCACACGACCACCTCGTGGGAGCCCGCGGCGGCGCGCGCCAGCCCAGAGCCGACGGCGCCGGTGCCCGCTATGCCAAGGAGATCAGCCATTGGTTGACTGGTCAGTCAATCGGTAGGCTAACCCTAAGCGATCACGGAGGAAGCGGCGGATGCGGAACGGAAACGGGCGCGAGGTGGTCATCGTAGAGGCCGTGCGCACGCCGATCGGTCGCGGCCACCCCGAGCGGGGCTACTACAAGGACACTCACCCGAACGAGCTGCTCGGCCGGTGCTACACCGAGGTGATCGAGCGTGCCGGCATCGACGCCGCCGAGGTCGAGGACGTGATCACCGGCTGCGTCCAGCAGTACGGCGAGCAGATGTTCAACGTCGGCCGCAACGCTTGGCTCCAGGCCGGTTTGCCGGTCGAGACGCCGGCCACCACCGTCGACCGCCAGTGCGGCTCGGCTCAGCAGGCGATCAACTTCGCCGCCGCGCTGATCTCGTCGGGGGTTCACGACGCCGCGATCGGCGCGGGCGTGGAGCACATGGGCCACGTGCCGATGGGCGTCGGCTTCAAGTGGGTGGACGACGTCGGCTCGCCCTGGCCGCCCGAGCTGATGGAGCGGTACAACCTCGTCCCCCAGGGGATCTCCGCCGAGCTGATCGCCGATCGGTGGGAGATCCCGCGCTCCGAGCTCGACGAGATCGGCCTGCGCTCCCACCAGCGCGCCCACCGGGCCACCGAGGAGGGGCGCTTCGAGCGCGAGATCGTGCCCTTCGCGGTGAACGGCCACACCTACGTGACCGACCAGGGCATCCGTCCGGACACGAGCCTCGAGGCGCTCGCGCGGCTCGAGCCGGCCTTCAAGGAGGACGGCCGCGTCACCGCCGGCAACTCGTCGCAGATCTCGGATGGCGCCGCCGCCGTGCTGCTGATGGAGAGCGGCAAGGCAGAGGCGCTCGGCCTCGAGCCCCGGGCGCGGGTCGTGGATCAGACCACGATGGGCGTCGATCCGGTGATCATGCTCACCGGCCCCATCTCGGCCACCAAGAAGCTGCTCGAGCGCAACGGGATGACGATGGCCGACGTCGACCTAATCGAGATCAACGAGGCCTTCGCCTCGGTCGTGGCCGCCTGGCGACGGGAGCTCGAGCCGGACATGGACCGCGTGAACGTGAACGGCGGCGCGATCGCCCTCGGCCACCCGCTGGGCTCCACCGGCGCGCGCCTAGTCACCACGTTGCTGCACGAGCTGGAGCGCTCCGACCGGGAGGTCGGGCTGGTCACCATGTGCTGCGGCGGCGGGCTCGGGACCGGCACGCTGATTCAGCGCCTGTAGCACCACACCCTCATGGTTCGGGCCGGACGGGCCGATACACGGGGCATGCGCGCCCTGCTCCTACGCCTGCGCGACCAGCGCGGGTTCTCGCTAGTCGAGATCCTCATCGTCATGATCCTGCTGGGCATCCTCGCGGCGATCGTATTGCCCGCCCTGCTCGGCAACGCCGGTAAGGGCGACGACGCCTCAGCCAAGTCGGACGTCAGCGAGGTGGCGCGGGCGGTGGAGCACTGCTCGGCCGGTGTCAACGACTACAGCGCCTGCGACGAGCCCACCGAGATCGACGTGGCGGGCTTTCCCTGGGGCAACGGAGCGGGGGAGGTGCGGGTGGTGTCCGCCGCCGAGCGCGAGTACGAGGTCCACGGGACCTCGAAGGGCGGCCACGGCTTCACGTGGACCAGGCGAGCGAACGGAACCATCGACCGGACCTGCGCGCCCGTCGGCAAGGGCGGCTGCGCGTCCGACGGCACCTGGTAGCGATGATACTTGATCCCCGGATGCCAGCCGGGGGCTCACGCACCCTGGCCCGAAGCAGCCGGCCGGCTGCGCAGGGTTCGGGCTTCCCCGCGCCACCTGGCCGGCTTGATGTCACCCGGGGGCTCGCGTCCTCGGCGTCTCATATTGCCGGGTGGGCGCCCTTCGTCTCGCATACGGCACCGAAAAGGGCCCACAACCGAGGCGACTGGCCGGCCGAGGCTAACCGGGGGCGGTTTCGCCGCAGGTAGCCTTCGAGGCCGTATGGACCTGACGCTGTCGCCCTCCGAGCGGGAGTTCCGCGACGAGCTGCGGGCGTGGCTCGAGCGCAACCACCCCGGCGCCGAGCCCGCCGGCGAGGACGCCGCCTTCGACCACCGCCGGCGCTGGCAGCGCCAGCTCTACGACGCGGGCTACGCTGGCTTCTCGTGGCCCGCGGAATACGGAGGACGCGGCGCGACGCTGGTCGAGCAGGCTCTGTTCGGCGAGGAGATGGCGCGGGCCAGGGCGCCCGCGCCGGCCAACGTGCTGGGTCTCGTGATGGGCGGGCCGGTCGTGATCACCCACGGCACGGACGAGCAGAAGGAGCGCTGGCTGAAGCCGATCCTGACCGGCGACGAGATCTGGTGCCAGGGCTTCTCCGAGCCGGAGTCGGGCTCCGACCTCGCCTCTTTGAAGACCCGGGCGGTCAGGTCAAACGGCGAGTGGCTGGTCACCGGCCAGAAGGTGTGGACGACCTTCGCCCAAAAGGCCAAGTACTGCATGCTGGTGGCGCGCACCGACCCGGACGTGCCCAAGCACCAGGGCCTGACCTACTTCATCATGGACATGGAGCAGGAGGCAGTGCAGGTGCGCCCGCTCCATCAGATCACCGGGGAGCCGGAGTTCAACGAGCTCTTCATGGAGGAGGCCCGCGTCCCGGACGGGAACGTGGTCGGCGGAGTGGGCAACGGCTGGGGAGTGGCCATCACCACCCTGATGAACGAGCGCGCCGGCCTGGGGGCGTCCGCCGCCGCGACCTGTCGCATCACGCTGGACGAGCTGAGGGCGCTGGCGCACGAGCGCGGCGCCGACCAGGACCCCGTCCTGCGTCAGCGGCTCGCTCAGGTCACGATCGAGGTCGAGCTGCTGCGGCTCAACTCCTGGCGCGGCCTGACTCAGATCATGAAGAAGGGCGTGCCCGGGCCCGAGGGCTCGCTGCCCAAGTGGCAGTGGGCCGAGGTCAACCAGACGCTCACCGAGCTCGCGGTCGACGTGCTAGGCGAGGAGGGGGTCTACTGGGGCTCGCCGTGGACCTACCGCCTGCTGCGTTCGCGCGCCAACTCGATCGAGGGCGGCACCACCGAGATCCTCAAGAACATCGTCGCCGAGCGGGTGCTCGGCCTGCCCAGGCTGCGGTGAGGCCCGAAGCGGGAGGCCCGTGAACTTCGACTTCTCCGACGACCAGCACGCGATCAAGCGCACGGCCAAGGAGCTGCTCGCCAGCCGCTTCGACGCCGGACGGATTCGCGAGCTGGCCGAGGCGGCGCGGTACGACGACGACGTCTGGACTGAGGTCGCGCAGTTGGGCTGGCCGGGCATCTTCGTCGACGAGGCCTACGGCGGCCAGGGGCTCGGCACCGTCGAGCTGATCATCCTGATGGAGGAGCTTGGCCACGCGCTCGCGCCCCTGCCGTTCCTGTCCAACGCCGCGGCCGGGCTCGTGCTCGCCGCCGCCGGCTCCGATGGCCAGAGGGAGCGCTGGCTACCCGGGATCGCCTCCGGCGAGGCGCGCGGCACGGTGGGCCTGGTCCGCGACGGCGAGGCGAGGCTCGTGCCCGACGCCGACTCGGCCGAGGTGATCCTGCTGCTTGGCCACGAGGGGGCCACGGTGGTCGAGGCCGCGGCCGCGGAGGTCGAGCCCGTCGCGACGATGGACACCACGCGCCGCTACGCCCGCATTCGCGCGGGCACCGGCGGCGAGCCGCTCGAGGGCGACCGCATCGCGGGGCTGTCCCGCGCGGCCGTCGCGGTGGCCGCCGAGCTCACCGGCATCGCGCAGCGGGCGATGGAGATGGCCGTCGAGTACGCGCGCGACCGTAAGCAGTTCGACCGCCCGATCGGCGCCTATCAGGCGGTCTCGCACCGGTGCGCGCAGATGCTGTTGGAGACGGAGGGGGCGCGCTCGGCGACGTACTACGCGGCCTGGGCCGGCGACGCGGAGCCGGAGACGCTCCCGTTGGCGGCCTGCATGGCCAAGGCATACGCCTCCGACGCCGGCTGGCGGGTATGCACGTCCTCGCTTCAGGTGCACGGCGGGATCGGCTTCACCTGGGAGCACGACCTGCACTTCCTGCTGAAGCGAGCCAAGGTCGACGCGCTGCTGTACGGGACGGCGAGCGAGCACCGCGACAACGTGGCGGAGCTGTCAGCTAGCGTCGGCTGAGCGCGGCGAGCAGCGGGCCCAGCACGCCGTGACGCTGGGGCTCGGGCGCCGGTCCGGTCATGACCTCCTGGCGCGGCCGCGAGATCACAAACAGGTGCTCGTGGCGTTCGTGACGAGAGTAGCGCGGCCCTCGGCGGCGCGAAAGCGACCGCCCGTAATGAGGGTCAGGACTCGCCGCGATAGCTCGGCATACCCTGCTCGTGCGCCTGAATGGGCCCGCGGCGCTCGGAGCCGAGGGCGATCTGATCGAGCCGCGCGATCTCGCGCTCGCCCTCCACGCGGGCGGGGTGACCGGGCGCCAGCCCGGCGATCAGGGTGCGGATGCGGTTGCGTAGCTGCAACGCGAAGTGGGGGGTGGAGGCGCCCATGAGCTGACGCACGTCCTCCACGGTGGGCTCGCGCCGGGAGCGGTCGGGGCGTTCGAACTCGGACATACGGCTCGAGATTACCCGTGGGGCTACGGACCGAGCAGCGCCGCGGGGACGACGGCGATCCCGTCGCGTCGCCGGTACGCGTCCTGCCCGGTCGTGATGACGATCGAGTCCAACAGCTCATCCCCGATCTGCCGGGACAGCCATCGAAGATGATGGACATGGTCGTCGGTGACGTCGCGGGCCAGCTTCACATCGATGCCCACCACGCGACCGTCCGCGCGCTCGACGATCAGGTCGATCTCACGGTCTCCGCCAGCCGTACGCAGATGCTTGACGGTCGCCTCCGCCGCCTGCGCGCCGAAGGTGATCGAGGCCGCGACGCGCCGAAAGCGGCGTACATCGAAGCCGGCAAGGCCGAGTTCCTCGTTGCGACCCTCGAGGACATGGATCTGGGAGACCGCCGCTTCGACAAGGTCTTCGCGGTCCGAGTGGGCGTCTTTCACCGCGATCCCGACCGTGCGCGCGGCATCGTCGAGCGGTGGCTCGCTCCCGGCGGCGCGGTCCTCGCATTCTTCGACCCGCCCTGAGCAGCTCCCGCGCCGCCACGGGCGCGGTGACGGACGTCAGGCGGAGCCCGGTTTCGGTCGGCGGTCGATCGCGGTCAGATGGCCTCCATCGAGGCGCTCGCAGATCAGCGTCGCCGCACCCCCGTGCCCGCATCCGACCTCGAGCACCCGGTCATCCGGTCGGATGAGGCGAGCCACGCGGTGGCGCCCGTGTCAGCTCGACCGCCGCCTTGCCGACGAGCAGCACGGCGACGAGCGCCACGAAACTCAGCGGCCCGAGCCCGAGCCCCGCGATCGCGAGCGCGAGCACGGCCCCGGCGATCCCCAGTCGCATCGAGACGACCCAGTCCGCGCCGCGGTTGGCGCGGCGAATCGCCGCCAACGCGGCCAGGTAGGCGCCGAGGCCGGCGCCGAGCGGGAGGCGGTCGGCCAGCTCGAGCGACTCGCCGTGCGCCGCCGCCTCGACCGCGAACTCGACGCCGACGGCGGCCGCGGCGATCCCGGCGAAGACAAGGAGGTGACCCTGCGCCCAGACGAAACGGCCGCCGAAGCGGTGGTCGACCGGCATGCTCCTGAAGATGCCGAAGTAGAGCCACCAGATCGTGGCGGCGATGGCGAAGCCGAGCACCGCGACAAGCGCCGCGGCGAGGCTGGAGCCGGTCTCGAGGCCGGCAACGGTGACGACGATCGATCCCCTAGGCGATCACGAACGTTTCCGAGTCTCCGCTCGCGGCGCCCGCGACACCGGCCGACAGCGCCGCGATCGCAAGCATCCCGGCGAGCACGCCGAGGCGGAACACCGCGTCGTCGCTGTCGAAGCCGGTCGCGTACCACGTGTAGCCCATCCACCCCCACCACACCGGGACGAACAGCCCGGCGAAGACGGCGAGGCCGGCGACCGAGTGGTCCGCGTGCAACCGCGTCGCCAGCGCGGCGATCGCCGCGACGAAGACGAGGTCGAAGAACAACTCGAGCCAGCTCGCGTGGCGCTCGCCGCGCAAAGGCGGCTCCGGCGGCGATCCGGGTGAGGCCTCGGTGCTCACCGCCGCGGGTCGCGAAGCCGCGCGCGGGCAGCCGCTCTCACGCGTAGTCGGTCCCGGAGCCCAGGGCCTCCCAGGTGTCGAGCTCGCGCAGGCGCGCGTCGAGCTGTGGGCTCGATCGCGGACGCCCTGTCGACCTCATGGCGCGTTCGCCTGCACCGGGATCAACTCGGTGATCGCGTCCAGTTGGGCCTGCTGGCGGATCGAGATCGCGGTGGCGTCGCCCAGGATCCAGGCGCGGTTGTACACCGCCTCGCCGGGGTCGTCCTCGTAGCCCGGCTGCACGCTCAGCAGGTAGCTCTCGAGCGGCTCGGGCAGCTCGTCGACGCGGTCGGTCAGGAGCAGGGGGGCGAACACGCCTCGCGTGGCGAGCGAGGCGGCGGCCGCGACGTCGAGCGGCCGGATGGTGCTGGCGAGCGTGAAGTTGTAGCCCGGCACGACCACCCCCCAGCCGAAGTCGCCGCGCTCGTAGCGGGCGAACGAGATCGCGTTCTCCACCGGCGTCGGTCCCTGGACGCGGTTCACCGCGCGGGCCAGCCCGCGTCGCTCGAGCAGGTCGGCCACCCGCTTCGAGATCACCCGCTCGGGGCCGAGCAGGTACACGTTGGGACGCTCGTGCTCGCGCAGGGCGCTCAGCACGGGCGCTGGAATCGAGTCCGCTCTCACCGGCAGCGCCGCCTGGCCCGAGCGGGCGGCCCAGGCCGCCGCCGGCATCGCCCACTCGGCCTCCTCGCCGGAGTAGAGGACCACGTCCCCGGAGGGCCGCCCGCGGGCGGCCGAGAAGAAGCGGTCGATCGCCGCGGCGCGGGCGAACGGGTCCGCCCCCTTCACCGCGGCGGTCTTGAAGCCGTCGGGGCGGGCCACGTCGGGCCCGATCCGGATCACCTGGGCGTCCCTCGAGAGATCCGACCCGCGCGGCGCCAGCCGCGCGAGCGTCCGCTCGGTGACGGTGGGGAGCTCGTCGCCGTCCGAGAGCAGCAGGGGCGCGCCGATCGGCGGGCCGGCGAGGACCGACGCGGCGATCGCCGACCGCCAGTCGTCCTGCTCCACGAGTGCCACCGCGGTCGGGCGGTCGGCGTCGCCCGTGGCGGGGAAGAGGGCGCCGGCCACGCCGGCGGCGTCGGCCGCGGCGTCGCCTCCGCCGATCCGGATCGTGTTGCGGGTGGCGGTCGAGGGAAAGCCGAGCTTTGCGGCGGCCCCCTCGTCCTCGGCCTCCGCTCCGAGCTGGGGCGGCGGCGTCTCCTCGTCGCCCAGCGAGCAGCCCGCCAGGAGCGCGCATAGGGCCAGGGTCGAGAGCAGGACGCGGCGGGGCACGGCGCGGCGCACGGTAGCGAGGTCTATCGCACCCGGCGGCGGCACCGAGTACGATTGACTGGTCAGTCAGCGGCGGCTCGGAGGCGTGCCAGCGGTGGATTTCCGGCTCAACCAGGAACAGCTCGAGTTCCAGGCCCACTGTCGCCGCTTCGCGCGCGAGGTCATCCGGCCGGCGGCGCCGCGGCACGACCGCGAGGAGAGCGTGCCGTGGGAGGCGATCAGGGCCGCGCGCGAGTGGGGGCTGCACGGGCTCGAGCACGTCCAGCGCATGGCCACGGACGCCGACGGCCTGATCGGCTGCATCTACGCCGAGGAGCTCCACTGGGGCTGCGCCGGCATCGGGCTCGCCATCTCCGGGGGCGGGCTGGCCGCGGCGGGCATCGCCTCCTCCGGCACGCCGGAGCAGATCGCCCGCTGGCTGCCCGAGTGCTTCGGCGTCGGCGACGAGATCAAGCTCGGCGCGTACGCGGTCACCGAACCGAGCGCCGGCTCCGACGTTCGCTCGCTGCGCACGACGGCCAAGCGGGACGGCGACGAATGGGTGCTGGACGGGACCAAGGTCTTCATCACCAACGGGGGCGTCGCGGACGTGACCGTCGTCGTGGCCACCGTCGACCCGGAGCTCGGACACCGAGGCCAGGCCTCGTTCGTGGTGCCCAAGGACGCCCCGGGCCTCTCGATGGGCAAGAAGGAGTCGAAGCTGGGCATCCGGGCGTCGCAGACCGCGGAGGTGATCCTCGCGAACTGCCGCGTGCCGATGGACCACCTGCTGGGCGGCCCGGACAAGCTTCAGCGGAAGCTCGAGCGGGCCCGCTCGGGCCGGTCCACCGGGCGCTCCTCGAACGCGCTCGCCACATTCGAGCTGACTCGCCCACTCGTGGGCGCGGCGGCGCTCGGCATCGCGCGGGCCGCCTACGAATGGACGCTCGAACAGCTCGAGGGCCGCGACGAGCGCGGCGTGCCGGTGCTCGAGCAGCAGCGCGCGCAGCAGGTGCTAGCCGACGTGGCGACGGAGATCGAGGCCGCCCGCCTGCTCGTGTGGCGGGCCGCCTGGCTGGGCCGCAACGGTGTGGCCATGACCGGCGGCCAGGGCTCGATGTCGAAGCTCAAGGCGGGCGACGTGGCGATGTGGGTGACGACCACCCTGATGGATCTGGTCGGCTCCTACGCCCAGACCACCGACTGCCCGCTGGAAAAGTGGTTCCGCGACGCGAAGATCTATCAGCTCTTCGAGGGCACGGCCCAGGTCCAGCGGCTCGTGATCGCGCGTATGCAACGGGCCGAGCACCAGCGCTGGCGCGAGGAGGCCACCGAGGTGCTCGAGCAGGCGCCGGGCAACGCGCCGGGCGATCCGATCAGCGCTTAGGCTCCGCGCCGTCGCGGTCGCGCGACGAGCGCAAGAAGATGCGACCGACGAAGAAGAGCACCACCCACGGGATGATGAGCGCGGCGAGGCCGATCGCCGCCACGGCGGGGTGATCGTAGACCGGGTGGCCCGCGTGCGCCAGCGGCGTGAGCAGGTCCATACAGACCAAGCGTAGACCCCGCGGCGCGCGAGCCGCCCGACCAGAGCGTCTAGTCTAGGTTGCTCGTTCCGAACTTCGAAGGTGGAGGAGACGACATGCCGGGTCTCGGCGGGCGCATGTCCACAGTGATCAAGGCCAAGATCTCGAAGCTGCTCGATCGGGCCGAGGACCCGGCCGAGACGCTCGACTACGGCTACCAGAAGCAGGTCGAGATGCTCCAGAACGTCAAGAAGGGCATCGCCGACGTCGTAACGTCGAAGAAGCGCCTGCAGATGCAGTCGACCAAGCTCGAGCAGCAGGTGGTCAAGCTCGACACCCAGGCGCGCCGGGCGCTCTCTCAGGGCCAGGAGGATCTGGCCCGGGTGGCGCTCGAGCGCAAGACGCTCGCGCAGACCGAGCTCCAGTCGCTCGACGGGCAGGTCAAGGAGCTGGAGAACCAGCAGGAGCAGCTTACCGCCAACGAGCAGAAGCTGCGCCAGAAGATCGAGCAGTTCAGGACCAAGAAGGAGGTCATCAAGGCCCAGTACTCGGCCGCCGAGGCGCAGGTGCGGATCTCCGAGGCGGCCAACGGCGTGGGCGAGGAGATGGCCGACCTCGGCCTGGCGATCCAGCGCGCCGAGGACAAGACCGAGACGATGCGCGCCCGCGCGTCCGCGGTCGAGGAGCTCGAGCAGGCCGGCACCTTCGACGACCTGTCGCAGCTTGGGTCGGGTCAGGACGACATCGACCGCCAGTTGCACGAGCTCACCAGCGGCGCCCAGGTGGACGACGAGCTGGCCAAGATGAAGGCGGAGCTCGGCTCCGGCACGGGCGGGGACGCCCCCGCGCTCGAGCAGGGCAAGGAGAACGCGTGATCGTCCGAGTCTCCGGCGAGGGCCAGTTCCGGCTGCCCGACGAGGACGCCGACCGTCTCAACGAGCTCGACAACCGGGCGGTGTCCGCCGTCGAGCAGGGCGACGAGACCGGCTTCCGCGAGCTCTGGTCGCAGATGCTCGAGCTGGTGGCGAGCGACGGGAACGCGCTCTCCGAGGACGAGCTGGTCGAATCCGACGTGATCCTCCCGCCGCGGGACATCACCTTCGCGGAGGCGAAGGGGGAGTTCACCGGCGACGGGCTCATCCCCGACTGAGGAGGACGATGCTCGGGCTGCCTGACGGCGTGCGGGCGTGCCTGTTCGACCTCGACGGGGTGCTGACCCAGACGGCGAAGGTCCATGCCGCCGCGTGGAAGGACATGTTCGACGGCTATCTGCGCGAGCGTGCGGAGCGAACCGGCGAGGAGTTCGTGCCGTTCGATCAGGCGGTCGACTACGCGGACTACGTGGACGGCAAGCCGCGCTACGACGGGGTGCTGTCGTTTCTGGCCGCGCGCGGCATCGAGCTGCCGCGGGGCGATCCGAGCGATCCGCCTGGCGCGGAGACCGTCGACGGTCTGGGCAACCGCAAGAACGAGCTCGTCCTGCGACTGATCCGCGAGCGGGGCGTGCAGCCGTACGAGGGGTCGGTCCGCTACGTCGAGGCGGCACGCGACGCGGGGCTGCGCCGGGCGGTGGTGTCGTCGAGCACCAACTGTCGCGACGTGCTCGCGGCGGCGGGCATCGAGCACCTCTTCGAGGCGCGGATCGACGGCGTCGTGGCGGAGCGCGAGCGGCTGGAGGGAAAGCCGGCGCCCGACACCTTCCTGGCCGGCGCCCGGGCGCTGGGGGCCGAGCCCGCCCAGGCCGTCGTCTTCGAGGACGCCCTCGCCGGGGTGGCCGCCGGGCGCGCGGGGGGCTTCGCCTGGGTCGTCGGCGTCGACCGCACCGGACAGGCGGACGGGCTGCGGGAGCACGGCGCGAGCGTCGTGGTCTCCGACCTCGCCGAGCTGCTTGGAGGCGAGTGATCAAGCGGAGAAGCTTCCGGGTCGATCCGTGGGAGCTCTGCGAGGCCGAGCTCGACCTCGACGTGCTGGCTCAGACCGAGTCGGTCTTCGCGCTGGCCAACGGCCACATCGGGCTGCGCGGCAACCTCGAGGAGGGCGAGCCGCACGGCCTCCCCGGGACGTACCTGAACGCGTTCTACGAGACGCGCCCGCTGCCGTACGCCGAGGCGGGCTACGGCTATCCGGAGGCCGGGCAGACGGTGGTGAACGTCACCAACGGCAAGGTCATCCGCCTGCTCGTGGACGACGAGCCCTTCGACGTCCGGTACGGGTCGTTGCGCCGCCACGAGCGCCGGCTCGACTTCCGGGCCGGCGTGCTGCGGCGCGAGGCCGAATGGCTGTCGCCGGCGCGGCAGGCCGTGCGGGTCTCCTCGGTGCGGCTCGTCTCCTTCGCGCAGCGCTCGGTGGCGGCGATCATGTACGAGGTCGAGCCGCTGGAGGCCCCGGCGCGCTTGGTGGTGCAGTCCGAGCTGGTCGCGAACGAGCCGCTGCCCGGCGTCGTCCAGGGCGATCCGCGCGCCGGGGCCGGGATCGGCTCGGTGCTGCGCTCGGAGTCGGTCACCGAGCGCGACGCCCGAGTGGTGCTCGTGCACTCCACCAAGGCGAGCGGGCTCCTGATGGCGGCCGGAATGGATCACCTGGTAGACGGGCCGCCCACCACCCAGATGACCGTGGAGAGCAGCGCGGACCTCGGGCGGGTGACCCTGGCGGCCGAGCTCGAGCCGGGCCAGCGGCTGCGGCTGGTCAAGCTCCTGGCCTACGGATGGTCGAGCCAGCGCACGCTGCCCTCGGTGCGCGACCAGGCCGAGGCCGCGCTGGCCGGCGCCCGCCACACCGGCTGGGACGGCCTGCTCGCCACGCAGCGCGAATATCTCGACGACTTCTGGGACCGCGCCGACGTGGAGCTCGAGGGCGACGCCGAGCTGCAGCAGGCCGTCCGGTTCGCGCTCTTTCACACCCTGCAGGCGGGCGCGCGCGCGGAGCAGCGGGCGATCTCGGCCAAGGGGCTGACGGGGCCGGGCTACGACGGGCACACATTCTGGGACACCGAGACGTTCGTCCTGCCGGTGCTGACCTACACCGCCACGCACACCGCCGGCGACGCGCTTCGGTGGAGGCACGCCACGCTCGACCTCGCGCGGGCGCGAGCGAAGGTCCTGGGGCTCGCGGGCGCCGCCTTCCCATGGCGCACGATTCGCGGCCAGGAGTGCTCGGGCTACTGGCCGGCGGGCACGGCCGCCTTCCACATCGGCGCGGACATCGCCGACGCGGTGGTGCGCTACCAGCACGCGGCCGCCGACGAGGTGTTCGAGCTGGAGGTCGGCCTGGAGCTGCTCGTGGAGACCGCCCGGCTGTGGCGCTCGCTCGGCCACCACGACGCGCACGGCGCCTTCCGCATCGACGGCGTGACCGGGCCCGACGAGTACAGCGCGATCGCCGACAACAACGTCTACACCAACCTGATGGCCCAGCGGAACCTGCGGGCGGCGGCGGACGCGGTCGAGCGCCACCCCAAGCGGGCCCAGCAGCTCGGCGTCGATCTGGAGGAGTCGGCCGGTTGGCGCGACGCGGCCCAGGCGATGCGGGTTCCCTACGACGAGGGGCGCGGCGTGCATCCCCAGGCCGAGCAGTTCACCGAGCACGCGGCCTGGGACTTCGCCAGCACCGGGGCGGACCAGTACCCGCTCATGCTGCACTTTCCGTACTACGAGCTCTACCGCCGGCAGGTCGTAAAGCAGGCCGACCTCGTGCTCGCCCTGTTCCTGTGCGGGGACGCGTTCTCGGCCGGGGCCAAGGCCCGCAACTTCGAGTACTACGAGCCGCTCACCGTCCGGGACTCGTCGCTGTCGGCGAGCGTCCAGGCCGTGGTGGCGGCCGAGGTAGGGCATCTCGAGCTGGCCTACGACTACTTCGGCGAGGCCGCCCTGATGGACCTGGTCGACCTGCACGACAACACTCGCGACGGCGTTCACGTGGCCTCGCTGGCCGGTGCGTGGTTGGGGGCGGTGGCCGGCTTCGGCGGCATGCGCGACCACGGCGGCTCGCTCAGCTTCGCGCCGCGGCTGCCCCAGCGGCTGACGCGCCTGACCTTCCGGATCACCTTTCGAGGACGCCGGATGCGGGTGGAGGTCGACCAGCGTCAGGCTCGCTACACGTTGAAGGCCGGCGCGCCGCTCGACGTCTCTCACCACGGCACGCCGGTCACCGTCACCGCCGACGAGCCGGTCACCTGCCCGATCCCCGAAGCGCCGGCCCGGCCGGCGCCCAGCCAGCCGCCCGGACGGGCGCCAGCCCGGCGCCGACCGGCCAGCTAGCCGGCCAGGTGGCGCGGGGGATACCGAACCCTGCGCAGCCGGCCAGCCGGCTGCTCGCGGGGGATACCGAACCCTGCGCAGCCGGCCAGCCGGCTGCTCGCGGGGGATACCGAACCCTGCGCAGCCGGCCAGCCGGCTGCTTCGGGCCTCGGGGCGTGAGCCCCCGGCTCGCATCAGTTGAGCCTCCTTAAGCCGCTTGACTTCGTTGTCCGGCCGGATTAACGTGCGCCTGTCCAGACAGGTTCTCGACCGTGCAGAGCACGCTCGGGCGCAAGGGGAGGACGATTGCATTCGCGGAAGGAACGGCGGCCCCAGCACGCGCGGCACGAGGACGGTCTGCGAGCGGAGTCGGTCGGGAAGCGCTTCGCCGGCGTCGAGGCGCTGCGCGCCGTCGACCTCGCCCTGGAGCCAGATGACTTCCTCGGCCTGATCGGCCCCAACGGCTCCGGCAAGACCACCCTGGTCAACATCCTGTCCGGCTTCTTCAGGCCGACCTCCGGGAGCGTGAAGCTGGCCTCGGTGGACGTGTCCGCGTGGCCGCCGTACCGGGTGGCTCGCCTGGGTCTCTGCCGCACGTTCCAGAACGTGCGCCTGTTCCCGCGCCTCACCGTGCTGGAGAACGTGGAGGTGGGCGCGTCCGGCGGCCTGCACCGCGAGCGCGGCAGGCGGGCGCGCGAACGGGCGTATGCCGCGCTCGAGGAGCTCGACGTGACCGAGCACGCCGACCGCCCCGCCTCCGAGCTGCCGTACGGGACGCAGCGCCGCGTGGACATCGCGCGCGCCCTGGCCGCCGAGCCCCGGTTCCTGCTGCTCGACGAGCCCGCGGCCGGGCTCAACGAGGCCGAGACCAAGGCGCTCGGCGAGCGCATCACGCAGATCGGACGGTCGCATGGTCTCGGCGTCCTGGTGATCGACCACGACCTCGGGCTGATCACCTCACTCTGCCGGCGAATCGTCGTTCTCGACTCCGGGAGCGTGATCGCCGCGGGCACACCTCAGGAGGTCACGAGCGACCCCGCGGTCATCGAGGCCTATGTGGGGGCTTCAGGTACCCAAGCTCCGGGCGGCGGGGCCGCCTCGGACGACACAGGAAGGAACTATGGATAGACCCACCGCAAGCCAAGGACCCAACCGAGCGCGACGGGCTCGCCGTGCCATGAGCGCCTTCCTCGCCGCGCTGCTGCTCGCCCTGGTCGTGGTCGCGGCGGCGTGCGGCGGAGACGACGACGAGGACTCGGGCTCGTCGGGCTCCGACTCCGGTGGACTGCCCGCCGAGTACGACATCGGAGTCAACATCGCGCTGACCGGCCCGATCGCTCCATACGACAAGCCGGCCCTGGACGGCTTCCGGATGGCGGTCGAGGAGATCAACGAAAAGGGTGGCATCGGCGGCAAGTCGCGGATCAACCTGATGATCGAGAACGACCGCAGCGACGCGGCGGAGTCGGCCAAGGTCTCGCAAGGCTTCGTGAGCGAGGGCGTGGACTTCATGGTCGCGCCGGGGGACTCCTCGGTCGCCATCCCCGCGGCGAGGATCGCCCAGCAGGCCGAGATTCCCATCATGTCGATCCTGGCCTCCACCACGACGATCAGGCAGGCCGTCGGCGAGTACTTCTTCAGCAACGCGGCGTCCGACAGCTTGGTCGCCACGGGGCTCGCGAAGTACGCCCTCGACGAGGGGATCGACACCGCCTACACGCTGATCGGCCCTGACGCGGCGTTCACGCAGAAGCTGCCCGAATACTTCGAGGTGGCGTTCAAGGACCTCGGAGGCGAGATCGTCGGCTCCGACACGTACCGCTCCGGGACCCAGGACTTCGGTCCGCAGGTCGCGGCGATCCGCAAGGCCAATCCGCAGCCCAAGGCGATCATGACGTCGATGTACGAGCCGGAGTTCCCGGCCTTCCTGAAGCAGCTCCGGGCGGCCGGGGTGGACCTGCCGCTGCTGGAGAGCGACGCCATCGACACACCGGCGACGCTGGAGCTGGGCGAGCTGATCGACGGGACCATCGCGGTGACGTACGGATTCCCGACGCCCGGCGACTCGCTGGACAAGTTCTACCAGCGGTTCGAGGAGCACTACGGCGAGCCGCCGCCGGCGGTCTTCCCCGCCATCGGCTATGACGCCGCGTCCATCATCGCGGACGCCGTGGAGCGGGCCGGAACGGCCGATCCCGCGGCGGTGAGGGACGCCATCGAGGGGACCGAGAAGTTCGACGGCGTCGTGGGGGTTACGACCTTCGGCACGTCGCTCGAGGGGTTCCCGATCCGACCGGTCACGATCCAGCAGTGGAGCATGACCGACTCCGGTGAGGTCGAGCGCAAGCTGCTCGAGAAGCTCAGCATCGGCCCCGAGGAGATCCCCCCGCCCTAAGGAGCCCGTTCACCGAGCAGCGATGTTGGACGTCCGCAACCTCACCGTCTCCTACGACGGGATACGGGCAGTGCGCGACCTCGATCTCACCGTCGGCGAGGGCGAGGTCGTCGCGCTGCTCGGCCCCAACGGGGCGGGCAAGAGCAGCACGCTCAACGCGATCGTCGGCCTGGCGCCGACCACCCGGGGGAGCATCCGGCTGGCCGGCGCGGACATCACGCGCACGCCTACCGAGTCGATCGTGCGCCTGGGCCTGACGCAGGTACCCGAGGGCCGTCAGGTGTTCGGGCAACTCACCGTGGACGAGAACCTCGTCCTCGGTGGGCTGGCGCACCGTAACGGCCGGACGAAGGACGAGGTGCGCGAGGGTCTGCTGGAGCTCTTCCCGATCCTGCGCGAGCGTGGCGGCCAGGCGGCTGGGACCCTCTCCGGCGGCGAGCAGCAGCAGCTCACGATCGCGCGGGCGCTGATGTCCGATCCTCGCATGGTGCTCTTCGACGAGCCCTCGCTCGGCCTCGCGCCGGTCGTGACCCAGAAGATCTTCGACCTGATCGCCAGCCTGCGCTCCCGCGGGCTCACCATGCTGGTGGTGGAGCAGAACGTGGAGCTGGCCCTGCGGATCTCAGACCGCGCCTACGTGCTCGCCAACGGCGAGTTGAAGCTCAGCGGCTCGTCGGCGGAGCTGCGCGAGGCGAGTGGAATCCAGCGCACGTATCTCGGCCTGGGGGGTGGCTGAGGCGTGGAGGAGCTCGTCCAGGCGATCGTGAACGCCCTCAGCCTGGGCGGCACGTACGCCCTGCTCGCGCTCGGCCTCTCGCTGGTGTTCAGCATCCTGCGGCTGATCAACTTCGCCCACGGCGAGCTGATCACGATCACCGGCTACGTGATGGTCTTCGCGCTCGG
>Ga0187894_10003161_pt1 | contig 18770 bp, 17 predicted proteins | sample GBC1701081metaG_FD_136650 | JGI IMG/M metagenome (GOLD analysis project Ga0187894, IMG submission 136650) | White microbial mat communities from a lava cave in the Kipuka Kanohina Cave System on the Island of Hawaii, USA - GBC170108-1 metaG ...
GGTGAGAATGTTCGCGATTGGTTATTTGTAGAAGATCATGCAAAGGCAATTGATGCAATTTTTCATAAGGGTAAATCAGGAGAGATTTATAACATTGGAGGCAACAACGAGTGGAAAAATATCGATCTCGTAAAATTATTGTGCCGCATCCTGGACAGTAAACTGAATAAAGCAGCGGGATCATCCGCATCTCTGATTACCTATGTGAAGGACCGGCCCGGGCATGATTTGCGTTACGCGATTGATCCCTCAAAAGTGATTAGTGAAACAGGGTGGAGACCCGAAATTTCGTTCGAAGAAGGCATTGAAAAAACAGTGGATTGGTACTTAAATAACCAGGCATGGCTTAAAAACGTAACTTCGGGAGCGTATCTTCAATACTATACTAAAATGTACCAGGACCGATGAAAGGAATCATTTTGGCAGGCGGCTCGGGAACGCGATTACACCCTCTGACACTGGCAGTCAGTAAGCAACTCATGCCATTGTACGATAAGCCCATGATCTATTACCCCTTGTCGGTTTTAATGATGGCGGGCATCAGGGAAATCCTGATCATTTCAACCCCTCATGATCTTCCACTGTTTAAAAAACTGTTGGGAGATGGCAAACAGCTTGGATGTACCTTCACTTTTGCAGAACAACCAAGACCTGAAGGCCTCGCTCAGGCATTCATCATTGGTGAAAAATTTATAGGGCAGGATCATGTGGCACTCATTTTAGGCGATAATATTTTTTATGGATCAGGATTGATGAAATTACTTCAGTCGTGTTCGAATCCAACCGGAGGAATTGTTTTTGCGTATCACGTTAATGACCCCGAACGATATGGCGTAGTGGAATTTGACAACGAGATGAAAGCAATTTCAATTGAGGAAAAACCAACACAACCTAAGTCCAACTATGCCGTACCCGGACTCTATTTTTACGACCAGGAAGTTGTTGCAATAGCTAAGGCATTAAAGCCCAGCCCACGAGGCGAACTTGAAATTACAGAAATCAACAACACGTACTTAAAAAAGGGAAAGTTAAAAGTTGCCCCCCTGAGCAGGGGAACCGCCTGGCTCGACACGGGTACGTTTGATTCGCTTTTGCAGGCTGCAAATTTTGTTCAGGTAATTGAACAACGACAGGGACTAAAGATCGGGTGCATTGAAGAAATAGCCTATCGGTTAGGGTTCATCGATCAACAGCAGCTTTTGGCATTAGCCAAGCCACTTGAAAAAAGCGGTTACGGTCAATACCTTAGAAATCTTCCTGAGTACTATTCGTAATAAATCACATGCAGTAATGTTTTGCCCACTGCGTGTAATGTCTCTTTGCTGATGATTTCCATGTTGTCTTTTCGAGTGTGGTGAAAGTCGCCAAAGCCCTCGATCGGGTCGTAACTCACGATGTCTACCATGGGTATTTTTCCAATCTCGTTTACAAACTTATGATCATCTACTGTGAAGCCTGCTTGTGCGTTAATAAAAAAATGAGAAAAACCTAAACGTGAAGCCGCACTCCAAACTTTAGCTACCACACTGGGAGCATACTCCATAGAGTAACCTTCTTTCGCAAACTGTGCATTTTTTCCTCCCACCATGTCTAGTAAAATTCCATAGTACGCTGAATAGTTCGATGTATGTTTGTTTTTAGACCAATGCTGGGAGCCAAGGCACCACCATTCCCTTAAACCAGGGGGCAAGGGATGAGTGTTTTGTTGCCCTTCTTTTTCTCCCCAATCTTCTCCATCAAAAAGTAAGATATCGAGACCAACCCCAGGCAACTTATTTATACTGATGAGACGAGCAATTTCTAACAACACCCCAACCCCGCTCGCCCCGTCATTGGCGCCATCAAATTGAGCGCCTGGTTTCTCTGAATCTTTGTCGGCAAAAGGTCGCGTATCCCAATGGGCTGCCAGTAAAATCCGTTTCTTTCCTTGCCTGCCGGCAGGCAGGTTTTCAGGTTCGAATGATGCAATAATATTTCGAAGATTAAGTTTTTGATTGTTGTAAGTGGTGGCTGAAAATTCCTGAGTCATGACGGCTGCACCGTATTTTTTGAACTGCGCAATAAAAAAATCCCCCGCCTTTACATGCGCGGCAGAGTTTGGTATGCGAGGGCCAAAATCCACTTGTTTTTTCAAAAAAAAGTAAGCAGAATCCGCATTGAATTCAGGGATGGCCACAGTTTTTAGCAATTTTTCAGACTCCAATGAGTCTTTTTTTTCTTTGTCTCCTGTGCAGGAAGCCAGGCTGAGAGCTGCTATAAAAACAAAAAAATTAATCCGCATACGTTCATTGAACGAAAATTATAATCCAATAGCCCTGAAAATCTAATAAATCCTGATCCGTTTTGCGAAAATCTAAAAATAGATTACCTTTGCTTCACGCATATGAAATAATCAGAAGAGGGGACACAAGTCCCCTCTTTGTTTATACGCTTTTTTTATGGAATTGACGGACGAGATCAAGAAGCTGGCTGAATCGCATCTTAAAGATGAAAGCCACTTTGTGGTGGACATAGTTGTTTCTCTTCGTAATAACCCTAAAAAATTGCTTGTAATCCTGGATGGAGATAAGGGTATTAATATTGACGATTGTGCGGAATTGAGCCGGGACCTGTCAAATGCGCTTGATGAAACAACCCTGGTAGATGGGGCCTTTGTACTGGAAGTTTCTACTCCCGGACTCGATCAGCCTCTGAAAAACATTCGCCAGTACGTTAAGAACATTGGCCGGAACGTAAAAGTGAAGACGAAAGTTAACACGGTGGAAGGTAAGCTATCGAACGTAACTGAAAACACGATCGAGCTTATTCAAACGACCGGAAGCGGCAAAAAGAAAGAAGAAAAAGTAATTAAAATTGCTTTTGAAGACATTGACAAAACATTTGTGTTGGTATCATTTAAATAATAATAGTAATGGACACGAGTACACTCATAGAATCGTTTGCAGACTTTGCGAAACAAAAAAACATCGATCGCCCTACGATGATCAGAATACTGGAAGATGTGTTCAGAAATATGATTCGTAAGAAGTACGAGACAGACGATAACTTTGACATCATTGTAAACGCAGACAAGGGAGACCTTGAAATCTGGCGCTTTCGTGAAATTGTTGACGATAACTCGGAAGATATTTGGGAACATGATAAAATTGCGCTTACAGAAGCGCAAAAAATTGAGCCCGACTTTGAAGTAGGTGAGGAAGTAGCGGAGCAAGTGTACCTCGAAGATTTTGGCAGGAGAGCGGTTACAACGGCACGTCAGACGCTGATGCAAAAAGTGAAAGACCTGGAAAAGGATATCATTTTCCAGAAATACAAGGATTTAGTGGGTGAGATTATCAACGGAGAGGTTTACCAGGTATTAGGTAAAGAAGTATTATTGATCGATGCCGAAGGGAATGAAATCGCTATTCCCCGCGGAGAGCAAATACCAAAAGATCGTTATAGAAAAGGCGAAACCGTACGTGCCATTGTTCACAAAGTGGAGATGGTAAACGGAAATCCTAAAATCATTCTTTCCAGAACGTCTCCTGTTTTTCTGGAGCGCTTGTTCGAACAGGAAGTTCCGGAAGTGTATGATGGGCTGATCACGATCAAGAAAGCCGTACGGGAGCCAGGAGAAAGAGCAAAAGTTGCCGTGGAGTCATACGATGATCGCATTGATCCGGTAGGGGCTTGTGTGGGTATGAAAGGCTCTCGAATTCATGCGATTGTTCGTGAACTTCAAAATGAAAATATTGATGTGATCAACTTTACCGAGAACCTTGAACTTTTCGTATCGCGAGCGTTAAGCCCGGCAAAAATTTCAAGCATCAAAGTAGATAAAGAAAATAATCGCATCATGGTGTACCTGAAACCCGATCAGGTGTCATTGGCGATCGGTAAGGGGGGATTGAACATTAAACTGGCAAGCAGGTTAGCTGGCTATGAAATAGATGTGTTCCGTGAACTTGATGGCGCACAAGAAGAAGATGTAGACTTAGATGAATTCTCAGATGAGATAGAAGGCTGGGTTATTGATGAGCTTAAGCGCATTGGTTTGGATACAGCTAAGAGTGTGTTGGCATTAAATAAGGAAGAGTTAGTGAGAAGAACAGACCTGGAAGAAGAAACCGTTGAAAGCCTCCACAATGTTTTGAAAAAGGAATTCGAGGCGTAATTGTGAAAGGTGCCAATGATCGATTAGCCAATGTTGTCGTGGCTTTGGTTCAACACTAATTGGCTAATTGATGAATTGAAAATTGATAATTAAAAGCAATATTTGAGAATGGCGGAAGAAAAATCGATACGAGCAAGCCAGGCGGCACGAAAACTCAACGTTGGGTTACATACCGTTTTTGAGTTTTTGGCTAAGAAAGGGCATGAGGTTGAGAACAACCCCAATGCTAAACTTACGCCTGAGCAATTCGCTATGTTGTCTAAAGAATATGCTTCTTCTGCCACCGAAAAACTGGAGGCGTCAGGTCTTACTATTGGCGCCAAGCATGTTGATAACATCACTATTGAAACCGAAAAAGAAACGAAGAAGCAGGTTGAGGAAGAGGAAAGTGTTTTAATTAAAAATCTTGCTTCGAAAAAAGAAGAAGAAAAACCTGAAAAGGTTGAGCACGAACGACCCGTACTGGAAGGAATTAAAGTGTTGGGCAAAATTGAACTTGAAAAGAAAGGGGCCCCTGTAGCCAAAGGGAAGAAGAAGGAAGAGGAAGGTAAAGAAGAACCTGCTAAACCTGCTGCTAAAGAGGAGAAACCAGTAGTTGAAAAACAACCCGATCCGGAACTTATAAAGGCAAAAGCCGGCAAACTTCAGGGCCTGAAAGTGGTTGATAAAATTGATTTACCGGTAGAGAAGAAGAAGGATCAGCCCGTAGCATCTTCTGATTTAAAAGATGATGCGCGCAAGAAAAGACCAAGAAAACGTCTCCCTTCTCCACCTGATAACAGAGGGGGTGGTCAACAAGCGCGCCCCGCTGGTAATAACCAACGAGGTGGCGGAGCAGGAAGACCATTACCTCCACGCACTCAAAAAGCTGAACCAACTGAAAAGGAAATTCAGGAACAAATTAAAGCCACCCTCGCGAAATTAAGTGGAGGCCATAAGAAAGGTTCGGGCTCAAAATACAGAAGAGAGAAGCGTCAGGCAGTTTCAGATGCACAGGATGTGCGGGATCTGCAGGAACAGGAAGACTCAAAAACGCTGAAGCTGACAGAATTCATTTCTGCCAATGACCTGGCGTCACTCATGAATGTTTCGGTGAACGATGTAATTTCAACTTGCCTGAGTTTGGGCATGTTTGTGTCAATCAATCAGCGACTGGATGCTGAAGCTATCACCGTTATCGCTGATGAGTTTGGATATGAAGTTCAGTTCATTTCCACAGAAGAAGATCTTGATGCTGTAGAAGAAAAGGATGCCGAAGAAGATTTGTCGCACCGGGCTCCAATTGTTACCATCATGGGTCACGTTGACCATGGTAAGACGTCCTTGTTGGATTATATCCGCAAAACAAAAGTAACGGCATCGGAAGCGGGTGGTATTACCCAGCACATTGGTGCGTACTCCGTAACAACACAAAGCGGAAATAAGGTTACATTCCTCGATACACCCGGTCACGAAGCGTTTACCGCGATGCGTGCACGTGGCGCAAAACTTACTGACATTGCAATTATTGTGGTGGCCGCTGATGATGATGTGATGCCGCAAACAAAAGAAGCGATCAATCACGCTCAGGTGGCGGGTGTTCCCATCATTGTTGCGATTAATAAAATAGATAAGCCTGGCGCAAACCCTGAAAAAGTCAGGGATTCGCTTTCTAAAATAAATATTCTTGTCGAAGAGTGGGGTGGTAAATATCAGTGTCAGGAAATTTCAGCGAAGACCGGTAAAGGTATCGATGACTTATTAGAGAAAGTCTTATTAGAGGCGGAAGTACTTAACCTGAAAGCAAACCCAAACAAACTTGCCGTAGGTTCAGTAATTGAAGCGCAGTTGGATAAAGGTCGTGGGTATGTGGCCACCATCATGGTGCAAACCGGAACACTGAGGATTGGAGATATTTTATTAGCCGGTGCGTATTATGGTCGCGTAAAAGCAATGTTTGATGATACCGGCAAGCGTGTAAACGAAGTTGGTCCATCAACACCTGCGCAAATGCTGGGGTTGGATGGCGCTCCGCAAGCGGGTGAAAAAATTATGGTGATGGAATCTGACCGTGAAGCGAGAGAGCTGGCAGCTAAACGCGGACAAATTTTACGTGAACAAAACATTCGCACTAAAAAGCACATTACCCTGGATGAAATCGGAAGACGATTGGCGATAGGTAACTTCAAACAACTGAATGTAATTGTGAAAGGTGACGTGGATGGTTCAGTAGAAGCCCTGTCGGATTCATTATTGAAACTTTCAACGCAGGAAGTTCAGGTTGCAATCATTCACAAAGGTGTTGGTCAGATTTCCGAGTCTGATGTATTGTTAGCATCTGCTTCGGATGCCGTTATTGTTGGTTTCCAGGTTCGTCCATCCAATGCCGCAAGACGAATTGCCGACCATGAAGAAATTGAAATCAGGCTATATTCAATTATTTACGATGCCATCAACGAAGTAAAAGCCGCTATGGAAGGTATGTTGGCTCCTGAAACACAGGAAGTGATTGTGGGTAATGCGGAAGTACGTGAAGTATTCAAGATCACGAAAGTTGGAACGGTGGCAGGTTGTATGGTAACGGATGGATACCTGAAACGCAGCAACCCGATTCGCCTTATCCGCGATGGTATTGTGGTGTATTCCGGAGAAATGGGTGCCCTGAAACGCTTCAAAGACGATGTAAGTGAAGTGAAATCAGGTTACGATTGTGGTATCAGCATCAAGAACTTCAACGATATTAATGTGGGTGATGTGATTGAGGCGTACGAAACACGTGAAGTGAAGAGAACGCTTTAGTGGTGAAAAATATTAAAAGTAAAAGAGGGTGTCTCAAAAGCTAAAAAAGAGAACATCGTCATTCCGAACGAAGTGAGGAATCCCCTTTTTCAGCGTTCATAAAGGAAGATGTCTCTCCGCCAACTGACGGATCGACATGACGTATGGCTTTCGAGGCAGCCTCTTTTTTATTTTGCTAGCTAAGTGATTTTAGAATTTTACTTCAGGGGCTTTCTCAGAACCTGCAGCGGCCTCAAATCCTTTGCGTACGGAAAAATCTTCATCACCACCAAACCAGTTCAACGCCATTTTCTTAAAGAAACCACGTACGTAGGTGTTGTACTCAGCAACAGAAGCATTATAGCGTTGACGCGCTACATTGATTCTGTTTTCGGTACCTTCTAATTGAGATTGTAAATCCTGAAAATTTTCTGTTGAGCGAATTTGAGGATATGCCTCAAAGGCCAGGTTAATAGCGGTATTAATTTGGCGTCCGGCTAACTCAAGGTCTTCCGGAGTTTTAGCACCCACAATTCCTGCCCGTGCCTGGGTAACCTGTGTTAAAATTCCCTTTTCATTTTCAGCTGCGGCTTTAACAGTGGCAACCAGATTAGGAACCAAATCAGCTCTTCGCTGATAGGCGGCTTGCACGTCACCGAATTCTCTTGTTACACCTTCTTGTGCTTTTACAGCATTGTCGTAGATGCCAGTACCCCAGCTTATAAAACCGAATACGATTACAACGATAACACCTATAACGACAAGTGTTGTGATTAATCCTTTACTCATATTATTGAAAATTTATGGTTGGTTGAAATTACTGATAATATTATAAAACATTGAAGCTTTTTATAAAGCAGCTCCTTCTGCCATTTTTTCGGCACTATCGGCAATGCGGAGCTGTTCGATGAAATCATCAATTTCACCATTCATAATAGCCGGAAGATTGTGTTGCGTGTACCCGATGCGATGATCTGTAACACGGCTCTGTGGATAGTTATAGGTCCTGATTTTTTCAGACCGATCACCACTTCTTACCTGCGATTTGCGCGTAGCGCCAAGTTCTGACTGTTGTTTCTCTACTTCCATATCGTAGAGTTTGGCCTTCAGCATTTTCATGGCACGTTCACGATTGCCAAGCTGCGAACGTTCTACCTGGCAGGTGATGACAATGCCTGTTGGTTTATGTGTGAGTTGAACTTTTGTTTCAACCTTGTTTACGTTTTGACCACCCGCACCGCCCGAACGTGAAGTTTGTACTTCAATATCGGCCGGATTAATTTCAATGCTTACATCTTCCACTTCTGGCAACACAGCCACAGACGCAGCGGACGTATGTACCCTTCCTTGTTGTTCGGTATCCGGTACGCGTTGTACACGGTGCACGCCCGATTCAAATTTGAAAAGGGCATAGGCACCTTCGCCTGTTACACTGCTCACAATTTCTTTATATCCTCCTGCTGTGCCATCGGACGAATCTAACACCGTAAGCTTCAAACCCCGCCTGTCGCAAAAGCGCTGGTACATTCTGAATAAATCGCCTGCAAAAAGTGCAGCCTCGTCTCCGCCTGTACCACCCCTGATTTCAAGGATGATGTTCTTATCATCGTTGGGGTCTTTGGGTATCAGCATTTCTTTCAGCTCACCCTCAAAGAGTTCAAGTTTTGGAGCAAGCTCGTCCAGCTCTTCTTTAGCCATGGCACGCAAGTCGGCATCTTTCTCCTTTTCCAACACCTCTTTTGCCTGCTGCTGGTGGTTTAACGCATCACTGTATTGATTATATTTCAGAACAATCTTCTCAAGATCTTTGTATTCCTTGTTCAGTTGCAGGTACTTCTTAATATCCTGAATAATTTCAGGCTGCACCAGCAGCAAGCCCACTTCCTCAAAACGATGTTTTATTTCTTCCAGTTTTTGAATCATACCTCTTTATGAGGCGCAAAGTTAATCAGTATTAATGATTTTGGAATTGCAGGATTTGTAGTTTTGTAATATGAACAGGGTGCTATTGATTTCGCTTGCTATGGTGTTATTGGGGTGTGGTGGCTCGCTTACCGATGAGCAACGCAAAAAGATGCTGGAAGCAAGTGAGCAACAGGCCATCGTAAAAGTTACAGATGCGGAGGTATTAGAAGTTGCGTTTGCAAAAGGACGAACTGTGCTGGAAGGTTTGACTTCACCTGCTGAAACCGGTTCTCGCGAAAAGGTTGAAGGAGTTAAGATTCATTGGCTTGAGCCGGGCTCACGTGGGTTGGAAATAGAACAGCAATTAATTGACGCTTACATGAATAGCGTGATCGAGGGTACTTCGTTACACGACAATGTTCAGGAGATCGGAACGGATTCCTTGCTTTATACCAAGGCGGTTGTTTTAATAAGACCGGATAGTTCAGTTGAAGTGAAAGGTACCTGGAACATCTGGATGTCGAAAAAACAGTTGATTCTTTCTATGAAAAAGAGGTAGTTATTTAATTTTTACCAGTTTGGATTTTTCTTTGAAAAAACCTTTCTGAATCAACGAATATAGTTTTTTAGGGGATGGATCAATTGTGTACCGTGTAACGCTGTCGACTGTTGTTTCAATCACAGGGATTTCCTTCGATAATTTTTCAATAAAGTTTTTTCGTTGATCAGCTTCTTCCGGAACGTTCTCCATTTCCAGGTACACGAAGTCACCATTCTTGAGCGGTTTTAATATTCGTAACAGCCAATTGTGATCATCGCGATAGCTGACGAAATAATAATTTTTATATTTTTTCAAGACGAGACTATCGCTATTGATGTATAAAATATCCTCTTCCTTTTTATTGTTTGCTCTAAAGCCGTTTTTAAAGAAAACAATGGTATCTCCACTTTCGCCTTGCCAGAAATAGGCACCATGAAATTTATCAGGTACTTCTGTTAGTGATTTAATTCCTTTCGGTTGGGGTTCTGTATATGAAATTTCGGTACAAGCAATGAGTGCTGTTCCTAATAGAAGTAAAATGAGTTTATTCATGGACATGAAGGTACATAAATTGTAGAGTGATTTATCATTACAACCGAGGCAGGCCCGAATGTGTCTAAAGACTAGATTATGATTAATTTTGTAGTATGAAGAGGAAGTTGAGTTTAGCTATTGTGGGGTTCATGATATTGATGGGTGCGTGCACACTGCCAGATCAAGAAATTACTGTGTTTTCGCTCTCTTTTTTTTTCAGGGACTCGGATGAAGGATGGACGGGAGATTTTGCAGATTACCCGGAAGGAGACTCCATCAACTATGAACTTTTTTTTAAACACGATACACTTCCCGAAAATCTTAATGCCAATGCTACCATAAAGGGATTGCACCTATCGGGTAATAACGGGAGCGATGATCTGTTCATGTTTGTCAAGAAGAAAATCACCGGGCTTCGCCCCAATACTACGTACGCGTTGTTGTTCAATGTGAAGGTTGCCTCTAATGCGCCTACCGGTGCGGTTGGGGTGGGAGGTGCCCCGGGTGAAAGTGTGTATCTGAAAGCCGGGGCAACACTTGTCGAGCCCGTGAAAGAACTGCAAACCGGTATGTACCGGATGAACATCGATAAAGGAAATCAAGCCGAGGAAGGTGAAGACATGATTAACATCGGGCATGTGGGTGTCAGCGCAACGACTACTCAATTTTCGGTGATTACCCGAAATAACAGCTCCAGCAATAGTTTTGAAATAACGACCGATGCTGCGGGGGAGATTTGGATAATAGTAGGAACTGATTCGGGATTCGAGGGTACCACCACCCTTTACTATACGCAAATCGATGTGCTGTTTAATGAAGCGGACTAACGCTTTTTTAACTTCTTTGCTTTTGGAACATTTCCGATTCGCAAATCATGCTTTAGAATAAGTTCACAGACTTTGATCGCGCTTTCTTCAAAATCCTCCGCCTCTGCGGGAAGGATTTGCCAATTTGTTTCGCCATTGCCCAATACGTTAATGGATCGCATCGATGGGAATATTTTTTTAAGGGTAGGGTGATGTTCTGTTTTCGTAGAAATCCAAATGCCATTGTCGTCTTCATGTGCGCCTGCTTTATTGCGCACGATCAGCATGATTTTATCGCCCACATAAATTGCATGGCAACCAAACATGGGCTTTATCCTCGGCTCAAGAGAAAAGAGTTGTTCGAGCACAAAATCAAATGCAATGGGATTAGATTTTTTCATACAGGGTTTAATCCTCTACCCAAATCACCTTCTCGTCAATAGGATTTCTTTTGCTTACCTGATTCGAATGCCGGGGAATGCCAATATGAAGAAATCCCAGAATACGATCTTCCATGGAAAGTCCAAAGGCAACCTTCGACTCTTCAAAAAAAGTTATGCCGCCCGTACCGAGGTAGCACCCAATTCCATAAGCGGTAGCGGTAAGGTACATATTTTGGATCGCGCAAAATACAGCCCCCATCTCTTCTACCTCGGGTAAAGATTTCTTTTCATCGCGCTTCATGTATACCAGAATGATGTGTGATGATTCAAATGGCTTGGTCAATAAATTCTGATATCGCTCTTCTTTAAAGGTTCCATCGGCCTCTGTTTTTTGTTTGTAAACGGAAGCCTGAAGTTGAGCCAGCTTTTTTCTGCCCTCACCTGCGTAAACAATGAAACGCCAGGGTTCTGTAAATTTATGGGTGGGAGCCCAGTTGGCATTCTCCAGCATTTGCCGCACGATAGCATTTTCTACAGCTTCTCCGGTATACTCTTTTGGGAAAATGGAGCGCCTGGATTTTATCAGGGAATTAAATTCGGTTGTGTTCATGGCTCAAAATTAGTCATTAGCCACTAGTCATTGGTCATTAGTTTGGGAAGTCAGCACCAATGACGATTTACTAATGACCATTGACTACTTAGGAAACTGACTCGCATCAATTCCCGGAATTACTTTCAACGCGTTTTTATAATAAATTTTCTTAAGCACCTCATCAGGCAATTCTAATCCATACATCCTCCAAAAAGCATGATAGCGTTTGTGGTAAGGAAAATACTCATCGGCAGTTTCAAGCACTCTGAAATACGTTGTGTACTCATCAGGTTGCCAGCTGTCTTTTCCAAACATAACCCTGTCCTGGTATTGAATCATGAAGTTGCGGGCTGTTCGCGGTTGACGGCCTAATTCGGCAATGACGGCACCTATTTCCACGTACATGTTGGGCATTGCCTCTAACAAAGAGGCAAGTTTTGCTAAATCATTCGGATACCATCCCATGTGTGCATTAATGAATTTTGTTTTTGGGTGTTTCTTAAACATGTTATGTTGTTCCTGAATAATTTGTTCCCACGGAGCGGGGTCTGTATCGCTTCGTTGGCGGCCCGCATGTGTTTTCAACTCAAGCCACCGTTCATTGGTAGAATCCATTGGGCTCCAAAATGATTTAGGATCGGCTGCATGAATGAGAACAGGAATACCAAGCTCACCGCATTTCGCCCAAATCGGATCAATGCGTGGATCATCAATACGAATTCGGTTACCATGCTTGTCGCGGTCTCGCATGCCCAGGCTTTTATAAATTTTTAATCCCTGCGCTCCTTTTTTTACATCTTCTTCCAATTGCTTTACCATTCTTTCCTGCCATTCAGGCTCATCAATGGCAGCAAAGTCGACATTCGTAAATAGCACAAAACGCTTAGGCTGGTACTTTTTAATATTCTCCAGCGATTTTTCCAGGTGATCCGCACTGCGTCTGAATCCGCGCCCACTCAGATTAACCATCACAACCATGTTTAACTTTTCCATTTCAGTGAGAAGTGCCTCCAGACTTTGAGGCGTTGTCATATCAGCCTGATGGTTATGGACATCAATGAATGGAAATTTTGCCCGGGTAAGTTTATGCTCCGGCACCACCAATGTGGACGGTGGATCGTATGATTCAAAATCCATTTCCTGACCTGATTGCCCCTGCGTTGTCGTTACCAAGGCCATACCCAAAAGGGTCATGTATGAGAGCCAACGTTTATTCATAAGATTTTTTTCTAAAGAACGCTGAAATATAAAAGAAGGTTAAAATACTTTACCACCCGTTAAACCCTCGTACCTGAAGTTGCTCTAAGTAATCAAAATCAGTCGATTATGAAAAAGGTATTGATGTTAGCGGTGATTATATGCTTCGCAATGGCAGGCGTGGAAGCACAAGTTATAGTGAAAGTCAGGCCGGTGGCGCCAGTTGTTATAAGGCCAGCTTGCCCGTCTGCACACCATGTTTGGGTTGGAGGATCATGGAAGTGGAACAGAAAGGGTAGAAATTATGTGTGGGTGGATGGTTACTGGGCACGGCCGCGCAGGCATGGTGCCATTTGGGTTGAAGGTCACTGGCGTGCTTCGCGGGGTGGATGGAAATATGTACCTGGACGTTGGTCATAACTTTTGCTCTCTATAGTTAATTGGGTTAGTGTTTCCCCCGGCATACTGATGAAGTGGCCGGGGTTCTTTTTTAATTTACAGTTGAATGATCGCCACTAAATTTCCTAACTTGGCTATCAAAACCAGGTTCATGAAGCTGTTAAAACGAATTACATTTTTAATTTTTCTTATTGCTGCATTAACTGCTCAGGCACAGGATGTACTGGAGGGAGCAAAGAAGAAAATTTCTTCTGGTGACTTTGCAGGAGCAAAAGCTGAACTCACGAAATTTATTTCTGCTAACTCCAAAAATAAAACAGTTTTTAGCCTCAGTGGCCAGGCACGGATGGGGTTGGAAGATTTTTACGGAGCCATTGGTGATTTTACATATGCGATTGAAATTGACTCCACGTTTTCAGAAGGGCTTAATTACAGAGGTGAAGCAAAGGTTGCGTTGGGTGATGACGAGGGCGCTATCCTGGATTTTGATAAAGCGATCAGGTTCAATCCAACGTATACGGAAGCCTATACCAACCGTGGCTTAGCAAAATATAACATAGAGGATTTTCAAAGCGCCTATTTCGATTTTTCGAAAGCACTTGAATTGGGACCGGTGGATGCCGATAAATATTTTAATCGGGGTGTGGTGAAGGCTGAACTCGGTGAATTTGTAAGCGCAGTTGACGATTATTCAAAGGCAATTGAACTGGATAAAGCTGATGCCAGTTTGTATAATTATCGTGGAGTAGCTTTCTATAATCTCAGCGATTTTGATAAAGCCATCACGGATTACAATGAATCGATCAAGTTAGATGCAAAAGACCCACTGAAGTATGAAAACCGAGCACTGGCAAAAAGCGCGAAGGAAGATTTTAAGGGATCGATGGAGGATTATAACAAAGCAATCGAGCTTAATCCGGAGGAACCCGAAACCTATAATTTAAGAGGTGTTACTAAATTTAACCTGGATGATCAGGATGGAGCAATTACTGACTATACAAAAGCCATCGAACTTGACCCGACCAATCCAGTCTACTATGACAACCGCGCACTCAGTCGAACTGAAAAAGAAGATTATAACGGGGCAATAGAAGATTACTCCTCCTCTATTGAACTGTATCCGAATGATCCGGAAACATATTACCAACGCGGACTTGTAAAGCTGACTATGAATAATAAGTACGATGCCTGTCTGGATTTTAAAACCGCTGAAGAGCAAGGCTCAACCGAAGCAAAGGCAGCAATAAAAAAGAATTGTAAATAGAGCGTGAAAAGAGTAGCCATCATCCTGAACGGCATTTCCCTTAAAAAGAAATTTTTCTATAGCAAAGTACTTCCTTCACTATCAAGCCTGTTTCAGGTTGATGTGTTTGAAACCCGAACAAAACGTGATGCAATTGGTCTCGCTTCAAAAGCGGCAGACAAATATTATGATGTGTTGATTGCGGCCGGAGGCGATGGAACCTTGAACCAGGTGTTAAATGGGGTGCTGCAGGGTAGAGAAGGCAATACCAAATTACCAGTGATTGGCGTGCTGCCTATTGGAAGCGGCAATGATTTTGCCCGGGCGTTGAAAATAACAACCGATGTTAATGTGCTCGTCAACAGGCTTACTTCATTGAAGCATTGCAATTTTGACGTGGGCAAAATCGAGTATCATAATGAAAAGGAAAAAACCCAGTTTTCGTATTTTATTAATGTAGCAGATGCCGGAATGGGACCAGAAGTGGTGAGCAAACTTGCCAATAGTGGCAGGGCATATGGTTCTGCGGTAGCCTACTATGCTGCCATTTTATCAACTTTCTTTTCTTACAAGGCAATGGAAGTAGAAATAAAAGCCCCGGAGTGGCAATGGAAAAATAAGTTGCGAACGGTAGCTATTGGCAACGGTAAGTTTTATGGACATGGGTTATGCATCGCTCCTGATGCCAAACCAGATGATGGTATTTTCTCCTCCTTTATATGCGGAGATGTTTCGGTGTTGGAGTTTATCTGGTACTCTGGCGATTTGAAAAATTCAACTAAAATTGCCCACTCTAAAGTTGAGTATTCTTCAGCCAGGCATGTTGAACTAACAGCAAAAACATCTTGCCGTATTGAGGCAGATGGTGAATTACTTGGGTTCCTACCAGCAACTATCGATATTCTTCCAGGCAGGATTAAATTTCTTTGTTAATTATTAAGCCCTGATTACTTTTAGTAAACGCCATTTTCTTGAACGCTGCCTTTCTGTCTATTTACAACCAGCTTGAGCATCAACGCACAGTAGTCATTGATCAGGTTAAAAACCTGCCGGCCGAGAAGTTTAACCGTGCACCAGTTCCGGGAAAATGGTCGATCAGTCAAATACTGACACACATTTTGATTGCGGAACAGCTTTCAGTGAATTATATGAGAAAGAAGGCGTTGGGGATTGATCAGTTAAAAAACTCGGGACCTTTAGAAGTGCTGCGTCTTGAAATACTCAAAATCTCCCAACGTATACCATCATTAAAGTTTAAAGCACCTCAGGTTGTAGTGGCTAATACGCCATCAGCTTTTCCAATTACTGAGCTCATATCACGATGGGAGATTCATCACCAGGAGTTAAAGGAATTTTTGGACAGCATTGAAGAGAAAAATGTAAAAAAAACAATTTATAAGCATCCGTTAGCGGGCCGACTTGATGCGAGACAGGCAATGGTTTTTTTTCGCGAGCACATGAATCACCACTGGCCCCAGATCAAACGCCTCTTAAATCAGAATTAGCAGGATTTGTAGATTTTCTGAATTTTTAGCGCACAACAACTTATCTTTCCATAAAAATATTTGGTATGCGAGCATATTTTATACTCCTGTTACTCCTCATCAATTTCAACGTGAGTTTTGCTCAGTCAAAACTTCAAAGCCCAGCGGAATTTTTAGGGTATGAATTGGGTGATCGGTTTACACGCCATCATCGCGTAGTAGAGTATTATAAGCACGTGGCTGATGCAATGCCCAATATTGAATTGATTCAATATGGAGAAACCTATGAGCACCGGCCCCTGGTGTATGCAATAGTGGCCTCGCCAGAAAACTTCGCGAACATAGAACAAATCAGAAAAGACAATCTCCGGAGAGCAGGTATGGAGACCGGAACGCCATCCACCAAAATTGCTATTGTGTGGCTGAGCTATAATGTACACGGTAACGAAGCAAACTCACTGGAAGCCTCCATGAAAACACTGCACGAACTTGCCGATCCCGCAAACACTAAATCACAGCAGCTATTAAAAAATACGGTGGTCATTTTAGATCCTTGCATTAATCCGGATGGACGTGACCGTTATGCGAACTTCTATAATCAATATGGAAACTTTCCCCCTAATCCTGATATCGATTCAAAAGAACACCACGAACCCTGGCCTGGCGGAAGAGCCAATCACTACATGTTTGACTTGAACCGCGACTGGGCATGGCAAACACAAATTGAATCGGCACAACGTATTAAAGTGTACAACCAATGGCTTCCGCATGTACATGTCGATTTTCACGAGCAAGGACACAACAACCCCTATTATTTTGCGCCCGCAGTAGAACCGTATCATGAAGTAGTCACACCTTGGCAGCGTGAGTTTCAGACAACCATTGGTAAAAACCATGCTACGTATTTCGATGCTCAGGGCTGGTTATATTTTACGAAAGAGGTGTTCGATTTGTATTATCCAAGCTATGGCGATACGTACCCAACTTTTAATGGATCGATCGGTATGACGTATGAACAAGGCGGTAGTGGCCGGGGAGGACTTTCCATAACAACAAACGAAGGGGATCCCTTAACATTGAAAGATCGGCTCACACACCACCACACAGCGGGTATTTCAACGGTTGAGGCCACTTCACTAAATGCCGGCAGAGTCGTAGATGAATTTGAAAAGTATTTTCGTGACAATGTCAATACCCCAACTTCTCCTTACAAAACGTATGTTATCAAAAGCGACAACAATGCAGATAAAGTAAAACAACTTGCCTCATGGATGGACAGTCACTCCATTAAATATGGCTATCCTTCAGCAGGTAAACCTTTACGTGGTTTTGATTACTCCTCGCAAACAGTTCAAAACTTTAATCTGTCAACTGAAGATATAATTGTTAATATATATCAACCCAAGTCACGATTTATAACCACCCTTTTTGAGCCACAATCAAAATTGCCAGACTCCGTTACGTATGACATCACGGCCTGGAACCTGATGTATGCCTTTGGCTTGAAAGGGTATGCGTTACAGGAGCGCGTCAATGTGGGTAAGGAGTACAAACCGAAAGCAGCAGACAACGCTTCAGTTACTGCGAAGCCGTATGCGTATATTTTCCGTTACCAGAGTTTGCGTGATGTAGAGTTTCTGGCGGCCATGCTTCATAAAGGATTGAAAGTGCGTTCTGCCGTTAAGGCATTTAAAGTCTCGAATGAAAATTTTGAGCCAGGTACACTCATTGTTACACAACGCAATAACGAAGGTATTGCAGATTTTGATAACCTGGTTCAATCAATGGCCAGGCAGGCAGGCAGAAAAATTTATACCACAACTACCGGCTTTGTAGATACCGGAAAAGATTTTGGGTCTGGTTATGTAAGTTACCTGAAGGCTCCTCGGGTAGCGGTTCTTATCGGTGAACAAACCTCATCCTTGTCGGCAGGTGAAATTTGGTATTTCTTTGAGCAGCAATTAAAATACCCGATCACACAGTTGGGCACTGAGTATTTTAAATCAGTGGATTTAAAAAAGTTCGATGTATTAGTAGTTCCGGAAGGAAACTATCGTCTGTTTGATGAAACTGTATTGGGAAAAGTAAGTGAATGGGTATCGAACGGAGGCAGGCTCATTCTTATTGCAAATGCCCTGACCTCATTTGCCGATCAGAAAGGATTTGCGTTGAAGCAGTATGCAACGGAAGACGCCAGGAAAGAAGCGGAAAAGAAAGAAAAGGAATTGAAAGAGAAAGAAGGATTTCTGCGCTATGAAGAAGCAGAGCGCAAGTCTATCTCCGATTACATGCCAGGTGCCATTTATAGAACTACCTTGGATAAATCACATCCACTGGCATTTGGACTAGGAGACACGTATTATTCACTGCGCGAAAATGGTTTGCGATACGGATTTTTAGAAGATGCATGGAATGTGGCGGTTATAAAGGGAAAGGCTAAACCGGTTCAGGGCTTTGCGGGATTTAAAGCCAATAAAAAATTAGATAATTCGCTTGTGTTTGGTGTAGAAGATAAGGGTCGCGGAAACGTAATTTACTTTGTTGACAATCCGTTGTTCCGTTGCTTTTGGGAAAACGGCAAAATGGTGTTTGCCAATGCCGTGTTTATTGTAGGGGGGCAATAATTTGATTCTGGATTCTTGATTCTGGTTATAAAAGCCTGAATCAAAAATCTGCAATTAAAGAGCAGCAAGTGCTGCATCGTAATTTGGCTCTTCACCAATTTGAAAGAGCAGCAAGTGCTGCATCGTAATTTGGCTCTTCACCAATTTGA
>Ga0187894_10003162_pt1 | contig 18764 bp, 14 predicted proteins | sample GBC1701081metaG_FD_136650 | JGI IMG/M metagenome (GOLD analysis project Ga0187894, IMG submission 136650) | White microbial mat communities from a lava cave in the Kipuka Kanohina Cave System on the Island of Hawaii, USA - GBC170108-1 metaG ...
GAGGATCGAGGATCGAGGATCGAGGATCGAGGATCGAGGATCGAACGGACGGCGCGATCTTCAATCCTCGATCCTCGATCTTCGTTTCTTCGTGGTTGATTTTCATTGTTTCAGGGCGTCGCTCACTGCGACATGAGCGACTCCTCTCAAAGTCGTCTCCGCTTCGCGAAGCGTCAATCCGTTGTCGTAATTGCTCAGTAAATTATCAAGAGTCGAGCGGGATTCCGAAGCAAGCGCGAGCACGATCCCCACCAGAAGCGGTAGCGCCCGGACTATATTGTCTACAATCGTGATCGAGGCCGTCCGAGCGGTCCTGGATAAAGGGTTCAAGTCAATTGTGATGACCTTTCGCCCGGATTGAATGAGCGCCTCACACCGGTCGCCATCTTCGAGAGGAACAAAGATCACGTCTGCTTGATAAATTCCCCGGCCATTCACGAAGCGCCGATTGGACTGGAGGGAGGGAAGAACAAACTCCTGCTCCGGGAGGAGGACTTGACGGGCGCCGTGTGAGAGCAGGTGATCGTGGATTAGCGCCTCGCGCTCCCGGCTCGCGTGAAAAAGATTCACTTCGAGCGGAGAGTCAAGAATCTCCGAGAGCGTCGCCAACTCTCGGGGGACCAGGGCTGCCGTATTTCCGTTCACGGAAATCACTGGGTGTCTGGCGACGAGGAACAGGGCGGCTGCCGCCTCAATCGCTCGCACGGCAAAATCGCGCGTTTTCTCTCCCAGTAGATAATCGAAGGCCTCGCCTCTGCCATGGGCGAGGAGGCCGTCAAGAGAGGTAATCCCTTGCCGCACTCCTTCCGTGAGCTTGGCTCTTGTCAGAAGAGAGACCCGTCTCGGATGGTTCGAGGGGATCTCGGCTTGTGATTCCTGCGCTATCACGTCATTTGCCCTCAGTCGTAGCTCTCCGCTTCGCTCGGGTATTCAGAGCGATCAATTTGCCGAAAGAATTCCTCGAACGCTTTTGATACCAGAGCGGCGCCGTCCAGGTATTTCCGGACGAAACGTGGGGTGCGGCCCCCTGGGTGAGAGGATAGGCCTAAGAGATCGGACGCCACAAGCACCTGACCGTCAACCTCCGCGCCGGCTCCGATCCCAATGACCGGTATGGCCAGTGTGGCCAGTGTGGCCAGTGTGGCCAGTGTGGATAGATGAGAAGAGATGCGGGAACCCAGGCTGCGGCTCACGCATTCCAGCACCAGAGAAAAGGCGCCGAGGTCTTCAAGCTTTTTGGCGTCTTCAATCAGCCGGGCCGCCGCTTCCTCTGTTACTCCCTGCACTTTGTAGCCTCCGAGCGCAAGCACGGATTGCGGCGTCAGGCCGATGTGGCCCATGACGGGAATTCCCGATTCAACGATATGAGAGATGACCTTTTCATTGCCCGCGACTCCCTCGAGTTTTACGGCGCTCGCTCCGGCGCGCGCCAGAGTCTCGACAGCTTTCATAGCGGCCTTCACGCCTCTTCGGTACGAGCCGAAGGGAAGATCCGCGACAAGGAATATACTCGGACATGCCCGGCGAACGGCCGCCGAATGGGACGCCATCATCTCAACTGTGGCGTGGATTGTGCTCTCGAACCCATAGAGCGCCATCGCCACACTGTCCCCAACAAGTATAGTGTTCACCCCGGCCTCAACGGCCAGCCGGGCGAAGACCGCGTCGTAGACGCTGAGCATTGAAATCTTCCGCCCCTTCTGTTTCGCTTTCCGGAAATCCGAAACCGAGCGAAATGAACGCTGGGATAGCTCGATATTGCGCGTTAATGGGTCGAGAGAAAGGCTCGAAGAAGAGTGGTCAAAGGATTGAGAAAACATATTTAATGGTACCCTCCTAAAGGTAGAGTCCTGAATCATTTTTACCCTATCACAAATTCCTCCAAAGCGACAAACCCCGTGCTGAGGATGGCGAAGGCTTTGCTTACCTGTGTCGTGTGTCTGATAACGAATTAATCCCCCACCCCATCATGCCACACCAACCCAACCCATCGCCCAAACCTCTAGAACGCCAGCAATTCATAGGTTCCAACCAAAGCCATCGGAAGTAGCTTTCACTGTTTGTTATCAGACGCAGTATTTAACGATGAGGGGCACTCAATGCCATGCGCGGAGGAAATCTTCATCCGATTTTCGGCACCCATTCTCAACTGCCGTCGAAAAGAAATTATTGATTGAGGAAGTGATTACTGAAATCGGCTCAGCCATGAATGGAAGAAGGCCGAAGCTGTTGAAACTGCTTCGGGATCAATCCGTGAAGATTATCGTCGTTGAACGCCGAGATAGATTGATCAGGTTCGGCTTTGAATATCTTGAGGCTGCTCTTGCGGCGCAAGGTCGAAGCATTTTAGTCGTTGATTCTTCTGAAGCGAAAGATGATTTGATTCGAGATATGACCGAAGTGTTGACATCATTTTGCGCCAGGCTCTACGGAAAACGAGCGGCGAAACATAAAGCTGAAAAAGCGATTCGGGCCACACAAGACAAATAGCATGAGAACAGTCAAACGTGAAAGCATCAAGCTGAATCAGGTCAAGTTCGAGGCTCTTGAGCGAATCGCTCGCGCTTTCGCCTCCGACAAACAGACACATCTCGATTTCTATCAAGATAGCTTGAATTTTTCCGAGGCGAAAAATTATCGCGTTCGTCGGAATGATTTGAAAAGGACCGATCATCATGCTTCGACGCCTTTGTCCGTTCATGCGTCCGATCTTGCCGTCAAAGAAGCGTTTGAAACGGAGAAGAGGTATTGGGCTACGATAGCCGCCGATATTCATCCGCGAATCGGTTCACGTCAGTGGACTGAAGAACAAAAGCATTATGCCTTTTGGCTGCTGTGCGATGAGCATCGGTTTTCTCTCTTGATTCTCGATCGAGCGCCGATTAACGAAAAGACGGGGCTGACGGTTTCTGAGCGAAGACAGGTTCAAAATTATCTTCGTCGTCGCGCCAGACGAATCATGAAGGCGCGTCCGCAGGTAAAAATCGCTCGTAGTTTTGTTCTCGATAATACGCTCTATGCAGTCATTGACGGTCTGAGAGGTCAAGGCATTTTGATCTCATCTTCGGAATGCCTCATCTTCGGATGAGAAGATCAGGACGATGACCGTTCCGGGGCAGACTTTAGAACGTGACAAAGCGTCTGAAACCAGGTCGTCACGTCAATCAAAGAGCGAAACTGCGACCGGCAAACCAACAAAATCGGTCGCGATAAAATGATGGCGTATTTGTCATCATTTTATGGAACGGTCAGTGGTCGTCACACCAAACAACAACTCGGCCAACACACGCGTCAGCGCGAAAGCGGCCACCAAACCGATCACGACGCCGGTCGCGCTCAACACCAACCCGTGCCCGATGACCAATCTAACCAGGTCGCGCGGCTGTGCGCCCAAAGCCATGCGAATGCCCAACTCGCGCGTGCTCTGGGTAACGGTGTAAGACATCAGGCCGTAGATGCCGACCGCGGCCAGCAGCAGCGCTAGCGCGGAAAACAATGCGAGCAGCCAGGTTTGAAAGCGTCGTTCAGCCACCCGCTGATCAAGCTGGCTTTCCAACGTAGCGCTGCCGCTGACCAAGACAGTTTTATCAAGCGCGCGAATCTCACTGCGCACGACCGGCGCGAGATGGATCGGCTCCCCCGTGGCGCGGATCAATAAAATCAATCTGCGCGCCGAGCTTTGCAGGTAGGGCTGGAAAATTTGCGCGATGGGTTGCCGTTCCAGACTCTGGCGGCGCATATCACCCACGACTCCAACTACGGTCAACCACGGATTCGTTGATTGTGCTGGACCTAGTTTGAAGCGCTTACCCAACGCATCCTCACCCGGCCAGAAACGGCGTGCCATCGTTTCATTGATGATGGTTACCCGAACCGCAGCTTGATTGTCCTGCGCGTTAAAGAAGCGCCCCTTGCGCAAGGGCACGCGCAGGGTTTGAAAGAACCCCTCGCTGATCACATCTTCACTAAAGGGGATGCGTGCCGTTGCCGAACTATCTGGTGAGGCGCCTTCAATGGTAATCAGCCCGTCAGGATTACCGCTTCTGAAAATCTCCTCGGTTAGCCCGGCAGCCTCAACGCCCGGCAGCGCCGCGATACGTTCGCTCAGCTGTTGATAAAAGACGCGCCATTGATCGGCAGCGCCATTGCGCGCAGGGGTAAGCTGCGCCAGCAGCACCCGTGCTGGATCAACCCAGGGTCACCCGCTTGCAGCTTGCTGAAGCTGCGCAGGAGCAGGCCCGCGCCTGCCAGCAGCAACACCGTCAAGCTGAATTCAGTGATGAGCAGTATGGAGCGCAGGCGGCGGCCACTGACGCCGCCGCCTGCGCTCCGGCCCTCTTTCAGCGCCGCGCCGGGCTGAGCCTGCGAAATCTTCAAAGCCGGCGCCAGGCCGAAAAGCAGGCTGGTCAGTAATGCAACAACGGTAGTGAAGGCCAGCACTCGTGTATCAATCGTGACGCTGTCCAGATTGCGAATGTTCGGCGGGCTGAAGCTAAGGATAGCCCGGATGCCCCAACTTGCTATTAAAAGACCGACCGCCCCGCCGAGCAGCGATAGCAGCGCGCTTTCCGCGAGCATTTGTCGCATGAGCCGTATCCGGCCTGCGCCGAGCGCCATGCGAATGGCCATCTCGCGTTCTCGCGTAATACCGCGCGCCAGCATCAAATTAGCGACATTCGCGCAGGCAATGAGCAGCACCAAAGCAACTGCGCCAAATAACATCCAGAGGGCTAAGCGCACAAGGCCGGAGTCGCAACTTCCCTTCCCTTCTCTTCCCTTTCCAACGCCTGCCCTGCGTTTTCCACCAACGCAAACAACTAATCTGACGGCAGTGTACTGATGTCCGTTGTTTTGATTTAGGAGAAGCCCGCGACCACATGCGGAACGTAAGGCTCTTCCAGCAACGCGATTTCCTCCGCCGTGAGACGGAGGGAGAGCGCGGCGACCGCGTCATCCAAGTGATGCGGTTTCGATGCGCCGATGATTGGGGCGGTGACAAACGGTTTCTGCGCTATCCAGGCCAGCGCGACCTGCGCGCGTGGCGCGCCTCGTTTCGCGGCGATCTCCGCCACTCGCTCGACGACCTTGCGATCCGCTTTCTCTGTCCCTTTGTAGAGCTTCTTCCCAACTTCGTCGGTCTCCATGCGGTCGCTGCTCTCGTCCCAGTCGCGTGTGAGGCGGCCTCGCGCCAGAGGGCTCCAGGGCAGTACGCCGACACCTTCGGATGCGCAAAGCGGATTCATTTCCCGTTCCTCCTCGCGGTTAAGCAGGTTGTAGTGGTTCTGCATGGTCGCAAACCGCGTCCAGCCGCGTTGATCGGCCAGATACAGAGCCTTGCAGAACTGCCAGGCAAACATCGAAGAAGCGCCGATGTAGCGAGCCTTCCCTGATTTCACCACGTCATGCAACGCTTCCAGCGTCTCTTCAATCGGAGTGTTGTAGTCCCAGCGATGGATTTGATAAAGGTCTACATAATCCATGCCGAGGCGTCGCAAGCTGGCGTCAATAGCCGTGAAGATGGCCTTGCGCGAAAGACCGCCTGTATTTGGCCTTCTACGCCAGGGAAAGAAAACCTTGGTGGCGATGACCACTTCGTCCCGCGGCGCGAAATCGCGGATCGCCCTGCCCAGGATTTCTTCGCTCGTCCCGTCCGAATAGCTGTTGGAGGTGTCGAAGAAGTTGACGCCCAGTTCGAGCGCGCGGCGGATAAACGGGCGACTCTGTTCTTCGTCCAACGTCCAAGGATGCGCGCCACGATCCGGCGCGCCGTAGGTCATACAGCCCAGGCACAAGCGAGAAACCTTCAAACCGGTCTTTCCCAGGTTTACGTAATCCATACTTTCTCCTCTTCGTTGAGTGGCTCAGTGGTCAAAGCGGTCGTAGTCATCTAAACTTCCAACAGCAATTTCGTGCCCAGTTTCACGTATCCACTACAAGTAATCAATTATGGGAGAGCAATGAATATTCGCATCAGGTCTTATTTACTCGGCTTCTCACTCTCTATCTGTGTGACGTTCCTACTTTGTATCTGCTTTTTCTCTTCTGTTTTTGCTCAGGAGAGAAAAGAGATCCCGGTTCTCATCCAACAGTTGCAGGATCAAGATAAGCAGGTTCGCATCGCCGCAATCAAGGAGGTCAAGCGGTTGGGAGTTGAAGCGAAAGCCGCGATACCCGCGCTGACTCTGTTACTGAAAGCGCAGGAAGACGACTCGCGGGAGAGCGCGGCGGAGGCTTTGGGAAGAATGGGCGCGGAGGCGAGAACGGCGATCCCCGCTTTGACTGAAGCCCTCAAGGATCGCAGCGATCTGGTCAGAAGCAACGCCGCCTTCGCCCTAGGGCAAATCGGCGCTGAAGCCAGGTCGGCGGCGCCGGCGTTGGGCGCATTATTGAAAGATCAGAACGCCTGGGCGCGCGGCAATGCGGCATTCGCGCTCGGCAGAGTCGGCGACGCCAATTCCTATCTACCTTCGTTGATCGAATTACTGAAGGATCAAAATGAAAATGTGCGGAGGGACGCCGCCGACGCGATTGGCAGAATCGGCGCCGCCGCAAAAGATGCCGTTCCGGCGCTGGTCGTTTTATTGAAGGATAAAAGCGTTCCTGTCCGAAGATATACGGCCGAAGCGCTGGGAAGAATCGGCCCTGAAGCCAAAACCGTCATCCCGGAATTGGTCGAGTCTCTTCGGGACCGGGAGTTCGTTGTTCGCACGCACGCCGCCTACGCGCTCAGCAAAATCGGCGTAGAGGCCAAAGCGGCGATTCCGGTTTGGACCGCGTTGTTAAAGGATAGTAGCGAACATCTTCGCAGTTACGCCGCGGACGCATTAGGTGAGATCGGGCCTGACGCCAAGATCGCAATACCCGCGCTGATTGAAGCGTTGAAGGATCAGGACCGGTTTGTGCGAGTGAGCGCGTCGAAGGGGCTTGGAAAAATGGGAGCCGAAGCCAAAACAGCAATCCCGGCATTAATCGAGTTATTGAAAGACAACGAGCCGCTCGTCCGCGCGAGCGCCGCCACCGCCTTAGGCAAGATGGGGGCGCTCGCGAGAGCGGCGATCCCCGCGCTGACCGAGTCGCAAAAAGATCAAGCGACGGTGGTGAAACTTGCGGCGGATGGCGCCCTTAACAGAATCAACTCCTCGGCGACGAAGCCGTGAAATCCCGCGCGTAGACATCCCAGAGGCTGCCCAGAAACAATTTGCCGAATTTAGCAAACGCCGCCGCTCTGTCCACCGTCGTTGGCCCATCAACCTCGAACGTCGTCATCTGTTTGAGGAAGTCGAGAGGATGGATCTGGATGATGCCCGACGCGACGGCTTCCGCCCGCGCCTCTTCGGCGGCGCCGACGTGCCCGCGCAGGATGCGCGTAAAGAGCGTTGTCGCATCGCGCCAGATATCGAAGCCCGGATCGTCTTTGATCTCTTTGAAACCCGTCAGAGTCAACGGCTCGTCCTTTGCGCAGGGCGTTGGGGCGCCGCGTAGAAACAGGCGATAGAGCATCCTCTTGCGCGCCGGATCGGCTTCATCGACGAAGAGATTGAAGACGCCTCGCTCGACCGGCAGGGTTCCGCCGAGCGCTTCGCACTGCGCGTAGCCTTCGGCCGTCGCTTCGTGTCGCGGGTTGGCGACGAAGCGATTGACGTCATCAATCTTGATTGTCAGATGGAACATGAGGAAATTGCCCTGTTCACGCCCTGTTTGGAAACCACGATCGTAATCGCTCTCGCCGGGCGTCACATAGCCTTTCATCTCTTCAGTGAATTCCAGTCTTGTCTGCGCCGTATGAACTTCAGGTGTGGTCATTGGGGGAAATTCCTTTCTGTATACTGTGAACGGAACTGAGCTTTTCAACACAAAGGGTCCAAGGTGAAAGGGGGGTCAAAGGAAGAAAAGGGAAAGGGCATGGCTTCTACCATTTTGGTCCTTTGACCCCCCTTTCACCTTGGACCCTTTGTGTTGAAAAAAAGCTCAAACGGTAATCAAAGCCGCGATGCGTTCGGCCAGCGCCGCGATAGTGCGCGACGGGTTGAGGCCGATGGCTTCCGGGATGATTGCGCCGTCCGCGACGAAAAGATTCGGATAGCCGAAGACCTCGCCGCGATGATTGACCACGCCATTGGTCGCGTCCTTGCCCATATTGCAGCCGCCGAGCGGATGCGGCGTAATCAGGTTCTTGAAGGCCGTCCAGAAAAGCGGGACTTGCGGCTTGCCGCCCGCGGCGGCCGAGAGGCGCTTGTGCATATCGATGATCGCCGCGATCACCGGTTTGGAGCGTTCGATCTCCCAGTCCATCCGGAGCCGTTTCTTGCGCCAGAAGGCGTACCAGGGACGCCCCAGATAAAGCCGCCCATTGGCCGCGTCAATGCCCTGCGCAAACCAGGGCATCACGTCGCCGAACGGATCCCCCGGTCCCATCAACTCAATCAATTCTTTCAGTATGGCATGCAATACGCGGCTCTTCGGCTTGGCGCCCTTCATCGCTTCCAGATAATTCCGCAGCACATTGGGCGCGCCGCCTTCCTCGATGAAAAACTGTGGAGCGCCCTCGTCTCCATCAAGGAAGTCAATCGCGCAACTGATCGTTACGCCCTGCGTGGGCGAGATCTTGCGATTGTCGTAGCGCGCCGGCGTCAGAAAGTCGCCGTTCGAACTCCAGTTTTGCCCCAGAAACCCGCTCAGGTTTGGCAGCGATTTGTACTGGTCGCGGCAGCGAAGCAACAACTCCGTGGAGCCGAGCGAGCCGGCGGCGACAATCACGCGCTTCGCGCTTTCGCTGCCAGGGATCAATTTGCCGTCTACGATGCGGTCGAAGTAGACCCGATACCCGCCGTCTTCCGGCCCGCTTTTTTCCGGCTCAATGTAACGGACCACGTGCAAGGGGCGGACTTCCGCGCCGTGTTTTTCAGCCCAGGGGATGTAGTTGAGATCGAGCGTGTTCTTGGCTTTGACCTGGCAGCCAATTGGGCAGTTGCCGCAATGCACGCAGGCGCCCTGCTCCTGGCCTTGCGCGTTGGTGAACTTCTTCGAGTGTTTGTCGTTGAACGGGTCTTCGAGACCCGGACTCCAGCCTTCGTCGAAAGTCACCGCGAGCGGCAATTTGCTAAACCGTTCGTCGTAGCCCAGAGCGATCGCGCTCTCTTTCATCAACTGGAAGCGCCTGGTCAATTGATTGTCCGGGACGGTCTGCACGTTGAGCGTCTTCCCAACCCGGTCATAGTAGGGCTTCAATTCCTCGTAGGTGATTTCCGACGGCCAGCCCTTCTTGAACAACCACGGCTTGGCCTCGATCGAGACATTGGCGTAGATCAGCGAACCGCCGCCGACGCCCGCGCCCATCGCCACCGCCATATCATCGAAAAAACGGAAATCGAGCCAGCCGTTCTGCTTGTGCGGTTCATGCGGATCGTAAATCCAGGCGTCGCTCGGATCGCGCGGATAATCTTTAGTCTCCCAGCGGCGGCCTCGTTCGAGAATCAAGACCTTCGCGCCTTTCTCCGCCAGGCGGCAGGCCGTCACGGCGCCGCCGAATCCGCTGCCGATTATGATGACGTCAAATGGCTTTGACATTACTCCCTCCTTCGTTTGCGATGACTGCGCGTTTAACTCGCAGGTGAAAGATATCAATAACCTTGGGTCTGAGATCCCTCCCCCTCTCCCGCGGCTTATCAATGGCGATGACATAACCGGTCAGCCCGTCTTCGGCGAGACGGAAGCGGATGAACTGTTTGAACTCTTCGATCCTGCACGCGCCGCCGACTTCGTTGTTGTGCCCGTTGAAAGCGAAGCAGACGCCCAGATACCAGCCGAACCAAACGCAGGACATTACCAGACCGATTATGCCCGCCACTAATGACCACCACAGCCCCAGCCAACCGCTGTGTCGCTCGATTGGGAAGAACGCTCCGGCCTGTCCTCCGAGTTTCCCCGTCAGCCAGGGCAGCGCCAGCATCAGCGCGCCATAAACTATCCATGCGATGGCCAGCGCGTTCCGGCGGCCGGCTTTCAGCAGCGAGCCGCCAATCCGCCACATTGCCAGGATCAGCAGCGCCGTGATCACAATCAGCGCCACCACCGCCATCCGCGTCATCTGCGTCATCTGCCTGGCGAACAGAAACGGCGCGCCGATTTGCAGGATGGCGTGCCAGAGGCCGAACAGCCCTCTCAAAATTTTCCCGCCGAAGCCGAGCGTTCTGTTTTTGCCCGAGCCGTGAATCGCTGTTCTCGGTTGGCATAGGTCGGCGCCCGCATAGATGGGTAGAAGGATCAGCCCTGAAAACGCTCCCCCCACTACCAACATGAAAATCAGATCGGAGACGAGATACGCCGGCTCCGAGTCCTTGCCGAAAAACCATAGCCCTGACGCAACGCCCGAGCAGCCGGAGATTGTCAGCGCCCATGTGAGAGCCCAGTCATGCCATTTAATATAGTCCTGATGGGATTTTTCGAAGAGGAGCTCGCTGTAACGCACGCTCAACGCAATCGCCGCTCCCGCCCAAATGATCGAGAGTTGGATGATCAGGCTCTTGCCAAAATCCGCGATGCCCGAGCGGTCATAACCTAGAAGAAGAAATCCGACTATCAGCGCCAGCAATGAAGCCGCAAATTTTGTCCAGAGCCTCCTCTCAAGTTTGGCGTAAAACGCTTCTGTTCTGGCGTAAAACTTTTCCGAAGCTTCCCCAAACAATTTCTTGCTGGCCGTAGCCCAGATGAGTGGGATAGGAGAGAGAAACAAAAGTGGCGCTCCTAACCGCATTCTCCAATCTTCGCCGAAGAGCGATTTGAAAGCCGCGGCGGAGAAAATGTTGTTGATGAACTCACTGCCGCTCGGCGTCATAGTGACCGCGAAGTAGATAGTGAAAGCTATGATCAATCCGGCGAGCCAGACGAATCCACCATCACCAATGAAATAAGGGTTGAAGATTCTTTGCGCGACCGTTTCCGTGGATTTCTCTTCCGAAGGATAGAGCGCCTGCTCTTGCACCTCATCAAGATAAGTCTCCGATGGGTGATGGAACGCGCCGCCGATGCCCGATACCACTGAAGCGTAGCTTTCGGCGGTTGGCGCCGGCGCCTTCGCTCCTTTGCGAACCTGACCATCATGAAGGGGCTTAATCGGTTTTGGCCCCCAGTATCTGGCGTAATGATGCACATCGCCGGAGATATCGAGACGACACTGACCAGTTTCCATTCGCGCGTCCCCGGCGGTCTGAACGCTTCTCGCGCCGTCTTCACGCTTTTCGGGCAGGAAGAGTGGCGCAAGCCCGAGTTGGTTGAAAGCGCCGGCGGCCTTTTTGTCATCCGGAGAAGCCAGTTTGCCGAACACAGTGGTAGGCGCGCAGGTAGCGACGATCAGCTTCTTTTTTGGGATGACCTTGTCGCCGTCCTTATCTGTCTTGCATAAATTGAGGAAGAAGTTCCGTTGCCGTTCGTCAATCCGCCCGACCTCGGTATCAAGACCCCACAGCCACCAGTCGAACGGCAGATGCAACGCGACATAGCTCGCCTGTTGATAACGATTGAATCCCGGCAGGTAGAGATACGGCCGCTCAGCCAGTATCTCAGGGTCCTTTGTCTCCGGATAAAGGCCGTGCGGCAGCTCTTTTCTGATCGGGATGTGAAACTGCCGCCGAAAGCCGTTGAGCTGGTCGTAGTAATCGTGATTGCCGGGAATGCCGAAGAGCGGGCGATTCAGTTCTTCCTCCGGCCCGTCATTATGGACGCCGGCGCCGGATTTCCGGCGATCTTCGGCGAGGTCTCTATACGCCCATTCGAAGGGAATCTGAACGCGGCTCGCCAGCGTCATGTAATCTGACACGTGATAGGCGGTATCGCCGCCAATGAAGAGGAACTCGCCGCGCGGCAAGAGACTGACATCGGTCTCGATACTCCTGCGGTTCAAGCAGGTCTTGACTTCGTCGCCGGTTTTGAGCGCCTCCGGGGCGTATAGATCGCTCAGGCAGAGATAGGCGATGCTGTAGGTGGCCAGCGTTCCGTCGCCGGTATCAGAGATGTAGTCAAACCAGAACCCGCCTTTTTCCTCCCAATAAGCCGCTTCGGACCGATTCTCTTTTTTCTCTTCCTCCCGCGCTTTCGGCCCCTCGCGCTTGAGCCTTTGGTCTCGCCAGAACTCAAAACAGCCGGGTTCCTTTGGTGTTGGGAAAACCTCCGGCCGCATCCATTCGCGCGGATCGAGTTGTTCCCCGTAAGCCGTGTAAAGAAGAATGCCCTTCAGACTGCGTAACAATTGACGCCCCAGCAGCCATCTGACGGGCTTTTCATGCTTACGACTCGGCGATGCGCCGCTGGATGTGGAATAGTCCTGAGCAGGAGTGGCTTCCACCGTTGGTCTGGACATAAAAAATTCATCTCCTCAACGCTACTTGAGGTATTTCCATTTTCCACTTGTCATTTTTCATTGCCGGAGTTGCGGCTTCGGACGCAATGACAAATGAAAAATGACAAGTGGAAAATGGAAAATGATAAGGGTTACCCATCAATCACCCGGTAATACAGGAATTCCCGCACTGTCTGATCCTTCGCCAATTTATCTCTCAGTTTCAGATGATCAGTCTTTCCCGGCGCGAGCAATTCACCGAGATGGATGAAGAAACCCTCGAGGTCATGCACGGGGTTGCCGAGATCAATGTCGAACTCGGCGTAGAAACGGCGCGACGGATCGCCGCCCGGCGGAACGGCGACGATCACCTGCAGGCTGTTTTTTCCCCGCTGCCTGAAACTGTGAAGGCGAAATTTGTCCGCATCGCTTTCAACGCTCTTGATGCGGCGTAACAGTTTGCGGTGAACCAGCGCCAGGGGCAGAGAGTCGGCGGAGAACGGTTTGTCGGCGCTGCGGGTGAGCGCGTTGAGCCGGTCGAACAACCTGCCGTCCACGGCGCCGTAACAACGGTCTACATCGGCGAAGAAAACCTGATGGACGTGCGACAGCAGCGTTTCGCTGGACGGGGACGCCGCGCGAAGTTTGGCCAGCATGTTCAATAAGCAGGCTTTGCGGCTCGGCCGCGGCTGAGGATCAGCCAGCCAACTCGTCAACGTCGAGCCGTCAAGTTGCGATTGCGCGAGCACGCGCCGGATTTGCTGATCCACGTTGGGCGAGTCGAGCGACAATTCGACCTGTCGCGGGTCCGCCCTGACTTCAATCTCGACCTGCGTTTCCTGATTCTCTTTCAGATCGAGGCGGACGCGTTCCTTCGGCAGTATCAGGTCCCCGATTCGCAGCCTGAACCAGTATCGCCCGGGCGGCAGCGTCGTCGGGTCAACGCCAGTCACCACCAACGCCTCGTCGTGAAGCGAAAGGTTGAGTTTGTACTCTTTGCTTCCCCAACCTTTGATCTGCCGCACCTGATCCATACGCAGGCGGGTGATTGGGCTGTCGGCGTCAAACTCCATCGTCAGCCCGCGCGGCCAGGCGTCTGTCTCCGAATCGAGCACAACGCCTTCGGAGGAAACGCTGTCGAGTCGCAGAGGACTGCCATTCCGGGTGAATCGAATTACAACACGTTCGCGCATAAGGTCATAGCGCTCCTTCCCCCGAGTCGGCGGCTCATTTGCCCGCGACAGCTTGCAGGCTGTCGCACACAGACGAGCTGCCGACACTGTTTCAATATCCACGCCGGCGTTGGCGCCTGGCTTCTTGCCGGCGTGGCGCCTTGGCTGTGGACGCATTAATCGGACGCCTCGCAATTCAATATGAAAGCGATCACCTGTTAGCCGCAGGCTTCGCCTTGCCGCTTCGGCGCGTAATGGCTTCTACTCTTAAATGCGGAAAATCATATGGAAAAAAGGTAACGGCTCATAAATATTTTTCTTTCCGTGAATTTTTCGGCGCTGAGAAGGGGCTCGCGAGAGGCGGTCGCGCCGGAGTAAAAATATCGAGGGCGCGCTAAGGTGTCGCGTCAAAAATGAGTTCCAGGTTTACCAACAAAACCAACCACGGGGAGCGCGGGGAAGAAACTCGAAAACAATCTCAAAATCCCCGTGCTCCCTGTGGTTTGAAAATCGGCGCTTCACTGCGTCAACTTCTTTGCGCGATGATTTAACGCCACGGTGGCCTGTGGCCCGTAGCGCTTAGACGGAGCGGGCGCCACCCTGAGTTGCGAACAACCGCCAGCTTTTCACAAAATCTTCCTGCGCCTTGGTCTCGGGAGATCTCCTCCAACCCTCCGCGGTTCTCCGCCGCAGGCGTCGGATTTCGGAGAGCGCTTCGGCGCCGCTCACCTCCTGCTCAACCAGGTAGCAGCCGATGACCGTCCCCGTGCGGCCGGCGCCGCCCCAACCATGCACGTAGACTGTATGCCCCGCGTCGAGCGCGCCGTTGATGGCCCGCTGGATCTCGCGCATCCGTTCGGCTGTCGGCGCGCCCTCTCCAGGGATCGCCAGACGTTTATAGATCACTGTCCGCTCACGCCTCTTCGCCTCTTCCAACAAGAGCGGCGCATACGGCTCAAGCCCTTCGTTCTCTGCCGTCAGATCGAGAAAGAATGTTACGCCGGCGTCCAGAAAAGCTCGCAGCTTACAGCAGGCTTCGTCTTTTGTTTTGGCGCCCGGATACTCGCCCGCCAGCAATTTTCCGGACGCTAACCAATATGAATCAGTAATAGGTGTGTTGCGCATTTTCATCTCCTTAAATGGCCGATTGTGGCCAATGGCTCCGGAAACCGGTCTGCGCGGCCAGTTTCCGGTCGGGGCTGGACTTGTTATAGGATGGTTTGGAACCGTAACTAACGATAATTGAAGGTCAGCAATCTCCTGGCGAGCCTGTTCCATTACTGAATGCCACGCGCGCCGAGCATTCGGTGAGCCGCCTGCGAAAATTGATGTTGAGAAATACTACCCAGTCGAAGCAACCCGAAGAAACACTGTTAGGGGGGAAGACAGGGCATGCATAGTCGCAAGGGCGGTCAGGTTTCTGGATAACCACCCCTGATCCATCAAGAAAGGGGGCGGGCCTAATCTTAATTAAGCATTAGAGCCGCGCGCAACAAAAATTTCACGGCGCCGGCTCAATCCCCCGCTTTTCCCCATAAAGCCGGGATCGGCGCCGCCAGCAAGTCCTTTCCAAAACTGACGGCTTCGCTTCCGGCGTAGAGCGCTACCCCGCGACGAAAATTTTCGCCGACGAGCGCCTGAAGCGCGCGCAGTCCTTTGGAATATCAACCATTAAGTGGTGAATTTTCAACGACCGCTTAGATGAAAAACATGTTGATCCGCGGTATCCCGCGCATTTCGCGCAGCCTGGCGCAGACTCGCTGGCGCGCCGTGTTATCAAAGACTTCACGATCCATTCGCGCGGCGTAGCTACGCATTTCCTCTCTCGCCGTCTTCAGCATCGCATCACGCTCATCGGGATCCGTGGCGCGCCACACCGCGTCCGTGAGCCTCTCTTCAATCGCCGTCAACGTGTCGCCGATCTCGTCGAGCGAAAACTGCAAGCCTGAAATGATTCGATTCCGCAGTTGATCCAGTTCGGCGCCTGCGGTGTGGCAGGCGCCGCGCAGTTCCGTCCTGTCTGAAGTGTTGGCTTCCCTCGCCGCCAGCTCAAGAGCTTCGCCGGTCTCGGCGAGAAAAGCGGCGATTCTCTCGACCTCGCTCTTCCCTTCCCTTCCCCGCCCCTCCGCTTTGTCATACCGCCCAACATTACCGTCATTGCCGGAGTCGCTTTTTTTCGCGATCAGTCCCTGAGAGCGCAACAGATCGTAGGTTTCGCGCTGCGCCACCCGCGTCGCTTTGGGCAGGCCGTATTTGAGGAACCACTCTCTGGTGTTGTCGGTCTCGCGCTTGACGGCTGCGGCGATCTCCGGCCGCAGATCGGACGCGATCCGCCTGGTCAACGTTCCGATGAGCATTGTGTCAACGCCGGCGGGGCTGGAGGCTTGATTGGCCGTCATTTGCAAATTCGATGGCGATAAGGCGCGGTTGTCGCTCGGCGCCGTGGAAACCGGTTGCTCTTTGTCAGGAGTACTCTCTTCCCGCGCGTCCGCGCGAGGAGAATAGTTCTCTCGATTATTCTCAAAACAATCTTCCTTAAAGGGCGCTCCATTGGTTGGAGTGGGAGCGGCGCCGGATGGAGTGGGAACAAGTCGCAAAATTTTTTGATCCTGCAGGGCTTGGCCCAGCCCTGCGCCCGGCCTTATGCCAGGCCTTATTGACGATGACGCGCGGTTGAAGAAGACGCGAATGCCCACGCCGTTGGCGCGCGCGTCGTAACCGATCACGCCGAGCTTGCTCATCCAGTCGAGGGCCTTCGAGAGCGTGGAGTTGGCGACGCCGGCGATCTTGCGCATCTGCTCCCAGGCGGTCAGGCGCTCATCTCCACGATCCTCCCCGACGAAGTGAAGCACGCCCTCGCGCTCCCAGCAGGACGGCGGCGAGGCGATCAGGCTCAGGTAGATCGTGGACATCAGAGGCGTGACCTCTCTGGCTTCAGGTGAAATGAGCGCTTTGATCACGTCGTTGTCTATCTGTTTGAAGTTGACGCGATATTCGTTCTCGGCGAGCCTCGTTCGCCGAACGAATCTGGGCGCGAGATGCGCTACTGCGGCAGACATAGTCGAAGTCCTTTTGAGAAAAGGCTTGACAGCGCATGGATGGATGGTAAGAATGTCTGGCGTTGGGTAGACACACTAACACCCAGTTCGCTACCGAGTGGGTGAAATTACAAACCACCCGCCGTCAAGCGAGTTTAAAGGTTGACCTGAAGCGGCTGTCGCTAAACAAATCCGCTTCAGGTCAATTTGCTTTTTGGGGCGCTCATCCGCAGCGCCCGCGTAATGCTCGTCGCTTCCCTGCTCTAAAATGCTTCCTGTTGATGAACCTCCTTAGTAGCTCAGGGTTGTTTGGTTGTCTCTTTGACGCAGCCCTTCAGCTCCGTCATCCACAAAGGCTTCACGCCCGCTTCGATCGCCGACGCGAGAGCGTCGGAGAGGATCCTCTTCGACTCCTCGACGCTGTGCTCCTTTAGCATCGCTTCCGCCATCGCGATCTCTTTGGTTGCGATCCGCCTCTTCACTTTGCCGAATCTGATAGTCAGGAAATAGGCGACCAGTTCTTCCTCAGGCGACTGGCCTCGAGGGAGTAGGGACTGCAGCGTGTTCGCCGCGGCGCCCGGAGGCTCTTTCCCCGCGCTGAATTTGGCGTATTCGTCTTTCGCCCGCGGTCCCGGTATATACCAGATGTTCCAATCCGGCTTCCCTTCTCCATTGGGCGTCTTCTCAAACTCGACCTTCGCGAGGTAGCCGCTGTCGAGGTGCGGCTTGTGTAGCTTGTACATCTGCTTGCTCACCTCGGTCCCGGTCAGTAGCCGTCTCTGCCCCGTCGCCTCGCAGTACTCCGAGTAAATCATTGAGACCTTTGGCCAGCCGTATTTCAAAGCCGCGTAGATGCGGAAGCTCACCACCTCATAAAAACGGCAGGCCGAAGGCGGGAGATGACGCAGGTAGTTGAAATCCAGCGGGCGCAATGGCACGTGGTTGAGGAATCCCTGATAGATGTCGTTTATCACCACGTAGACGCCGTCAGCCTCCATCCCGTCCGGCAGCGTGTCTCCGGTGAAGACCACGGAGTACCTGCTGAAGACCGCTTCCAGCTTGCGCTGGCCGCCTTCCCTGTCCTGGTAGAAGAGCCTGGCCTTGATCGTTGCGCCGGCATTCTGTGAGAGAGCCTGTTTGATGTCGTTGAAGTTGTGCCCGCTTTCGGTCAGACCCAGTTCGCGGCAGATTGACCTGAGACTTCCCAGCCGTATGACCTTCGGTGTTGGCGGGCCCGCCTCGTCTATCCGTTTGTTGATCATCAGTGTGTCCAGCCTGTAAGCCAGATGCCTGGGTTCTCCGAACTGGCTCGATGGCGAGACCTGCCACAGTAGGGATATCTCCCCGCCCTCGTTGCGCTTCTCTATGCGAACCTGCATCTGCCCATGCGTGGACAGGGTGTGCAAGGGCAGCTTGGCCATCACACTCTCAACCCAGATGGCGGAAAACTCCACGGGCAGAATCTCCAGTACGCCGATTTTTCCATTTTCCTCAGACATTGGAGGGGAAAGCTAAAGCGAGTCAATCTTTGCTGTCTATATGTATTTTTCAAAAAATCTGAGGAGGCTGCGTAAATTGCTGATAGTGTGAATATTAGCGTGATTAATGAAGACTTGATATTTTCTTGCTTCTCTCGAAACTCCTCATGACACGCCAATAACTGGCAAAAATCTTCTCTCAAAACTCCGCAGGTGTCATTTATAAGGCGATTGTGGGAGGGTCGTGGTCTTCTCCCAAAACTCCGCGCTTATGGCAAATAATTCTAAATACAGGCTTTAAGTCATCAGCAAGTCATCAGTAGTTGAAGGTTGAACTCCCCACTTCTCCCGAAACTCCTCACCACTAGTTAAACTCTCCGCCTTCATTGAATCTTAAAACCTGGCGACGGTAGTTGAAACGAGGGTTGCAACCTGCTTATCCCAATCAATCTTCTCTCGAAACTCCGCGCTCCCATGCCGACCCATGCTGAGTGGACGGTCGTAATTAGAAAATTGAAAATCATCGATAACCCAAATATACTGGGTTCCATTGAAATCTGATTTGAAGGAATCCTTGTAAATAGGCAGAAGAGACTTAATCACTGAAAGGCGGGAACATGACCCATGGCAACCAAAAGCACAAAAATGGGCCATTTGATCGAGTCCATAAAGACCCTGGGTTATCCTTCTTTCGAAGTTTAATTTTCGAATTCGAAGGAGGCATCTTCCCTTGCCCGCCGTA
>Ga0187894_10003164_pt1 | contig 18759 bp, 16 predicted proteins | sample GBC1701081metaG_FD_136650 | JGI IMG/M metagenome (GOLD analysis project Ga0187894, IMG submission 136650) | White microbial mat communities from a lava cave in the Kipuka Kanohina Cave System on the Island of Hawaii, USA - GBC170108-1 metaG ...
GGTAACAATACAAATAAAACACCAAACCCTGAAAAGGGTTTGTCTCGCGGCGAACCCTTTCAGGGTTGATACGCGAGTGGTCGATGGAATCCCATGGTTGTCGCTACGCTGCAACCATGGGCTGCAATTAGCGAACGCCTGCGGCGTTAATTGCTCCTGAAACTCAAACTGACCCCACTACCGCTCTAAAAGGCCGGACTCTTAAACGATGCGTTTTCGAAGTGTTCGCGGCGCGGGAAGTGAAGCAGGTCCGCGACTGCGGCGATGATGATGAGAACGTAAAAGTATGGATCGCTCGTCACGAAAAAATCCAATAGTCCAAGCAGCGCCGCTACCTCGCTCATGGCCCACGCGACTACATATCCTTGCTGCACCCGCAGAACCTGCCGTTGTTCTATGGCCCGGCTGATTAACTTACTTTTGACCAGAAACGAAATCAGTGCGGTTGAGACACCAACGGCGAGCAGCGCCAGAGACAAGGTGTTGTTGGGGAAGTTTTCCGGCCGTTCCGCAAGAATTGTAAGCAGATAGTAGAGTCCGATGCTCAGGAGCAGAGCAAACCAAACGGTACGCACGGATCGCATTCTCTCGTCGATGTTCACTGGCGCACCGTTCGGATCTGTTGGTTGTAGATTCATTCGTGTTCACTCCGGTTTCTTGGTAAAGCCGGAAATATCCCAGCGGCTTTCGATATTCTTGAAGAGGCGCAAACTATCGAAGAATCGACTCGACCCACCACCTGCCAACTTCGAACCTTCCTGACCGGCGATCTTCGAGCCTTCTTGGCCGGCTATCTTCGAACCCTCCTGACCGGCAATCTTCGAGCCCTCTTGGCCGGCTATCTTCGAACCCTCCTGACCGGCAATCTTTGAGCCCTCTTGGCCGGCAATCTTCGAACCTTCTTGTCCCGCTATCTTCGAGCCTTCCTGTCCAGCGATCTTCGAACCTTCCTGACCGGCGATCCTCCCAACCGCTGCCGCCGCCGCAAAGACGGTCGGGCCAAAACGCTCGTCGAACTTCACGCCGGATTTGTACCTATACCTCGCCCCAACCGGAACCTCAACCGCCAGCGGCTCAAACTTCCGCAACGTAACCTCATAAAGATACTTCTTCAAGAAATCGGTCCACGACAGTTGCTTTCGCTTCACGTCCTTCGCAAACCACAGGCTCTCGTAATTCTTCTGCGACACTTCATACGCCTCGCGCGACCACGGGAAAAACACCGAGACACCATTCGAATACTGGTAACCCCCACCGCTAAATCCACTGAGAATCACGGCCTTCTTCAGCTCCTTCAAAACTTTTCGACAATGCTTCTGGACCAGACTCAACCTCTCCGCGCCGTCGCCATCACCGAGCTCTTCAACCACGCGGCCGCACTCCAGCTCGAGCAGTTCGCAGAAATCTCCGAGGTCCACATTCTGATCGTACATATACGACTGGCACTTCCAGTGCACCTGTAGAATCACCCGTTCCATCTGCCGATAGATTCGACTCTCCTCATCCTCAAAACAAACAAGCAACGCTTCAGCAAGTCCGTCGAATGCTTCCGCCAAATGTCCAGAGCGGCTCAGATCCCACGCCGCCATATCGACCGACACGCCGCCGATCGTGTACGAGTCCTGACTCCGGATGAATTCCTTGACGAAAAGTTCCGCCACGCTCGGCGTGTCGAGATTGCGTTGGCGCGCCAGCGACCCGAGTAACTTCGCGTAGGTCCAACCGGCGCTCGGCACACTTCCTTCAGAAGCGATCATCGTCTTCGCGACAAAGTTGAACTGATAGCCGACTTCGAGCATGCCCATCACGCAACTATCAAAACCGAGGATGTCGAGCTTTTGACCGAGCAACTCTCTCGTCTCAGCTTCTCGTGCGTCGCCCTCGAAGCCAAACTCGTCCGCGATCTTTTCTAACTGCCGCTTCGTACACACCAGTCCCTGAAGCACCGCGTAAAAATCGGTCATCTTCATCGACTTGCCCGACGTCTCGTCTTTGAACAAACCGATGTCCTGAAAGCCGAGTGAGTGGCCGGAGAAGATCAGCGCGTACTTCTGCGCGCGGCGGCCAAACGTGATCTCGCCGTTACTGTTTTCAACTTCTACCTGGTTCACGCACCAGTCGACGAAGTTGAGAATGGACCGCGGATTGGCCGCGTTCTCATTTTCTTTCTTCGGAACCTTGTAGAGCTTGTTAGGCACTTTGTAGGAGCGAACGTATCGCGGCCGCTTCGGTTCGGAGAAGTCGCAATACAACGTGGGAATAGCCGGCGAGTTACCGTCGTAGTAAACAAACAGATTCGGGCTGTCGGCGCCTGCTTCCGCCACGCTCTTGATTTGTTCCATCGCATAGGCCATGTCGACGGCGAGGTTATTGTCGCCGGCCATGTAGATCATGATTGTCCATTCTTTTTCTTTCATGGGAGGCTCCTTAGCGGAAATCTTTGATTAGGACAATGTCTCTGGTCGCGGAAAAACGGTAAGCCGCGATCTTGCCAGTCTGGGAGATAGCGAAACTGTTTATGAATTCTGATTTGAACCTGGTTAACTGCTGTGGCGCACCGCCGTCAACGCGCATGCTCCAAACGTTCAGGATCCCCGAGCTGTTGTCGAGGTAAGCGATCGACTTTCCATCGGCCAGCCACGCAAATGCGATCGGTTGCACACTACGCGGAAGATCGATCGTCTTCACTGCCGCGCCGCCTTCAAACGGAATGATCGCCAGCTTGGGTTGTCTGTTTGCCTGTTCGTCCGTGTAGTAGTACGCGATCGACTTGCCGTCAGGTGAAATCGTCGGGAGCTCGGAAGTGTGATTAGTCAATTGCACCGGAGCGCCGCCGTCGATCCCCACTTTCCAGATGGCCCACGTGCCCGAACGGCCCGACATGAAAACCACAAAGCGGCCATCAGCAGAACAGACCGGATAAGCATCGACAAAATTACCGTCGGTAAGTTGTTTCTGATTGGTGCCGTCGGCATTCATGCGCCAGATGTTCCGGCTGCGCGAGCGGTTCGACTGAAAGACGATGTATTGGCCGCTGGAACACACCGACGGTTGCTGATCGATGAAAGCGTCGGCTGTTAGTTGCTGGCCGTCGGAGCCGTCGCTATTGGCGGTCCAGATGTCCCAGTTTTCTCCGGTGCGAATGGCGTAAACGAGCTTTTCGTCCGGTGTCCACGTGACCGTCTCCGGAAGATTGGTCTTGAGGATTTGCTGCGCGTGACTTTCATCTTGATCGGGATTGGTAACCCAGATGGCACTCGTGTTTACCTGCTGGATCGTGGCGATCGTGCGTGAGTCCGCGGTCAATCCGAGGCTCACGTCGCCATAGCCGTTCAAGTCGTTAGTTACACGTCGCGCCTCGCCGCCGGAATAAGGAAGAAACCAGATCTGCGTGCCGATCGACGAGAACTCAGGCTGCGCCGACATGATCAAGCCGCTGCCGTCGGCAAGCCAGAGGACGCGACCGATGTTGGCCCACTTTTGCGAACCCATCGTTTGCGGCACTCCACCTTCGACCGGTACTTCAATGATGGTCGAATAGCCGGCGCTGGTTCCATGAAACATGCCGCAAGCGATCCGCTTTCCGTCAGGCGACCACGATGGACCAGAAGTGGAGAAACCATTCGGCTGTTTCAGCACCGCAATGGTCCGCGGCTCGCCGCTGCCGTCAGTGTTAGCCACTAACAGCGCCATGTCTTCCTGGTTTCTGCGCACGAAAGCAAACTGAGCGCCGTCGGGAGCAAAGCCGATCGCGCTGAAGACGCGATCGAGCACTTTTACCGGAGAGCCGCCGAGAACAGGGACACGATAAAGCGTCGGGACGAAATTGTTTCTCTCCAACATGGCGACGTAGTAGATCATTTCACCGTCAGGCGAGAAGGTCGTCGCGAGATAACCACCGTTCTCCGCCTGAACGATCCGCACCAGGCTATTTGTCGAGACTTGTCTGAGCCACAAGCTGGCTTGCTGTTTTGCATCGTTCGCTGCGCAAACGACGTATTTGCCATCAGGCGAGATCGAGAGTTGACCGTTGATGTCTTCGGTATTGATCTTCCCGCCTGTGGTCAGCGCGGTCATCCGCACTGGACCAAACTGTTTCGGTTGAGTGAACAGCCGGTAAAGCGAGTAACCAATCACACTCATCACTACCAACGCCACTACAAACACCGCGGCTGCGACCTTCTTGTGTTTGGTGATCTTCGAAGTCACGAACTCAACGCTCGAGATCTCGTTTGTCGGCACGACAGCATCGTGACGCGTTGTCTTAGCCGATATCGTGTCGCCCGCAGTGGATTGTCGCGGCGGAATCGAAGGCAGGTTGGAATCACCCAACTCGATCCGCTGCTTCAAGCGTTTCAACTTGCCGAGCATCTCTTTTGCCGTCTGGCAACGCTCGTCGAGATCTTTCGTCAGTGCTTCAGCAACGATCCATTCGAGCGCTTGCGGTACGTTGGGAGCGAAATGAGTAACAGGCGGCGGATCGCGGTCGGTGATCGCGACAATGATATGGCTCCGCGACACGCCCTCGAACGGCGCCCGCGACGTGAGCATTTCGTAGATCACCACGCCGAGACTCCAAATGTCCGAGCGCGCATCAACTTCGCGTCCCAATGCTTGTTCCGGCGACATGTAAGCGGCGGTGCCCAACACTGTGCCGGGTTCAGTATTTACGAGCGCGACGGTTGTTGCTTCTGAACCGCTTGCTGATGAGTCGAATCTCTCGGTGAGCTTAGCGAGGCCGAAGTCCAGCACCTTCACTATGCCGTCCTTACGGACCATGATGTTCTCGGGTTTGATGTCGCGATGCACGATGCCGGCAGCGTGAGCGGCGACCAGTGCTGAGGCAATTTGAATTGCGATGTCGAGAACTTCTGTCAGTTTCAGCGAATGGTGCAGCTGTTGTCGTAGTGTCAATCCGTCGACAAACTCTGTTGCAAGATACGTCGTGTCATCAGTGCGGCCGATTTCATAGACCGTGAGGATGTTTGGATGGTTGAGCGCCGATGCGGTCTTTGCTTCCTGGGTGAAGCGTTTTAAGCGGCTTTGACGGGCTGCAACATCACCCGGCAGGAATTTCAACGCGACCGATCGACCCAACTCGGTGTCCTGGGCTCGATAGACCTCACCCATACCGCCTGCACCAATTTTGGAGATGATGCGATAGTGGGCAATCGTAGCACCGGGGGAAAGTTCTGCCACTGGTGACCTTTTACGCCACAGCGACGATTGGTGCAAGAAGAAAGAATGACACTTTTGAAGAGATTGCGTGGCAGCATCTTGATAGCTTCGACTGTATGAGTGAGACAGAAATAGACTACAACATCATGGCAACATTCCGTGCAAGCGATCCGCCGTCGTGGACGCTCTCTTCTCTGATCTCCGTGGTTCAAGAAACAACCACCGAGGTACAGAGGCACAGAGGAGGTAAACATGTGGGAAGCGACACAACTTAATCACGCGCCGAAAGTAAGAACCACGCCGCTGCCTTCGGGACGGCCGATTCCGGTTCTTGGTCAGGGAACCTGGCGAATGGGTGAAGATCCCTCGCGCCGCGAGGCGGAAGTTGCCGCACTGCGCTACGGTTTGGATCTGGGCATGAACTTGATCGACACAGCGGAGATGTATGGCGAAGGTGGGGCGGAAGAAATCGTCGCTGAGGCGATTGCTGATCAGCGCGAGGAAGTGTTTGTGGTGACCAAAGTGTATCCGCACAACGCGACGCGCCGGGGTGCGATCGCGGCGTGTGAAAGAAGTCTACGCCGGTTGAAGACTGACTACATTGATCTCTACCTGTTGCACTGGCGCGGCGACGTGCCCCTGGCGGAAACGGTTGAAGCATTTCAACAGTTGAAAGAGACGGGAAAGATCCTCGAACACGGTGTCAGCAACTTCGACGTTGCAGACATGGAGGAATGGGTGGCGCTGCCGGGAGGCGATGAGGTAGCGACGAATCAGGTGTTGTACAACCTCGCGTATCGCGGGATTGAGTGGGGTTTGATTCCGTGGAGTCGGGAGCGGCGCATTCCGATCATGGCCTACTCGCCGGTGGCGCATAAGACAGACGAGCAGAAGCGTATGTTCAATGATCGCAATCTGAAATCGGTTGCTGTCGAACAAGGCGCCACTCCCGTTCAGATCGCACTTGCGTGGGTGTTGCGCTACCGAGACATCATTGCGATTCCCAAAGCGAGCCGGCCGGAGCACATTCGCGACAACCGCGCGGCCCTGGATATCAAACTCACGCCAGAGGATCTGGCGAAGATCGACAAATCGTTTCCACCACCTTCTCGAAAGGTCCCACTCGAGATGCTTTGAGGGTTCAGGGATTAAGGCCAATTGCCCGTCTCTCGTCGCGTCGGTCAGTATTCCACAAAGAAGCACAAAAGGCACAAAACATGTTCGCAAAATCCTTTGTGCTTCTTGTGCCTCTTTGCGGCACGCTCAAGCGGGCACCGGTGTACAACGATCAAACGCAATAACAGTCTCTGCGAACCGCTCCATCTCTTCCAGTTGTGGACTGCACTGCAACAGCAACAGGTCAACTCCCGCCGCTTCAAATTCAGCGACGCGCGACGCAACCCGATCCGGCGTGCCGACCAGTCCCGAACGAAGACCACGATTCGAGACACTGTAATCTTCGCGCGAAATCTTTTGCTCGAGTCTCGTGCCGGACAACCATTGTTGATAATTCTCGTAACCGGCCGCGAACTGTTTGACGTTCGTGACTCGTTCGAGCTCACGTTTTGCTTCGGCTTCTGTATCACGCACAATTGCATACGCCGCGACACCGAATTTCATCGGTGGTAATCCCAACCGCTCTCTCCGCTCGGACATGTCGCGTATCTTCTCACGCACGCGCGACGGTTCGTCGCCGTGCATCACATACGCATCACACCAACGCGAGATCAGCTCCTTCGCTGCGTCCGATTCACCGCCCGCATAGATTGTTGGTCGCGGCCGCGTGGAGGGCTTGGGTTGTAACACCGCATCATCAACGTGATAGTACTTTCCGGAATACGAGAAATGATCTTCCCGCCAGAGGCGCTCAACGATCTCGAGCCACTCACGCGTGCGTGCATAACGATCGTCGTGTTGTTCAAACTCCACGCCGTATTTCCGGGCCTCGTCGGCCCACCACGAGGAGACGACGTTCAAGGAAAGCCGTCCGCTCCCCGCGATGTGGTCAATGTTTGCTGCCTGCTTTGCGAGTAATGCAGGCTGGTGAAAAGTTGGTCGCACCGCCACCATCAACTCCAGCGTTTGGGTCACCGCTGCGAGCGCAGCGGCGGTGGACCATCCGTCGAGCGACGGAGCTTCAACGCCTTTGATATCATTGAGATTGAGTTCGGCAATCAACGTCAGGTCGTAGCCAAGCTGTTCGCTGCGGCGTGCCAGCTTGCTGACGTAATTCCAACTCGCTTCCATTCCCTCGTCTTCGACGTTTCTCAACCAACCGCCGAAAACCGGGAGCCAGTAACCGTAGCGCATCGTCTAATCTCCTCTTGCAGGAAGTCGACCAGGCGCGCGTGTGGCTCGAAGCCGATCACGCGCGGCGCATCCGCGACAAAGTTTGAAAGTGCATTGATGTCGTAATAGAGCAACGAACCGTCGCGATCGTCGATGATGTACTCAACCCCACCGACGTCGATCTGCGCCGTTTGAACGATTCGTTCGACCGACCTGATAACCTCACGTGGTGGCCCAAACGCTTCGACGCGCAAGCCGGATCGCGGCGCATCAACGGGACAGGCGACGCGCGTCAGTTCAACTCCGTCAGTGGTTTGGCAGATGTCGGCGGGGCAGAGGTTGAACGTGTCGCCGGTGGTGAAGACGTTGATCGCGTAGAGATACTTGCCGCCGAGTGTTTCAACGCGCGTGATGTGACTGTCGCGTGGTGGAATAAATTCCTGGACCAGGGCGGTTTGATCGAGACCAAGATCGAGCTTGTTGTTTTCAACAGCTCGTATCAGTTGTTCTCGCGAATCGAAACGAACAATGCCCGCGCCACTGCCGCCGATGTTGGCTTTCACGACGATTGGGAAGCAAAGACCTTCAGCAGCTTCGACCGCGAGCGTGGGAGAGTTGATGACGCGTGCTCTCGGGTAAGGCAGATTCAGTGACTCGAGTAGGGAGAGTTGACGCGCCTTTGAGATCTCGATGGCGAATGCTTTCTCGCCGTTGACGACTCGCGTGCCCAGGCTCTCCAGGTGGTTCAGATATTGGAGTGTGTAGAGAATGCCTTGACCGTGGCCGCGCAGATATGCGGACGGGCTCATCCGATTGAACAGAACCGTGTAAGGGCCCTCGGTCTCGCTCGGGTCATAGGAATGACGAGTTGCATCAAGTGCGGTGTAGGGAATAGCCCTTCGGTTGAGTTCGGCGAACAGCGGCCGGAACCAGTCGGGATGCTCGTAGTAGATGGCTAGCGTGCCTGGATAGCTCATGTCTTCCTCTCAGAAATTCAAGTGCAAACAACAAAAGGCCGCTCAAAAGAGCGGCCTGGTGAATGCTGATTATTGCTTTAAATCTAGATCACATACACAGTCCGCTCATTTGACGGCTTACAACAACACAAACAAGCACACATCTGATCGCCCTTGCGAGCACTGGCAATCATCTGCTTGGACCGTGTCGAAATCATTTGCGTTTTCCAGAGGGCCTAAACTTACTCCAGTTCGCTGCGCGGTGTCAACGTGGTTCTTAAAAACTCTCGCTAACGCAGTTGGGAAATACTCTATGCTAGAATTCCAAACCGGAGTAGACACATGAATCGTTCAAGACCTTCGATTTCATTGAGCTGAATCAAACAAGCATGATTTGCCGCTTATAGAAACATCTTGACAGGACCACGCGGCGTGGCTGGAGCGGGCAGTTGACCCGGGAAGCTCAAGACCTTCCCCGGAGGCTCAAGGCCCGCTCCTTTAGTTTTAACGATCGATTCGAACTACACTTAGAAAGGAGGCAAACATGCCTTACGAGAAAATAACAATCGGTGGCGCCCAGCACGACATTCTTTCGTGGGCCAACCATGATTTCAGCATTGAAGAGCAGAAGATGCTGCGCAACGTCTCGCGCTTGCCATGCTTGTTCAAGCATGTGGCGTTGATGCCCGATGCGCATTTGGGCATCGGCAGCATGGTTGGTTCGGTGATCGCCACCAAAGAAGCAGTGATTCCGGCCACAGTCGGTGTGGACATCGGCTGCGGGATGATGGCCGTGAAGACGCCATTCAAGAGCCATATCCTCGACGGCAAGCTGAAAGAGTTGCGACTCGCAATCGAGGAAGCGATCCCGACCGGCTTCAGCGAGTACAAAGAATCAGTTGACGAGTCTTCCTACTGGGAAGGCTGGAGCGACTTCGCCGATCTGCACTCAGGCGTTCGCGACCGTAAAGGGAAAGCCATGAAACAGCTCGGCACGCTCGGAGGCGGCAACCACTTCATCGAAGTCTGTCTCGACACGGAAAACTTCGTTTGGTTGATGCTCCACTCGGGCTCGCGCAACATCGGTAAGGAACTCGCCGACCGTCACATTTCGACCGCTAAGTCGTTGTGGAAACTGTCGGAGCTTCCCGCTCCCGATCTCGCGTACTTCATTCAGGGCACACCTGAGTTTGCCGCTTACTGGAAAGACCTGAAGTGGGCGCAAAGCTACGCGATGAAGAATCGCGAGATCATGATGACGCGACTGCTGAAGGTATTCAACAAGCTGTTCAATCACCGTCAGCCGTTCAAGCCTGAACTTCAGGTCAACTGTCATCACAACTACGTTGCGCTCGAAGAGCACTATGGCGAGAAAGTTTTCGTCACGCGCAAGGGCGCAATCAATGCCGACAAAGACGCGTACGGCATCATTCCCGGATCGATGGGCGCGAAATCGTTCATCGTGAAAGGACGCGGCGCGGCTGAGAGTTTCAACTCGTGCTCTCACGGCGCGGGCCGCAAGATGTCGCGCGGCGCAGCCAAACGTGCCTTTACCCAAGATGACCTGGCGCGCCAGACTGCGGGCGTTGAATGCCGCAAGGACACGGGGGTGCTGGATGAAATTCCGGGCGCTTACAAGTCGATTGAAGCGGTAATGAAGAACCAGGAAGATTTGGTTGAAGTTGTCGCGGAGATCAAGCAGGTCGTTTGCGTGAAGGGCTGAAGCGTTAAACCCTCAGTCCTTCACCAAACGTTGAAAACTCATTACGCTGCGCGCACGGCGGGGTTGACCACAGGTTGTTTTCTCTGTGCCTCTGTGGTTGTTTTGCTAAGTATTTTTGAACCACAGAGACGCAGAGACACAAAGAAGAGTTTTCAGTGGATGGTGCTCGTCTCGTCCAACCGGCGGCGGATGTAGTTTTGCTCGATGAGGTTGGTGGTTAGTGAAAGTGCTCGTTCGTAAGCTGCGTGTGCTTCGGAGAGACGATTCAGTCGGCGCAGGAGGTCGGCGCGCGCGGCGTGAAAGAGGTAATAGTTGTTGAGCGTGCCGCTGGCGCCGGCCGCGTCGATCAAGCGCAAACCGTTTTCGGCGCCTTCAACCATTGCGACCGCCGCCGCGTGATTCAGCGCTATCACCGGCGACGAAGAGAGCCGCATCAACTCTTCATAAAGCGCGACGATCTGCGGCCAGTCAGTTTCAGCAGCCGTCGTCGCTTCACAATGGACCGCGGCGATCGCGGCTTGCAGTTGATAATTGCCAACCCGGCCCATCGACAACGCTCTTTCCAGTAGTCGCACGCCTTCTGCAATCTCCGCGCGATCCCACCGCGAACGGTTTTGTTCTTCGAGCGTGACCAGTTCGCCACGATCATTCACGCGCGCGCGACGGCGTGAGTTCTGCAACAACATCAACGCGAGCAGACCGATGTTTTCCGGCTCGTTCGGCAGCAGTTTGCAAAGCACGCGTGCTAAACGAATTGCTTCCGCGCACAGATCGTTGCGCACGAGATTCGCGCCGGCACTGGCCGCATAGCCTTCGTTGAAGATGAGATAAAGCACCGCCTGAACGGAAGTCAGGCGATCGCTGAGACGCTCGACTGACGGGATTTCATAAGGAACGCGCGCCACGCGAATCTTCTGTTTCGCACGCACGAGCCGTTGGGCCAAGGTTGCTTCAGGCAAGAGAAACGCATGGGCGATCTCGGTTGTCGTGAGGCCGCCCAGTGTGCGCAGTGTGAGTGCGACCTGAGCATCGCGACCGAGTGACGGATGACAACAGGTGAAGATCAAACGTAGACGATCATCGGGATATCCCACGGTTTCCTCGATCGTTGCGGGTTCAGCGAAGGGTTGCAGCCGAGTCGTCTCGTACTCAATCTCCGGCTGCTTGTCGGTTCGAGTCTTGTCGCGGCGGATCGCGTCGAGCAGCCGGCGATGAGCCACGGTGGTCAGCCACGCGCCGGGATTACGAGGTGGACCATCGCGTTCCCAGGTAGCAGCGGCGGAGACAAACGCCTCGTTCAGCGCTTCCTCGGCGAGATCGAAAGAGCCCGACTGGCGGATCAATGTAGCGATAATCCGCCCGTACTCTTCGCGAAAGACTTGTTCGAGTATTTCGCTCGCCTGCGACATGCAAGCGAGCGTTGCACAATCGCTGAATGCGTGCAACTCCGTGCCTCTGCGTCTCTGTGGTTGACAAATGAACCACAGAGCAGGCACAGAGCATGCAGAGGTAATCTTTTACGCTGCGGCTTCGGCAGCCGTCTCAACGAGCGGCCTCACTTCGATCGTGCCGGTTCGCGCTGATGGGATGCGGGCCGCGATGCTGGTGGCTTCGTCGAGGTCCTTTGCTTCAACGAGAAAGTAACCGCCCAGTTGCTCGTGCGTCTCCGCAAACGGTCCGTCAGTAATCAGTTCCTTGCCGTCGCGTACGCGCACGCTGGTGGCGGTCGTGACTGGTTGCAACTGCGACCCGGTTATAAACTTCCCGCTCGCCTCCAGTTCGCCTCTCAATTTCCTGTGTTCGAGGTAAATTTGCTGGCGTTCGGCCTCGCTGATCGCGTTCCAGCTCGGTTCGTCGTGGTAAATCAGTAACATGTATTTCATGACTTCTGCTCCTTTTATTAAGATCCCCTTACAACCCTACGACGGACGAGAGCGGGTGAAATCGACACCAGCCGGAAATATTTTTGTCCATCAGTTTTGTTTCTGCCTGGCAGAAAGACCAGTTGCCATGCAACAGCAACGCCGATAAAACCGTAGTAGTACTCCGGGTGAGTGATCGGTGGCGGATAATCGCGTCCGGTCTGCGCTTCCATGAAATACAATGGCAGCAACACAATTAATCCGTAGATTCCGGCAACCAGAAAAACGACTTTCGCAAATTTCATAATGGAGACACAATGAACCTCTCAGACATCAAACGTCAATTCGATTACATGGAGTGGGCCAACGACCTGGCAATGGACGCCGCCGCGAAGCTACCCGACGAGAGTCTGCGTCGCGAAACGGGCATCAGTCACGGATCGATCTTTGGAACGCTGTTGCACATGGCGGGCGCCGAATGGATCTGGTTGGAAAGATGGCACGGCCACTCGCCCGCTAAAGCCGAGGCGTGGGCGTCGTGGACCAGCGAGACATGCGCCGATCTGCCGACTCTCGAAGAACGTTGGCGCGCGGTTCGCGATCGGCGCATGCAGTTTGTCTCCAGGCTTGACGAAGAACGGCTCGCTGCCGATCACCACTTCAAACTGCTTAATGGCGATGCGAGCTCGATGCCGCTCGTCGATCAGATGCAACACGTCGTCAATCACGCCACGCTGCATCGCGGGCAAGTCGTCGGGATGATCCGGCAACTCGGCATCGACCCGCCGTCGACCGATCTGCTCTTTTACTTGCGGCGTTCAATCTCGCCGAAGTAAAGCCACCGACAAAACACAGACGAACACGGAGTGGGGTTTTAACTGTCCGTGTACGTCCGTGTAAGTCTGTGGCCCTTTTTACGCCCAGGCTTTAGCTTCTGCTGACTTCAACCACTCACCCGCGATCTGTCTGGTGGTTACGTTGAAACGGTTCCAGACGTTCGTCAACGCAATCGACAACACCAGTCCCGCTAATGCTTTTTGATCGTAATGACGTGCGGCCTCGTCCCAGATGGCATCGGGCACAGGGTCTTCTCGATCGCTGAGCCGCGTCACAGCTTCTGTCAACGCTAGCGCCGCGCGTTCGGCGTCACTGAAATACGGCGCATCCCGCCACGCCGACACTGCAAAGATACGTTCATCAGTCTCGCCGGATTTCTTCAACATGCGCCAACCCATGTCGACGCAAACGCTGCAACCGTTGATCTGGCTGGCGCGCAGATGAGTCAAATGGAGAACCACCGGCGGCACACCGCTCTTTTCCACGGCTGTATTGAGGGCGAACATCGCCTGCATTGCGTCGGGCATTAACATTGCCGGATTTGTCATTCGTGCTTGCATGATTGCTTTTTCTCCTGTCACATTTACTTGGTTTCGTTCGTCACCACTATGACGAATCACGAACACGGAATGTGACAGATGAACCAACCGGATCAATTAGCACGCGTTTTCGAGGCAAATAGAAGTCACTTGCGCGCGGTCGCATACCGCATGCTCGGTTCGGCGAGCGAGGCGGATGATGCGGTGCAGGAAGCGTGGCTACGGCTCAGCCGATCTGATGCTGAGAGTATTCGGAACATTGAGGGTTGGCTGACGACGGTGGTCGGCAGAGTGTGTCTGGACATGCTGCGGTCGCGCAAAGCAAGGCGTGAAGAAGCACTTGAGGATGAAGTTACAGAACCGGTTGTTGCGCAGGATCCAAGCACGAATCCGGAAGAGGAAGCACAACTCGCCGACTCGGTCGGACTCGCACTGCTCGTCGTGCTCGATACGCTCGCGCCGGCGGAACGGGTCGCTTTCGTGTTGCACGACGTGTTTGATGTTTCTTTCGAAGAGATTGCTTCGATCGTTGGTCGCACGCCCGCGGCGGCGCGACAACTTGCGAGTCGTGCACGCAGGCGGGTGCGTGGCGAGGAAACCGTGCGTGGCGAAGAAACCGCTTCTGCGTCTGATCTCAACACTCAACGGACGGTTATCGATGCTTTCCTGGCGGCGTTGCGTGCGGGTGATTTCGAAGGACTGCTTGCAGTGCTCGATCCCGACGTTGTGGTTCGTCTCGGTCCAGGGGCCGGAGCTCCGGGCGCGCCGCGTGAGATCCGTGGCGCAGAGAATTGGGCCAAAGGGGCAGTGGCTTTCTCACACTTGGCGCGCTTCGTTCAGCCTGCGCTCATCAATGGTTCAGTAGGACTCGTTTTCGCTGGCCCGGGTGGACGACTTTCGCGAGCACTCATGTTCAAGATCTCGAACGGCAAGATCGTGGAGGCCGAGATCATCGCCGATCCCGCACGTCTGCAACAACTCGATCTCGCCGTGTTAGGCGAGCCTTTGCCATAGAAAGGATTACAGCATTTACAGAAGGAATCTATCGCTCGCTGACGTTCGACGATTCATCGAGATACTTCTTCAGCCACGCGTAAACTTCCTGGTACCAGTAGCGGCTGTTCTCGCCTTTCAAGATCCAGTGGTTCTCGTCGGGCCACACGAGCAGGCGACTCGGGATGCGTAATCGTTGCAGCACGCTCCAATTCTCGAGAGTCTGATTGAGTGGCACGCGGAAATCGTTCTCGCCGACTGAAAGCATGATCGGGGTCTTGAAGTTTGCGGCAAACCTGATCGGATTCTGTTCGCGCCAGACCGGCCCTTGTTCCCAAACCGGTCCGCCGTTATTCACCTCGCGCGAATAGATCGTGTCGCTCGTACCCCATTGCGACTCCAGGTTAATGAGACCAGCGTGACTGATCAGCGCTTTGTAACGTGTGGTGGTGGCCTGCATCCAGTTTGCCAGGTGGCCGCCGTAACTCGCACCGGCCGCGGCCTGACGCGAACCGTCGACAAACGGATAAAGCCTGATCGCTTCATCGGCAGCTTCGTTGATCTCGTTGCCCGGTCCTTTAAGTGGATCCCCCTGAATGCTCTGCGCAAACGCTTCACCGAATCCGGTCGAACCGGAATAGTTGGTCAACAGCACGACATAACCCGGCCGCGACAGCATGAAGTAATTCCAGCGCAGGCCCCAGTTGTCGCGCCACATGCTGTGTGGCCCGCCGTGCATCACGACGAGCAGTGGATACTTCTTGTGTTCGTCGAAGTTCGGCGGCAACGCGATCATGTTGTGAATACGTTTGCCGGCTTTGCTGGTAAACCAGAAGTGACGCAGCGGCAGCCAATCGATTCGCGTGACCTGTTCGGCGTTGAACGCAGTGAGTGGCTGTTGGGTTTTGGAATCGAGGTCGAGACGAAAAACTTCGGGCGGATTAATGGCGCTCTCCCAATTTGCGATCAGAATCGTCGCTGAAGCTTTCGCGGGAATTCGCAGGTTTGTGTAAACGCCACGCGTCATGTCCATCGCGAGACGCACTTCGTTGCCGTCAGCCGCAAGTGTGTAGAGCTTTTCGTTTCCAGCTTCTTCAGCAGTGAGATAGATCGATCTGCTGTCGGGCGTCAGCGCAAAGTTGCTGACTGCACGATCGAAACCGCTCGTGACGATCACCGGTTGACCGGGATTGGGCCATGATAACTTCGCGAGCCGATCGAGGTTGTAAACCTTCTTGTCGGTTTGCGTGTTGAAGATGGCGTAGAGCGTTTTTCCGTCCGGGCGAAACGCCGGACGAGTAAAACTGTCGGCGCTTGTTGTCAGGCGTACGGGCTCGCCGCCGCTTGCTGAAACTTTGAACAGCGATGTGTTGGTGTTGGCGTATGCAGCCGCGTCGCGGTTTGTGCTGGCGACGAAGATGATCGCATCGCCTTCAGGTGTCCAGATCGCGTCGAGTTCGTCGGCGGAGTCTGTACCGCGACCGGCGAAACCGCGCTCGTTGACGAGCTTCGTTCCGGCGAGCAGATCTTTCGCCTTGGCGCCGGGCTGTACGTCCTGAACGAACAGGTGCGTCTGCATGTCGTCGAGCCACTTGTCCCAATTGCGAATGGGAAACTTGTCGTAAACGCGCGTGCGATACTTTTGCGCTTTGCGTTCGGCCGCGATCTTCTTGTTTGCCTCGTCGTCGAGTGCACCGGGATAAACGGTGCTGACAAAAAGCAGCGCCTTGCCATCAGGCCGCCACTGCGCCGAGCGTGCGCCCGTGGAAAGTGAAGTGATGCGCACCGCCTCGCCACCACTCGCCACATCCAACACATACAACTGACTCACCTCATCGCCTTCGCGTCTCGCCGAGAACAGAATCTGCCGGCTGTCGGGACTCCACGCGACACCACTCTCGCCGCCTTTGCTGAACGTCAGTCGCCGCGGCTTCGCACTCCCGTCGCCAGGCACGATCCACAAATCCGACACCTGGTCCTTCTCGTCATAAGCGGGCTCGACCATTGAAAACACGACCCACTTCCCATCCGGACTCGGCACCGGAGCCCCCACCCGCTTGAGCATCCACATCGTCTCGTGCGTCAGCGGCGTCTTGTTTGTTTGGGCGTTAGTGTTGAAGGCGACAGCGAACAGAAGGGCGAGCGGAAGGAAGAGAAACAGCAAACGGCTAAGGCGTCGTGCGCTGGCAAACATGAATGATCCTCCTGGAGTTGACGGTTGGCGGCGAAATAATACCGGAGCGTCGCTATGATTGCCTACTCAAACACAACGCAGGTTGTCGGCAGTGCGGCTCTGCTATAATCCTGCCATGTCAATGGAACTGACCAAACAGGCTAAGAACCTCAGCATCTCGGAACGAATCCGCTTAGTCGAAGAAATCTGGGACACTATCGCCGAAGAGAATGAAGCTTTTGAACTGACCGAGGCACAGAAGCGCTAGCTCGATCGGCGACTGGAGTCTGCCAGAAGCAGTCCTGGCCGCGGCCGCACTTGGGATGAGATCAAAGCAGAATTTATGAAGTCACGTTAGCAAGTGATAGCTGTTTTTTCACTCGCGGCGTAATCCAGAGCTGTGGAAGAGCCGCGTAGACTAGCCGCCCGCACTGATCCACTTCAACCCTTCAAGGGCGACGTCGGCGGGGATTTCGTGATCGCCGTCGAATTCGCGGAAGGTGACGTCGTAACCGCGGGAGATCAGACTGGCCGCGATGCGTCGGCCGCAACGGTCGATGGGAAGAATCCGGTCGTGAGTGCCATGTGAGATGAAGACACGCGGCCTGCCGTGCGGAGTGCCGCTGATTACAAAGCCGGGTGAGAAGGCAACGACGCTCGGAAAAAGATCGCCGTTCATCATTCCGAGTGAGAGTGCGTAAGAGGCGCCGTCGGAGAATCCACCGATCGCAATGCGCGCCGGATCGATCGCGACGATTTCAAACACGCGTTCGAGCGCGCGATTCAAATGCTCAACATCCACTCCAAAGCTGCCGCCGATCGCATCCCACGTCGTGTCGCGAGAGTTCGGCGCCAGCACCGCAACGCCCGCTTCTTCGTGCGTCGTTCCAAGATACCAGAACATGTCTTCTGCACTCTGCGTCGCGCCGTGCAGCATAACCAGCAAGGGCAGGGAAGACTGCGTCGCGTTTTTGGGCAACTGAAGAATCGTGTCGCGCTCGCGGTGCAGGCCAAGCATGACTTGACCGCTCGCGGTTGTCTTCACGCCTCCGCGTGGACGCGCAGTGAGCCGGCCATCACTGGCGAAGGCCGAGATGCCCATGCGGCTGCATGCGCTACCAGCGGCGACGGACAAAATCGTGCCTCCCGTGATTGCACAAAATTCTCGCCTGGAAAGATTCGCCTTAGGCATTGCCACAAAGAAAGCACAAAAAGCACAAGAAGCACAAAGGATTTGATGAATACATTTGTGCCTCTTGCGCTTTTTTTGTGGCCGATTGACGACTACAGTGAGACAGTCTGTTCAGCCCAGAATTGGAACTCGCGGTGTTTGTGGGTTTCCGCTTTGGCTTCGAGTCCATTGGCAACCGCAACGATGTGTTCAAACACGCGTTGACCCACTTCGTCGATCGTCTCGGTGCCATCGATCACGCCGCCGGCGGACAGATCCAGATCATTCGACATCCGCTCGAACACTGGCGTGTTTGAGGCCAGCTTGATGACTGGCGTGATGGCGTTGCCGATCGTGGTGCCGCGTCCGGTAGTGAAGACCACGACGGTCGCTCCGGCCGCGACGAGTCCCGGCGTGGATTCCTGGTCGTATCCCGGTCCCTGCATCAAGTTCAAGCCGCGGTGTTTCGACGTTTCGGCGTATTCGATCACGCCCTCGATGCGCGTCGTGCCCGCCTTTGCGATCGCGCCGAGAGACTTGATGGTGATGTTGAGCAGGCCGCCCGCAACATTCCCCGGACTCGGATTGTTATTCAGCACCGCGCCAAACTTCGACGCATACTCCTTATACCAATCGACCATCCGATAAACCGCGCGCCCGGTTTCCACGTCCTTCGCGCGCGAAGCCAGCAGGTGTTCGGCGCCGCAGAACTCGGGCACTTCAGTAATCAAAACCGTTCCCCCGGAACGGACCAGCAGATCGGCAGCGCGTCCCAGCGACGGATTTGCCGAGATACCCGAGAAGCCGTCCGAGCCGCCACACTTCACGCCCAGTACGAGCTCGCTCACCGAGCATTCTTCACGAGCAACTTCGTTGACCAGCGGCAGCATCTCTTCGACTTCCTTGAGCCCGCGTTGAATGGCAGCCTGCGTGCCGCCTACTTCCTGAATGCCAATCTTCGCTACCGGCTTCGCAAACGCGCGTTCTCGTTTGAACAGATACTTCTCGACCTGCGCGAGGTTTGTCTTCTCGCAACCA
>Ga0187894_10003165_pt1 | contig 18754 bp, 14 predicted proteins | sample GBC1701081metaG_FD_136650 | JGI IMG/M metagenome (GOLD analysis project Ga0187894, IMG submission 136650) | White microbial mat communities from a lava cave in the Kipuka Kanohina Cave System on the Island of Hawaii, USA - GBC170108-1 metaG ...
ACTGCGCGGCCATCCCGGAGGCGCTGCTCGAAAGCGAGCTCTTCGGCCACGTCAAGGGCGCCTTCACGGGCGCCGTGGAGACCAAGGAGGGCCTCCTCCGCACGGCCGGGGACGGGACGATCTTCCTCGACGAGCTGGGCGACATGCCGCTTCCGATCCAGGCCAAGCTCCTGCGCGCGATCGAGAGCCGCGAGATCCAGCCGATCGGCTCCACAAGGCGTGTCGAGATGCAGGCAAGGGTCGTCGCGGCAACGCACCGCGACCTCCGCGCGGAGGCGCAGGCGGGGCGGTTCCGCGAGGACCTCTACTACCGGCTGGCGGTCGTGGAGATCCACGTCCCGCCGCTCCGGGAGCGACGCGAGGACATCCCGGCGCTCGCTGCCTTCTTCGTCGAGAAGTACGCCCGGGACCTGGGGCGCGACGTGCGCGGCATCTCGCGCGAGGCGCTCCGGCTCCTCTCCGGCCACGAGTGGAGAGGGAACATCCGGGAGCTCTCGAACGCGATCGAGCGGGCCGTGATCTTCGCCGCGAGCGAGGAGATCACGCCGGCGGATCTCCCGGACCCCGTGCGTGCCGCAGCGCCGCGGGATCCCGAGTACTCCCCGAACCTGCGCGAGGCGACGGCGGAGTTCGAGCGCGCCCACATCCTGCGCGTGATCGAGGAGTGCGGGGGGAACAAGCGGATGGCGGCGCGGCGCCTCGGGCTCGGCGTCACGTCGCTCTACCGGAAGCTCGGGGCCTCGGTCCCGCAGCCCCGCGCGGACGAAGCGTGACCGTCGCGGCGCCGGCGCGCGCCGCTTCCTAGGGATCTCGCTCTTCGAACCGCGCCGTACCGGGACGCGAACGCGGCGAGGACGAGCGTTCCGCTTTCGGTGCGCCCGGGCCCCGCCCACGAGCGCCACCGCCTGGGCACGCCGGTTGCTCCCCGGTTTTCCCGCGACGCTACGGGAGGAGGCTCGGATCGTTGAGCGGGCTCCCCTCGGGCGCCCAGGAGAGCGAAGCCCATGACCCAGTGGATCGCATCGTGCGTGCTTCTCGCGACGTTGGTCGGGACCGGTCTCGGCCTCGCGAAGTGGAAGCAGAAGAGCCAGGTGGAGGCCGACGCGGCCGCCGCGGCGCTTCCCGAGGCGATGGAGTCGATCACGGTCGCGGTCGCGAAGGAGCGATCGCACCGCGATGCGACGACCGTCATCGGGACCGTGCTCGCCCTGCGTTCGGTCACCCTCCGCAACGAGCTCCCCGGCACCGTGCGTCAGGTCGCCCTGCCCCCCGGGCTCGTCGTCGAGCCGGGCACGGTCCTCGTCGCGCTCGACGTCGCGGTCGAGGAGGCCGAACTGAAGGCGCAGGAGGCGCAGGCCGCGCTCGCGGAGACGCTGCTCGGCCGCATGGAGCGCGCGAGCCAGAAGCGCGCCGCGTCCCAGATCGAGGTGGACCGGGCCCGGGCGGAGCGCGACGTCGCCCTCGCGCAAATCGAGCGCACGAAGGCGATCATCGATCGCAAGACGATCCGCGCGCCGTTCCGGGCGCGCGTGGGCCTCTCGGACCTGCATCCCGGCCAGTACCTGGACCAGGGCACCGAGCTCACCACGCTCCAGGGCGTCGACGACGCCGCGCACGTCGACTTCGCGGTCGCCCAGCGGTTCGCCGCCGGCCTCCGCGAGGGCGACGGCGTCGAGATCCTCGGGAACGGGGAGACCCCGATCGCGGCCACGATCGTCGCCGTCGACGCCCGCGTCGATCCCGGGACGCGCAACGCCATGGTGCGCGCGCGGATCCCGGACGCCTCGCGGGCGCCCGCGCCGGGCGCGTCCGTGCGCGTCCGCGTCCCGGTCGGCGTGCCCCGGACCCTCGTGTCGGTTCCGGTGAGCGCGCTCCGCAAGGGGCCCGGCGGCGACTACGTGTTCGTGATCCTTCCGGACGCCGCGGCGAAGCCTCGCGCCCACCCGCGCGCCGTCCGCAGCGGCGCGATCGTGGGCGACGAGGTGCTCGTCCTCGAGGGGATCGTCGCGGGCGACCGGGTCGCCGCGTCGGGCTCGTTCAAGCTCCGCGAGGGGGCGCTCGTCGCCATCGCGGAAGGATCAGGGGGGGCGGCGGGGGCCGCCGACTCCGCGGCGGGTCGCTGAGGAAGGCGGAGAGGAGATCGGCATGCGTTCGTTCACGGACGTTTTCATCCGCCACCCGGTGCTCGCGGTGGTCGTCAACCTCGTCCTCGTCCTCGTCGGGTGGCGGGCGCTGTCCAGCCTGCCGGTGCAGCAGTACCCGCAGCTCGAGAGCTCGTCCGTCGTGATCACGACGGTCTACTACGGCGCCAGCGCCGAGACGGTCCGCGGCTTCCTCACGACGCCCATCGAGCGCGTGGTGTCGGCGATCAGCGGCGTAGACTACATCGAGTCGACGAGCCGCGCTGGCCTGAGCACGGTCACGGTCCGCCTGAAGCTGAACCACAGCAGCACGGCCGCGCTCGCGGAGGTGACCGCGCGCCTCCAGCAGGTTCGCGCGGAACTCCCCGCCGAGGCAGAGCCCCCGGTCGTGGACGTGCAGCGCGCCGATCGGCCGTACGCGACGTTCTACCTGAGCTTCACCTCGAGCGAGCGGAGCGTCCCCGCAGTGACCGACTGGCTGTCCCGAACGCTCCAGCCGCAGCTCGCGACGCTCGAGGGCGTCCTCAAGGTGACCATCGAAGGCGGCCGGCAGATCGCGATGCGCGTCTGGATCGACCCGGACCGCCTCGCGGCGCTCAACCTCGCGCCGGGCGACGTGCACGCGGCGCTGGAGCGCAACAACTACCTCGCCGCCGTCGGCCAGACGAAAGGCAACCTCGTCCAGGTCAACCTGCTCGCGAACACCGACCTGCGCTCGGTGGAGGAGTTCGAGGACCTGATCGTGGCCGAGCGGCAGGGCGGCCTCGTGCGCCTGAGCGACGTGGCACGGGTCGAGCTCGGCGCCGAGGAAGCCGACATGGTCGCGAAGTACTGCGAGGAGCAGGCGGTCTACCTCGGCGTGTGGCCGCAACCCGGTTCCAACGAGATCGACGTCGCGCACCGCCTGCGCGCGGAGATGGAGCGGATCCGGCCCACGCTGCCGAAGGACATCGACATGCGGCTCGTCTGGGATGGCACGCGGTTCATGGAGGACGCGCTCACCGAGATCACGAAGACGCTCAGCGAGACGATCCTGATCGTCGGCCTCGTCGTCTTCCTGTTCCTGGGATCGCTGCGTACGGCGCTCGTGCCGCTGGTCGCGATCCCGGTCTCGCTGCTCGGCGCCGCCACGCTCATGCTCGCGTTCGGCTTCAGCCTGAACCTCCTCACGATGCTCGCGATCGTGCTCTCGGTCGGCCTCGTCGTGGACGACGCGATCGTCGTGGTCGAGAACGTCGCGAGGCACGTGCGCGAGGGCAAGACGCGGATCGAGGCCGCCCTCGTGGGCGCGCGCGAGCTTGTCGGCCCGGTCATCGCGATGACGATCACCCTGGCCGCGGTCTACACCCCGATCGGGTTCCAGGGCGGGCTCACCGGCATGCTCTTCCTCGAGTTCGCCGTCACGCTCGCCTCCGCCGTCGTCATGTCCGGCATCGTGGCGGTGACGCTGTCGCCGGTCATGAGCTCGCGCTTCGTCCACCCGCACGGCCGCGAGGGGTGGCTGACGAGGCTCGTCAACCGCGGGTTCGACGTCGTGCGCCGGGCGTACGCGCGGCTTCTCGACGGGGCGCTCGCGATGCGCTGGGCCATCGTCGCGGGGGCGCTGCTGGTCGTGGTGGCTGCGTGGCCGCTCTACTCCCACGCGCGCCGGGAGCTGGCGCCCGTCGAGGACCAGAGCCACATCAGCATGTTCCTCGACGTCTCGCCCGACTCCACGCTGGCCGCCGTGAACCGCGAGTCCCTCGATGTCGTACGACTCGTGACCGCGTTCCCGGAGGCCGAGTTCATGTGGTCCCTGACGGCCTCGTGGGGCGGCTTCGGCGGCATGGTCGCGAAGGACTGGCAGCAGCGCGCGCGATCGACCGAGGAGATGTACGGCGAGCTGTTCGGCACCGTTTCGCAGGTGCCCGGGCTTCGGGTGTTCCCGCGGCTCGACCCGCCCCTCCCGACCCCCGGACAGTACGACGTCGAGCTCGTGCTGCAGAGCGACGCGCCGGTCGAGCGGATGCTCGAGACCGCGGCGGCGGTCGTCGGCGCGGGCTGGCAGAGCGGGAAGTTCCTCTACGTCGACACCGACCTGAAGATCGACCTTCCGGAGGCGCGCGTGGTGATCGACCGGGAGCAGATCGCCGACCTCGGGCTCGACCTCGCGGGCGTGGGCCGGGAGCTCGGAACGCTGCTCGGGGGCGCGTACGTGAACCGGTTCAACTACTTCGAGCGCAGCTACAAGGTGATCCCGCAGCTCGGCGACGCCGACCGCGCGACCGTCGGCCCGCTCCTCGACCTGAAGGTCCGAACACGCGAGGGCAAGCTCGTGCCGGTCTCGACGTTCACGAGGATCGAGTCGAGCGTCGCACCGCGCACGCTCAACCGCTTCCAGCAGCGCAACGCGGTGCGCGTCTTCGGAGGCGTCAACCCGGGCGTCACGAAGGAGGAGGGCCTGCGCGTCCTCGAGCGGGCCGTGGAGGGCGCCGCCGGGCCGGGGGTCGTCGTGGACTACGCGGGCGAGTCGCGCCAGATCCGCAAGGAGGGGTCGGCGCTGACCGTGACGCTCGGCTTCGCGATCGTCCTCATCTACCTCGTGCTCTCGGCACAGTTCAGGAGCTTCCGGGACCCGTTGATCGTGCTCCTCGGCTCCGTGCCGCTCGCGATCTCCGGGGCCCTCGTGTTCGCCTTCCTGGACCTCACGACGATCAACATCTACTCGCAGGTGGGGCTCATCACGCTGGTCGGGCTCATCGCGAAGAACGGGATCCTGATCGTCGAGTTCGCGAACACCCTCCAGGAACGCGGCCTGTCCAAGGCGGCCGCCCTGCGCGAGGCGGCGCAGACGCGGCTCCGGCCCGTGCTGATGACGACCGCATCGACGGTCCTCGGGCACGTCCCGCTGGTGCTCGTGTCCGGGCCGGGGGCTGCCGCGCGCAACAGCATCGGGACGGTGCTCGTGGCGGGCATGATCGTCGGGACCGTCTTCACGCTCTTCGTCGTGCCGGTCTTCTACTCGCTGATCGCGGCCCGGCACCAGGCGGCCGAGTCTCCGGAGGCCGTCGCAACCGACATCGCGGCGAACCGCCCCGCGGCGACCGCAGTGGGGATCGCATGAGCAGAATCGACGACATCCGGCTCCGCGCGCGTCTCTGGCCGCTCCTCCCGACGCTCTTGGCAGGCTGCACGGTCGGCCCCGACTACAAGGAGCCTGAGCTCGAGCTTCGGCCGGCGTTCCTCGAAGCCGGAACCGAGCCGCGCGTTCCGCGGCCCGCGGCGTGGTGGGACCAGCTCGGGGACCCGACGCTCCGCGACCTGATCCGCGACGCGGTCGCGGCGAACTACGACCTCCGGATCGCGGCCGCGCGCGTGGACGAGGCACGCGCGCTCTACCGGTCCGCGCGCGCGGATCTCTATCCGCCGGTCGATGCGGTCGGCGCCGCGACGCGGCAGCGCGACAGCGAGAACAGCAACTTCGGTTCCGGGACGTACAACCGGTTCGAGCTCGGCCTCGCGACGAGCTGGGAGATCGACCTGTGGGGCCGCGTGCGACGGGAGGTCGAGGCCGCGGCAGCCGACGAGGCCGCCGTGGCGAGCCTGTTCGAGGACGTGCGGCGCGTCGTGATCGCGCAGGTGGCGGGCGAGTACGTCGAGTACCGCGGCGCCGAGCGCGAGCTCGAGGTCGCGCGTCGCAACATCGAGGCGCAGCGGGGGACCGTCGAGCTGACGGAGGTCCTCTTGGCGGAAGGCCTCGGGCAGGAGGCCGACGTCGCGCGCGCCCGCGGTCTCCTGCGTGGCACCGAGGCGCTCGTGCCCCTGATCGAGGGGCGCATCGCGGGCGGGGCCCACCGCCTCGCCGTGCTGACCGGAGGCGACGCGGCGGACATCCGGGGGCGGCTCGCCGCCACGGCGACCTTGCCGGCCACGCCGCCGTCCCCCGAGCTCGGCATCCCGTCGGACCTCCTCAGGGCGAGGCCGGACATTCGCGCCGCCGAACGCGAGCTGGCGGCGGCGACGGCCCGGATCGGCGTCGCGACGGCGGATCTCTACCCGCGCATCACGCTGAACGGCAGGTTCGGCGTGGACTCGACCGAGTCGAGCACGCTCTTCGACAGCGGGAGCTTCAGTTTCGGCTTCGGCCCCGCGCTCCGCTGGCCGGTCCTCGACTACGGCAAGGTGCGCGCCCAGATCCAGGCCCAGGGCGCCCGCCAGCGCGCGGCGCTCGCCGGCTACGAGCTCACGGTCGCCCGGGCGATCATGGAGGTCGAGACCTCGATCGCACTCCTGCGATCCCGACGGAGCAGCCGCGAGAGCCTCGCCGAGGCCCTCGCGCACGATCGCGAGGCGCTGACGCTCGTGGAGACGCGTTTCCGCGAGGGGACGACGTCGTTCCTCGATGTCCTCGACGCGCAGCGCCGCGTGCTCGCGGCCGAGGCGGGGTTCACCCGCACCGAGACGGAGCTGCTCCTCGACTTCGTGGCGCTCAACCGCGCGCTCGGGTAGACCGGCGCTCGCCTACGGTTCCGCCGTCTGGGTCTTCGGCGCCGTCAGCGGCAGCGGCTTGCCCGACTTCACGATCTCCACGGCCTGCGCGAACCGTCGGTGGAAGGTCCCTTCGGTGAGCGAGGTGAAGAGGCTCAGCTGGTAGCGTCGCATGGTCACGACGGTCACCCGCGTCTGTGTCGCGCCCTCGGGATCGATCCAGCACGCGATCACGGTGCCCGGCGTCACCGCGTCCGCCCCCGTGCTCGTGATCATCACCCGGTTCGCGCGGTCCTCCTCGATCGCGTCGGTGCCCTCCCACCGGAAGACGATCTCCCACGCCCGTTCCTCCGTCACCGGATAGACCTTGGCGGTGCCGCTCTCCTTGGACTTCAGCGCGTCCTGCGAACTCGCGCAACCGAACGCCAACAGCAACAACACAAGAGGAAGAACCCGCATGAGGGGATGGTAGCAGAATCCGGGCCGCACGAGGGCCGGCCCCCGATGCCCCCTCGGATCAACCCGACACGGACTTCACGCGAGGCCTCGCAAGCAGCGCCGCGTTGTCCGGGTGCTGCTTCACCCGCGCCTGTTGCCACGGCTGGAGCCGGCTCCACGCGTCGAGGAAGATCGTCTCCGCCTCCTCCCAGCGGCCGCGGCGGCCGAGGAAGAGCGCGAGGCTCACCGCGCCGCCCGCGTATTCGGGGTTGGCGACCGGGATCTCGCGGAAGGCCTCCTCGGCAAGGTCGAACCGGCCCTGCGACTCGTATACCTTGCCGAGTTCCGTCCGCGCGCCCGCGAACGACGGCTTCATCCCGATCGCACGCAGGAAGCACTGCGCCGCGCGGTCAAGGTCGCCCTTCCCCTTGAAGCCGCGGCCGCGCACGAACATCATCGTCTCCTCGTCGGGGAAGCGCGCGAGCGCCTCCTCCGCGGCCGCACGCGCGCCGTCCCAGTCCTCCGCCGCGAGCAGGAGGTGCGCCTTCAGCCAGTAGCCGTTGACGCGGTCCGGGTGCTCCTCGATGGCCTGCTCGGCGAGCGGCACCGCCTCCGCGCGGATGTCCACGTCCTTCGCGCCGCCGCGCCAACGCGCGTTCATGACCGCCCAGAGCCACGTCTCGCGGGCGTGCGGGTCGTCCACGAGCCGCCGCATCTCCCCGAACGCCGCCGCGTCGCCCGCCGAGTGACGCGCCGACGCCGCCGCCGCGCGCACCGCGGGATCGTCATTGCCGCGGACCTCCTCGAGGAGCCGCGCCTGCTCCGCCTTGTCGGGCGTCACCGCGGCGAAGGTCGCGCGCAGGAGATCCGAGCCCGTCCGCTCGATCCCACGACGGAACGCGTCAAAGCCCTCTTTCGGCCGGTACCCGCGCATGCACGCGTACGCGAGGTGCGCCCACGCCTCCACGTCTCCCGGGTCGAGCTCGACCGTCCGCTCGAGGATCTCTCGCGAGAGGTCCAGGCGGTTGCGGTCGTGCAGCTCGCGGCCCGCTCGCGAAAGGGTCGAGGCGTCGTCCCAGTGCGAGTAGGCGTCGCGGACGAGGTTCGCGATGGTGGACATGCCCGCATCCTACCAATGCGAAGAGGGGGGGCGCGGGGGGGAGGGTAGCCCGCATGATTCAGGAGGACCGCGAGCATCCTGCCGGATCGTCGATGCGGTCCGCGTCGTTCGGCGCAACACGCCGATGTGCGAACCAAGACAGGGGGTTCTGGGCGAGGACAGCCTGACGAGATCAAGGAGCGACGACGAAGCTGGCTCCAAAGGAGCCTGCGAGGAGGAGCGACGCAGAGATCGGCGGGATGGACCGCCCAGAACCGCGGGACTCGTGAATCATCCGGGCTTAGCGACGGCGCGCTTCCCGGTCGAGCACGCGCGCGTGGAACTCGCGGTCGGCCTTGGGCAGGCGCCAGCCGAGCGCGCGCAGGAGGGCATGACCGCGCCGGAGGTATCCGGCGACCTCCCAGTCGCGACCTTCCTCGCGCGCGCACCGCATGAGCCGCTCGCACAGCTCGGTCCCGTAGCCCGCGACGTCGAGCCCGAAATCGCGCCACTTCCGCCCCTTGGGACCCCGCCGGGCGGCGGCCTCGTAGGCGGCGAACGCCTGGAGACTCCTTCGGTGCGCGTCGTCGTAGCCGCCGATCACGCACGCGCGGGCGAGCCAATGGCAGCAGAAGGCGAGCCTTTGCGGCTCCGCGTCGAGATAGCACGCGATGTCGCCGATCCCGAGCATGAGATCGAGCGCCTGCGTGAACAGCGAGCGGGCGCGCCCGCACCTCCGCGATGCGAGGGCGAGGCGGCCGAGGTCCTGGATCGCGAGGGCGAGCCCCATGCGGAACGCGTCCGAGGGCGCGACCTCGAGCAGCGTCCCGTAGATCGCGGCGGCGCGCGCGAACTCGACCTCCGCGCGGGCGTCCCGGCCCTGCCACTCGCAGACGTCGGCAAGCGCGACGCAGCTCTCCGCGATCTCCGCCTGGACCGCCAGCGAGACGGGGTCCCGCGACGCGAGCGCATCGAGATCCCGGATCGACGCGCGGAGCGCCCTGTGCGCCGCGTCCTTCCCGTGCCGACCGCGGACGAGGATGGCGAGCCGGCGGCCCGTGTCGCCGAGCCGGCGGACGAGGGACTCCTCCGCGGGCCACTGCCGCACCGCGAACTTGAGGGCGCGCCGGTTCGTCCGCAGGAACACCATCGCGCTCTCCCAGTGGCCACGACGCGACGCGAGCAGGCTGAGCCTCGACCGCATCTCGGCGAGCATGTCCGCGCCGACCGGGCCCCGGCAGCGCCTCGCCTCCCGCTTCGACTCCACCAGCGCGCCGCGGTATTCGCGCACCGCGGCGCTCCACCTCCCCATCCTCTCGAGCGAGCTGCCGATGTTCAGGCGGAGGGTCTGGCGCAGGCGCGGGTTCCCTTGCCCCTGGCGCATCAGCATCCCCCGGACGAAGTCGAGCTGGCCCTCGTGCGATCGCCTCGCCCTCCGGGTCGCCATGCAGCCCGTGATGCTACCGACATTCCGCGGCGCGCGCCAAGCCCCCAGGCCTCCGGCCGAGGGCCGGCGCCGACCTCACAGGGGGACGATCAGCCGGAACTTGCCGACGGTCGGGTCGCGCTCGAGGGCTTCCACCTCCTCGATCACGAACCGGACGTTCCGCATCGCCTTCTTCGCGAGCAGCGCGTTCCAGAAGTCCGTGAGTCCCCGCCTCGCGCCCTCGGCCTCGGCCGGGTCGAGGAGCACGAGGAACCGGAACGACGTCCGGTCCACCTGGCGCAGCTGGAATCCCCGCAGCCCCTTCACGAAGATCTCGCCGATGACGTGCGGGTTGATCGTGTCCTCCTGGCCGCGCTCGTTCAGGAAGGCGGGCGCCGCCTCGCACCGGCCCGCGACCCCGCCGATGATCCGGTAGGGACCGCGCCGCCCCGCGTCGGTCGGCGCCGGCGCCACCACGTCATCGATCCGGTGGCGGATGAGCGGGACCGTGCGGTTGAAGAGGTTCGTGCAGAGGAAGCCGTCGTCGCGGATCTCCAGGATGAGATCGTCCTCGGCGAGGAACATGCCTCGCCCCCGCGGCAGGTCGAATCCCATGTAGAGGTGCTCGCTGGTCGCGTAGGTCTCGCGCACGTGAGCCCGGAACGCGCTGCGGAGGAAGGCCCGGTCGGCGGGAAGGAGCGGCTCGCCGCCGCTCAAGACCGCCTTCGGCGCGATGCGCAGCTCGCCCCGCCGCTGCGCCTCGGCCAGCTCGACAAGCACGCGGGCATAGCTCGCGAGGACGCGGGGCTGGAACGCGTTCAGGTCCGCGATCGTGTCGTCACGGGGCCGGTTCACGTCGAAGGCACGCGTGTCGTAGAAGAGCCGCGAGAGCGGCGACGCGAGCGCGAGCGCGAACGAGACCCCGGCGTAGTGGCCCTGCGTCGCGCCAACGAACGCGATCTTCTTGCCGAGGCCGAAGCGGATGATCCGCTCGAACTGCGCGGCCCCGTGGAGCCACTCCTCCCTGCTGTACGCGATGCACGAGACGCGCCCCGACGACCCCGAGGAGTGGACGACGACGAACCGGCCGAGGTAGAGGTCGCGCGCGTCGTGCGAGCCGGCGAGGAAGCGCTCGATCGGCTCGCGCCGCACGCGCGGGTCGGTCGCGATCTCGTCGAACCGCTCGATCAGCGTCTCCTTCGCGAGGACGGGGAAGTCGTCGGGCCGCGCGGTCGCGACGTTGACGCGGTGCTCGCGGATCACGTCCGCGTAGAACGGCGAGCGGCGCGCGACGAACCCGACGAGCTTCCGGAAGCGCGCGAGGTTCCGCTGTTCGAGCCGCTCGCGCGGCAGCCGCTCGTTGCGGCTCCGGCGCCACGTCAGGTACGCGAACCTGAGCTTCGACATGGCGCGGCGGCGGCAGGCTCCGCGATCAGGTGGCGGTGAACGACCTGGGTCGTGAGCATGACCGTGAGAAGGACGTTCGAACGGAGCGCGCGCGCGAGGCGCACGGCCGAGGGCCGGAAGACGCCGGCCGCGCGCACCGCGGCGGGCGAGAGGTACTCGCGGACGAGCGCACGCCCGGCCTTGGAGGAGAAGGGGGCGGGGGGGAGGAGGAACGCCTGCTTCCGCCGCTCCCGCAGCGCGGGCGGCAGGACGTCGGCGAAGGCCTCCCGGAGAACGTGCTTCTCGCGGTCGCCGCTGAGCTTGGCGTCCGCGGGCAGCCCCATCGCCAGCTCGACCAGGCGATGGTCGAAGAGCGGCGGACGCGCCTCCACGGAGCCCGCGTACTCGGTCCGGTCGGCGAGCGCGGCCACGTATTCCGGCGCGAGCGCCACGAGGTGCAGGTGCTGGAGGAGGGTCTCGTGGGGGATCGCGTCGTCGCGCGGGACCCACGGGCCGACGGTGCGCGCGAGCGTCCGGACCGGCGAGGCGTCGATCCTCGCGCGGAACTCCGGGTGGAGGAGGAGCTTGAGCCACCGGAACCGGTGGGCGGCCGCCACCAGCTCGACCGGCCGGAACCCGATCGCGTCGTCGAGGAACGAGGTCTTCCGGAGCCGGCGCGCCGTGATCCCGCGGAGGTAGTAGGCGTTGCTCCCGATCCGCGCCTCCTCCCGGCGGCGTTCGCCGAGCTCGCGGCGGACGCTCGCGAGGCGGTACCCCGACCGCTCCAGCGCGCGCTGGAGCCAGAACGTCGAGTAGCCGCAGAAGACCTCGTCGCCCCCGTCCCCGGTGAGGAGGCATCCGACGGACTCGCGCACGTGCTTCGCGGCGAGGAGCTTCGCGACCGTATGCGGGTTGCCGAAGGGCTTCTCCAGGTGCCACGCGGCGGCGGGCATCGCCGCGAGGATGCGATCGGAGTCGAGCGGGATCTCGTGGAGGCGGACCGACGGGTGGGCGTCGGCGAGCGCCCGCGCGTGCGGCCACTCGTCGTGGCGCGGCGATTCACGCCAGGAGATCGCGAACGCGTCCACGCCGCCGAGGCGTTCCGCCGCGCGCGCGGTGACGATGCTCGAATCGACGCCCCCGCTCAGGTACGACCCTACCGGGACGTCCGACCGGAGCCTCAGGTCGATCGCCTCGTCCACCGCGGCGCGGACCGCTTCCCGCTGTCCAAGGGGGTCCTTGGGAAGGTCCCGACGCCGCGACTCGTAGGGATCCCAGTAGCGTTCCTCCCGGGCCTCGAGCGTGTCGAGATCCACGGTCATGCCGTGCGCGTTCGGCACCTGGCGGATCCCCTTGAACACCGTGCGACCCGGGGTCTCCGCGACCGCGAGCGCGCCGCAGAGGCCCACCGGGTCCCAGTCCCTGGTCACGCGCGGATCGCGCAAGAGCGCCTTCATCTCCGACGCGAAGAGCAGGCGGCCTTCGAGGCGGGTCCAGAAGAGGGGCTTCAGCCCCAAGCGATCGCGGACGAGGAGAAGCCGCCTCTTCCGCGCGTCGAAGAGGGCGAACGCGAACTCGCCGCGCAGGTGCTCGAGGAATCCGGTGCCGTGGACCGCGTAGAGCGCGAGCACGACCTCGGTGTCCGAGCGCGTGCGGAACTCCCAGCCTCGCGCCGCGAGGTCGGCGCGCAGACGGGGCTCGTCGTAGATCTCGCCGTTGTACACGAGAGAGCAGTCCGTCCCCGGCGCGACGAAGGGCTGCCGGCCTCCGGCGCGGTCGAGAATGCACAGCCGCCGGTGCGCGACGCCCCACCGCCCGTCCGCGGAGACGTGCGCGCCCTCCTCGTCGGGCCCCCGGTGGCGCAGCGCGGCCGCCATGCGTTCGAGAGCGGCCCGCTCGACGGCGCCCGAGACCGAGACCTCGCCCACGAACCCGCACATGAAGGAGGCGCAGTCTACTCAGTGCCGCGGCGGTCCGCCCGGGAAGGCGCGCCGTCCGGGCGGACCTCGACGGTGCGCCCGCGGCGGGCGCGCACGTCAGACCCGCGCGAAGATCAACGTGACGTTGTGGCCGCCGAAGCCGAACGTGTTGTTCATCGCCACGCGGACGCGGCGTTCGCGGGCCGTGTGGGGGACGAAGTCGAGGTCGAACCCGTCGTCCGGATGGTCCAGGTTGATCGTCGGCGGCACGACGCCGAGTCGCAGGGCGTGGAGGCACGCGATCGTCTCGACGGCGCCCGAGGCGCCGAGCGCGTGGCCGTGCATCGACTTCGTCGAGGAGATGCTGAGCTTCTTCGCGTGGTCGCCGAAGACCGCCTTCACGGCGGTGACCTCGGCGTGGTCGCCGAGCGGCGTGGACGTGCCGTGCGCGTTGACGTAGTCGACGTCCCCGGGGTCCAGCCGCGCGTCCGCGAGCGCGCGGCGCATCGAGAGCACCGCGCCCCGCCCCTGCGCGTCGGGCGCCGTGATGTGGCTCGCGTCGCTCGACACGCCGACCCCTCTCAGCTCGCCGAGGAGCGCGGCGCCGCGCCGGCGCGCGTGCTCCTCGCTCTCAAGCACGAAGACCGCGGCGCCCTCCGCCATCACGAAGCCGTCGCGATCCCGGTCGAACGGTCTCGATGCGCGCGCGGGCTCCGCGTTGCGCGTGGAGAGCGCCTTCATCCGGGAGAAGACCGAGACGCAGACGGGCGTCACGGTCGCCTCCGCCCCGCCGACGACCATCACGTCGGCGGCGCCGCGCTGGATCTCGTGGAGCGCGGCGACCATCGCGTGCCCCGACGACGAGCAGGCGCTTGCGGTGGCCACCGAGAGCCCCCGGAGGCCGTAGCGGATCGAGATGAGCCCCGCGCAGCAGTTGATCATGAGACGCGGCACCGTGAACGGCGAGAGCTTGTTCGGCCCCTCGCGGCCGAGCAACTCCACGCCCCGCTCGATCGTCTCGATCCCCCCGACACCGGAGCCGATCACGACGCCGCACCGCTCGGGATCCTCGCGCGCGAAGTCGATCCCCGACCGCCCCACCGCCTCGATCGCCGCGCACATCCCGAGCTGCGTGTACCGGTCCATCCGGTGCGCTTCGCGGCCGAGGAGCGCGTTGGGATCCCACCCGCGCACCTGGCCCGCGACCGTGACCGGCCACTGGCCGGCCCACCGCTCGAACTCCTCGCCGACGATCGTCGCGACGCCGCTTCGGCCGTTGACCATGGCGTCCCATGTCGCGTCCGCGTCGAGGCCCTGGCACGTGAGCGCGCCCATGCCGGTGACGACGACGCGGGGCGGGCTCATAGAGCCCACTTTGGCACGGAACCGCGGGAAAGCCAAGTTGACGGCCCCCGCTCGCCCCCGGACGCGGCCGGGAACGCCGCGGCGGCCGCCGGGAACGGGTGGACGGGAAGATCGGACACGGGCGCCACCGCGTGCGGCGGTTCGAGGCCGGAACGCGGTGGCGCGGGAGAGGAGGCCCTAGCTACTGGCCGCCGGCGCCGTCGTCGTCGCCTTCCTCGTCCTCATCCTCGTCCGCGTCGTCGTCGTCGCCTTCCTCGTCCGCGTCGTCGTCGCAGCCTTCAGCCTCGTCATCGCCGCAGCCCTCGGCGTCGTCGGACTTGCAGCCCTCGACCTCGACGGCCTCGGTCTCCTCGACGACCTCGATCTCCGCCGAGCCGCAGCCTTCCTTCGCAGGCGCGGCGCTTTCCTTCGCCGCGGCAGGCTTCTGCGCCTCGACCGGGGGCGGCTGATAGGCGGGCTTTTCGATGACGACGACGCCGGGCATCTCCTTCGACGCGTACGTCGTCACGATCTTTCCGGTGCTCTCGTCCACCACGTAGGTCGTGTCCATCTCGACCGAGTAGTAGTGGACCTGCCTCGTGTTGCCGCCGGCCGACGCCACATAGCGCGGGTCGTCCGAGGCGACGTGCAGCATCGGCTTGGCGTCCGGCGCCTCTTTCTTCAGCTGCTGCATGTCCTCGGGCTGGTTGTGGCTCTTGCACGCCGGGACGGCGAGCATGGCCAGGGCAAGGGTCAGTGCGATTCTCATCTTCTTCCTACCTCACGTTCATCCGGCCTTCGCAGTCACTCGATCCGGGTGGCGATTGTACCGCGCAGGCAGGGGCGGATGAACCCCCCAGATCACTTCGGTGTCTCGGGTCGCTACACCCGCCTTCGCGGGCCGGGCGGCGCCCGCTGCGGCGAGGTGAGGACGTTCACAGCGCCCCGCGGAGGCGGCGCGGGCAGGCGTCGGTCCCGCGCGCTACGCTCCCCCACATCCATGCGGAGACTGTCGATCGTCGCCTCTCTGGCGCTCCTCGCCGCCTGCGGCCCCAGGCCCAACCCGCACCTTGCGCCGCTCGCCCATGCCAAGCTCGAGGCGGGCGTCGGCCTCGGCGACGTGAAGCTCGGCGAGATGACCCTCGGCCCGTTCCACGATCGTTTCGGGGCCGGGTTCGTGACCTTCGTCGCGAGCGACGACGCGGGCCTCGAGCTCGTGTTCGAGGAAGGCGAGATCGCTTTCCTGTTCCAGTTCGAGGACATGGGGTGGACCGACGAGGAGGGGATAGCCATCCGTCGGGCGTCGCGCGACCTCGGCGCGTACCTCGACGCCTACCCGCAACGCAGGAGCCTGCCGCTGACGAGCATCACCGTGCGCGTGGACGACGACAAGGAGGCGACCTTCTTCCAGGGCCGCCTGGCGGAGGGCGTCGCGCTCTTCGACCCGTTCCTCGAGTCCGCCGGCCGCGTGGGGAGCATCGAGGAGGGGGCGCTGCCGCTGATCGCCGGCCTGAACCCCAACAACCCGCGGGAAACGGCCTCGTTCCCCAAGCGCGGGCTGATCCTCTACGGGGCGCGCGACCCGCACCCGGGGACGCCGTCGCGGGTCACGCGGATGACCGTGTTCCTGCCGAAGCCGTCGGGCGAGGCGACCGACGAGATCGAGGATGAAGGCGAAGCGGAGGACACGGACGGAGCCGACTAGTCGGCGACGCGCTTCAGGTCGAAGGTCTCGGTCTTGCCGCTCCTGCCGTGCGGATCCGAGAGCGTGATCACGAGGCGATCCTTCTCCTTCCGCCAGTACTCGATCCGCGTCGGGAAGTCCTTCTCGGGGTTCTCGAACACGGCCTTCTGCGCGTCGCTCGACGCGAGCTTGAACGTCTCCTTCTTCTGCCCCCGCGGGTACGGCGTGAAGACGAGCCCCTCCGCGGTGGCCTCGAAGACCTCGAACTCGTAGAACGCGGCCGTGTCCCCCTTCCGCAGCTCGGAGAAGCTCAGCAGCTTGCCCCCCGCCGGCGCGTTGTAGGTCGCGACGAACTCGCCGCCCCACATCGGGCCCGACCATCGGCCCGCGAGCCACGCGAGCGAGTCGATCTTCGCGGCGCCCTTGTCGGCGAACAAGGGGACGCACAGGAGGAGCGCGAGGGACAGGGAGATGCGTTTCATGCGGGACACCTTACCGCGACACGCTTGGACGAATCCGACAGCTCACGCCCCGGTGAACGCGTCGGACATCGGATGCCGCCGGGCGAAATAGGCGGTCGGCGGCTCGCCCGCGAACTCCTTGAAGTCGCGGATCAGGTGCGCCTGGTCGTAGTAGCCGCACGCCTGCGCGACCGTGGCCCAGTCGCCCGAACCCCGGAGCACGCCCTGGAACCGGACGACCCGCGCGAGGAGCTTCGGCGCGACGCCGACCTCGCGCAGGAACATCCGCTCGAGCCGGCGCGGGTGGAGGCCGAGGCCGCGCGCGATCCGCCCGATCCGCGGCTCGCCCCGTTCGATCGCGGCGACCGCGGCCCGGACGGGGCCGTCGGCCGGGCGGAGCCGGGCGAGGAGCGCCTCCTCCGGCCCCCGCGCCCCCTCGAGATCGCGGACGAGCGCGCGATCCACGTCGCGCAGGTCCGCCCAACCTCCGGTCAGGTCCGACATCGGCGCGCGGAGGAACGGGAAGAGCCCGCCGGGCCGGAACCGGATGCCGATGAGATCGACCGCGCCCGCGGGCTCGATCTCCATGAACCGCGGCATCTGCCCGACGACCATCGCGCGCGGCTGGACGCGCCCCTCGTGCCGGAACGGGTCTCCGCGGTTGAGCACGATCTCGCAGCTCCCGTCGGGAAGGACCCGCTCGACGCCGCCGCCCGGGGATCGCATCGTCCAGATGCACCGGACGTAGTCGCGGAGGGGGCTTCGGGGGACGAACTCCTGGTACTCCACGGCGAGTCCGGCCGACGAGTATAGGCGGAGACGCGCGCCCTGCGCGACGTGTGTCGCGCGAGAGGCGCAGCATTCTCCGCGGTCCCGCCTGAGCCGCCTGCCCCCGAGGCCCCCTCTCTTCCGACACGCGGCGTGCGCAGCGCAGGTCCACTTGTCGGGGACCACGTCACTCCTATACTTGACGATCACGATCGCCATGCCCGGGACCCTCGCCGCCCGTCCTCACCGCCTCATCCGGCAGCACGGCGCGAGCGCCGTGTGCGAGCCCGACGCGGCGCCGTTCGGGGCTCCGCGGCTCATCGACCGGATCCGGGAGACGATGCGGGTCAAGCGGTACAGCCGCCGGACCGAGGACGCGTACCTGGGCTGGATCCGCCGCTACTTCGTCTTCCACAGCAAGCGCCATCCTTCGGAGATCGGTGCCGAGCACGTCACGGGATTTCTCACGAACCTCGCCACGGACGGACGCGTGAGCGCATCGACGCAGAACCAGGCTCTCTGCGCGCTGATCTTCCTCTACCGCGACGTCCTCCGCATGGAGCTCCCGTGGCTCGACGAGATCGCGAGGGCGAAGACGACGCGCCGGCTGCCCGTGGTGCTCAGCCGCGAGGAGGTCGCGCAGGTCCTCGACGCCATGCGGGGCACGCCGCGCCTCATGGCTACGCTGCTCTACGGCTCGGGGCTGCGCCTCCTCGAGTGCGCCCGCCTGCGCGTCAAGGACGTCGATTTCGCCCGCGACCAGATCGTCGTGCGCTGCGGCAAGGGAGATCACGACCGGATGGCGCTGCTCCCGCGCGCCGCGCGCGCCGCGCTGCGCGAGCAGGCGGCGTTCGCGGGAGCGCTCCACCGGGAGGATCTGGCCCGCGGGGCCGGCTGGGTCGAGGTGCCGTTCGGCCTCGACCGGAAGTACCCGGACGCGCCACGGGGCCTCGCGTGGCAGTGGCTCTTCCCCGCAACGCGCACGCACGTCCACGAGGAGAGCGGCCGGGTCCGGCGACATCATCTCCACGAGTCCGTGCTCCAGCGCGCGGTGAAGGATGCGCTCCGGAGCGTCGGTGTGACCAAGAACGCATCCTGCCACACGCTCCGCCACTCGTTCGCGACGCATCTCCTCGAGGACGGGTACGACATCCGCACCGTCCAGGAGCTTCTCGGCCACAGGGACGTGAGCACGACGATGATCTACACCCACGTCCTCGGGCACGGCGTCAGCGGGGTGCGCAGCCCGGCCGATCGGTTGCACCACCTCCCCCACCCGGAGCCGCGCAACCAATGACCGCCGGCCACCGCCGACACGTCCTCCCCCCCGCCTTACACAGCCCGCCTACGCCGTCTATTTCCGAACCCAGCAATAGCCTCCGTGTCCGCAACCCATTGTCCCGCAGGCAGATGCCGCGCCTCCCGCACGCCCCCGACGCCGGCTTAGATGGGCCCCGGCGCCGGCTTCGCCTATCCTACAGAGAACTGCCCAATTCAAGTTAGCCAGACGAGGAAAGATCGTGGGGTCGAGCTTCATCGACTATCGTGGCCACGGCTTCTGGTCCCGCGACGCCTTCATCGAGGAGTTTCTGGAGCGTCTCGCGAAGGAACTGGAATCGCT
>Ga0187894_10003166_pt1 | contig 18749 bp, 14 predicted proteins | sample GBC1701081metaG_FD_136650 | JGI IMG/M metagenome (GOLD analysis project Ga0187894, IMG submission 136650) | White microbial mat communities from a lava cave in the Kipuka Kanohina Cave System on the Island of Hawaii, USA - GBC170108-1 metaG ...
CAACGGCTGGACGCCGAGCGTGACGCTTCCTGCGGGCCGGGACACGCCGTCGTGTGCCCCGGCCCGATGACAGAACGTGGCATCAACGGAAGGCCGGGATGATGTGCTTGGCGAACATCTCGATCTGCCGCATCTCCTCGTCCCACGACATGAAGCCCTGGTCGAAGAACCAGCCGAACCACTCGAGGTCGCCCTGGCCGCCGACGGAGTGCAGCGCCTCGATTTCGGCTTTCACCTGATCGACGGTTCCCGCCAACGCGTACTTCACCTTGCGCATGCGCTCCAGCGTCCACTCGGATGACGGCAATGGCGTGTACGGGTCCATCGGATACTTGGCATTATCCTCCGGCGTGCGGAACGCCTCCCAGAAGCCAAACCCGCCGAAGTAGTGGTTGAAGCCGGCATAGTTGGTGTTGCGTAGCAGTTCGACGGCTTCCGCCTCGGTTTTGCCGAAATGGACGGCGCGGAAGGCGCCGACGCTTTCGCCCAGCCCGAGCTTTCGTCCTGCCTGCCCCGCCACGTCGCGGTAGACGTGGCAGAGGCGCTGGAAGTCGGGCGGGTTGGCGACGAGGATCCATGGCACGATGCTGGATTGCGCCGTGTAGCGGATGGTGTTCTCGCTCACCGAGAACGGCTGGAACAGCTGCGGGTGCGGCTGCTGGTAGGGCTTGGGCACGACGCAGATCTTGCGGATGACGCCCTTGTCGTCGACTTCGCCGGGCGCGCCGTACTTGCGCGTCCATTCATGGACCGGCCAGCGCTGGATGCCTTCCTTGTACGGATACGGGATCTTGTAGTACTCGCCGTCGTACTCGATGGTTTCCTCGGTCCACGCCTTGCGGATGACCTTCAGCGTCTCCTCGTAGACCTTGCGGTTGTGGTTGTCGATCGACGAGCCGTCCATCGGCGCGCCGGTGACATGGTACTGCTGGCCCAGCACGTTGACCCAGCGATCCTGGTAGCCGCGGGCAAAACCGGCATAGATGCGGCCCTTGGTCAGGTGGTCGAGCACCGCCAGCTCTTCGGCGCAGCGGATCGGATCCCACGACGGCAGCACCAGGCCCAGCGGCGAGAACTTGATGCGCTTGGTGCGCGCCGCGAGGTCGGTGTACAGCAGTAGCGGCGCCACCGACGTTTCGTAGCCTTCAGAGTGGAAATGATGCTCCGTGGTCGCGAAAACGTCGAAGCCGCCATCGTCGGCGAACACGGCCAGTTTGCGCAGTTCGTCGAGCATCTGCTGGTAGCGCTCGTTGTTGCGTCCGATCGGCCGCAGTCGCTCGCGATCCTCCAGACTAGCGGGCACCGTGGGCAATACGAAGAGCATGAATTTCATGGCGTTTCCTCCTCCAGGGTATGCTGCTCTTGTTCTGATCCTCTCGTTGCGGGTGATGATTGTCAGGTCAGCCCGAGCTTGGGTCGGACCCAGGCCGCCAGACGCCCGATGGCGGCGTCCGCCTCGGGCGCGTGGCCGGCGAGGAAGTGGTAGACGTGCTGCATCTCCGGCTCGATCTCGAGTGTGACGTCAACACCGGCACGGCGTGCCTTGTCGGCGAGCGCACGGCTGTCATCGAGGAGGGTCTCGTCGCCGCCGACCTGGATGTACATCGGCGGCAAGCCACGCAGATCGCCAAGCAGCGGGTTGGCCAGCGCATCGCGTCGATTGCCGCCTTCACCCAGGAATGTGCCGGCCATGCCCAGCACGATCTCGCGCTGCACCAATGCATCCCGATCGCGATTGGAGTCGAAGGTCGGTGCCGTCGCTTCCATGTCGAGCCACGGCGATAGCGGCATCGTTGCGGCTGGTGCGGGCAGGCGCTGCTCGCGGGCACGCAACAGCGTCGTGACAGCAAGAGCGCCGCCCGCCGAGTCGCCCGTGAATGCGATGTGATGCGGCTTGACACCTTGGTTCAGCAGCCAGCGATAGCACGTCGTTGCGTCATCGACAGGCGCCGGATGAACATGCTCGGGTGCACGTCGGTAGTCGGGAATGAGCGCGCGGCAGCCGATCGCCTTGGCAAAATGTCCGTACAGTTTCCGGTGCGTGTACATCGATGCCGTCACATAGCCACCGCCGTGCGTGCACTGCACGACCCTGTCCGCATCGCTGGTCTTGGGTACGGCCCACAGCGCCGGAACACCACCGGCATCGACTTCGATGTAGTCCACACCTCCAGGTTCGCCGGTGACATCGCCCCAGTGGTCGAACATGCGCCGCAGGTCGTCCAGCGGCATCGTCGGGTTCTTGGCAAGCGCGTCGGACCAGCTCTTGTACAAGGATTTCAGCGCTTCGGACTGCTCGCTGGGCATGGCTGTTCCTCCGCTTGTCGTTCGACATCCCGCGATGATGCGGTTCCGTGTTGCGGGGTCGTATGGCAACGGCGCATGGCAAGGTTCGTGCCAGCCATGAAAGCCGCGGATTTCCGTAAGCACCTCACCAGGCTGAACGGGAACGCGACAGGCCTGCTGTCGCAACTGTCTCAATGTGAGACAGCCCAGCAGCGTTTACCGACCGGCGCTTTGTGTTACGGTTGTCTGTTCGCCGTCATCTCCTGGCAGTGGCTGCGGAGTGCGGGCAGCGTCTCTGCATGCGGATGAAGCCGGCGCAATCGCGAACAGACATGCCGCCAAGGCAGGTCGGGAGGAACGCGATCATGCGGGGCGTTCCGCGACAGGATCTCTATACGCGCGCCTATTTTCGCGACGTTGGTCGCGCTTGGGAGCGTTTTCTCAGCGCCTGTCCGATCGACGAAAGCGGCGTGCGCAACGTCGTGCTGGAATCATGGACGCGCTGCCGCCGGCAGGGTGTCGACCCGCGCCGCGGCGCGGCGCCGGTCGTTGTCGACGGCGATGCGTTGATGCAGTTCTACGATCAGAACGGTCCGCTGTATGCGGCAATCACGGCCAGCATTGCACCCGCCATCACGCAGCTGACCGGCACCGGGATGGTTCTCGTCACCAGTGATGCGCGCGGCACGCTGTTGACGACGCATGGCGATCCGTCGCTGGCCGATCAGATGACCGCCAACCGGATCGCCCCTGGCGCCTGTTGGGGCGAGGGCCATGGCGGCACCAATGCCGTCGGCACCGCGCTGACCCTGGGGCGCTCGGTGCAGATCCATGCCCAGGAGCACTTCTGCGAAGCCGGTAAACCATGGAGCTGCAATGCTGGCCTGATCCGTGACCCGGTCGACCGGCGCATCCTGGGCGTCGTCGACGTGACCGGCCCCAACAACCTCATGGTCCTGCACGCCGGGGCTCTCGTGGCGACGCTGGTGAATCGCATCGAAGCCCATATCCTGGCACAGGAAACCGCTGAGCGGTGCCATCTGCTGGAAGCGTTCTACGAGGAAGCGCGACCCGGCCAGACGGTCATCCTGTGCGATGCACGCGGGCGTGTCGTCAAGGCGACGCGGGATGTTCGCGAGATCGTCGCGATGTTGGGCTTTGATGCGCCCGTGTCGTCGTCGGAGATCCCTGGCCTGTGGGCGCAGGCCATCGATCACCCTCGAAGCCTGCCGGACTGGCTGCAACCGGACTGGCTGACGCCTTTGCGCGTCGATGGCCGCTGTATCGGCGCGCTCGTGCGCGTGCCGTTGCGGCAGCGCGCACCGGCACCGACGCGGCCGCTGTCATTGGCACCGGCATTCCGGCCGATCGCCGCAGCATCGCCATCGCTGGAACCGCTGCTGCGACAGGCCGAGGCCTTCGCGCGGCAGAAAGTGCCGATCCTGCTCGAAGGCGAGACGGGCACGGGCAAGGACGTCCTGGCACATGCCATTCACGCTGCCAGTCCCATGGCGCCCGGGCCGTTCATCGCCCTCAATTGCGCGGCGCTGCCCAAGGAGATTTTGGCCAGCGAGCTGTTCGGCCATGCCGATGGCGCGTTCACCGGCGCGCGGCGCGGCGGCGCCAAGGGCAAGTTCGAACACGCCCACGGCGGTACGTTGTTCCTTGACGAGATCGGCGACATGCCGCTCGACGTGCAGCCTTACTTGCTGCGGGTTCTGGAAGAAAAGATGGTATGTCGCCTGGGCGAGGCGACGCCGCGGCACATCGACGTCCGGGTGATCGCTGCAACCAACCAACCACTGGCGCAAGCGGTCGCCGACGGTCGTTTCCGGGCCGATCTGCGCTATCGTCTCGATATCGCCAACCTGACGCTGCCGCCGCTGCGCGATCGCATAGACGATCTTCCGCTTCTCGTGAGGGCTTTGCTCGACCACATCGCAGCCGGTACCGGATGCGCGCTTGGGGTCGACGATGCCGTGATGAAGGTGTTCCTGCATCATGGCTGGCCCGGCAATGTCCGCGAACTGCGCAATGTGCTGGAGCGCATGGCGATTCTCGCGACGGACGGAATCCTGAAGCGGCAGCATCTCCCGCCGGCGATGCTTGGCGACCCGGCGGATGGAGGTGCGGTACAGCCGGCCGTCGCGATGACGCTGAAGTCGGCGGAGCAGCAGATGGTGTTGGCCGCGCTTCGGCGGGCAGGTGGCAACGTCAGCCATGCCGCACGAACGTTGGGCATCTCGCGGGCGACGCTCTATCGTCGCCTCAGTTTCTATGGCTCCGACGTGCAGTGAGCGAGGAGGCCGGATCACGGCGTTGTGAGCGAATGACGGCCCGTTGACAGCGGTACTGCAAGAGAGGCGTAAGCGGGTTCATCGATGTTGGATGACGAGGGCGCACGGATCGGCGCCGTATTCACCGAGCCAGTACCCCAGATCCTTGTTGTCGACGACGATGCGCAGGTGCGCCACCTCATCATCCGTTACCTGTCGGAGAATGGGTTCAGGGCGAGCGGGGCGCGTGACGCCATGGAAACGAGGGAAGCTCTGGCCAATGGCGACATCGATCTGATCGTTCTCGACATCGTGCTGCCCGGGACATCCGGGCTTGAGTTGTGCCGTGAGGTCCGGCGCCGAAGCGCGCTTCCCATCATTATGGTCACGGCGAAGAGCGAGGAAACGGACTTGATCGTCGGCCTGGAGATTGGTGCCGACGACTATTTGATGAAGCCGGTTAATCCACGGGAATTGCTGGCCCGGATGAAGGCTGTGCTGCGCCGTTGCGCCAGCAGAGCAGTGCCGGCATCGGCCGTCACGCAACGGCTGATGTTTGACGGATGGATACTGGACCTGTCGCGCCGGGAGTTGCTGTCGCCCGGCGGCGCCGTCATCGATCTGACCAGTGGCGAGTACGATCTACTCGTGGTGTTTGCGAGGCACCCGCAGCGTGTGCTGTCGCGGGAGCGACTGCTCGATCTGGCGCGCAATCGCCTGTCCACCGGCTTCGACCGCAGCGTTGACAGCCAGGTCAGCCGGCTGCGCGGCAAGATCGAGGAGGATGGGAAGCCCATGATCAAGACGGTGCGTGGCGCGGGCTACATGTTTCTGCCGGTGGTGCATCGGCTATGACTGCATCATCAAATATGCTCGCTGACAGGGCGATCACGTTTCTGCTAGCGGCGGCGTCGCACGATCTCAAGACGCTGCTCACGCGGCTGCGCTTCCGCGTGGAGCTGCTTCGGGATCGCCAGGCCCGCGACACCATCACCGGCGATCTGGATGAAACAGAAGCGATGATCGATACGGTCCTTGCTCTGCTGCGCAACAAGGCCGAGACGGAAGCACCGCAGCCGACGGATATCGCCGGCCTGTGCCGCGACGTTTGCGAAGCGTTGTCGATGCAAGGCCACGACGTGCGGCTCGCAGCGCCGGTACCGGTCGTGTTGCCGGTCCGGCGTCGGGCATTGAAGCGCGCCGTCGGCAATCTCATCGAGAACGGCATCAAGTACGGCAAGCGCGTCCGCCTCGCGGTGGAGAACCGGCCTTCCCGGATCGCGGTTGTTATTGACGACGACGGGCCCGGTATTCCCGATGAGCGGATGGAAGAGGCCTTCGAACCGTTCCAGCGGCTTATAGAATCTCAGCGATCGGAACCTGGCGGTTTCGGGCTTGGCCTGGCCATCGCCCGCATGACGGCCCGCGCGCACGGCGGCGATGTCTTGCTGCACAATCGCCCGCAGGGGGGCCTGCGCGCCGAGCTCTTGCTGCCCAAGACAGTCAGTCCCGCCAAGCGCCATGCTGCGGTTGTGCCGCGACCGACCGGCCTGACATTGTCGCACTCCTGACTAGACGATCGCGGAGCGGCGGAGGTCACCGGCATGGCCTCCGCCGCTCACGTCGCGATTAGTTGCCCTGCTGAATGCGCTCGATCCGGTCGAACTCCTGGAATTCCCGCCAGGCATTGGGCTGGGTACGCCAATCCGGCCTGTTCACTGTCAGCTCGAGGTATGTGCGTCGATCCGGAACGCGACAGTCGCGCAGCTTCGGCGCATCGAGCGTGCATTTGGGAAGCGCGTCGGTGAGCTTGGCGGTGTTCTGTGCCTGAGCCGGCAGGACCACGAATGCACCGATCACCGCAACGACGCTGATCACCGTGCGATTCTTCATCGACTCTCTCCTCTGACTGCGCGGTCGACCAGGATGTGTCGGCCGCTCGTTCAGGTAGATCGCCGCCGATATGACGCGTGCGTGTCGCCAGCATGAAGATTTGTTGCCGCCGAAAGAGAAAAAAACGACGGCAATACTTTGCCACTGTCGAATAATACTTCTGACAAACCGCATCGCTAGGCTCACGCACAGATTCGGACGGCCCGTGATGGGCCAGCCAGGATCGACCGGTGACATCACCTCAGAACGGGGAGGGATGGCGTGAGCAGGATGGATCTTGTATGGCGGCAGAGCCGCACACGGAATGTGAGGAACGCACTGCTGGCAACCACGGCGCTGGTTGTCGGCGACCTATCGGCCGGTGCCGGCAACGCAGCCGAGCCGATCAAGCTCGAAGTGCGAGGCTATTTCCAGACAATGATCGTCTTCGCTCATACGGACCGTGATGTGTCGGCGGCTGGTGTCGGCCAGAGTTATCGTGCCATCAATCCCAAGTACGAGGGTGAAATCTGGTTCACCGGCACCACGAAACTCGACAACGGAACATCGGTCGGCGTTCGTGTTGAGTTGGAAGCGTGGTCGCAGAACAGCGGCGTGTCGCCGACGAATCCCACAGGCACGGGCGACCAGATCGACGAGGAATACATCTTCGCCTTCGGCGACTGGGGCCGTATCGAGCTTGGCGCGACGGACTCGGCGTCGTTCAAGATGGTGTATTCCGCGCCGTCGGCGCTGATCGGATGGGGATTCGGCGAGCACAATTTCTGGCAATGGGGCGATAATTTCCTGGCCAGCAATCAGGCCGGCCGCGGCTTCCTGCTGTTGGGAACCGCAGCGGCACAGAGCGTCGGCTTCGCGGGCGATGCCACCAAGATCACGTATTTCTCGCCGCGCTTCGCCGGTCTGCAGGTCGGTGTTTCGTTCACGCCGTCTTTTTCGGCCAGCGGCTCGACCGCGACATGCGCGTTCCGTGGCGGCAGCGGCGAGATCAACAACTGCCCGCGCAACAACAACGCCTGGCACGATGGCCTCGACATCTCGGCGAACTACCTGAACAAGTTCGGCGATGTGTCGCTGGCGCTCTACGGCGCCTATGTGACGGCCGGCTTCGACCGCGGTGCGGCGGGTGCCGGCAATTCGCCGAACCCGTCGATCTTTGGCCGCTACAAGAGCTGGGCGTCGGGGGCCCAGATCGGATACTCGGGCTTCACGCTGGGCGGTGGCCTGGGCCGTGACAACAATGGCTTGAAGGGCCAGAACGCCGTGCGCTGGTACGCCGCGTCGCTGATGTACGAGAACGGGCCCTTTGCCATGTCGGCAGGATGGTGGGGTGGTCGCAACGATGACAGGACACGCACGCCGACGGCGCAGAATGTCCCCGGCAAGGACAAGATCAACTACTACGAGGTCGGCGCCAACTACACGCTGTCGCCCGGCATCAAGCTCACCAGCGGCCTGTTCTACTATGCCGGTTCGGGCCAGTCGAAGAGCGAGAAGGCGGACTCGTGGGGCGTCGTGTTCGGCACGGCATTGACCTTCTGACGTGACGGGCTCGCCTCGCTTGGCATTCCGGAGGAAAGCAGGCTCTTCTCGGCCTCTGTCGCGCAGTGACTGCTTGCCCTGGAATCGACGCCGCACGTCTTGATGTTCTCCTTCTCTCGCGGTGTCGCTAGCGGGCCCTCAAGGGCCCGCTCTTTTTTGCTGTTGCGCCCACAGGGCGACACGTTCACCACGTATAGCGCAGGCCGAGATTGCCTTTGATCGTGCGCCAGTGATTCTGGCCGGCATTGGTGGTGTAGCTGCCACTGGCATAGATGCTGAAGGCCTGTGTGATCGCAGCAGTGATTCCGGCACCCAGCTCGATCGACGTCCCGCCGCGCTGCGCCGAGACGCCATCGGTGCCGCCGAACACGACGCTGTCGGTGCCGGAGAACTCGCGCCAGAGATTGGCCTTGAGATAGGGCTGCCAGTGCACGCTGCCGCCACGGAAGCGGCCCTGCAGGCGCAGTCCGAGCCGGCCTGTGACGCTGGATGAGGTGCGGAACGCAATGGACGAGAACGCATCGTGCGTGTCGTCCAGCGACAGGCGCTGCCAGATCACCTGCAGTTGCGGCTCGAGCGTGAAGCCCTCGCCGATCGCGATCGGATAGCCGCCCTCCAGCGAAGCGGCGACACCGGTGCCGCGGGCCTTGCCGCCCGAACCGCCTGGACGGCCATCGAGCCACAGCACCTGGGCGATGGCATCGACGTACCATCCGGCCGGCCCGATATGGGTCCAGTAGACGCCAAAGCCGTAGCCGTCCAGCGGCAGCTTGCCGGTGACCGTGCGCTGGGCCAGGGAGAGGCCGCGCACATCGCCACGGGCGTGGGCGTAGGCACCGTACAGACCAGCGCGGTCGCGATGGCCGTCGTCACCCTCGAAGCCGATGACATCGAGGCCGATCTGGAAGCCCAGCATCGTGCCCCTGAATTCCGGCGCCGTCGTGCCCGACACGGCCCGCTCGGTATGCTGGCCGAAGCCGCGCATCCAGGCGGCGGCGAAATTATCCTTGCCGCGCAGCAGGCCCTGCTCGCCGGCGCGTTCATGGAAAGTCCCCAGCATCGAGAATGCGAGGCTGCGCGCCACCATCGGCACTGCCGAGTAGACCGACACCTCAGGCCGGAACAGCGGTATGGCCGCCGGCGCGGCCGGCGCCGGTGTCGGTGCACCGGGAACCGGCGGTGTCGGTGGCGGCGGCGCCACCGGTGCGCCCGGGAATGCCGGCGGCGCGGGGGGTGTGCCGGGCGGTGGCGCCGGTGGTGGCGTGAAGGTCGAGCGCAGATACCAGTTGTCGGCCGTCCCGGCCGATTGTCCGCCGCGGAACAGCAGGTACTCGTAGGCGCCCGCCGCCACGCGTCCGGACAGCGCGAACGCGCCAGGCGCCGTCGTGCCGCCGCCGGCCGTCTGCACCACGAGAATGCCGTCGGCCTTGGTCGGCGCGCCGGTACCGCCAAGGTTGGTGACGGCGATCGCGGTGCTGCCGCTGGCCGCACCGCCTGATATCACCAGCTTGTCGGACGGCGAGCCGTCGGTGCCGAGCACGCTGTGGACCATCAGGCGGCCGTTCTGGCCGACATAATTGCCGGCGATGGTCAGACTGTCCGTCGCCGCTGCGGTGCCGTTGGTCAGGTCGATGACGCCGGCGTTGGTGACGTTGACGAGCTGGCCTGCCGTGATGGCGCGGATCGTCGGCGCTGCACCGTTGCCGGCCAGCAGCCGGCTGCTGCCGTCGATCGACAGCGCACCGGTCAGCGACGCGCTGTCGCCCAGAACCAGGTCGCTGTTGAGCGTGAGGCCGGAGTTGTTGGCGAGGCTGATCGTCTCCCAGTTCTGCAGCTTGCTGCCGCCCGTATAGACGGTGTTATCGAGGGTGAGGCTGTCGGTGCCCGGCCCGCCGTCGAACAACGTCGTCGGCGCCAGGTTCGCATCCGTGAGGTTGCGCAGGATCGCCGTGTCGTTGTCGGGGCCCATGTTGACGGTGCCGCGGATGATGCCGCCGCCGTCCCAGGTGAGGCTGTCATTGCCGAAGCTCAGCAGGACATCGCCGCCGACCGTGCCGCCGGTCACGGTGACGGCGTCGGTGCCGCCGCTCAGGCTGATGTTGCCACCGATACTGCTGGTACCCGAGATACGGACCGTGTCGTTGCCGAAACCGGCCACCAGATTGCCGACGATCGTGCCGCCCGACATGTCGAAGATGTTGTTGTCGAGCTTCAGGTCGACGCGGCCAATCTTGCCGCCGGTCATCGTTGCGACGTCGCCGTCCTCGAAGGCACCGACGATGGTGCCGCCGGTCATGAAGAAGATGTCGCGACCATCGCTTTGCGCGAGCGACTGGATCTGGCCGCCCGTCATCGTAAAGGTGTCGACCTGCTTGCCCTGAGTGACGGCGCCGGTAATCGTGCCGGCCGATATGGTGAACTGGTTCAGGCCGTCGCCCTGGGTGACCGAGCCGGTGACCGCGCCGCCGTTCATGACCATCGTGGCGGGGCCCGCCCCGAACACGACGTTGCCGTTAACAGTGCCGGTGTTGGTGACGCTGCTGGCGGCGAGACCCGTGACCAGCACGGCCACGCCGCCGGTGCCGGTCAGGGTGCCGTTGTTGACGACGATGAGGCCGCTGCCGGTGATCGCGCCGGCATCGCCGCTGATCGTGGCGCCGGCCTGATTGGTGAGGCTGCTGCCGGCGCCCAGCGACACGCCGAAGGCGCCGGCGCCTGTCGCCGTGATGCTGCCGCTGTTGGTGACCGTACCGCCGCCCAGCGTGATCGCGGTGGCGCCGGCGGTGGCCAACGCGGCGCCGGGTTGCACCGTGACCGTGACAGCGGTCACAGCGGCGGCGCTGATCGGTACGGTGTCCGGATTGGGGGCGGCCGGGGTGCAGGTCACCGTCTGGCCGCTGGTCGGCGTCTGGATATCGCAGTCGGCGCGTGCTGCTCCGCCGATGACCATCGCGGTCCCCAGCGACAAGAGAGCGGTACTGGCAAGCAACGCGCTGACGATCGGTGGTTTCGGCCGTTGACTCTCCATTGGACGTTTCTCCCGCGGTTACCCAAACCACATCGGGAGAAAAACGATCCCCCGAAAACGCTGGACGAGAGGATCGGCCGGCAGGTTCGCGCCCACCGTGCGCACCCAGCGTTCGGGCAAATCGTAGTGTCGACGTTTAGAAGCCGGTTACATTATCTTGTTTAGATTGAACTTACTTCGCACGCATTGTACTTGCGTTACTCTGCAGCAACAGCTGCTGCTGGTGGCAGGATGCTGCCGGCCGGTTTGTCTGCCGCGATCGTCGCTTGCGCTTGCGGTTTACGAACCCTGAACCAGGCGGCATAGAGCGCCGGCAGGAACAGCAGGGTCAGCGCCGTGGCGACCAGCAGGCCGCCCATCAACGCGATCGCCATCGGTCCCCAGAACACCGAGCGCGACAACGGCACCATCGCGAAGATCGCGGCGGCGGCAGTCAACAGGATGGGCCGTGCGCGTCGTACGGTGGCTTCGACGATGGCGTCCCATGCGCTGCGGCCGGCGGCGATGTCCTGGTCGATCTGATCGACCAGGATCACCGAGTTGCGCATGATCATGCCCGACAGTGCAATGACGCCTAGCAGCGAGACGAAGCCGAAGGCAGCGTCGAAGGCGAGCAGGAACATCGATACGCCGATCATGCCCAGCGGCGCCGTCAATAGCACCAGCGCCACGCGCGAGAAGCTCTGTAGCTGCAGCATCAGGAAGGTCAGCATCAACAGCAGCATCAGCGGCATCAGCACGAAGATCGAGCGCTGGCTCTTGGCGCTCTCCTCCTGGTCGCCGCCGACGTCGATGCGGTAGCCGACCGGCAGCGCCGCCCGCACCGGCGCCAATGCCTTGTCGATCTGCGCCGTCACGTCGGGGCCCTGCACGCCGTCGATGACCATGGCGCGCACCGTCATCAGCGTCTCCTTGCTGCGACGCCACAGGATCGGCTCCTCCAGCTGGGGCTGCAGGCGCGCGATCTGCGACAGCGGCACCGGGCCGTTGGCGCCGCGCACCGTGACGCTGTCGAGACCATCGAGGCTCAGGCGCTCGGCGGGGACGGCGCGGGCCACGACATCGATCGACTCGTCGCCCTCGCGGTACTGGGTGACGGTGATGCCCGACAGCAGCGTGTTCAATGCCGTCGACAGGTCCTGCGGATTGACGCCCAGCGCGCGCGCCTTGGCGTGGTCGATCTGCAGGCGAACCGACTTGCCGAGCTCGAACCAGTCGAAGTTGATGTCGCGGGTATTGGGATTGGCCTTGAACACCTCGCGCACCTGCTCGGCGATGCGGCGGATCTCCTGCGGATCCGATCCCAGGACACGGAACATCACCGGATAGGCCGTCGGCGGGCCATTCTGCAGGCGTTGAACGCGGGCGCGCACGGCCTCGAAGTTGCTGGCGAACAGCGCATCGAGTTCCTTGACCAGCGCCTCGCGGGCCTCGATGCCCTTGGTGACGAGCACCACCTGGCCGAAGTTGCTGTTGCGCAGCTCGGGGATCGTCGGCAGGTAGAAGCGCGGCGAGCCGGCGCCGATGTAGGCGACGTAGGTCGCGACCTTGTCGTTGCGCGCCAGCCAGTCCTCGAACTTCCGTACCTCGGCGTCGGTGGCAGCGTAGGACGACTGCTGCGCCAGCTTCAAATCGATGATCAGCTCCGGCCGGTTGGCCAGCGGGAAGAACTGCTTCTGCACGAACTGGAACGCAAACAGCGCGCCCACGAAGGCTGCCACCGTGGTGCCGATCGTGAACCAGCGATGGTTGAGGCACCAGCCGACAACCCGACGGAACGCGCGGTACACGCGCGTGTCATAGGGATTGTGGCCCGCTTGGGGCGCCGGAGCAGGGAGCGACTCGCGGCGCGAAGCCCCCCGCAGTATGGGTGCGCCGCGCGTTTCATGGTTCGACGAACGCACCATGAAACGCTGGAAAAAGCGCCGCACCATCCCGTCACCGGAAGCAGGGTGATGACGCACCGGCAGCAAGCGATAGCCGATCAGCGGCGTAAACAGCACGGCCACGAACCACGACACCACCAGCGCGATGGCGGTGACCCAGAAGATGGCGTTGGTGTACTCACCGGCACTCGACTTGGCGAAGCCCACCGGCACGAAGCCGGCGGCCGTCACCAGGGTGCCGGTCAGCATGGGAAACGCCGTCGAGGTGTAGGCGAAGGTGGCGGCCTCGAAGCGGCTTTTGCCTTCCTCCAGCTTCACCAGCATCATCTCGACGGCGATGATGGCGTCGTCGACCAGCAGGCCGAGCGCGATGATCAGCGCGCCGAGCGAAATCCGGTGGAAGTTGATGCCCATCATCTCCATCGCCGTGAAGGTGATGGCCAGCACCAGCGGTACCGACAGGGCCACGACAATGCCGGTGCGCAGGCCGAGGCTGAGGAAGCTCACGGCCAGCACGATCGCCAGCGCCTCGGCCAGCGACGTCGCGAACTCCGAGAACGAGTTGTCGACCACGGCCGGCTGGTTGGCGACTTTGTGCACGGTGACGCCGACCGGCAGCTCGGCCTGGATGCGCGCCATCTGAGCATCGAGCGCCTTGCCCAAGGTCGTGATGTCGCCGCCGCTCGCCATCACGATGCCCAGCCCCAGCACGGGCTTGCCCATGTAGCGCATGGAGAAGGCGCGGGGATCGACATAGCCGCGCTTGACCTCGGCGACGTCGGCCAGGGTCAGGGTGCGGCCGCCGGCGTCGATGGGGATGCGGGCCAGTGCTTCGGGCGTCGTCGGGGCACCGTCGACACGCACCGCGACGCGCGAGGACGTGCCTTCGACCACGCCGGCGGGCACGACGTTGTTCTGCTTCTGCACCAGGTCGAGCAGCTGCTGCACGCTCAGTCCCAGCATGGCGAGCTTGGCGTGCGAGAACTCCAGGTAGATGCGCTCGTCCTGGGCACCGAAGATGTCGGCCTTCACGACATCGCGTACTCTTAGCAGCCGCAGGCGCGCCGCCTTTACCATCTCCTTCAGGTCGGCGTCGCTGAAGCCGTCGGACTCGAAGGCCCAGATCAGAGAGTAGGTGTCGCCGAATTCGTCGTTGAACGACGGTCCGACGACACCCGCCGGCAGCGTGCTGCGGATGTCGCCGACCTTCTTGCGCACCTGGTACCAGAGGTCGGACACCAGCTTGGGCGGCACGTCGTCGCGCACCTGCACGAAGATCACCGTCTCGCCCGGCTTGGTGTAGCTGGTGACGTTGTCGAAGTAGGGCAGCTCCTGCAGCTTGGTCTCGAGCTTGTCGGTCACCTGCAGCTGCATCTCCGGCGCCGTGGCGCCCGGCCACTGCGCCGACACGATCATCTGCTTGATGGTGAACGGCGGGTCCTCGGCACGGCCGAGGCTGAAGTACGAGAAGACGCCCGCGATGCTGAGCGCCACCATGAAGAACACGGTCAGCGCGCGATGCTCCAGCGCCCAGCGGCTGAGGTTGAAGCGGTCGGTCATGGCGGTTCAATCCGTCGCTGCAGACTGTCATCCCGAGCGCAGCGAGGGATCTCCCGCGAACGGCGAACGCGTTCTCATGATCGGGAGATCCCTCGCTGTGCTCGGGATGACATGGGGACTCAGCCGTCGGCTGATCGCGTGGCGAGGCTGGTGTTGACGGCCGGCCGTGGCGTCACGCGCTGGCCGGCATTGAGCTTGTGCACGCCGGCGGTGACGACAAGGTCGCCGTCCGCCAGGCCGGCGGAGATCACCGCCGTGTCGTCGCGCCAGCGCAGCACCGTGATCGGGCGCAGGCTCACCGTGCCGCTGGCTCGGTCGACCACCCACACGGCAGGCGCAGGGCCTTGCTGGAAGATGGCGGTCATCGGCAGCTCCGCAACCTTTTCGTCCGAGCGACGCTCGATGGTCAGGCTCGCCGTCATGCCCAGCGCCGCCACCGCCGGCCGTTCGACCAGGCTGAAGCGCGCCGCATAGGTCCGGGTCGCCGGATCGGCGGCCGGCGCCAGCTCGCGCAGCCGGGCCTTGAAGGTGCGCCCGGGTTGCGCCCACAGGTCGAACGCCACGTCCTTGGCTTCGCTCACGAAGCCCAGCCGCTGCTCGGGGATGTTGACCAGGATCTCGAGCTCCTCGGTGCGGGCCAGTCGCGTCACCTGCTGGCCTGATGACACCACCTGGCCGACTTCCATGGTCAACCCGGTGATCACGCCGGGCGCATCGGCCACCAGATCGGCATAGCCGAGATTGTTGTCGGCAGCGGCAAGCTGGGCGCGCGCCTGGTCCAGCCGTGCCTTGGCCGCGTTCGCCGTCGACAGGCGCTGGTCGTAGGTTTGCGCCACATAAGCTGCCGACCCGCGCAGGCCGGCATAGCGCTCGAGGTCGGCCCGGGCGCGGGCTTCTTCCGCCTCGGCTGCAACCAGCGCTGCAGCGGCATTGTCGCGTGCCAGCTTCAGATCGTTGGGGTCGAGTCGCGCCAGCACCTGGCCGGCCACGACGCGGGCGCCGACGTCAACCTCGCGGGCGATGATCTTGCCAGTGACGCGAAAGCCCAGGTTGGTCTCGATCCGCGGCGCCACGACACCGGCCAAGGTCATGCGCTGGACCGCGGACTGGAGCGAGACTTCCTGAACGCGCGCCGGACGCGGCGACTCCGGGGCGGCAGCTGCGACCGGCATCTTGGCGGTTGGCGCTGAACGCCACATCACGGCACCGGCAGCACCGCCGGCCAGGACCACGACGGCGGCGCCGACCACCAGAAGGGTCCGTCGATTGCGCATCGGAGCTCTCCTCGGTTCGCTGATGGCGCGGCGTTGCCGCCAAGCGTAAACTTGCGGTTGACGGCCTTGGAAACGGAACTTAACAGCGTTAACTTAACAATGATTACATACAAACGATGACGGGCGCGTCAAGAGGGGCGATGGGTTTTTCCAGAAAGATGGCTGCGACAAAGATGCCGGTCCGCAAACCGCGTGGCGAAGGCCACACGCGGCGTGAGGAGATCCTGGCGGCAGCCAAGGCGCTGTTCGTCGAAGAGGGGGTGCGCGCCACCACGATGCGACGGCTGGCCGAGCGGGTGGGCGTGTCGGCGCCGGCTTTGTATCTGTATTTCAAGGACAAGGACGCGATTCTGATCGACTTGTGCGATCACATCTTCGCCCTTCTGCTGGTGCGCATGGAGGAAATCGAGCGCGAGCCATTGCCGGCGTGCGAGCGGCTGCGGCGCATGGGCGAAGCCTATATTCGTTTCGGGCTGGAGCATCCGGACGAATATCGGATCATGTTTCTCGACGCGCCGGCCCCCGAACCGATACGCTTCACGGGGCATCGCACCGATACCAGCGATCTCAGCCAGCCCGGCGCCAAGGGCGCCATGGTGTTCAGCAAGATCGTGCAGGCCTACGAGGCGATCGCTAGCGAGGGCGTCAAGCTGCCCCACCCGCCGGTGACCTGCGCCGAGCTGAGTTTCCTCGCTTGCCACGGCCTGGTGGCGGCGCTGATCAGCGAGCCGGATTTTCCCTGGTCAGACCATGAAACGCTGATCCGAGGCATGGTCGACGTCAGCGTGCGCGGCGTTCTTCCGGCGCTCGACGCGAGCCTCGCCGCCGGTTGCGACAAGGGCACCCGCGCAACACGGCGTCGGCGCTGACAAGAAGCGCTCCGTTACGCGATCTCGCCTGTGCCTGGTGCGTGGCGAACGGTCGACGACTCGCCGCGGAAGAGCGCGACCACCTCGCCGGCCTGACCGGTGATCCGGACGTCGTAGATGCCGCGGCGCCGCCCGCGATGTTGTTCTTCGCATACCGCCGTCAGCACGTCGCCGACCCGTGCCGGCGCGAGATACTGGATCGAGCATCCGACGGCCATGCTGGGCGCGCCGGCGGCGTTGCTGGCGGCGGCGAAAGCCGTGTCGGCCACGGTGAACAGCACGCCGCCGTGGCAGACGCCGAAGCCGTTGGTCATGTCGGCGCGCACGGTGAAGCTCAGCACGCAACGCGCTGGCGTGAGCTCGATCAGGTCGAAGCCGAACCAGCTGGGCGCGTGATCGGTCGTCGGTTGGACAGTGAGGCTCTGGGACATCATGCTTTCAGGTACGGTTGCCTTGGGCGGCCGCAGTGAAGCGCAGAACGCCCAGGCCTTCAAAGCGCCGTGCATGGGCCCAGCGCGCGAACGCCTCCAGGCCACGGGTGACGGAGCCGAACACAGCGAGCGTGTTGGGGCCGGACGGCAGCCGCGCCTCGGCCGTGCCATAGGTCAGCGTGATCTCGTTGAACCGCGGATCGAACGCCAGGTCGCCGAGGCGCACGAGGCGCGTATGGTTCTCGTGCTCGCGGATACCCAGCGCAATGGGATGAGCGCCCATCACCATGTCGCCGCTCCAGGCGACATGCACGACCGGCAGCTCCATCGGCAGGCGCTCGACGAAGGCTCGCACCGTCGCCGGTGCGCCCTGGTCGTAGAGCGTGATCTCGGCGGTGCCTTCGTCCCACGCCAGTGTCACCGGCAGCGTCCCGCGCCGGAAGTCGCTCCAGGTCTTCTGCCAATACCAGCTGTCGGTCTGCATGGTGCGCCTCATCCGACGGTCGACGGTTGCGGCTCGGGCGGCCGGAAGAGGTGCTCCGGAAATTCGCTCAACCGTGAGGGATGCACGCGCGCGCCCAGGCCATAGAACTGGCGAAAGTTCATGATCAACGGGCGCCATTGGTCCGGATCGATGCGATCGCGGCTGCCGCTGACAAGGATGCGCTCGTCGACGTGCGCCCGCACGATGCGCACCTCGATAGCGGCAAACGCCGTACGCATGCGCGGATTGCTGGCGCCGAAAGGATGGATCGCGTCGACGACGGCCTCGAGCTGCACCGGGCATTCGCGCGCTCGCGGCGGTGCTACGCGATCAGATGCGGCTGCCGTGAAGCCGGACAGGCCGAACTTGTCGGCGACATGGCGGAAGCCCATGCGCGCGATGTTGCGCGGCACCGGATTGCTGCCGGTGGTGAGCGCCAGACGGTCGACCATGCTGACCAAGTCCGCAGAGGGCAGGTTGAGCACGCATTCGCCGGTTCGCCGCAGGTTGTCGGCCGTCTTGGCGTTACCGCGCAGTCCCAGCATGCAGCCCCAGCCCAGCCACCATGCCGAAGACATCGGCGCCAGATTGGGCGTGCCGTCCTCGTTCTGCGTGCTGATCAGCACTACCGGTGTGCCGAAGTAGAGAATGGCAGGCTCGACCACGGCATGGACAAGCGACTCGGCGCGTGGCTCGAGGCTGACAAAGGGCGATGCGGGCGCGTTCACGGTGCACCTCGTTCGAAGGGTTGCGTTGGGAGTTCGATAAATTCGCCGCGAAAGAAGCAGAGCGGCGTCTGCGAGCTGGCGCCGAAGGCGATCACACGACCGACCACGATGACATGGTCGCCGGCGTCGTGATGCGACCACGGCGTGCAGGCGAGCCACGCCAGGCAGTCTGTCAGCAGCGGCACGGCATCGATCCGGCGCCATGCCGGCTCGACGTCGGACACGTGTCGCCCGGAGAAGTGCCAGGCGAGATGGCGCTGGTCGGCGTGCAGCACGTTCACCGCGAAGGGTGATTGCGGCACGTGGCCCATCGCCTTGGAGCGTTTGTCGAGGCAAACCAGCACCAGCGGCGGATCGAGTGAGACCGATGTGAACGCGTTGACCGTGAGCCCGCGCGGGCCGGCGGGGCCGTCGTAGCTCACGATCGCCACGCCGGTGGCGAAGTGGCCCAGGCAGCGGCGGAGCGGAAGATCAGCGGCCGCCATCGCAGCC
>Ga0187894_10003167_pt1 | contig 18746 bp, 11 predicted proteins | sample GBC1701081metaG_FD_136650 | JGI IMG/M metagenome (GOLD analysis project Ga0187894, IMG submission 136650) | White microbial mat communities from a lava cave in the Kipuka Kanohina Cave System on the Island of Hawaii, USA - GBC170108-1 metaG ...
ACAACACCGACGCGCCGGCGGTTCTGGAATCGCTCTGCCGCAGCATGAACATTGAACGGGCGGCGCTGCGCGGCCGGACCGTCGATCTGCTGGGGGCGGGAGGCGTGGCACGCGCGTGTGCTGCCGCACTCTGCGACGCCGGAACACGGCTCACCCTATACAACCGCTCTGCGGCGCGGTCGGAGGCGCTGGCTCAGGAATTCGGCTGCCGCCATCGCGACTGGAACGAACGCGGCGCGGGTGAAGGTGAAGTTCTGGTTAACGCCACGACGGTCGGCCAGTCACCCCATGACGATCAGATGCCCGTCCCGCCCGAGCGCCTCCGCGCCGGCCTCTTCGTCTTCGACACGATCTATCGGCCTCAACAGACCCGATTATTGGCCGAAGCCGGGCGACGCGGCGGCCGATGCTGCGGAGGGCTGGAGATGTTTCTGCATCAGGCCGCGGAGCAATTCCGCATCTGGCACGGCGTGCCGCCGCCGCTCGAGGTAATGCGCGAGGCCGCGATGAAATCGCATTGAATTCCAGCCTTTTTCGGACTAGTCTGGAATCGCGGAGGAGAAGGGGGCCCACCCAGCCATATACTTGACCAGCGCGACCGGAATCGCCCGCGTTCAGCCACGCCACGGTAACCGTCCATTCGACACCTTCGGGGGGAATCACGCCATGCAGCCTCGCCGCTTCTTGATCGCCGTCTGTCTGTACAGCGCCATCGCGCCGCCGCAGCTCGCGCAGGCCGTCGCGCCGCTCACGACGCAAACGGTCACGTCGGGGCTGACGCTGCCGCTTTATGTCACCGCACCGCCGGGCGACACGAACCGCCTCTTCATCGTCGAACAGCGCAGCGGCAGCACCGGCCGCATCCGGATCTTCAAGAAGGGCGGCCCCACTCCGGGTCTGGTCGTCGCGCCCTATCTTTCGGTCCCCAATGTGAGCACGGGCAGCGAGCAGGGTCTGCTCGGCCTCGCTTTTCACCCCGATTACAGCTCCAACGGCTATTTCTACGTCAACTACACCTCCGGAGCCGGCGCAGGCAGCACCTTCATCCGGCGCTACCAGGTCTCCGGGGACGCCGATCTCGCCAACACCAACGGCACGCCGGTCCTCAGCTACTCTCAGCCGCAGACCAATCACAACGGCGGCTGGATCGGGTTCGGACCGGACGGTTATCTCTACATCGCCTCCGGCGACGGCGGCAACTCCAATGACACGGGCGCCGGCCACACCACCACCTCGGGCAATGCTCAGGACATCACCAGCAATCTGCTCGGCAAATTGCTGCGGATCGACGTCAACGGCGACGACTTCGGCACCGACGGCAACCGCAACTACGCCATTCCGGCCTCCAATCCCATGGTCTCGGGGCCGCTCGCCGCGGGCGACGACGAGATCTGGGATTACGGCCTGCGGAATCCGTGGCGCTGCGCCTTCGACCGGCTGACCGGCGACCTCTACATCGCCGACGTGGGACAGAATGTGATCGAGGAGGTGGACTTCGAGCCTGCCGGCATGGGCGGCCGCAACTACGGCTGGCGCTGTCTCGAGGGGAACACTTGCACCGGGCTGACCGGCTGCGACTGCAACACCAACAACACGCCGAGCATTCCGCGCATCCCGCCGGTGCACACCTACACGCACGCGCAGGGCTGCTCGATCACGGGCGGCTACTGTTACCGCGGATCAGCGATCCCTTCGCTTCAGGGAACCTACTTCTTCGCCGACTACTGCGACAACACGATCTGGTCCTTCCGGCTGGTCAGCGGCGTCGTGACGGAGTTCACCGATCGCACCACGCAGCTCGATCCGCCCGGCCCGGCCAGCATCGTCAGCATCACGTCGTTCGGCGAGGATGCCGACGGCGAGATGTACATTGTCGACCAGGGCGGCGAGGTCTTCAAAATCGTGGCGAACTGCACGATTGCCGTGTCGCAGAATCCCGCGCCGGTCTCGACCTGCGAGGGGTTGCCCGCTTCATTCACCGGCGCGGCATCGGGTATATCCGGCGCGCCCAGCTATCAGTGGCTGAAGAATGGCGCGGTGATCAACGGAGCGACCAGCGCGACCTACCTGATCGCCTCGGTCACCGCGGGGGATGCGGGCGCTTACCGCCTTCGCGTGACCGACAACTGCAACGAAGTGACGACGAATCCCGCCACACTCACGGTCACCGGCCCGCAGCCCGCGGGCGATCTGAACGATGACTGCGTGGCCGATCCCGGCGACGTGCCGATCTTTGTCAATGTACTGCTGGGCGCGGATGGTGACCCCGGTCATGTCGACGGCTCCGACCTGAACGACGACGGCAAGGTCGATGGCGACGACATCGACCTCTTCGTGGAGCAGACGTTGTAGCCCCTGCGACGCCGATTCATCCTGGATTGGGCTAAGCTCCCTGCATGGCCCGGCCTGAATGGCTTGTGCGTCCCCTGCGCCTGCCGCTCGATGCGGCGGCGGTCCGCCCCCTCTGGTATGGACTGCGGCACGGCGTCTTTCTGGAATCGGTCACCGCGGATGAAAGCGCAACGGCATCGGCCGCCGCGTCGCCGCAAGAGCCGATCCCCGGCGCGCCGCTTCCCTGCGAACAGGACCGCTACAGCATCTATGCCCTGGGCGCGGAGCCGCCGGAATGTTTTCCGTCGGAGGGTTCGCGCGATCCCTTCGCGTGGATCGCCGACGAGCTCGCGCGCGGCCGGATCGATACGACCGGCGCGCCGATTCCCTTCGTCGGCGGCTGGATCGGATTCCTCGGCTATGAATGCGGCCTCTTCGTCGAGCCGTTTGCGCGGCGCCATCGCGGCTGCGACGATTTGCCGATGGCGGCCTGGTGGCGCTGCGACACCGTGCTGGTGCGAGACCACGCGGCGCGGCAATGGTGGCTGGCGGGATGCGACCTGCCCGGCGCGACCTCGCGGCCGCCGATCGCCGACCGGCTCGACGATCTGGAGCGCCGACTGCGCGACGCGCCGCCCGTCTCAGCCGACTCATTCGACTCAGGCCGCCGAACCGGGATCGCATCCGATCCCGCGGAGCCTCGCGCGCCGCGCGGCGCAGGCCGGGACGCCTCCAGCCTGCGGGCGCTCGGAACGCGCGCCGATTACGCGGCCGGCGTGCGGCGCGTGCTGGAACACATCCGCGACGGCGACGTCTATCAGGTCAATCTGGCGCAGTGCCATTCGGCGGAAGTGGAGGCGACGCCGGCGCAGCTCTACGAGCGGCTGCGCCGCAGCAATCCGGCGCGACTCGCGGCCCATCTCGCCTGGAACGTGGATGCCGCCGGCCGGCCGCGGAACGCCGTGCTCTCCTCCTCGCCGGAACTCTTTCTCAGCCTCCGGGGGCGCCGCGTCGTCACGCGGCCGATCAAGGGGACGCGGCCGCGGCTGAATGACGCGGCGCGGGACGCCGCCGCGCGGCGCGACCTCGAATCGAGCGCCAAGGATCGCGCCGAGCTGATCATGATCGTGGACCTGCTGCGGAACGACCTGGGGCGCGTCTGCGAACCGGGCACGGTGCGCGTCACCAGCCTGGGCGAAACCGAGGCGCATCCCACAGTGCTGCATCGCGTCGCGACGATCGAAGGAACCCTGAGCGACGGGTGCGGGGCGGCGGACCTGCTCCGCGCGGCGTTTCCCTGCGGATCGATCACCGGCGCGCCGAAAGTCCGCGCGATGCAGATCATCGACGCGCTGGAACCGGAGCCGCGCGGTCCCTATTGCGGGGCGATCGGCTGCATCGGCGCGCAAGGCGACCTGACCCTCAACGTCGCGATCCGCACGATGGCCTATGCCGGGGGGCGCGTGCGCGTGTGGGGCGGCGCGGGAATCGTCGCCGACTCCGATCCCGAGGTGGAATATGACGAGACGCTGGCGAAGATCGAAGGGCTGCGCCGCGCGATCGATCAGACCGACGCGCCCGTGAACGCGCGAACCAGCACAAAGACCGCGCCGGCCGCCACGGCGACCGCCAGCAATCCGCCCAGCAGCAGCGCCGCGACGCGGCGCGGTCCGCTGTAGCGCGTGATGGTCCAGATGGCCTGCACGCCATCCTTCCAGGTGATCTTCTTGCCTTCGCTGTAGTCGCGGCCGGCGTAGGAGATGCCGACCTCGTAGATGCGCCAGTATCGACCGGCGCGGTTGGGTCGCGCGATCTTGGCGGTGATCTCCGGCTCGAAGTCGAACCGGTTGCTCACGATCTGAATCTCCCGCAGCACCTCGGCGCGGAAGACCTTGTAGCAGGTCTCCATGTCGGTGAGGTTGAGATTGGTCATCATGTTCGAGAGCAGCGTCAGGACGCGGTTGCCGATCATGTGCCAGAAGAGCAGCACCCGATGGTCGTCGCCGCCGACGAAGCGCGAGCCGTAGACCACGTCCGCCTTGCCGTCGAGGATCGGCCGCAGCAGCTTGCCATAGTCGCGCGGGTCATATTCGAGGTCGGCGTCCTGCACCAGCACCACGTCGCCCGCGGCCTGCGCGAAGCCGGTCCGCAGGCCGGCCCCCTTGCCCATGTTGCGCTCGTGGCGGAAGACGCGGATGTCGACGCCGCGATGTTCGGCGATGACGGCGTCGTAGAGGTCGCGCGTGCCGTCGGTGGAGCAGTCGTCGACCAGGATGATCTGGCGTTTCAGTTCGCCGGGCAACTCGACGGCGACGACGCGCCGGACGATCTCGGCGAGCGTGCCCTTCTCGTTGTAAATGGGGATGACGATGGAGAGCGTCTGCATGAAGTTTCCCGCGGCCAAAAGGGCACAAGGATAGCGGTGCGGACACGGGGCGTGAATGGGCCGGGGGGTCGAAAATCAGCCCCCGGCGGCAATCCAATCCGCGGCGGGCGGCGACCGATATAGACTCCATCGTGGCCCATCCCGACCGAACGCCTCCCGCGCCGCCTCGCTCCGACGCGATGCCGCGCCCGAATCGCTCCTACGACGCGGCGCGACGGGTTTTCGACGTGCTGTTCGCCCTGCCGATGCTGGCGCTGACTGCCCCGATCTTTCCGCTCATCGCCTGGCTGATCCGGCGCGAGAGTCGCGGGCCGGCCATCTTCCGCCAGACGCGCGCGGGGCTGCACGGAAAGCCCTTCACCGTTCTCAAGTTCCGCAGCATGCGCATGGAGGGCGATCCCTACGGCGTCTCGCCCCACGGGCATGACGATCCGCGGCTGACGCGCATCGGCCGATGGCTGCGCGAAACGAGCCTGGACGAGTTGCCGCAGTTCTGGAACGTGCTGCGCGGCGACATGACGCTGATCGGGCCGCGGCCGCTCTACGTCTCCCAGATCGAGGAGTGGACGCCGCGCCAGCGACTCCGGCTGCTGGTTCGGCCGGGGATGACGGGACTGTCGCAGGTACGCGGGCGGGCGGCGATCCCGGTCGAGGAGAAGATGGAGATTGACGCGCAATACGTGCTGAACCGCTCTCCGCTGCTGGACGCGCGGATCCTGCTGGCCACCCTGGCGAAGGTGATCACGCGGGCGGACATCTACGAAGTCCGTTATTCGCGGGCGGCGGAGTTCCGCGGGACGCGCTCCGAGTAGGGACGGCGCGTCGCGCCGTCGCGCGGCCGCCGCTTGCGTTTCGCGGCACGGCGCGCGAAGCTCAATCCCGGTCTGGCGCGGCCTGCTGGTGGAAGCGGGACGCAACTCGTGGGGCGCGGGAATGTCCGCCGCCGCCTCTTGTCAATTTCATTTTGGGGAGTGCTGAGATGACCTCGCTTCGACGATGTAGCAGTGGAATTCGATGGATGGCCTGCGCGAGCGTCGCAGTGGCGCTGGTCGCCGGCTGCGACAAGCCGCACATGTCCATGGATGACATGAAGCCGCCCGCGCGGCCGATGGAGCTGGACAAGCTCAACATGATGGCGGGCCACTGGACGGACTCGTATGAGATGACGATCGGCAATCAGCCGCCGATCAAGACGACGGGCATGGCGACGCGCGAGTGGTGCTGCAACAACCGCTTCCTCAGCGAGCGCTATGAAGGCAAGATGCCCGACGGCACGATGATGACCGGCATGGGCATGTGGACCTGGGATGCGGAAGACAAGGTCTATCGCTCCTGGTGGTTCGACAGTTGGGGCTCGATGGCCGAAGGCACGGCCACCTGGGACGAGTCCAAGCGCACCTGGACGATGCGGGGCAAAAGCGAGAACCCCACCACCGGCGAAGAGTCGAGCGGCAAGGGGATGATGAGAGTGGTGGACGATCAGACGATGGAATGGCAGTGGACTGAATGCGACGGCTGGGGCAAACCGACGATGTCGATGAAGGGAACGTCGCGGAAGGCTTCGATGAACCGATAGCGGCCGACGGGCTGACTTCGGAAAACCACAGCAACTTCAGAATGGCCGAGGGCGTTGCAAGGCGTCCCGCGGCCATTTTTTTTGCTCCGGGGGATTTTTCAGGTAAGAACGGTTCCCGAATGGCGCATACCTGTACACGCACTTCCGCCGTTCGCGCGATGGAACTCTCCCGTCGCGCGTTCCGGGCACCGGTTCGCGGGAACAGGAGCCATCATGTTGTCGTTCATTTCGTCGCTGGTCGATTTGCGCGTCCTGCTGGTCACGACGCTGCTTTCTCCCCTGGCGCTGGCGATCGCCTACCTGCCTCCCGAGGCGCGATTGGAGATCAGCCGTCTTTTCAATCTGCGTGAACAGGAAATCCGCGAAAAATTGATCGAGCTGATCCCGTCCGGTTCGGCCGGTTCCCAGTCGTCGGCGCGTTCGGCCTCCGCCCCCGCGACCGATGCGATTGACCGGATGGAAATCTCCGGCGTCCGGATCGGGACCATCGTCGACGCCCTGCGCGGAGTCGTCTGTCCCCAGGTCGCCCCCGTGTTTTCGTGGAAATCCGCGATCGTCGCGCTGGGCGGGGCCCTGGGGCTGGCATCGCTGATCTGCAAATTCCTCCCTGCGCGGCCGCGGATGATTGAGCCACCCGTCACCGACGTCGATGTGGTCACCATGGATGTGCATCGGGAGCTGCAATCAACCCATGACGAACTCATCGCGCAATACAACCGACTCGTCGACACCTACCGGAACCTGCGCGACGGGAAGGGGGTTCCGCGTTCCGAGTATGCGAAACTGGCATTGCGCGCGGCACAGTTCCGCGGCCTGATGGTCTACGCGCTGCTCTCGTCGCTGGCGACCTTCTCGCCGAATCTGCAGCCGAGTCTCGACGCGAAGCGCGTGTTCGAATCGGGAAACGCGGGCCACCTCCTGTCGCTGATCGTCGCCGCGGTGCTCGCGGCCGCCTATGCGACGCAGCGCCCCTCGGTGCGCTATCGGGAGGTTCCCCTGCGGCGGTTCGCCATCGTGATCGGATTCGGCGGGATCTTTCTCGGAGGCACGGTCGCGCTGCTGATCGCGCTGCCCTACAACCTCCTCACGCCGGTGGAGGCGCAAGGGCTGACTCAGGCGAAGATCGTCGGAATCCTGTCGGCGCGGCTGCTCCTGCTGCCGCTCGCGGGGGCGGCGGGCGCTTATCTCTGCGCCGCCGTCATGCGAGCCCGTCATCCGGGCGGGGCGCGCTGAATCGGCCGGCCTGCCGGAGCAGATCCGCCGGATCAGATCGCCGATTCGAAGGAGGCGACTTCATAGTCGCGCTCGTTATCTCCGTCCGAGTCGGGCAGGCGGACCTGCGTGCCCTGTTTCTGGCCGAGGAACTGCCGCACGAGCGGCGCCTGGTAGGAATAGATGTCTTTGGAAAGGTCCGACTCCCAGGGGCCGAGGATCGTGAAGACGCGCTCTCCCCCCGATCCATCCAGGGGGCGCAGCCGCACGCGGCTGCCGATGCCGATGTGTTCCTTCGGCACGTCATCCGATTCGAGAACGCGCGACAGGGACATTTCCATCTGAATCTGCGCGATCCGCGCCTGGAGCAGGTCGCGCTCTTCCAGCGCGAACTTGTATTCGCTGTTCTCGCTCAGATCGCCGTGCTCGATGGCCTTGCCGATGGCGATGGCGTTTTCCTTCAGCTTGACGTTGACCAGCTCGTTCAACTCCGCCTCGCGCTTCTGCCGGCCGGCCTCGGTCACGTAGAGCGCGCCGGGATCGTCCCACGGTTCGATCCGGGCCCGCAGGAAGAGTCGCGGGAAATTCTCGCGGATGATGACGGTCATCTCGTCCTGTACCACCGGTCCGAGTCCCTCGGCCCGCTCGATCTGGCGGCGCAGGGCGGCGCCCATCGCCTCCTCGCGGCCGACGACGCACTCGCGGAAGCGCGCGTAATTGCGTGCCGAAAGCCCCGCGCGGATCACGGTGCGAATCGCCGTCACGTCGAAACCCGTAAGCACTTCACTCGATTCGCGGGCCGGCCCGACCAGCTTCATGATGCGACCGAACAGGTCCATCAGCGGCGGGATCGGAAGGGCCGTCTGAACGTTCGCCCCCTTCCAGAGCCAGGTCAGGGCGTCGACGTGGCGTGCCGAGTTGCCCAGGATCGTTTCAACGCAGCGCGGCAGCAGCTCCACGCCGCGCCCGGCTTCCTCGATGGCGCGGGCCAGCGTCTCGCACTGTGACGCGGGAGCCAGCGGCAGAATGTCGGCGAAGACCGTCGGCCAGCGCTCCGGCAGCGCCGTCCTCACGCAGGCCAGCGCCAGCGGCCAGAGCGCCAGCTCCGGCGCGGAGAGCACCAGCTTCGCGGGATGGCGCGATTGCGCCATCATCCGCACCGCCAGCCCGTGCACGTCCTCCGGCAGCGGGAGTCCTTCCTGCGCGAGCCGTTCGATCACCAGCGCGGTCGCGAAGGCGGTGTCCGGATCATGCTTGGCCTGCTTGTTGACGCGCGTGTCCAGCGACTGCGCCAGCTTGCGGAGAAATGCCGCGTCCGGCTGCTGCTTGCGGCTGCGCGCCTCGCGAAAGTAATCCTCCACGGCCGTCAGCAGCTCGCGCGGCGTGGCGGCGCGGTCGAAGGCGGTCTGAATTTCCTGTTCGAGCGTCTGGCCCGCCTCGTGGAAGATGAGGTACATGGGCGAGCGGCCTTCGAGCGTGACGTGTGGTGATTTCTTGACGCCGTTGCGCAGCCGCGTCCACCAGTCGCTCCAGTCGGCGGCGTCAAGATGCCGCGGCACGAGCATCACCTTCAGTTCGTCGCGGTCGAGCCGGTGCCCCTGCGTGGTGCGCAGGATGCCGATGACCAGCGCGAGCGGATCGTCGGTGACGAGCTGCTTGATGCGGTCGGGGCGGAGCTGCGCCAGCACGCGGAAGTCGTCGGCGGTGGCAGGCTGGTAATCGTCGATGACGCGATCGATCGACTGCGACTGCGTACCGCGCGGGTTGCGCAGCTCGACCTCGCCGCCGGAGAGGTCGATCGCGGTGATTTCCACGGCCTGATCGTCGGTGCGGTGGGACAGAAAGGCGCCCGGGGCCAGGTGCAGCGCGACGTCGAGATATCGCAGCGCCTTGCGAACGGAGGCGCCGCCGCCCAGGCCGGAGCGCTCGATCCATTGATCCAGGTGCGGCGCGTCGGGATGGGTCTTGCGATAGAGATCGAGCACTTCCTGGCGCAGTTCGCCCCCGTCGGGCAGCCGGATGAGCAGTTGGCGGGCGAGTCGCAGCGCGTCGTCGGGAGACTGCGATTCCTTGATGGTGGTCAGCCAGGTCCACGCGGAGGCTTCGGCCCACTGACCCTTTCCTGATTTGACGGCGGCTTCCAGCGTGCCCAGCAGATCGGTGGCTTCGGCGGACTTCTGCTCCACGGCGGACTGCCAGGCGCGATCCAACTCATCCCATTTCTGGGCCTTGGCAAGACTCACAAGGCTCATGTCGCGTGCACCTCCGTGACCCGCCCTCCGCGACGGGGGGAGAGGATTGTACGCGCCGCAACGCCTCCTCAGGCGCGCGAATTGAAACATTTATGCGTTGGCGGCCGGGATCGGCCCTTTGTTCCGCTGCGGTGCGGCTTTACGGCCCTGTCAGGGGGCGGTGCAATAGGCGGGAATGACCTGGCGCAACGATCGGTCCCGCGGCGCGTTTCTGGGCATGGCGATGACGCTGGCCGTGGCGGCGCTGCACGTTTCGGGGGCGCTGGACCGGATTGAGGCGCTCAGCCTGGACGTGCGGCAGCGGCACGCCAACCGGTTCGACGTGGACAAACGGCTGGCCCACGTGGACGTCGACGATTCGGCCCTGCTTCAGATCGGCCGCTGGCCCTGGCCGCGCGACACGGTCGCCGAACTGATCCGCGCCATCGGCCAGTGCGGGGCGCGCGGCATCGCGGTCGATCTGCTCAACAGCGAGCCGCAGCATCTGCGGCCGGACGTGCCCCTTCTCACGCGCGACTCGGGCGGAATCGAGGGACCGGTCCCCACCGAACTGAGCGGCTCCCATCTGCGGATCATCAATCCCGACGCGTCGCTCAGCCAGGCGATCGTCCATGCCGAGCCGGTGATCCTCGGCGTGGAGGTGCGATTCCCCGGCGACGGCTCCAAGGCCGAGGAGAGTCAGAACAACCCGGCGGCGAAGGCCCACGCGGCCGCGGCGGAGCGACTCGCTGAACTGCTGACGGAGGATTTCACGCGCGACGAGGCGGCGCTGGCGGCGCTCTGGCCGGCGGCCGCGGCCCATCTGCCGACGGCCTCGCGCGACATGCCCATCAGCCACATCTTCGCGGGGGCCAAGCGGACGGCGGCCGATCGGCTGGTCTGGCCGGCGCTGCGCCGCGATCCGTCGCTCCACGACGTGGACGCGGTGGCCCGAGCGCTGGGGCTGGACCCGGCGCGCGTCACGGCGGCGGATCGACACGATCTGGTCTCGTCGATCGCGCGCGGCTGCGGCCGGGCGGCGGTGCTCGACCATTGCCGGCCGGTGCCCGACGCGATGCGCGGCGCGGACAAGATGCCGATCGCCACGAGCTACGAGCCGCCCTACTACGTCATCGGGCGCGAGGCGGGGGGGTTCGGCGCGGTGACGGTGCAGAAGGAGTTCGACGGCACGGTGCGCTGGCTGCCGCTGGCGATCGAGTGCGACGGACGGCTGCTGCCGCACCTGGGATTCGCGGCGGTGGCGGCCATGCTCGATCTGGACCTCTCGACGTTGCGCCCCGCGGCGCGCGGCCGGCTGGAAGTGAAGGCCCGCGACGGCCGGCTGATCCCTATCCCGGTCGACGCGCGCGGCCGGGTGCTGCTGCACTGGAGCCCCGACGACCGCGACTGGGCGATCCAGCCGCGGCACATCGCCGCGGGGCGCGTGCTGGCCGCGTCGCAGCATCTCCGCGCCGCGGCGGAAAACGTGCGGCAGCAGGCCGAGCGGCTCGTCATCCTGACGACGCTCGCGACGCCCCCCGCGATCCTCAATGGGCGCGAGGTCTATTCGAAGCAGTGCCTGGCGGGCCTGAATCTGGTCGACGGCTGGCGCGCGTCGCGACTGAAATCGCTCGAAGCCGATGCTCCGGCCGCCTCCGCGCCCGCGTCTTTGCCTGCGGATGCGCCGAACGCCGCGGCGCTGTCGAAACAGCTTGCGGCCCATCGCAAGGCGATCGAAACGCAGCTCCGCGACGAACGGAAGACCTTCACCGACACGCCGCCGCAGGATGACGAGGAGCGCGCCCGGCTCGCCGCGTTGCGCCGCGCCATCGATTCCGAGAAGGGCGTCGACTGGTTCGCCGATCTCGATGCGCTGGCCGCCGCCGAACAGCGCGAGCAGGCCGCGGCCGACCGATTGATGGGTGAGCTGCGCGAGCGGTTGAACGGCAAATTCGTCTTCCTCGGCTACGCCGCGACGGCGCTGGGCGACATGGCCTCGACGGCGATCGATCCCTCTTTGCCGGGCGTGATCGCGCACGCGACGGTCGCCAACATGTTCCTCCAGTCGCGCTTCCTGACGGCGACGCCACGCTGGATCGAGCTGGGGATCATCCTGCTGATCGGGGCGGCGGCGACCTTCGTCACGTCGCGGCTCGGCATCCGGTCGACGATCCTCGCCACGCTCGGACTGATGGCGGCCTATCTGCTGGCGGCCACGGCGGCCTTCGCCTGGCTGGACCGCTACGTCGCGCTGGTGTCGCCGATGCTGGCGGCCTTCGCGACCGCCGTCGCGGTGACCTTCTTCCGCTGGTGGACCACCGACAAGCAGCGCCGCGAGATCCGCGCCCAGTTCGGCCAGTACACCTCGCGGGCGCTGGCCGACCGCATCGCCGAAGACCCCAACGCGATGGAACTGCTGTCGCGCGCGGAGAACCGCGACGTCACCTGCTTCTTCTCCGACCTCAAGGGATTCACCACGCTGGCCGAGCAATCGGAGCCGGCCCGCGTCCGCGCGTCGCTGAACCTCTACCTCGACGGCATGACCGAGGTGCTGGACCGGCACGAGGCGCTGATCAACAAGTTCATGGGCGACGGCATCTTCGCCTTCTTCAACTCCACCGTGCTGCCGCGGGCCGACCATCCGAGCGTGGCGGTCGAGGCGGCGCTGGAGTGCATGGCGGCGCTGGCGGCGCTGCGCGGCCATCATGGCCATCCGGAGCTTCAGGACCTGCTCAACCGCTTCGAGATGCGCATCGGCCTGGCGTCGGGGGTGGCGGGGGTGGGCGACTTCGGCTCGTCGCGCAAGAAGGATTACACGGTGATCGGCGACGTGGCCAACCTCGCCGCGCGGCTGGAGCCGGCCAACAAGGTCTTCGGCACGTCGTTGATGGTCTCCGGGCCGACGCGCGACGCCGTAGGGGACCAGTATGAGTTCCGCTACCTCGCGGAGCTGCAGGTCAAGGGAAAACATCGCACCGTGCCCGTCTACGAGGTGCTGGGGCGGCGCGGGCAGGTCGCCGAGCAGGAGCAGCGCTGGGCGGAGCGATTCGCCGAAGGGGTCGAGATTTACAAAAAGGCGCAGTGGGACGAGTGCATCGTCCACTTCACGCGCATGCTGGCGCGGCGCTTCGACGACGCCGGCTGCAGCGCCTACATCGCGGCGTGCGAGGAGAAGAAGGCTTTCCCGCCCGAAGGGGAGTGGAACGGCGCGCTGGAATTGAAGGAGAAATAGTCTCCGCGGCGCGCTCCCGCGCGGCGTCAGATCCCCGGCAGCCCCCCGAGCGCCGACCAGTTGACCCCCGCGAGGGCCGTCCACCACGCCCCCAGCATGATGGAGGCGAATCCCCAGAGCAGCACCGCCGTGGACCACTCCATATCCGACCGGGTCATGTAGAGCAGCGTCGGCAGCACGAACGGCGCGAACAGCGAAAGAATCACCATCAGCGGAATCTTGTGGTCGAAGCCATGGACCGCCCAGGGAACCAGTATCCCGATGAGAATCATCGCGACGCCGATGCGGAATCGCCGCCGCAGCGAGCGCAACTGGCGGAACCCCGCCTCCTCGAGCGTTCCGACGCCGCCCTCTCCCGCGAAACGCGCATCCGACAACGTGAAGGATTCGCCGCACTCGGGACAGCGCCGCGACGTCAGGCCGGTCAGGCTGTAGCGGCAGCCCGGGCAGACGTGTGGCGGAGAATCGGGAATCGGCGAGAGCCGCGCAGGCGCGAAGGCCGGGGAAGCATGGGACGTGGCGGCCGGATCGTCGGCATCGGAAAAGGGGTAGATCTCCGAATCACCGGAAGGAGGCGCGGGCGGAGTCCGCGGCGCGGCGTCGGAACCCGACTCAATCGCGCCGGGATGGGCCGGGTCGTCGTGGGGCGTCGTCATGCGATCAGCCTTCAGCTTTGGGTGTCATGCCGACGCTTGCGTCGGCATGCGTTCGTCACCGCGTGCCACGCACAGATAGCGCCTGATGGAATGATATCGCACCGGCTAAAACGCCCGGCTCGTTCCGTACGCCGCCGGCGGCAGTAGAATGCCGCACATGCCATCGGCGAATCCGGCCTCGGTCAGACCGCGCTATGCGCTTCAGGAGGCCGGACTGGTCGTCGTCATTCTTCTGCTCGGACTGTTGCTCACGGTTCGCAGCGGCACGACCGAGCTGCTCGATTCCGAAACGGGCGAGCCGCGAACGGTCAATCTCTTCCTGAACCCGCAGAACCTCGACAAGCTCGCGAAGGACACCTCCTTCTTCGCCATCATGGCGGTCGGCGCGACGCTGGTGATCATCATCGGCGGCATCGACCTCTCGGTCGGCGCGATCTACGCGCTGGCGGGCGTGGCGGGTGCGAAATGGCTCCACCACTACGGGCCGCAGGGGGGCGGCGGTGACGCCGGAGCGGCCTGGGTGATCCTCTCGGCCTGCGCGGTCTGCATGGGGGTCGCGACGCTCTGTGGACTGATCAACGGCCTGCTGACGGTGGCGCTGCGGCTGCATCCCTTCATCATCACGCTGGGGACGATGGCGGTGCTGCGCGGCGCTGCATTCGTCTGGACGCAGGGGCAGTCGATCGGGTTCTTCCCGGCCTCCTTCACGGACGGATTCATCCGGCGGCAGGCGGTGTCGGGCGTCTATTTCGTGCCGATGTCGGCGATGCTCGGCGTGACGCTGGCCGGCTGGCTTTTCCTGCGGCACATGGTGGGCGGACGGTATGTCTTCGCGGTCGGCGGCAACGAGACGGCGGCGCGTTACAGCGGCGTGCCGGTCGCGCGGACCAAGGTGCTGGTCTTCGCCCTGGCCGGACTGACGGCGGGAATCGCCGCGACGATCAAGCTCGGCTACTACGGCTCCGCCTCCTCGGTGGATGGAAACGGCTACGAGCTGGAAGTGATCGCCGCGGCCGTGGTGGGCGGCGCGAGCCTGACGGGCGGGAAGGGAACGGCGGCCGGCGCGCTGCTGGGAGCGCTGCTGATCCGCATGATCGACATGGGCATCGTCGTGCTCAATTATGATCAGGCCTATTCGCAGATCATCATGGGAGTCGCCATCGTGGCGGCGGCGGTGCTGGATCGCGTGAGCACGGGCCTTTCGCGGCGGCGCAGCCTGGGCGGCGCGTGAGCAACGGGAGAATCGAGATGTCGGCACGGAAACGACTGGCGGCGGGATGGCCGGCGGCTGCGCTGATCGCGGCGGGAACGGCGAGCGTCTTCGCGGTGCAGGCCGCATCCGATCCGCCGACGAAATTGCCGCCGAAGCTCAAGGTGCTGACGCTCGGACTGATTGCGAAGAATCAGGCCAACCCGGTCTTTCAGGCCGCGCGCGTCGGTGCGGAGGAGGCGGCGAGGGAGTGGTCGAGCAAGCTCGGCATCGACGTACGGATCGACTGGCGCACGCCGGTGGAGGAGGACCCGCAGAAGCAGGCGGAGTTCCTGGAGCAGTTGGTGCTCAAAGGCGTGCGCGGCATCGCGGTGAGCTGCAGCGACGCCAACACGCTGACCGACGCGATCAACCGCGCGACGGCCCGGGGAGTGGCGGTGATGTGCTTTGACTCCGACGCGAAGGAGTCGCAGCGTTTCTGCTACCACGGCACGGATGACGTGGAGTGCGGCCGACAAGTGATGAGAGAGGTCGCGCAACTGCTCGGCCCCGAAGGAGGGACCGTCGCGATCCTCGGCGGAAGCCCGAATGCGCCGAATCTCCAGCGGCGCGTGCGCGGCGCGCAGGAGGAGGCAGCCAGGCACCCGGCGATCAAGGTGAAGGATGTCTATTACCACAAGGAAACGCCGCAGGATGGCGCGGCGAAGATCGAGCAGGTTCAGCTCGCCAACCCCGACATCAAGGGCTGGGCGATGATCGGCGGCTGGCCGCTCTTCACCGACGTGCTGCTGAAGTGGCCGCCGGGCAAGGTCAAGATCGTCGCGGTCGATGCCCTGCCGCAGCAGCTTCCATATGTCGAGAAGGGCGTGGCGCAGGTGCTGCTGGCGCAGAACTGCTACAACTGGGGACACCGCTCGGTGGATCTGCTGGTGGAGCGGATCGCTTTTGGACGGAACCCCGCCACGGTGGTCGACTATGCGCCGCTGATCCGCGTGACGAACGAGAACGTGGCGGAGTTCGGCAGGAACTGGGAGAAGTGGCTGCCGAAGTAGTACTCGACTCATCAGCAGGCAGAAAACGCCCTCACCCCCTTCGGGCTCCCTATTCGGTCGCCCTCAGTCTCCCACGGGGAGAGGGGGAAGAAGCCCTGAGTCTCAGAAGGGAGAAGATTCAACCTCCCCTGGCCCCTCCTTGAAAAGGAGAGGAAACAGCATTTTCTCTTCCCGACTTCTCCTTGAAAAAGAGGGGAAACTTTTTTCCATTTGAGGAAGAGAAGACATGCTGCCGGACCTTCAATTTTTTTCCCCCTCCAGTTCCTTCCCCTCTCGTTTTTTCCCCCTCATTGAGGGGGGACCAAGGGCGGTCTCGCAACTCGCGGCAACGTGGCAGGCGGGCAAACCGGCTCGACGAAGTCAGGGTCCCGATATGACATCGTGCCGCGGCGCCAATAATCGCCGCGTCTACGGCCGCGATTCTCGCGGCCGCGCGCGCTCCCCTGCACGTATCCCCTAGTTCCCCGCAGTCCAGTTGCTTCTGCGCGCAGGCCAATCGTAAGTTTTCCTCACGCCGCGCCGCGACCCGGTTTGCGCCGCGGGCCGATCGTTCCGCCGCCACAGCGCGGCGACTCCATCGCCAGGAGGTATGCCTGTGAACGCCAGCGACTCGCGCAACAACAAGAAGCCCGCTCCGAACAATTCCGGTTCGCCCGCCGCGGAGGCAGCGAAGAACGCGCCGCCGCCGCGCAAGGCCGGCCTGCAGATCGAGGCGCTGGAGGATCGCATCCTGCTGTCGGCCACCTGGTCCGACGCGGACGAGGACCACCATCACGTCGGCACGTCGCAGGGCGAGACGATGACGGGCGACGGCCACGACGACGTGTTCGAGGGGCTGGGCGGCAATGACACCCTCCGGGGCGGAGGCGGCGTCGACACGGCGGACTATTCGGCGGCGACCAAGGGCGTGCGAGTCGATCTGGGCGCAGGCACGGCCCGCGGCAATACCGTCGGCAATGACGTTCTCGAGTCGATCGAGAACGCGGCCGGATCAAACTACAACGACACGCTGGTCGGCAATTCGGGCGACAACGTCCTCTCGGGCGGCGGCGGCAATGACGTGCTGCGCGGCGCGGGCGGCAACGATCTGCTGCATGGCGGCGACGGTTCGGACACGGCCGACTTTTCGAAAGCCACCATGGGAATGAACGTCGATCTCGCGGCGGGGACGGCCGACGGCGAAGGACACGACACGCTGGTCTCGATCGAGAACGTCACCGGCGGAAAACACGCCGACACGATTCACGGCAACCACGCCGACAACACCCTCTCCGGCGGCGCGGGCAACGACCAGCTCTACGGCCACGAAGGTAACGACCTTCTCAAGGGCGGCGCCGGCAACGACGAACTGGATGGCGGCGACGGCTCGGACACCGTCGATTACACCGCTTCGTCGAGCGGCGTGAGCGTCGACCTGCGCAGCGGCACGGCGACCGGCGAAGGGACCGATCATCTCACTTCGATCGAAAATGCCTATGGATCCAAGAAGGACGACACGCTGCACGGCCACGACGGAGCGAACACCCTGGCGGGCAACAAGGGCGATGACCACCTGTATGGCCACGGCGGCAACGATCTGCTGATGGGCGGCGCCGGCGACAACGTCATCGACGGCGGCGAGGGGCACGACACCGTCAGCTTCAGCGACCTGACCACGGGCGTGACCGTCGACCTGCGCGCGGGAACCGCATCGCACAATGGCGACCACGATTCGCTGGTCTCGATCGAGCACGTCGTCGGCTCGAACAAGGCCGACACGATCCACGGCGACCATCAGGACAACATCCTGTCGGGCGGCGCGGGGGCCGACAAGCTCTACGGACACGAGGGAAATGACGCGCTCATCGGCGGCGCCGGCAACGACACGCTGGACGGCGGCGGCGGCGACGATCTGCTGCGCGGCGGAGCCGGCACGGACACCCTGGAGGGCGGAACAGGTCACGACGTGGCCGATTACAGCGATGCCACCGGCGCGGTTCGGGTCGACCTGACGCTGACCGGCGCGCAGAACACGCTCGGCGCCGGGCGCGACACGCTGCATGACATGGAAGGCGTGGTGGGCAGCCAGTTCAACGACACCTTCGCCTTTTCGCACGCGGCGGGCGGCGACCATTTCACTGTTGACGGCGGCGGCGGATCGAACACGATCGATCTCTCGAGCATCTCGCACCACGACGCGGTCGTCGACGGCGACAGCATCACCGTGCACCTGAGCGACGGATCGCACTTCCAGATCGACCACGTCAACGTCGATCACGTGCAGTTCCACGACGCGCGGATCGACATCGTGCATGACGCCGCGCCGGTGGTTCACACCGATGCGTCCGCGCCGCCGCCGGTCACCGAGGTGGGCGGCGAACCGCCGGTGAACGACGCGCCGCCGATCGTCATCGATGATTCCTCGGAGGTGGATGCCCAGGAAAGCGTCGAGCTGCCCTCCGAATTCCAGGAGATCGAACAGCTCCAGAATCATCATGACCAATCCGGCAGCTTCGCCCAGACGACGCCGGCCCCGACCGCGCCTCCGCCGCCCAGCCCGGTCACTCCGCCGACGTCGCCGTCGAACCCGGATCCCGCGCCTTCCGGCGAGCATCACGATCCCATCGTTGAGCCCACGACGCCGGAGCCTGCTCTCGATCCGGTCGGCATGAATGGTTCACCGAGCAACGTAGAAGAGCCGCCGGCCGATCCGCAGGAAAATCCCTCCGGCAGCCAGGACGACCCGATCGTGGAGTCGCACCAGCCGACGACGCTGGAGCCTGCTCCCGATCCGGTCGGCATGAATGGTTCATCGAGCAACGTGGAAGAGTCGCCGGCCGATCCGCAGGAAAATCCCTCCGGCAGCCAGGACGACCCGATC
>Ga0187894_10003168_pt1 | contig 18746 bp, 11 predicted proteins | sample GBC1701081metaG_FD_136650 | JGI IMG/M metagenome (GOLD analysis project Ga0187894, IMG submission 136650) | White microbial mat communities from a lava cave in the Kipuka Kanohina Cave System on the Island of Hawaii, USA - GBC170108-1 metaG ...
GCCATTGCCGCCGGCGCCGCCGACATTGTCGCTTCCACTGCCGATGCCCGTAATGCCGCCGCCGGCGCCGCCATCGCCACCCCCGCCGCCGGTGCCGCCAAAGGCGAAGCCGCCGCTGTTGCCCCTTCCGCCCTGGCCTATGCCACCGGAGGATGTTGCATCGATTTGACCGGCGAGGATGTCGCCGCCCGCCGCAATGGTGATCGCGCCGCCATTGCCGGCCGCGTTGTCGGCGCCGCTGCCCGAGCCGCCCGTGCCATTGGCATTGCCGCCGGTGCCGCCCTTGCCGCCGCTGCCAGCGATATTGTTGCCGCCCGTCGCGATGGCGCCGATCGCACCGCCGTCGCCGCGGGTCCCGCCGGCGCCGCCCGTGCCGCCGCTGGCACTACCGCCTGAGCCGCCGTCGCCACCGCCCAAATCGCCGTTGTCGCCGAAGGTGTCGCCGCCGAACGACTCCGCCGTTAAATCGATCTCGGTGATATCCCCGCCCGCGCTGATGCCGATCGCGCCGCCGGAGCCCGCCGTGCCGGCGCCGCCGGTGGCGGCACCGCCCGACCCATCGGCGCTGCCGCCATTGCCGGCATTGCCGCCGGCCCCGGCCTTGTTGCCGTCGCCAAGGGCGATGTCGCCGAGATCGCCGCCGGCGCCGCCATTGCCGCCCCGGCCGCCCAAGCCGCCACTTCCGGCACCGCCGGTATTGGCGTCCCTGTCAAAGACGAGGGCGCCGCCGGATGCCAGCTCACCAACCAATCGCATGTCGCCGGCGGCGCCGATGGTGATCGCACCGCCGTCGCCGCTTGTTGCATCGCCACCACTGCCGGCACCACCCGTGCCATTGGCGCTGCCGCCTTGACCGCCATGGCCGCCGTCACCGCCGGCATTGTCGTCGCCGGTCCCGATCGCTTCGATGCCGCCGCCCTGGCCGCCATTGCCGCCGGCGCCGCCGATGCCGCCCGCGCCATCGCCGCCGACACCGGCATCGGCGAAAGGCCCGCCATCGCCGGATGCGGCTTGCCCGCCGCTCGCCGACAAGTCGACGCCCAGATCCATGTCGCCGCCGGCAATGATCCGGATCAAGCCGCCATCCGCGCCCGTTCCGGTGCCGCTCGTGGCCGAGCCGCCCGTGCCTGCGGCAGCGCCACCGGCGCCGCCATCGCCACCGGCGCCGCCTTCATTGCCATCACCATCATCGATGCCCGCGATAGTGCCGCCGTCGCCGCCGGCGCCGCCCTGACCGCCGCCCACGCCCCAGGAATTGCCGCCGCCACGGCCGACACCGCCTTTGTTGCCGACGCCGCCATCGCCTCTGCCGCCGTTGAGCGCCGCCGCGATACTGCCGGTGATGTTGCCGCCGGCCGTGATGACGAGCTTGCCGGCATCGGCGCCCGTGCCTGAGCCGCCGTTGCCCGCGCCGCCCGATCCATTGGCGTTGCCAGCCTGACCGCCCTTGCCGCCGTCTCCCCCTTGATTGCCGTCGCCCGACCCTATCTCACCGATATCGCCGCCGCGTCCGCCAGTCCCACCAAAGCCGCCAGTGGTCCCCTGGCCGTCGCCGCCCTCGCCGCCTTCGCCGCCGCGGCCGCTGCCGCCCCCCACTGATACGCCGCTGGACACCGTCACATCGCCGCCGGCATCGATGGTGAGCGCGCCGCCGGCGCCGCCCTGACCATTGCCGCCATTGGCCTCGCCGCCGGTGCCATTGGCATCACCGCCATTGCCGGCATTGCCGCCGGCGCCGCCCCGATTGGCGTTACCGCTGTCGATATCACCGACAAAGCCGCCTGCGCCGCCGCCACCGCCGCCGCCGCCTTTACCAGCGAGAGTATCGCCACCTTCACCGCCCGCGCCGCCAGAACCATCGTCGCCGAACAGTGACGCGTTCAGGGCGGCGGTGATATTTCCTCCCGCCGTGAGGCTCAATCGACCAGCGGCGCCGCCCGTGCCCGAGCCGCCGCTGCCGGAGCCGCCCGTGGCATTGGCGCTGCCGCCCTGGCCGCCCTGCCCGCCGGCGCCGCCTTCATTGTCGTCACCCGTCGTGATCGCTTCGATTTCGCCGCCATCGCCGCCGAGCCCGCCCTCGCCGGCGCCGCCGGCGACAGCAAGGCCGCCCGTGCCGCCATCCCCACCGGTGCCCTCGCGGCCTTGCAGGGCACCAATAGCGCGGAATGCCAGGTTGCCCTCCACGCTGACGCTCATCACGCCGCCGGCGCCGCCAAGGCCGGCGCCGCCATCGGCCGAGCCAGCCGTGGCATTGACGCTGCCACCGCCACCACCGGCGCCGCCCGTTCCGCCGGCATTGTCGTCGCCGCTGCCGATGCTCTGGATATCGCCGCCTTGGCCGCCGCGGCCGCCAAAGCCGCCGAGCGCGCCATAGCCCCCGCCGCCGATAGTGCCGTCGCCACCTGTGCCGGTGCCACCGAACAGCGTCACGGAGGACCAATTGACGGTCGCATCGTCGCCCGCGGCAATGTCGATCCGGCCCGCGTCACCACCTGTGCCGGTGCCGCCGCTGCCCGAGCCGCCGGTGCCATGGCCGCTGCCGCCTTGTCCGCCGCTGCCGCCGGCACCGCCTTCATTGTTGTTTCCCGTCCCGATCGCGCCGATACCGCCACCATCGCCACCAAAGCCGGTAAATTCTGCGGCGAGACCACCGACGCCATCGCCGCCCGTGCCGCCCTTTCCGCCACTGCCATTGCCACCGTTCGACTCCAGAAAGCCGCTCGTGGCGAGGTTGCCGTCGGCATTCAGGGTGAGGACGCCGCCGGCGCCACCCTGGCCGCTGCCGCCGGCGGCCGACCCGCCCGTGCCATCGGTACTGCCGCTGGCACCGCCATCGCCGCCTTGACCGCCTTCATTGCCGTTGCCGGCGCCGATGTCCCCGATTTCGCCGCCGGCACCACCGTCATGGCCGCGGCCGGCCCGGCCGGCATAATTCCCATTGTCGCCCGAACCGCCTTCAGTGCCGGCCCCGCCGGTGCCGGCACCGCCGGTGAGCGAGACATTATTGAAATGGAACGACATGTCATTGCCGGCGCTGAAGGTGAAGGTCCCCGCATCGCCGCCGGTGCCCGCGCCACCGCTGCCCGCGCCGCCAAGCGCATAGGCATTGCCGCCATCGCCGCCCGCCCCGCCGACCCCGCCTTCATTGCCGTTGCCCTGGTCGATCGCGCCGAGATCCCCGCCGGCGCCGCCGGGAAGACCTCCTCCGCCAGTGCCGTTATGGGCTCCGCCGCCGGTGCCGCCAGTGCCGCCGGTGCCGGCCCCACCGGTCGTGGTGGCCGTGAGTATCGAATTCATATTGCCGTCGGCATGAACACCGACGACGCCAATGGAACCACCCGTGCCCGCGCCGCCACTGGCCGAGCCGCCGGTGCCATTGGCGCTGCCGGCCGCCCCGGCATTGCCGCCCTGGCCGCCTTCATTGCCATCGCCGTCATCGATGTCGCCGATGCTGCCGCCCTGGCCGCCTTCCCCGCCCAAGCCGCCGATGCCGCCTAGGCCGAAGCCCCCCGTATCTCCGGCGACGCCCGTGCCCGCACCGCCGGTCAACGCCAGTTTTATGCCGCCATTGAGGTTGCCGCCGGCATCGACCGTGATGGTGCCGGTGCCGCCGCCGGTGCCGGCCCCGCCGGTGCCGGAGCCGCCCGAGCCATCGGCGCTGCCGCCCGGACCGCCAGTGCCGCCTTGCCCGCCGGTATTGTTGTCGCCATTGGCGATCGCGCCGACATCGCCGCCGTCACCGCCCGATCCGCCGACACCGCCCGTGCCGCCGGTGCCATCACCGCCCGTGCCTGCGGCGCCACCGGTGCCGGCGCCACCCGTCGCCGTGACGTCGACCGCATTGGCATTGATGCCGTTGGTGATGTTGCCGGTCGCCGAGATGGTGACCGGGCCCGTCGTGCCGCCCGTTCCCGCCCCGCCGACGGCATCGCCGCCGACGCCGGCGGTGTTGCCGCCCGGGCCGCCACTGCCGCCGGCACCGCCGGTGCCGCTCGCGACATTGCCGCCATCGGCGCCGTCACCACCCTTGCCCCCCAAGCCGCCAGTGCCATCCCCGCCCGTGTCGCCGTCGCCGGCGGTCGCGGCACCACCGGTCCCGGCGCCGCCGGTGACCGTGCTCTGGACGCCGTTGGCGATGTTGCCGGTGATGGTGACGGTGATGGCGCCCGTGCCTCCACCCGTGCCATTGCCGCCGCTGCCCGAGCCGCCGAACCCGCCGGCATTGCCGCCGCGCGTGCCGTCATCGCCGGCCGATGGGCCATCCGTGCCGTCATCTCCTGTGCCGCCCACAGCGTCGCCGCCGTCACCGCCGGCACCGCCAATCTGGTCGCCGCCCGTTTGCGGGGTGATGACGATCCCGCCCGGAACGACGTCGAAGAAAATGGAAATCGGCGCGGTGGTCGTGCCCGTCAGGGGAGCCGGGGGCGCGAGGGGAAGTCCGAAAACTTCATCGTCCGGGGGCGCCGCAAGAGCAGCGCTGCCGATCAGCCATGTCGAGGCCAGGGCCGTGCAGGAGAGGAGAGTGGCACGGCGCCTTTTGTCCCTTGCGAAAGTGACGAACGCCGAATCCTGCAACAACCCCATCGCCGCCCCCCGCGCCTCGGAAAATTACGTTCAGCTTATATGCTCCAGGGGAAGCTTCACCAGCGATTCCTCGGGGTAATCCGTGTTTCTTCGCCAGTGTTGCATTTAGGGTACGAATATTACCCCAGCGTAATCCTCAAGAGCTCGGTTTCTCTATCGCCACGCGCATCTCAATCGGCCCCGCCATCGGGAACACGCGCATAACAAAGGAGCGGGATTTCTCCCGCCCCTCGAGGCCGTCGCATAGTTTCTTTTATGGCCCTCCCAGCCTGGTACGCCCGTTTTCCCCGCTACCAGGCGATGCGGCCGCCGACCTTGCCGGACCAGCTTTCGATATCTCCGCCGACCTGCGCATCGACCTTGGCGAAGAAGGACATGCTTTGATCGGCGTTGAACACGTTGAGGCCGCCGCCGACTTCGCCCCAGGTGCTGTTCAGCTCATCGCTGACCGTGACCGACGCGCCGCTGGTCAGATCGACCTCGTTGTCGCCCTCGAACTCATGCCAGACGCTGCCGACCAGGAACGGCTCGAAGATCATGTTGCCCGAGTCCCAGCTTCCGCCGAGCCGCACGCCAAGCCGTCCGCGCACGCTTTCGCCGTCCTGCGGATCGACATCGGTGTTGAGCAGCTCGTAGTCGTCGATCTCGGTATGCACATAGGCGATCGTGCCCTGCGGCTCGATGAAGAAGCCGCCGTCCGTGTCGAAACGGTAGCCGGTGTCGAGGCGGACGCCGAGAGACAAGGCATCGGTGTTCGCATCGTTCTCAGGATCATCGAAGTTGGTGTCGTAGTCGATGTCGAGGATATTGGCCTTGAACAAGAGGTCCGCGAACCAGCCGCCATAGATATAGGTGGCATAGGCGCCGACCGAGCCGCCTTCGAACTTGGCCTCATCGTCGGTCGAGTCGAAGTTCATCTTCGAGCCGAGATAGCCGCCGAGGATGCCGAGGATGACGGCGCCGTCGGACGGATCGTCGTCCACCACGACGTCGAAACCACCTTCCGCGCCCCAGATATCCTGGTCATATTCGGTGCCTTCGTTGCGGTCATATTGGCCGCCGAAGCCGCGGAACCAGAGGCCGTAGCGCTTGTAGAAGCATTCGGGCGCCACATCGGCGGTCGCGGTGACCTGCGTGCCGCCGACATTGGCGGACATCGCCGCCTCGTCGGCAGGCGAGCAGGTGCCTATCTGCCGGCGCAGATCGGCGGTGCGGTCGAGCCACACGCCGCTCGATTCATACCACAGCGTCTGGGTGCCGGTGATGATCGCCGCCAGCTCGTCGGCGCGGTCGTTGGGCGCCGAGACCAGCAGCCAGTCTGACGAAGCCGTCTCGACTCTCAGGATGTCGTAGCTGAAGAAGCCCTTGTCGATCGGGCCGCCCGGCAGGAAGAAGCTGCCTTCCGGCGCATCGCCTTCCACATGGGCGAAGAGGATGCCGTCCGGGTTATAGGCGCCGGCGCCGGCATTGAGGTCGTTGACCAGGAGCGCCGTGGCGCCGGTGACGTTGCCAAAGTCAAACTCGCCGACCAGCAACAGATCCGAGGCGGAGTCTGCGCCTGGGCCGCGCAGGAAGGCGTCGATGGCCAAGGTGCTGGTGCCGCCGCCGTTGAAGTTGCCGTCCGTGCTCATGATGTCGCCGATGCGATTGCCATAGGGCGACGGCGCGTTAGGAGGGCCATTATCCGCATCGTCATTGACCATGGTGGTCAGGCCGTCGGTGTTGTTGTAGTCATCGAGGCCGTTGAAGGTGGCGATGCCTTCGACATAGACCGTGCTCGTGTTGTTGACCGCCGTGCTGCCATTGAGAGAAGCAAAACCGAGCGTGTTGAGACCGACGAGATTGATCCTGGCACCCGTCTCGTTGTTGATGTCCACGTCATTGACGGCGGCCATGAAGTTGCCGTTGAGCCCCAGAAGATTGAAGGTGGCGCCGTTTGTATTGTTGATGGTGGCATTGTCGCCACCCAACATGAAGTTGCCGTTGGCTCCGATGATCCCGGCCATGGTGAAGCTGGCGCCGGTATCATTGTTGATGGTGGCGTCCTCGTCCGCCACCATGACATTCGCCGCGACGCCGAGAACGCTGACCATGTTGAAGCTGGCGCCAGTATTATTGTTGATGGTGACATTCCGGTCGGCGAACATGACGTTGAAGTTCGCGCCGGCGATGTCGATCATGTTGAAGTCGGCACCGCTTTCATTGTTGATGATGACATCCCGGCCCGCGCCCATGACGTTGAAGTTGGCGCCGAGAATGCCGATCATGTTGAAGTCGGAGTCGTTTCTATTGTTGATGATGACGTCGTTGCTCGCAAACATGAGATTGGCGCTGACGCTGCCAATGGCGAGCATGTTGATGTCGGAGTCGTTGGTGTTGTTGATTAAGGCATTACCTGACCCCGCCACGAACGCATTGATGCCCGAAGAGGTCCACTCGGACTGACCGTCGTTGGTGAATACAACGCCCCCGCCCAAGCTCACGAGATCCAGCGTACCGGTGATATCCGAATTGTTGGTATTGCGGCTCGAGATAGGGCCGCCGGCCAGCACGACCTGGGCGAAGCCCGCGTCGCCCACGACATTGGTCATCGTGGAGTTGTCGTCGTTAATGATGTCCACGCCGCCGTCGGCACCGACGTCGACGGCGGCGGTCAGCAGACCACCAGCGCCGGTGATGGAAGCGTTGTTGGTGTTGGTGACCAGCACGTTGTTGACGACTGGTCCGAGAAGCGGATCCAGGGCGATGATGCCTACACCGACACCGGCCTGAGCATTGATGATGCCGCCGCCAACCCCGCCGGTATTGTCGTTGCGGACGGCGACGCTGTAGCCGCCGGTAAGCGGGGTTGCCGCTCCGGGACCGGTCTTGACCACCAGGACGCCCGCGCCGGTCGACGCCTGAACGTCGCCGGTTGTGCTGTTGCTGATTTCAACCGTGCCATTGCCGAGGTTCACGCCGAGGAGGCCGACCTGGGTCGTATTGAGTGTTGCATTGTTCGTCACAGTCGCCGGGTTTGCGCCAAAGGTGATGGCGGACATGCCGATGGGCGGATCGATGAGGATGCCGGCGTCGGAAGTAGCCGTCGCGGCGCCGTTAAGAGACAGAGCCAGCACGCCGAAATTGCCGGTGGTCGTGATGTTGCCATGGGCATTGGCTACCGCGGCGCCCGAGGACAGAGCAAGGACGCCGCCGCTCAAGCTCGGCAGCCCAGGGACCGCTGGAGGTGAGAAGCCGAACAGAGATACGGTGCCACTACCCGAAGTCACCTCGCCTGCGTCGATCGTAGCGGTGCTGGAAAGCGAAATGGCGACAATGCCAGGGCCGTTGGTCGAGGTGACCGTGCCGAGGAGCGCGTCCGGCGTCGCGGTGGCCCTGCTGTCGACCACCGCTGTGCCGGTGCCGAATGAGACCGCCTGAATACCGGCATCATTGATCGTGTTGATGTTGCCGGAGAGGTTCGTGACCTGGGCATTGCCGCCGACGACGACGGCAGCGCCGCCGAAATCGCCCGTTGTCCCGCCATTGCCCGTCGCCCAGATCGTGCCGTTGTTGTTGTTGATGGTTCCCGTGGCAGAAGTGAGCAGCGGTGCGCCAACGATGACTGCTCCGGCGCCGCCTAGCCTTGTCACTGAGGTGCCGAGAAATCCGTCATTCGTGACGAGATTAGTGCCCCCTCCAGAAAGTTGTCCGACGAAGATACCATCGTTCGAGGTACGGAAGGTGCCGTGGTTGGTTATGTTGACATTGGCTGTGCCAGACAAAGTTCCAACGACGACACCACCTCCCGTCACCGGCACTCCGGCTAAATCAAAGGTGCCGGTCCCGGTAACAAGGGACGAGGCGCCCAGAACCATGTTGACGGTGCCACCGTTGTTCAGAAGAATATTGTAACCGTTTCCATCGACGCCGTTTACTTGTGCCTGGATCGGAGCCAGGGCCGTGCCGTAGGTTTGGGTACCACCGGCATTTTGGGTGGTGATGTCGAGGCCATGGCCGGGACTAAGAAACCCAGGTATGCCTGTGACTATATTGTCCGTATTGCCCGCAGTGAAGGTGAAGTCATTGTTAGGGGCGGCGCCGGTCAGGGTTATGCGCAAAGTATCGCTCGAGGAGCTTCCAGCGTTCATCGTGATCGAACCATCGGTAGCGATCGAGGCGGTAACGCCGTTCGCATCGTTGCCCGAGCAAACCCAATTGGGACTAGGCGTGCAGTCGGCCAAGGCGGGACGTGGCGCTCCGGTGCCTGCCAGAACCATGGCGCCCATTGCCGCGCTGGCGAGCAGCGATTGCCGCAGGTTGATCTTCATGTGTCGTCCCTCCATAGGCAGCGCGCAGGCGCCGATTCCCCGAAATTACTAGGCGTAAAAGAGGTTTTAACTGTCCCGGGGGCAGGACCGCTAGGCCCAGAGGGATGACTCCGCGGAATTATTAAAAACTGTTGCAAGCAGGCCACAGTAGTGGTGCGGGAGTGCAACTGATCGTTAACCAAGTACAGGAATTTATTCTAAGAACAAGCCGCTGGCATTTGTCGCCGAATACCGGGGATTTGCAGCGATTATCAGAGATTATCAGGGAACTTTCGAGAGAGAATTCCCAGGCTCAACCATTTCAATAAGTTAGCTTCTCGAAACGACGCGGAACAGGGAATTCGAATGCAGCCTTCTCCGGGGCGTTCACTCTGTAATTTTTCCTAGCTTTGCATCTGAAATCCTGCGCCTATAGTGCTGGAACGTATATAGAACATAACGTCGGTCGGAGAAAGCGAAAAAGTTGCGCAGGGCGCGAGGATTTTCTCCCATCATAATATGACTTTAAGGTACCTTTGGCGTGACAAAAGGAGCGGGATTTCTCCCGTTCCTTTGAGATTGCCAACAGTTTCTTCTTTTAACAGGTGTATCTCACCCCGGCATTGCCGATGATCGCTTCATAGTCGTCGGCGAACTGGTAGTCGCCCCGCACGAAGCCCGACATAGCGCTCCTAAAGCAGAAGAAATAGCAGGCACGGAGCAGCCGGAACAACGGAGTACAATCATGGCCCATATCACGACCGGGAGCGTCTGGAACGCCATCGAGAAGGATCCCGCCGAGGCCCGTGCGATGGAGCGAAAGTCGCTCGTCCTCTCCAAGGTGCAGGAAAGGCTCGAAGCGAAGCGCTGGACCCAGAGCGAGGCCGCGAAGCATCTCGGTGTCGATCAGCCCCGCGTGTCCGATCTCGTGCAAGGCAAGATTACCAAATTCTCGCTGGACACGCTGATGAGCTTCCTTGACCGGCTGGACCAGCCGGTCGCTATCAGCTTCCCGCCAAAGGCGCGCAAGCTCGAGGATGTCTGACTTTTAGGGAGTTTAGGCAGTTTACAAGAAGTCGATATAAACGCTTAAACTTCATCAAATTCACGATCCTGCCGGTCATCCCGGCAAGCGCGCAGGCTTGCCTTCAGCCTTCATCAGCTTGATCGCCTCCTTGTCGAAGGAGACGAAAATCTCGGCGCCCATCCAGTTCCCTTCATAGGCGATTACGCCATCGGCAAAGTCGCCGCCCCTTTCCAGGAAGGCCAGGCCCGCCTCCGCTGCCGGTCGGTTCATCACGACATTCGCAGCATTCATCAAGCGCCGGATCGCTTGCGCGATATCGGCGGAAGAATGCTTGTAGCCTTGCGACAGCACCCAGACCAGCTCGCAAAGCGCCGGCAACGCCAGCGCCACGATCTCGGCTTTCGCCAATTCCGCCTGAGCGGCTTTGCTCTGGCTTTCTTTGTCTCCGGTGATGGCCCGGACGAGGACATTCGTATCCGCCGTGATCTTCATCGCTTCCCGGCCCAGCCGCGTTTCGCAATCTCGCCGATTTCCTCGATCGACAGCGACGGCCCCTTCCGTCTCTTCAGGAGATTGAAGACATCCGATATCCGGCCCGAAGGCTTGACCGCCTTTATCTCGATCCGTCCATCGGGCAGCTTGTCCACGGCAACCTTCTCACCGGGCGCGACTCCCAGGTGCTTCAGCAAGTCCTTGCGCAAAGTGACCTGGCCTTTGGTCGTGATGGTGAGCTTGTTCATGTTCTTGATCTCCGGCCGGAAAGTGTAAGGCAGAAACACCTTACATTCAAGCCAATCGGGATTGGGCAGTCGTTGCATCGATGGAAGCTCCCCAATCCGGCTATTTCCGCTATGTACGGATATAGTCGGTACATTCCGAGAATGGAGATTACGATGGCGGAAACCATAGCGATCCGCGAGGCGGTAGACCGGCCCGAGAGCATCGTGCTCAGCGAGCGCGACACGGTGCGCGTGCTGAAGCTATTGGAGAACCCGCCCAAGCCGACCCCACCCCTGATGGCCGTCGCCGCGCGTCGCTGTGCCGCCCGGACCTGACCTCACCCGTGGACTGGCACGAGGATCCCATCGCTGGCACCACGACCACAAGGGGCTTTGATTGCCGGACGGCCGACCTCAACGAGTATCTCGCCCGCTGTCTGGAGAGGGCAGCGAGATTCTTCCGCTGCCCCTTTCCCGTGCGACCACCTACGCCGCCCTGGCCTTCGACTTGCCCGCCTTCAGCGTGAGCCCGTCCTTGCCGGCGCCGACATTGACCGTGTCGCCGTCCGAGACCTTGCCGGCGAGGATCTCCTCGGCGAGCGGGTCCTGCAGCGACTTCTGGATCACGCGCTTCAACGGACGCGCGCCATAGGCCGGGTCATAGCCCTTCTCGGCGAGCCAATCATGCGCCGCCTTGTCGAGATCGACCTTGATCTTGCGATCGACGAGCAGCTTGGCCAGCCGCCCGAGCTGGATATCGACAATGGCGCCCATATGCTCGCGCTTGAGCCTATGGAAGAGAATGATCTCGTCGAGCCGGTTCAGGAACTCCGGACGGAAGTGGCTTCTGACCACATTCATCACCTGTTGGCGCACCACGTCGACATCCTGGTCCTCGCCGAGGCTCACCAGATATTCCGAGCCCAGATTGGAGGTCATCACGATGAGCGTGTTGCGGAAGTCCACCGTGCGGCCCTGGCCGTCGGTGAGCCTGCCGTCGTCGAGCACCTGCAGCAGCACGTTGAACACATCGGGATGCGCCTTCTCGATCTCATCGAAGAGGACGACCTGATAGGGCCGGCGCCGCACCGCTTCGGTCAAGGCACCCCCCTCGTCATAGCCGACATAGCCCGGGGGTGCCCCGATGAGACGGGCGACGGAATGCTTCTCCATATATTCCGACATGTCGATGCGCACCATCGCATGCTCGTCGTCGAACAGGAACGCGGCCAAGGCCTTGGTGAGCTCGGTCTTGCCGACGCCGGTCGGGCCTAAGAACATGAAGGAGCCGATCGGGCGGTTGGGATCCTGCAGGCCGGCGCGGGCGCGGCGGACCGCCGTCGCGACGGCTTTCACCGCCTCGGCCTGGCCGACCACGCGTTTGCCCAAACCTTCTTCCATCTTGAGCAGCTTGTCGCGCTCGCCTTCCAGCATCTTGTCGACGGGAATGCCGGTCCAGCGCGACACGACCTGCGCCACGTGGTTCTCGGTCACCGCCTCCTCGACCATCGGATTGCCCTTGGCGGCCTCCTCGACCTCCTTGAGCTTCTTCTCGAGGCCCGGAATGGTCGCGTAAGCGAGCTCGCCCGCCTTGGCAAAGTCGCCCTTGCGCTGCGCCTGCTCGAGAAGGGTGCGCGCGTCGCCGAGCTCCTTCTTGATCGTCGCCGCGGAAGCGAGCTTCTCCTTCTCCGCCTGCCATTTGCGCGTCAGCGTGGCCGAGCGCTCCTTGAGATCGGCGAGATCCTTCTCGAGCCGGGCGAGCCGGTCCTTGGAGGCGCGGTCGGTCTCCTTCTTCAAGGCCTCGCGCTCGATCTGCATCTGCATGATGTCGCGGTCGAGGGCGTCGAGCTCCTCGGGCTTCGAATCGACCTGCATGCGCAGGCGCGCGGCCGCCTCGTCCATGAGGTCGATGGCCTTGTCGGGCAGGAAGCGGTCGGTGATGTAGCGGTTGGAGAGCTGGGCCGCGGCCACGAGCGCCGAATCGGTGATCCGGACCTTGTGGTGCTCCTCATATTTCTCCTTGATGCCGCGCAGGATCGAGATCGTGTCCTCGACGGTGGGCTCGCCGACGAAGACCGGCTGGAAGCGCCGCGCCAGCGCCGCGTCCTTCTCGACATGCTTCCTGTATTCATCGAGCGTGGTGGCGCCGACGCAATGCAATTCGCCGCGCGCCAGAGCGGGCTTCAGAAGATTGGACGCATCCATCGCGCCATCGGCCTTGCCGGCCCCGACGAGGGTGTGCATCTCGTCGATGAAGAGGATGATGCCGCCGGCGGACGCCGTGACTTCCTGGAGCACCGCCTTCAAGCGCTCCTCGAACTCGCCGCGATATTTGGCGCCGGCGATGAGGGCACCCATGTCGAGGGCGAGCAGCTTCTTGTCCTTGAGGCTCTCCGGCACGTCGCCATTGACGATGCGCAGAGCGAGGCCTTCGGCGATCGCGGTCTTGCCGACGCCCGGCTCGCCGATGAGGACGGGATTGTTCTTGGTCCGCCTGGACAGGACCTGGATGGTGCGGCGGATCTCGTCGTCGCGCCCGATCACCGGATCGAGCTTGCCCGCGCGCGCCGCCTCGGTGAGGTCGCGCGAATATTTCTTGAGCGCGTCATAGGCCTGCTCGGCGGAGGCCGAATCGGCGGTGCGTCCCTTGCGCAGCGCGTTGATCGCCTCGTTGAGGCCCTGGGGCGTGACACCCGCATCCTTCAGGGCCTTCTGGGCGTCCGACTTCTCGATGGCGAGCGCCTGCAGGAGCCGCTCGGCGGTGACGAAGCTGTCGCCGGCCTTCTGGGCGAGCCCGCTGGCCGCCTCGAAGACGCGCGCCGTCTCGGGCGCCAGATAGACCTGTCCGGCGCCGCCACCCGATACTTTGGGCATGCGCTTGAGCGCCGCTTCGGTCTCGGCGAGCGCCAGCCGGCTGTTGCCTTGGGCGGCACTGATCAGGCTCGAGGCGAGGCCTTCCTCGTCATCAAGCAGAACTTTCAAGAGATGTTCGGGGCTGAAGCGCTGATGGCCCTCGCGCAAGGCGAGCGCCTGGGCCGACTGGATGAAACCGCGGGCCCGCTCGGTGTATTTCTCAAAATCCATGCTTGCTCTCCTCCTCGGCACGCCCATGAGAGCCCATCATGGCACTCTCCCGTGACGCCGTCTCAGGCTGAAATCCGGCCGCAACGTCACGGAAGCTGGAACCCTCAAGGAGGCGATCCTGTTCCGGACCATTATCGGCCGCAAGCCAGATATAGGAAAGGTTTTCCGAGGGACAAGGTTGCCGCCCGGCCCAGAAACGGGATCTGCGCAGGTTTCCCCCTCTCCCGTCCGAAGGATGGGAGAGGGTGGCCGAAGGCCGGGTGAGGGCTCTTTTGCGGATCAGCTGCAAGGCGATAGATTGTAGGCATGACCATCGCTAACCAGAAGCGCCGGGATCAAGCTCGCCGGTTGCGCCGCAGCCAGACACCCGCCGAAGCGCGACTGTGGTCGGGGCTGCGCGGGCGGAGGCTCCAGAACTACAAGTTCAGTCGGCAATATTCGATCGGCCCATTTACCGTCGACTTTCTTTGCCGCGATGCCCGTGTCATCGTCGAGGTTGATGGCGCAACGCATTCGGAGGATCACGAGATTGCCTATGACCAACGCCGCTCAGCCTATCTGAAGGCGCAAGGCTATCGGATTGTCCGTGTCATGAATGACGATGTTTACCGGAAGTTCGACGATGTGATGGACATGATCCTTCTTGCATTGGAAGACAAGCTTCCGGAGGCGTGAAGGAAGAGCCCTCACCCGCCCTTCGGGCACCCTCTCCCATTGCTTCGCAACGGGAGAGGGGGAAACCTATAGAGTTCTCGCCGCTGGTCCCAAGGCTCACTGCTTCACCAGCTCGACCCTCCGGTTCTTCGCGCGGCCTTCCTCCGTGTCATTGCTGGCGACGGGCGCAGCCAGGCCCACGCCCTGCGCCATCAGGCGATCGGATGCGATGCCATAGCCCTCGGCCAGCGCCGTGACCACGGCATCGGCGCGGCGCCTGGACAGATCGAGATTGTAGGCAGCACCACCCTGATTGTCGGTGTGTCCGGTGACCATGAGCTTCAGGCCTTCATCCGTCTTGAGCAGGCCACCGATCTCGTCGAGCTGCGGCTTCGACTCCGGCTTGATGTCGGCCTTGTCGAAATCGAAGGTGATGCCATAGAGCGCCACCTTGCCGCCGGCCCTGATGGCGCTCGCCATCTCGTCGGCCTTGACCGTCACCATCTTCTGCTCGCGCGGCTTTTCCTCGACGGTGACGACGAGCGCCACCGGCTGGTCCTTCATGTCGTCATCGCTGAGCGAGATCTTTTTCGGTCCCATATTCGCGCGGCAGCCATCGGCATCCTGGCGCAGCCACACCGCGACCCCGACATGCGTCTTGACCCCGGCCTTGTCCATGACGCCGGTGAAGTATCTGAGATCGCCATTGCGGCCGAGAAACAGGCATTTCTTGAAATGGATGTTGCCGTCGGCAGGCAGCGTCCCGATCGCGGCGATCGATTCCGCCACCGACCGCTTGCCGTCAAAGCGGATATAGCTGCCGCCATTGCGGCCGCAATCGCCGCCGGTCCTGATATCGGAGGTCTCGCATTCCCACAAGACCTCGCCGCCCGCGGTCTTGACCGCTTCCTGGTAGTTGCGCAGGACCTCCAGCGGGCTTCTCTCCTTGGGCAGGATGTAGTAGGCGCGCGTCACCTTGCCTTCGGCATCGAGCGTCTTTTCCGGCTGCGCCTTGCGCGGGTTCCATTTCTCGACCGGGAAGCGCGCCGCATCGTAAGGCTTGCTTGCATAGTCGATGATGACACTGCCGTCATAGCGTCCCAAGGCCGCCGGATCGGCAGCACCTGAGACATCTTTGGAAGGCATATCGGCAAAGGCCAGAGAGGGGACGAAAAGCAACAGCGCACAGAGCGTGAAACGGCCCATGTTCGACCTCCAGGTTACGGACAAACCGCCGCCCCCCGGCCCTGGTGGAGACCAGAAAATTACGCCGGGTCTTTTCCTGTTACAACCAGAAATCCCAGGAACATCGAGAGCCGCAACTGATTTGGTCGGAAAGTTCCATCGATTGTATGACCAGCCGGAATCCGATAGAAAATCACGTACCGGAACAAGGACCTCGATCCGGCATTTCCCAAACATGGTGTCGGTCGCGATGAATGTGCCGGATGAAAGCAGGCTTGAGCCCACGAGGCTGGAACGCCTCCTCTATCGCCTCGAGGCCCAGCACGAATCCCTGAACTGGGCCTTTCGCGAAATCAAGGACAGGCCGGGCGTCGTCTTCGAGCTGGGGCTCGGCCATGGCCGTACCTATGATCACCTGCGCCGGCACCTGCCGGAGCGCGAGATCTTCGTCTTCGACCGGGAAGTCGATTGCTTTCCGGATTGCACGCCCGATGCGGGCCATCTCATGCTGGGCAAATTCTCCGATACCTTGCCTGCCGCCCGCCAGCGCTTTGCCGGCCAGGCGATCCTGGTGAATTCCGATGTCGGAACCTATGACGACGACTATAATCGCGAGGTCGCCGCGCTGGTGAGCGCAAGCCTGCCCGATCTCCTGGCACCGGGCGCCATCGTGCTGTCGGATCTGCCGTTGAACCTGCCGCAAGCGCGGCGGCTGCCGCTGCCCGGGAATGTGCGCAGCGAGCAGTTTTTCATCTACCGCTCGCCATAAGGGTTTGAATTCAAGTGGCGTCGTCGGAGGGCGCTGCTTCCTCGGCCGCGGCGCGCCGCGGCTTGCGGGCACGGGTCGGACGCTTCAGGAAGGAGGGCTGCGGCCCATCCCATTTCTCGGCCGAGCCATTGATGTCGACGGAAGCCGGAGCCGCGGCGGGCGCGGGTTCCGCGGCTTGGGCAACCGGCGGACGCGGCTGTTCGGGCGCGACCACCGGCTGCGGCTGCGCCTGTTCCTCGCGCCGCGCCTGATAGGCGGGCTGGCCCTGCTGATAGCGATTGTCGCCGCCCTGCTGGTCACGTTGATCGCGGCGGTTCTCCCAGCGCGGACGGAAGCGATCGCGGCCATGGCGGTCACGGCCCTGGTGCTGCTGGTCCGGCCCGCGGCCCTGCTGATAGTCGCGATTGTCGCGGTTGCCCTGCTGCTGGTAGTCGCGGCGCTCCGGCCCCGGATCGAAGCCTTCCGGCTGATCGCCGGAGTCCTGGGCAAAGTTCGCTCGCTCATTGCCGATCTCGGGCTGTGCGTCATCGCCCTCGGGTGCTGAATCCATGTCCTCGTCATCGCCAAAGTCGTCTTCCGGCCGGCGATATTGCTGCTGCATCTGCTGCTGATAGGCCTGGGCCGCTGCCAGAATGCGCAGATAATGCTCCGCATGCTGATAATAGCTCTCGGCCATCACGATGTCGCCGGAGACCTGGGCGTCGCGGCCGAGCTGGAGATACTTGTCGGCGACCGTTTGCGCCGTGCCGCGCACCTTTACGTCGGGTCCATTGCTCTCATAGACGCGATTGAGCGGGTTTCCGCCGCCACCACCACCGCCGCCACCATTGTGACGACGATTCCGGCCGCGGCCCCGCTTGTTGTGCTGCCCTGGTCTCATTTTCCACTCATTCATTTAATTCAGATTCATATTGTCCGAGGTTTTCCCACACGCAGAATCACATCATGCCGGTCCGGCATAACTTCTGATCGACGATCGACTCTCAAACGAGCCCTGCCAAATCTGTCCCTGTGGTTTAGGTAAGGTCTGTCCTGCCTGAGAACGTATCCTGGCCTGGACCCGCTACATTTCAACCGCGCTAATCTTCACGTGGATGGGGCCTTTCGCCCTCTGGGGCTGCCCCGTCACCTGCCGTCTAGCGCCAATCGCAACGGGCAGAACGAAATACCGAGAGCTAACGTAGCCCTTCCCCTGGTCATTTCCAACCCCTTTTTTGTCGCGCCTCGTCATGGCTGAAGCCCAGGCAGCGCACATGTCCGGCGAGATCCTTCCAGCGGTCGCCGGGAGCGAACCCCTCCGCTCTGAAAATATCTTCTATTTCAACCGCTTGGCCTTGGCCGATCTCAACGATGACGGGGCCCCTAGGGCTGAGGAACGCAAGCGCCGCCCGGGCGATCTCGCGATAGGCCCGAAGTCCGTCCGCCCCGCCCGAAAGGGCTGTCTCGGGGTCAAAGTTCCGCACTTCCGGTTCGAGCGTGGGGAGAATCGCCTGGGGTATATAGGGCGGGTTGGAGAGGACGAGGTCGAAGCGGCCTTCGCTTTGGGCGAACCAACTCCCGCGAAAGAAGGCCGCGCGCTGGGCCACGCCGTGGCGCTCGGCATTCGCTTGCGCGACAGCGAGTGCTGCGGCCGAGATGTCCGTCATCACGGCGCGGGCTTCCGGACGCTCGGCGAGGAGCGTCACGCCGATGATGCCGGAGCCGGTGCCCAGATCGATGATCCGGCAGGCACGGCCGACGGGCATGACGGAGAGCGCCGCCTCGATCAACGTCTCGGTGTCGGGCCGGGGATCGAGCGTCGCGGGCGTGATCTTGAAGGCGCGCCCATAGAATTCCCGCTCGCCCAGGATGCGCGCGACCGGCTCGCCGGCGAGGCGACGGTCCAGGAATTCCCGGAACCGCGCCGCCGCGTCCGGTGAGACCGGCCGCTGCGGATCGGCGATCAGCGTTTCGTGGCGCAAGCCCGCCGCCTGCTGCAGCAGGAGCCGCGCATCGAGCGCCGGCGTCGGGTTGCCTCTGTCTTCCAGCTCGCGTCTGGCAGCGCGCAAAAGAATCTGCGCTGATTCCCCTCCCCCTTGCGGGGAGGGGTCAGGGGTGGGGGTCTGGGAAGTGCCTGAGTTTTTCATACGATCTGCAGCGTGCGATTTGTTGCAAGGAGGTGATCGGCACCACCCGACCCCCATCCGGCGCTTCGCGCCACCTTCCCCGCAAGGGGGGAAGGACACGCTACGCCGCATCGGCCTCGGCGGCGGCGAGGAGCTCGGCCTGGTGCTCGGTCATCAGCGCGTTGACCAGTTCCTCGAGCCCGGGTCCCTCGATCACCTGGTCGAGCTTGTAGAGGGTGAGGTTGATGCGGTGGTCGGTGACACGCCCTTGCGGGAAATTATAGGTGCGGATGCGCTCGGAGCGGTCGCCCGAGCCGATCTGGCCGCGCC
>Ga0187894_10003169_pt1 | contig 18735 bp, 17 predicted proteins | sample GBC1701081metaG_FD_136650 | JGI IMG/M metagenome (GOLD analysis project Ga0187894, IMG submission 136650) | White microbial mat communities from a lava cave in the Kipuka Kanohina Cave System on the Island of Hawaii, USA - GBC170108-1 metaG ...
CTACTGCAGTTGGTATCGCGGCAAGGCACGTATTGGACGTATGACGTGATGGGAGCTGTGTTTCACAAGCTGGGCGACCATGCAGAAGCTGAGCGGATGTTCAAAGCTGCCATCGCGCTCGATTCGGAAAATGCGCAGGCGTACTTCGAGTTGGGCCGCGCCTACAAGGACATGGGGCGTTATGCGGATGCTATCGCCATGTTCAAAAAGACCCTTCAGTACCGGCCAATCTTTCCCGAGATGGATGAACAGATTCAGTTGCTCCAAGGCAAGACCGTGGTGCGGTCGAGATAGATTCGTAATTCAACAGTCATTCCAGACCCCATTGTCCGAATGTCTTGCCGGATAGTGCATGGGAAAGGATCATAGGAAACAGCGTAGGTGTTCGGAGAGACAGGGCAACGTCATCCCATGCAGTCTCCACTGATGATTAAGCTGATACCTCTCTTATCGACAGTTATCCTCTTGGTCGTTGCCTCTAGCGCGATCGCTGAAACATTTTCGTACGAGATTTATGTACTTAACCGGTCTGATCGTAAATTGCTGGTCCGTGAAGACAAGCGCTACTCCATCGAAGAGACCGTGGTTACAGATGAGGAACAATTTCTGCGAAAGGAACTGCGGTTAAGAAATGGTTTTGTGGTTGGTTTGACAGATATGGGAGAACCACAACTGACTGGCTTCGGCTGCTGGCTTACTCGTGAACGAAGCCCGGATGATCCCCCACGATTGATAAATTTCAGTTGGGAATGGTTTAACCGACGGGATGGCGAAAACATTTTCGACAAACTTCAGGGTAGGGGACGCATTCGTGTTGATACTCGATTGCTTGGTGGACGAGTCAGAGTGGAACGAGTCGAATTCCTCGACGACATTGTGTTTCGCATGCATGCTGACCCAGTGCGGGGAAATCCTCGGGAGCACACTCACGAAATGCTCATACATCAGGGAAGTGTCTTGGCATTTCCATCCGAACCACCTCGGCCAACCACTATGGATGAAACACGCAGGGTGGCAGAGTGAGCGGAACGCAAGATGTTCTTTTGAAATTCAAAAGAGTGCTCTTGTACATCGCCCTAGGGATGGCGTCTTCAATTGTTGGCAGTTACGTGGCTCTATCTATTTTATGGGAGTCTTATCCTCAAATTGCGATGGCGCTGTTGTCGTTGGTTGTATTGCTCGGAGCTGTATGTTCGGTTGTTGGTGCCGTTGAAGCCATTAAAATGTTAAAGAATGTTTATGGCGCAGGAGGAGAAAAATAGGTAGGACCCCAGGAAAAGACAACGGTGGCAGGAACCATCTCCGAGCGACAAAAGGCATCAACTTCATTCCACGCTACTTCGCTTTTCCCTCAGCGCTCCAAGGAGGTGGTCTGGATTGTTCCCCACTGCGCACGTCGAGCAACCACCCTCCATCTAAATGATCCCTCCAAGCTCGCTCGTTTCTCTCTCATGGAATGGCACCCGTGTTGGTCCCACTGCGGCCGTCGAACGAGCACATTCTGATCGTGCGCGTTCCGGGAGCAAGGGGGATGATCCAGACTACCTCCGCCTCCTCTTCGTTTGAAATGACCGTTTCCCTGTGCTAGCATCGCGATCATGGCTGTCACCAGTTCGGCCAAGCGGGGCGAGGCCCGCGGCGCCGCTGCCCCCCCTTCACACATCAAGCGAGAAGTGATCGGAGTCGTCCTGATCGCGTTGGCGCTCTTGACGCTGCTCAGCTTGGTGTCCTTTGTCCCAGGGGAGCTCAAGGCCGGGACTGCTTCGACGCCTGCTCCCAGAAACCTCATCGGATCGGTCGGCGCGTTCTTCGCGTCCACCTTATTCTGGTCGATCGGCGGGGCCGCCTACTTGTTTCCCATTCTCCTCGGCCTCTTGGGTGTCCGCTGTTTCACTCAGAGCGACCTATCGATCCGTCTGCGAAACGCCGGGGCCTCGCTGGCGGCATTGTTGTTTCTCAGCGGCCTGTTCCATCTCGAAATCACGGCGGTGCCGACCGTCTCCAGCGGCCTTATCTATCGAGGGATGGCGGGAGGCTTCTTCGGACAGGTATTGGCCGAGAGTTTACGGGCCTATTTTGCGAGTACCGGCGCCCATATTCTGATCATTGCGGGACTGTTGGTTTCGCTCCTCTTTACAGCGCCTATTTCTCTGGCAGAGATCGCTCGGCGACTTCCTGGTTGGGGCAATCGGGTGTTCAATCGGGCTCGTGCGTTGGCCCCTGAACGATCGGTCGAAGAAGAGGCTTCTGAGTCTCCACGGAAAGCCAAACAAAAATCCGTTACAGCCATTCGCGCGGTGATTGAAGAAGCGCTTCCTGAGGCGGCCACGGAGCAGGAATTGGATTGGCCGGTCATTCAGCCTTCACGACAACCGATGCCCGAGCCGGTTGAGGGGATTGAATCTGAGTCGGACCAACAGGTCGTAGTCGCCCAAGAGAAGGCGGGAGACTATATCTTGCCGGACCCGGCCGTGCTCTTGAGCGAGCCGTCAGGCCCGTTCGGGCGTGTCACGGAAGAAGAGATCAAGGCGCAATCCGATGTGCTGACCCGTGCTCTGCTCAGTTTCGGCATCGCAGGGAAGGTGACCGAAGTTCGTCCAGGACCAGTCGTGACGATGTACGAGTTCGAGCCGGCTCCGGGGACCAAGGTCGCGCGCATTGTGAACCTTGCCGATGATCTGGCGTTGGCTCTGAAGGCCATCAGTCTCCGGATCGTTGCGCCGATTCCGGGAAAATCGGTGGTAGGAATCGAGGTGCCGAATCTCTATCGCGAGACGGTGTCGATGAAGGAAGTGATGACGAGCGAGGCCTTTTCACGAGCCAGATCGAAACTCAGCTTAGCGTTGGGAAAGGACATTTTCGGAACCCCCACAGTCGCCGATCTGAAAACGATGCCGCACTTGCTGGTCGCCGGCGCCACAGGGGCCGGGAAAAGTGTCAGTCTCAATACCATGCTCCTGAGCCTGCTGTTTTCGGCGCGACCAGATGAGGTCAAGTTGCTCTTGATCGACCCCAAGATGCTCGAATTTCAAACGTACGACGGCATTCCCCACCTGTTACGTCCGGTCATCACCGATCCCAAGTCGGCGGCGCGGGGGCTCGGGTGGGTGGTGGCTGAAATGGAGCGGCGTTATAAATTGCTCGCTGAGGCAGGGGTGCGAAACATCGATACGTACAATCGAAAAGTCGCCGGGAAACAGGGTGTGCTGGACTCAGAATCAGCGGCCAAGCAGGACCAGCCGGAATTGCCCATCCAGTTTCTGTCTGAAGAGGAGCGGCTCTCTGCCGGAGAGACCGCGCTTCCGGATGGCAGCCCCGGATCGCTCACCCCGCCGCCGACTCCGCCTGAACCCTTGCCCTATATCGTGGTGATGATCGATGAATTGGCGGATTTGATGATGGTGGCGCCGAAAGAAGTAGAAGACAAGATTGCGCGCTTGGCGCAGATGGCCCGTGCATCAGGCATCCATCTCGTGCTGGCGACGCAGCGCCCGTCGGTCGATGTGTTGACCGGTTTGATCAAGGCGAACTTTCCGGCTCGCATTGCCTTCCAGGTGTCGTCCAAAACCGATTCACGCACCATCCTGGACGCCAACGGCGCGGAAGCGCTTCTCGGTCGGGGGGATATGCTCTATATGGCGTCGGGGACCGGACGTGTCATGCGGCTGCACGGGTCGTTTGTGTCGGATGACGACGTTCGGCGTGTCGTCGAGTTCGTGAAGGATCAAGCCAAGCCTTCTTATAATCAGGAGCTGCAGATTGCTCTGAAACAGGAAGGGGCGAAAGAGGAAGAGGGGCTGGGAGAAGTCTATGAGCAAGCCAAAGAGCTGGTTCTGTCTACCGGTTCAGCTTCTGCGTCGCTGATCCAGCGCCGCCTGCGTGTGGGTTATCCCCGGGCGGCTCGGATGATCGAGCAAATGGAGGCGGATGGCATTGTGGGCGCGGCTGGTCGCGATGGACGGAGAGAGGTTGTGGGGCGGCGAGGGCCGGTGGGAGCTGAGGAAGGGGTGTGAGGGGAGTGAAGGGTTACTGCTGTGCTCGCAGAATGCGCACGATAAGAATGTGCATCGTTCGATGCGCGCAGTGGCAGTAACCCTCCACCCCCCTCCCCTCGCGATTGATATGATAAAAAAAATAGAGTGGAGATGTTTTGTAGCAAGTGTAATCATTTGTGCATCGATTCCCTTCTCATTGCCGAATCTTGCCGCCGCTGAAGAGTTTGATGAGAATGCCTTGACGGAAGTGCGCGAGGTGGTCAAGCAGCTTCAGATGCGGTATGAGAAAACAAAAGATCTTCAGGCGGACTTTACGCAGCAGACTACGATCGAGGGATTCGAGCGGTCCATCGCGTCATCTGGGAAGGTCTATATCAAAAAGCCCGGCCGGTTACGGTGGAATTATCTCGACCCTTCGATTGAAGATATCTACGTCAATCGGGACGATGTCAAAGTGTATGTGCCGGAGCACAAACAAGTGCTGGTCGGGAAGCTCACCCAAATGGCGGCTTCCAAGGCTCCGTTGGAACTGTTGCTGGGGGCGGCCAAGTTAGATGAGTCGTTCGACATTGAGCCGACGCCTGGGAAGGGGCGTGGCGTGGGAGGAATCCGGTTACTCACTCTCTTGCCGAAGCCGCACGAAGGCGAAGCGGGGAGATCGTTGCAACGGATCGTGCTCGAAGTGTTTCCGAAGACCTATTTTATTCGCACGATCTCTCTCTATGAAGTCAGCGGCAATGTCGCGCGGTTTGAGTTTTCGTCGCTTCAACCCAACACGGGTCTCGGCGACGCGCTCTTCAATCTGAAGTTGCCGGACGGTGTGGAAGTGGTGAAGGCCCCGGTGTTCAGCGCTCCGCAGTGAATGTGACCAGGATGCGGTTCGAGAATGTGAACTAGTAGGCTGAGGTCAAGGTTAAGGTTGATCGAAGAAGAGGTAACATTATGAATCAGTCAATGGTTGGCTCTTTAGTTGAAGCAGTCGATGAAGCAGTCAAGCGGCTGGATCTCAATCGAGTCTCGCATGAGTATTGGGACCAGAACGAGTTTCTATTTATCCCACAATTTCTCCCTCGGTCGGTGGTGGAAGAGTATCTTGTGCCTCAGGCGCAGGGGGTGAAGAGCCTGCTGAATCGCAACTATATTCCCGGCCACAAAAAGGGCGGGAGTGTGAGCTACTACACGGTGATAGAGAAGGCCCCGCGGTTTCTCGACTTGTACCGATCAGCAACCTTCATCGAGTTCTTGAGTCGTCTGACACGAGCCAAGCTGAGTCTCTGCCCGGAGAACGATCCTCACTCCTGTGCGCTCTACTATTATACGGAACCGGGGGATCATATCGGGTTTCACTACGATACGTCCTACTACAAGGGGGCTCGCTATACCATTCTGATGGGGCTCGTCGATAAGTCGACGCAATGCAAACTGGTCTGCGAGTTGTTCAAGGATGACCCTGTGAAACAGCCCAAGCATCTTGAACTGATCACCCAACCGGGCGATCTCGTCATCTTCAATGGGGATAGGCTCTGGCACGCGGTGACTCCGCTTGGCGAGGGAGAGGAACGGATCGCCCTCACGATGGAATATGTTACGAACCCAGACATGGGAACCTTCAAGCGGCTGTATTCCAACCTCAAAGATTCCGTTGCCTACTTCGGCCTCCGTGCGGTGTTCAAACAAGCCATCACTGGTTCGAATAGACAGCGCTCGTAGGCGCTGTCTGCTTCATTTGGTCTGTCTGGTTCTTGGTGAAGTGAAACTAATCAGATGAACCAGACAGACCAAATGAACCAGACACACTGACCATGAATCGTCTTATCCAGTATAGTGCTATCGTGCTGTTTGTCCTGTGCCTGGCCATGGTTTCTCCTCTTCTCCCGGTTCCGGCGGCGTCGGAGCAATCGGATGCGGCGCAGCAGCAATACGAGCGAGGCGTAGCTCTGCTGAAAAAAGGCGATCTTGCCGCGGCATCCGAGGCTGCGAAAAAAGCCATCGAGCTGAATCCTTCCTCAGCCGATGCGCACCATCTGTTGGGCATGGTCTATTTCAAAGAGAGAAAGCCGACGCGGGCTATCGATGCCTTCACCCAGGCGATCAAGCTGAAACCGGCTTATCCCGATGCCTTGAACGATCTGGCCGCAATCTATCTGATTCAAGGAAAATCGGCTGAAGCGGAACAGGCGCTCAAGAAGGCGATTGAAATCGATCCACGCCATGCCGATTCGCATTTTGACCTAGCCAAGCTGTACGAACAGCGCCATGATTCCGTCGCGGCTATCCAAGCCTATCAGAGCTTACTGGCCACTCATCCGAACCACCGCGAGGCCCTTTACAGTCTCGCGTTGCTGTATGAAGCGCAGGGAGACAGTCGCATGGCGCGAGAGACGGTGGGCCGGTTGCTCAAACTCGATCCCAAGAATGCCGACGCGTGGTATCTTGCCGGGCGGATAGCGGAAAAGAATAATGTGCTCGTGGAAGCTGCCGACTCGTACAGCCGGGCTATCGCGGCGAAGCCTTCGTTTGTGGCCGCGCACTATAATCTTGCATTTATTCATCGGAGCCAAGGCAGGCCTGTGGAGGCGGAGCGGGAATTGCTCGAGGTTGTGCGGTACCGTCCAGAATATGCCGAAGCGCATATGAATCTGGGCGTGATCTACACCGGGCTGAATAGGCTTGACGAGGCTGAGCAGTCCTATGAGCGAGCCGTTGCGCTAAAACCTAACTATGCTGAAGCGCACTACAACTTGGGTGTCTTCTATGAGTTACATCGGAAAGACCTGCCCAAAGCACTGGCCCAGTATCACCAGTACCTCAATCTCGGTGGGCGTGACGATCGTGTCGAGCGGATTGTCGGATCGTCGGGACGGTGACCAAGCGAGACGCGCGGGAAAGGCGAAGCTTGCGAGAAATGTCACCGGAAAAAGCAGAATCGGAGGTTCGGACCCGTCTCGTTCATCGCGCGAGTCCCGCTAGTTTCGCTTACCAATAGTATGGCCACGGCCGCCCGTATGGACCCCAATAAGGCCCCCAATAGGATCCTGGCCCCATATAGGGGCGAATGCGAGGGGCGAGGTCTTCCGGTCCGGCCCACACTTGCACATTCTTAATGTTGATGACGGGGTAGGTGTAGCTCGTTTCATCCAACGGCTGTGTGATGGAGTCGGAGATCTCGCCGGTCACGGTGACTCTGGTTCCTGGCGGGAGGGTCGCAGGATCGAGAAATTCTCGCTGCAGCGCGATGAAGCGGCCTTGTGACTGGGTCAAATCGTATCCGGGGCGTAGCGATCGATCGAGCGGCAACTGTAAGATTTCGATCTTCGTGCTGTCTTTCTGCCGCCGAGCCGTCAATACTTTGCCGCCGAAGACCGCCGATTGACCTTTAAATGAATCCGGTGTTGCCTTGACTTGGAGAAAGGTGAGCGCCTGTCGGTCTTCCGACTCCTGCATTGAGGCACAGCCTGTGAGCGTGACGAGCAAGGCTACCATTGAGAGCAACGTATGTCTCAACATAGCCACAGTCTAACACAAGAGGGTAAGTTCACGGCACATCCGATATAATGAGCGATCCGCGTTGACCTAAGAAAGGAGTCGATATGGTGAAGAGACAGTATGTGCGATGGGCGTTGACGGTCTGTGCAATTGTATGGGCGGTTGCCGTCCTATGGGTCTCACCTGCCGCCGCCGTGCCGCTCAATTTGAATGGCAAGTTCGAGATCCTGACCGGTGAGGTGTCTACACATACGCCCGGCAAGGTGAAGCTGATGGAGTTCGCCGACTTTTATTGCCCTCATTGTCACCACTTCGATGAAACAGGATTGCCGATGCTTGTGAAAGAGTTCGGCAACAAGTTGGAGATTACGATGGTCGGGTTCCCCGTCATTCGTGGAAAGCTTCCGACAGCATTCGATATGTACGAGCAAGCGAAGGTGATGGGTAAAGGCAATGAAATGAGGACGGTGTTGTTCCGCACGATCCACAAGGACAAAATTGACGGCGTGTTGGATCGCTCGATTCGAGAAGTGCTGATTAGGGAAGTTGGACTCGATCCGAAAGCGTTTGAAGAGGGGATGGCCAGCGGGAAACCGGCCAAGGCTGTTGAAGACGGCAAGCGGTGGGGAGAGCGGATTAAGGTGTCGTCCACTCCGTCGATTTTGTTGGACGGCAATATAAAAGTCGATGGCGCGAACATGACCCCTGAGAATGTCATCACGATCATTCGGAGCATTCTCGAAGCCGATGCGAAGAAGTAAACTCGAAAGTTCTAAGTGCTGAGTTACGGTGAGTCCGAAAACTCAGCACTCTTTTTTGAGGCGAGATGGCGATCGATCCAATCTGTGGCATGACGGTCGATCCGGCTACGGCAGCCGGAAGTCACGACCATCGAGGCCAACGCTACTACTTTTGCGGCCTGTCCTGCCTGGAACGATTCAAGGCCGATCCGGAGCGGGCTTTGCAGCCACAGCCAGTCACTCCCATTAAGCTGACTACACGAAGGCCCCTTCCGATGATGCAGCCTGCCCCTACTGCGACGGAGGCTGCGGTGATCGATCCCGTGTGTGGGATGACCGTGCAGCCGGCCACAGCAGCCGGTTCCTATGAGTATCAAGGGAAGACCTACCACTTCTGCGCAACGAGTTGCCTTACCAAGTTTCGGAACGACCCGACCTACTATCTGACTCCTCCTGAGCAACGCGCTCCTCTCGTGATGCCGGTTCCGTCCGGTGGGGTGATCGAATACATCTGTCCGATGGACCCGGAGGTGCTTGAGACACAACCAGGGGCTTGCCGGATTTGCGGGATGGCGCTGGAACCCAAAGTCGTTTCGCTTGAAGATCAAGGGAATCCTGAACTCGAAGATATGAGTCGGCGGTTTTGGATCTGTCTCGGACCTTCTCTCCTGGTCATGCTCTTGGCCATGGCCGAGATGGTTCCCGGTTTGGCGCTTCCAGATGTACTCACCGGTTCGGCGAGGAATTGGGTGCAATGGTTGCTGGCGACGCCGGTGGTGCTCTGGGGCGGTTGGCCATTCTTTCAGCGAGGCTGGAATTCAGTGGTGAATCGGGCTCCCAACATGTTCACACTCATTGCCATGGGGACAGGCGCGGCCTATGGCTACAGCGCTCTGGTTACCGTCGCGCCGACGCTGCTCCCCAGTTCGTTCCGACTGCATGATGGCTCGATCGCGGTCTATTTCGAGGCGGCGGCCGTGATTACGGCTCTCGTCATACTCGGCCAAGTTCTTGAGCTGAAGGCTCGAAGTCAGACAAGCTCCGCGATTCGCGCCTTACTCAAACTTGCGCCAAAGACAGCCAGGCTTATCAAGCTGGATGGACGGGAAGAAGATGTGCCGCTAGAGCACATTCAAGTGGGCAATCGATTACGTGTCAGGCCAGGAGAGCGAGTGCCCGTCGATGGGATGGTCCAAGAAGGTACGACCGCTGTGGATGAATCCATGATTACGGGGGAGTCGATCCCGGTCGAAAAAACAGTCGGGACAGGGGTGACAGGGGGGACCATCAACGGCACAGGCGGGATTGTGATGGTCGCGGAACGAGTCGGGCGAGACACGATGCTCGCTAGGATTGTCCAGATGGTCAGTGAGGCGCAACGGAGCCGGGCTCCGATCCAACGCCTCGCCGATGTGACAGCGGCGTATTTTGTTCCGTTGGTTGTGGCTGCTGCGCTGATCACGGCGGTAGCCTGGGCGATCTGGGGCCCGGAGCCGAAGTTGGCCTATGCGCTGGTCAACGCCGTGGCGGTTCTGATTATTGCCTGTCCCTGCGCGTTGGGATTGGCGACTCCGATGTCGATCATGGTCGGGACCGGTCGTGGAGCGACGGCTGGTGTCTTGGTGAAGAAGGCTGAAGCGCTGGAGGTATTCGGCAAGGTGGATACGCTCGTGGTTGACAAGACCGGGACCCTCACAGAGGGGAAGCCGAAATTGCTGTCGATACTGGCTGTGCCGTCTTGGTCTGATGTCGAGTTGTTGCGTTTCGCCGCGAGTCTTGAGCGGAGCAGCGAACATCCGCTGGCTGCCGCGGTGGTGGCGGGAGCAGAAGGGCGAGGGATCACGTTCGCCCCGGTCGAGCAGTTTGGTTCCGTGACAGGGAAGGGTGTGATCGGGACGGTTGCCGGTCGTCGTGTCGCCATAGGGACAGCTGCGTTCTTGCGAAACGAGGTCGGGGTATCCAGTCAGAGCCTTACGCTGTTGGACGAAAAAGCTGCCTCACTTCGTCATGAAGGGCAGACGGCCCTATTTGTCGCTATTGATGGACAGGCCGCAGGCATACTTGGGGTGGCAGATCCGATCAAGACATCTACGCGTGACGCAGTGCAGGAACTCAAGGGCGAAGGCATCCGGATCGTTATGGTGACGGGAGATCATCGCGATACGGCAGACGCAGTGGCCCGGCAACTTGGCATCGAAGAAGTCATGGCTGGAGTTTTGCCTGACCAAAAGGGACAGATCATTGCAGATCTCAAGTCGCAAGGACGAGTGGTCGCAATGGCCGGAGACGGTGTGAATGATGCTCCAGCCCTTGCGTTGGCCGATGTCGGGATTGCCATGGGAACGGGAGCGGACACGGCCATTGCAAGCGCGGGGATGACACTGGTGAAAGGAGATCTACGCGGGCTGCTCCGGGCGCGGAGGCTGAGTCAGGCCACGATGCGGAATATTCGGCAAAATCTCCTGTTCGCCTTTCTGTATAACGTGATCGGGGTGCCGATTGCGGCCGGTGCGCTTTATCCGGTCTGGGGAATGCTCTTGAGCCCCATGATCGCCAGCGCCGCCATGACCTTCAGTTCTGTGTCCGTCATCTCCAATGCTCTTCGCCTGCGTCATGTGGAATTGTAAGTGCGCCTCCGAGGCACGCATGCTAGGCTACTTTCGTTTACCGTCAGTCGGGTAGAGACTATACTCAGAAAGGACCGAGGAGTGTTTCAACTCAATCTTCTATTGCGAATCATGATGGGGCTCTCTCTGTGGGGCTCGCTCGTAGGCGGAACAGCTCTGGCAGAAAATCGTGCGATTCCCCCTGCGTCTAGTGGGGGCGAACTCCAGGCGCAGATCAAGGGGACCGCGACCAAAGTAATTCCCGCAGTGGTCAGCATTGCCTCCACGGTGATGGTACGGGATCAAGCGTTCAGTGACGAAGCGCTGCCGTTCGGTTTGTTCAAGGATGTCCCGTCGCGCCGGCAATATGGCCAGGGCTCCGGTGTCATCGTGTCGTCGGACGGCTACATTATGACGAACAACCATGTCATTGCCGATGCGGTCGATGTGGAAGTGATCCTCGCAGACCGGCGGCAGTACAAAGGACGAGTGGTGGCCACCGATCCGAAGACCGACGTGGCCGTGGTGAAGATTCAGGCAAATAATCTTCCGACGGTCACGTGGGGTGATTCGAGTACCCTCGCCGTCGGCGAATTTGTGCTCGCGATCGGGAACCCTCTTGGGTTGAGCCGGAGTGTGACATTCGGCATTGTCAGCGCCGTCGGTCGCGCCGACGTCGGTGTCGCCGACTTTGAGGATTTCATTCAAACGGATGCCCCCATCAATCCGGGCAATTCCGGCGGGGCCTTGGTGACGCTCAATGGAGAATTGGTGGGGATCAACACGGCCATCGCCAGTCCCACAGGCGGGAGCGTTGGCGTCGGCTTTGCCATTCCGAGCAATATGGCCAGAGCCGCTATGCAGAGTTTGCTCAAGACCGGTCATGTTGTCCGCGGGCTCCTCGGCGCCTCGACACAAGACGTCTCGCCCTTGTTGGGAAAGATCTTTCGCCTCCCTGACGTGAAAGGCGCGATCGTAACCGATGTGCAGGCGAAGGGGTCCGCCGAGAAAGCCGGCCTCAAGCGCGGCGATGTGATCGTGCGATTCGACGGGCGCGACGTGATGGACAGTGGACATCTTCGGAACCTCGTGGCCGCGTCTGCGATCGGGAGTAAACACCGGTTGGATCTTATGCGGGAGAGTAAGCCGTACCAGACTGAAATGGTTGTGCAAGAGGCGCCGCGTGAACGGACCAAGAAGAATCAAGCCTCATCGGCCTCAGCCGCGACAGCCCATCCCCTTGCCGGCGTCGTGTTCGACGATGTGACCGCGCCATTGGCCCGGCAGATGGATCTGTCGGTCACCACCGGGGTGGTGGTGACCGACATTGAAGAAGGCAGCTTGGCCGAATCCTCCGGCCTCCAGCCTGGCGACGTGGTGTTAGAACTCAATCGTCAGCCGGTTCCCAACTTCGATGTGTTTCAGCGGCTGGCCGATCCGATCAAACCTTCAGATCTGGCGCTCCTGCTTGTCAATCGGCAGGGGAACGTCATGTACATCCCCGTGAAGGGCGAGTAGCGTCGCTCCAACGGCGATTCGCCGTAGTCGAGCGGCGAGAAGATCGCCATGTTCTCGCCGCTCGTTTCACCTCCACGATGCCGTCATCAATCTACGCGAAGACCTGTCAGTGCATAGACGCCATCGGTTTCTCCACGATATCGCTCTTCATGGGGCCCAGCGCGCCCAGCAGTTCGTTCTTCTCGCGTTCCGGGACTTTGAACTTGTTGAGCGTGGCGACGAGATCGCCGACCAGCGCGTCAAAGTCGCTGCCGCTGACACCCATGCCGAGGTGGGTGGCCTTCATGCTCCGGCCTGTATAGGTGCAAGGACCGCCCGAAGCCTGGCAGATCTGTTCCACCAACAGCATCTTCAAACGAGAAATGTCAGTGTTGGCAAACTTGCCATTGATACGGCTGTCGGCCGCGACGCGACCGACGAAGTCATCCACGACGGCGGTGATCGCCGGCTTGCCGCCCAAACGATCGTAGAGGGACTTGTCCGCCAGGGCTGTCGATTTGGACATCGAAGGACCGGATGTCGATTCCATGCTGTTGCAGCCCGTCACGCTGAGCATGAACCCAGCAATAATAAGGTATGTTGCGACTGTCGTCTTCATGGCCCTGCCCTCCTCATGAATGAAATAGTTGACCGCTCTGTCTTGTCGGCGCCTGTGGGCGGCTTGTTTTTCTCTACGTGCGCTCGTTCCATTTGGATGTATCCCGCTACGAACGTCTCCTTGTTCGCTCTCTAAGCGGGTGCTGGTTCAGGATCGAAAAACTCCGATTGCTCTCACGCATTGAATGTGCTATGAATCAAAAAATCGTGCTACATACGAGGATGCCATGAAGAAGCTTATTCGGTTCGGTGTGTCGTTGGACCATCATCTGCTCGATGCGTTTGATCTGCACATTAAGAAGCGCAAGTATACGAACCGCTCGGAGGCGCTACGGGATCTGATTCGCGACAATCTGGTCGGGCAGGAGTGGAATGACGACAAAGAAACGGTCGGAACAATCACATTTGTGTACGACCATCATGTGCGCGATCTGACGGGAAAGTTGACCGATATTCAGCATGACTATCATGGGCAGATTCTCTCCGGCATGCATGTCCATCTCGACCACGACCATTGCCTCGAAGTCTTGGTGGTAAAAGGGAAGGGGTCTGAGATTCAGAAGGTGGCGGATGCTTTGGTATCGGTCAAGGGTGTGAAGCATGGCAAGCTCACCATGACGACGACCGGTAAGGGCCTGGTGTAGGCGATGCGCGTGTGTGTCATCGACGGGCGGGGTGGCGGGCTTGGGTCGCGGCTGGTAGCGGGACTCCGCTCGGAACTCGGTCTGGCCCATAGCGTTGTGGCGTTGGGAACCAATACCGCCGCGGCGGCGGCGATGAGAGAGGCTGGTGCGCTGCAGGTGGGGGTCGGATCTCGTGCGATGGCGGATATGCTGCCGACAGTGGACGTAATTCTCACCTCGTTGAATTTAGTATTGCCAGGCGCGATGCTTGGTGAAGTGACGCCGGAAATCGTGCACGCCATCCTTGGCGTGCGGGCCACGAAGGTCCTGTTGCCTCTTAATCGGGCTCGTGTGGAAATTGTGGGCGCGGAGGCCTGCACCCTCGAGGCGTTGATTACGCAATCTCTCTCCCGAGTCCATACCTTGGTCAGCTCGGTCGGGGCTGTCTAACAGACTTTCCCAGATCATATTTGTCGCCGGGCCACGAGGGTCTGCGCCAGTCGATGAGCCGACTGTCGAGAGATCATCGTGGGCGTCTCATCCGCCCACACGCATGAGAGGGTGAGGATCGTTGACCATGCGGAGCCGCCTGCTGTTCCTGGCGATTCTAACCGCCGTTCTGACTGTCTGCGAGTCGGCGCAAGCCCACGACCCTGACGTCACCGAGTTGGAAATCCCTGAGGTTTTTGTCGTCGGAGCCCGTCCCGTCGCCGCTTCGTCACAACAATTCATCCCGGACAAAGAGATCCTACTCCAGCCTCAAGGCCGGCCTGCCCAGGTTCTGCGGTTGATTCCCGGGTTCATCACCGTGGAGCATTCGGGCGGCGCCGGGAAGGCCGATCAATATTTCTTGAGAGGCTTCGATGCCGACCATGGCACGGACGTCGCGTTCTTTATCGACAACATGCCGATTAATATGCGCACGCACGGGCATGGCCAGGGATACACCGACCTCAATTTCATCATTCCAGAAACAATTCAAGGCGTCGATGTGGTGAAGGGGACCTATCACGCCGAATTCGGCGACTTCAATACGGCCGGTGCCGTCCGGTTCAAAACTCGCGAGGTGCTGCAAGAGAACGTGGTGCAGGGAGCCGGTGGGCAGTTCGATACGCAGCGGTATCTCTTGATGCTGTCGCCCACTAAGGACAAGGTACGGACGTTGTTTGCCGCGGACGGCTATTACACGAATGGACCGTTTGAGCACGACAATCGCTACTTTCGTTTCAATGTCATGGGCAAGGCGACCATGAACCCGACAGTTCGCTCGGAGTTCAGCGTCACAGGGAGCTATAACAAAGCGAACTGGAACGCTTCAGGGGAAATTCCCTTCCGTAAGGTCACGGACGGTACGATTAGTCGGTTCGGTGCAATTGATCCCTCGGAAGGAGGCAAGACAGAGCACGCGATCGGTCGAATGGAGTACCACTACGATACGCCTTCCAATGGGCGGTTCTTTGCCGATGCCTATCTGATGTATTACAAATTGGACCTCTTTACCAATTTCACCTTTTTTCTGGATAACCCGATGAACGGCGACGGTATCAATCAACAGGATCAGCGATACATGTATGGCGGGAATTTGGGCTACCAGCACGCAGGAGAACTCTTCGGCATTCGCAGCGCCGCGACGGCAGGGCTTCAGACCCGCGTTGACAGTATTTCCAATATCCGGCTCGGGACCCAGACGATGCGTGCCCCTACTGGGACCATTGTGCAGAGTGCGGTTGAGGAAGCGTCCTATTCGCCGTATGTGAAGCTGGAACTGGAGCCGTTGCCGTGGATGCGGGTGGTCGGCGGTCTCCGTGCCGACTATTTCACGTTTGATGTCACCAATCTCTGCAGTACTTGCCCCGAGCAGCCGGCCGGCACAAAGAGCTCGGGCCAAGTCAATCCGAAGGCCAACCTGATCCTCGGTCCCTGGTTCAACACCGAATTTTTCGTGAACTATGGCACCGGATTCCACAGCAACGATGCACGGTCCACGGTCGTGGGTGGGAGCTCGCCGCTTGCCAGAGCGCAGGGTACGGAGGTGGGCGTGCGATCAAAACCCTGGGGCCCGGAGCGGCTGGAATTGCTCGCCACGTTCTGGTGGTTGGACATGAACTCCGAACTCGTGTTCGTGGGAGATACAGGTACTACGGAAGCGCGTGGGCCTACGAGACGCTACGGCGTAGAGGTGGGAGCGCGTGGACAGATCTACGGACCGTTCTATGTGAACGGCAGTTTCACCTGGACCCACGCCCAATTCAAGGATGGACTCGCCATTCCGTTGGCGCCGGACTTAACCGCATTTACGGCCTTGATCATGCGATGGCCGGAAGGTCTTGCTTCGCAGTTACAAATGACCTATCTCGGAGTAAGGAATTTGACAGAGGATCGTTCGGTCAAAGCCCCATCGTGGCTCGTCTTTGATTTGACCGAACGCTATCAATTGCCGATCAAGCTCTCTCATGGGCGCCTTGAGGCCTTTCTCTTCGTCCAGAATCTGCTTGATTCCCACTGGGAGGGGGCCACGTTTGCATTCAATTCCCGTCTTCTGCCCAACGAGCCGGCAGGCGGAGTGCAAGATATTCATTTCGTACCGGGCAATCCTCGCTTTTTTATGGGCGGCGTGGCGTGGTACTTCTAACGGCTGCTGAAAATGATCACCAGCTTCGTTCTCGTCTCGCCAACATCCTCAATGTACCCCAGAGGGTACATTGAGGATGTTGGCGTCGCCTGCGGCCTCGCTGGATGACCATTTTGAGCAGCCTACAGTTAGCCCTATGAAGACAAAGTGCAGCATTCTTTCACGTGACTATTTCAATCGCCCAACGGTCACGGTCGCGCGGTCACTCATCGGCAAGTATCTCGTTCGAGTGGTCGACGAGCGTGCCCTCGCTGGTAAGATCGTTGAGGTGGAAGCCTATGTCGGATCTCAGGACAGGGCTTGCCATGCGTCGAAAGGGAGGACGCAACGGACGGAGGTCATGTTTGGCCCTGCAGGGATTGCCTACGTCTACCTCGTCTACGGCATGTACCATTGTCTGAACGTCGTGACGGAGCGTGAAGAATTTCCCTCAGCCGTATTGATCCGGGCGATTGAGATCGAGGGGGAGTTGATCAATGGACCGGGGCGGCTTTGTCGTGAGTTGCAGATCGATCGCCGTCTCAACCGTCTGGATCTCACGACCGGCGAATCCCTCTGGTTCGAAGATCGAGGAGTCTTGGTGAAGAAGGAAGATGTGAGGGCACACCCTCGAATCGGTGTCGATTATGCCGGCGAGTGGGCCAAGAAGCCCTGGCGATTCAGGCTCAGCACGGTCACAGCATCCCCTCGGACGCGGCTCACAAAAAAATAGGGAGGCGCCGGATGGACCAGACACCTCCCTCTTGAATTTTGCTGATGGGTTCGACTACTCGATCTTCCGGTCGCCGGAGATCTTTGTGGCAGAGGTGACCGGAGGGGCGATCTGGATCTGAGCCCCCTGGACCTTCGGAAGTTGTCCTGCGCCCTGTCCTTCCGTAATCCGCGCATTGTCCGTCTTCATGAGATTCTGCTGGGCGCTCTTCACGGAGTCAGCTGACTTCATGAGCGTATTCTCACCACGCGCATCCGACTGGCCAGGATCGTTGGCAGTCGGCTGGCCTGTCACAGGGCTTCCGCTGTTCTTCATCGGGTAGCCTTCGTGCTTGGGGAGGAGCGATGGATTCGCCGAGGCCATCGACAGCGCAAAAAGGACACCGGAGACGGTCGCAACAGTCCCAATTACGAGCTTCATACGCCTACTCCTTTGAATAAATGATAGTGGCTGGAGCACATCAATGTTCTACTTCAAGACCGAGCCGAGTAGCGGGGATCATAGCCAGGAAGAGGTGGCTCTGTCAAAGGGAGAATGGGAGGGGATGAAGGCCGATGATCTTCTGTGCTCGCGCAACGCGCGGTCGCGGACTCCCCTCGTTGGACGCGCGCAGTGGAAGATCAATCAGCCCCCATCCCTAGAGAGAAAACGAGTGAGCTTGGAGGGAGCATTTAGATTGGCGACAGTTGCTTGATGCGAGCAATAAAGGGCAGCCTTGACCGTTCTTCTCAAGAGAGACGTAGGGGAGGATCACCCTGGCTTCACAGTGACGTGAAGACAACGATGATGTATATTCGCCCTTAACCGCGGCCCTGGGGGCGTTCGCAGTCCGTTGGGTGGACTTTGAACCCCCTTACGGAGGTGCTGTTATGCGGATCCGCCTAAACATTGTTAGACGGATTTGGAGACCGAGATGAAGGGGCATGACTCGATCTCGACCAACCGACACGAGTGGTTGGACGACGCGGCTGCGCTTGCTCGTTTCGACAGCGTGGCGCTGCAGTGGGGTAAGCGCAGCAGCGTGATGATCGAAGACGTACCGGCTCTTCGCCTCCTACACCAATCACTGCTCACGGATCGCGAGCCTGAAGCCCGTCGACGCCTTGTCGCCCTGGCTTTCGACATCAAGGTTGCGTATCTCAACTCCAACTATCACGTGCACGAGCTGGCGGGGAGCGAGAACAAGTATCTCGTCCATGACGAAGCACGGACACGGTTTCTTCCGCTTGAAGATGAACAGAGTTTTGGGGTAGCACTGCTGCGTTCGCGAGCCGCTTTCGGCCTCGTGTCACGCATTCGAGCTCTCTGGGACAAGCTCTTCCTGTATGTCACGCTGCGGTTCGACGGAGACGCCGGAGTTCGCAGGCTGCAAGCTCGCCGGAACAGACGCAAACACTTCTTCTCTGAGTACGGTCGAGGCGTCGGGGAAATCTCGATGAACACCATGTCTGTGGCGCTCGCGGACATCAATGCGCTTGAGAAAGACTATCGTTCCCCGGAACTACACGGCTTCGGCGTGGTTCCTCCCTGGGTGTTCGAGTCCCCGCCAACCTGGCCGTACGGTCATACGTCACCGATCTTGTGTCACTGGAGCGTGATGCGAACCTTCCTGAAGAGCGCCTTTGCGGAGGCTGATGGAAAACAGTGCTCCTTGGATGCCGTTCCCCCACATGTTCCGTGAGCCGTCTAACAACAGCATGCAGTCTGGGTTCAAGGTTCTAGTGCAACACCGGTATCCTGGTCACTCCAGGAACGAAGGAGTTGCACATGGAACGATATCGACGCTTGAGTCTCATGGAGCGCGAAGAATTGAGTCGTATGCTGGC
>Ga0187894_10003171_pt1 | contig 18734 bp, 16 predicted proteins | sample GBC1701081metaG_FD_136650 | JGI IMG/M metagenome (GOLD analysis project Ga0187894, IMG submission 136650) | White microbial mat communities from a lava cave in the Kipuka Kanohina Cave System on the Island of Hawaii, USA - GBC170108-1 metaG ...
AGTGGCTCAAGGTGGTGAGAAGAAAGAAAGTTTGGCGTACCGCATTGATGTGGAAGTTCCAGCAAGCAATAGCTTCCGCCTGAAGGCGGTACTCCAAACCTCTCTCCTCATTGAGCCATTACCAAATTTTACGCCTTACACCGCTAAATTTCATATTTTCTTCCTATTGAAAAGAATTCCACCTGAATGTTAGGGCGGTTCTATCATATTTAGAACATTGCGTCAATAGTTATCTTCAAATTCAAATTGATTTTATAGGTAAAATCTTTATTAAACCTAATGCGTAATACCAAACCAATTTAATTTTTATAATGACGTTTGAACTTCTCCCTTGCTTTGAGCAGCGAGAACTGCCAAGTGATCGTCGCTTTCGCCGCGTTGCGCTCCGCTACCCGCACCCCAACTTGCTTGTCTACTTCCACCTGCGTGGCAAGCCGCCGATCTAAACAATTGCGCGACAAACACGATAATTCGACCTCCGCCATATTTAGCCACGACCCCTTTTTCGGCGTCTAGTGAAAGGCAAACCGTTCACTTAACGCCCGTGCCGTCACACTGTCAAAGCGTTCGTAAAACGCCCCTTTGGTGTGGGTGTTCAAGTTGTCTTGCACCACGTCAATCAACCTCACAGCAGGCATCTCCTGACGGATTTGCTCACTAACTTCCTGCATAAACTCCGCATAATCCCGCTTGGTGCGCTGCTCGGTCACTTTCACCCAGCGTTTGCCCACCAACGGCGCGACCGCACATAAAATATTACAACTGCCGTGGCGTTCATAGGCATAAGGTTGGCGCTGGGGTTTGCCATCCACGCTTGCCGCCAGTGGCGCAACCGTGTCGCCAAGCAATTGAAATGGTTTTTCATCCATACAGAGCAGCAGCGTCGTGGCGCTGGCTTCGCCCTCATAAACGGCGATGACCTCCTCCATCTTCGCCAGATACTCCGCGTCCAACTTGCCAATGCACCATTGTTTTTTCAACCACGGTTTGAGGCGACTTTTTTTAGCCGCAAGCGCACACCTTCGTCGGAGATGCTCGATACAACTTTCATTTCGACCAGTTTATCTGCCAACAATTGCATCGTCCACGAGGTATAGCCATCGGGAGCTTGCGAACAGGCTAAGGCGCATAAGGTGGCTTCGCCGCGAGCATCGAGGCGCGGCGGTTGTCCTGACAGCGGTTTATCATCAACCACCGCTTGCAGGTTGCCGGTTTGATAACGATGAAAGACGTTGTAGACCGTGGGCAGCGACACCGGCAGTTGCGCGGCAATCGCTTTGGCTGACAGTCCTTCGTCCCACTTGAGGAGGATGGCAAGGCGCTGTAGGGTGCGGCTTTTGTGGCGTCCAGTTTTGACAAAGCGACGGGCTTGTAAGCCTTCGTCGTCGGTGAGGTGCAGTTGTAAAGTGCTGGCTCTTGGCATACTCTTCCATTGTCGCTGGCTGATCCTGATTTTTCAAATAGCTATTTTGGTTTGGTAGTAATAAGGACGCATGCAAAAATGTTGGACGTTACATTTTATTAAAAGCTCAGCCTCTTATTGCATTTTTTCCAATCCGCTTATTACGCAATAGGTCTAATGTATAATGCTTGCTTTATTGTTTTAGTAACAGTATATATCGGAACTAAGTACACAGCTAAAATTATTATCTAAATCAATTATATTGAGGGATTATAGCGACTCTTAGCTGATTATTTTGATGTAGAATTTTAATGACTTTGCATAATTCGGGGCTTTTTCACATCTTTTCCAGCACGGCAGCAAAGAAGCCATCGCTGTTGTGCAGGTGCGGGAAGGTTCTCACGTAACCATCCGTCGTGACACACCGGGCGGGCGCAACCGGCGCGATGATTTGAAACTCCCGCCGACGTTCAAGAAAATGAGTGATGATCTCTTCATTCTCCTGTCGCTCCAGTGAACAGGTTGAATAGACAAGCCTGCCGCCCTCCACCAGCAGTTGCGCCGCGTTTTCCAGTAACTTGATTTGCAGTTGCGCCAGCCGTTCGGGGTCTTGCGCCGCTATACGCCATTTTATCTCCGGGTGACGGCGCAGCGTCCCGGTTCCGGTGCAGGGTGCATCTACCAGAATGCGATCAAATCTCATCCCGGCAAGCGGCGCTAAATCTCCTGTGGCATCAAGGGTAATGGGCTTCACTGAGGTAATGTCCAGACGTTCGCAACTGGCTTGCAAAACGGCGAGGCGATGCGGGTGCAAATCACAAGCGACAATCTGCGCTTCGTTATTAGTCAGGGCGGCAAGATGCGAAGTCTTTGAGCCGGGAGCGGCGCACAAATCCAGGATGCGGGAATCGGGCTTTGCCGAAAGCATAGGCGCGACGAGTTGCGATGCCTCATCCTGAATATAGATTGCGCCTGCTGCGGCAAAGCGTCCAAGCTCGGCGGCATGACCGTCTGTGACGACATAAGCACTGGCGGCGATTTCAGAGGGGCGAATTTGTATGCCAGTCGCTTCGATGGCGGCAAGCGTTTCTTCAACAGAGGCTTTCAAGGTGTTGACACGAAAGGCGACGGGCGGCGTTTGATTATTCGCCATCGCCAGTTCTGTTGTTGTCGCTTCACCAAATTCAGCAAGCCATTTCTGTAACAGCCAGCGCGGGTGCGAAGTCTCAACCGCCAGCCTGTCTAGCGGGTCGGCAAGTTGCGTTATGGCAGTTTCATCAATGCCTTTGGCGGCGCGACGCAGCACGGCATTGGCGAAAGCGGCGGCGCTCGTTTTTCGCGCCAGTTTGACGAGATTAACCGATTCATTGACGGCGGCAGAAGACGGAATACGGGAGAGGTAAAGCAGTTGATACAGCCCGATACGTAAGGCTATCCGCACCGGCGGATCTATTTTATAGAGACTGCGTCCGCTCAACTGTTCAATATGGAAATCAAGTTTGCCTTGCCAGCGCAAGACGCCAAGCACAATCTCCTGTGCCAGCGCGTGGTCAACCTGAGTAAGATTAGATGGCGCGGCAAGCAACGTCGAAGCATACGCCTCCGTTGTTTCGACCCGTTGCAAAATCTCAAAGGCAACGCGCCGCGCCGGACTGACCGACGGTTTGCCGGACTTTTTCTCCGTAGGGTGATGCAACTCTTTCTTCATCAGCTTTTAGAGTATAACGCAATCTTTCCTGCTGAGGCGTGTAACAAGAAGTTTATAGTGATGTAACAGTTTATTAAGGCTTTCGTCACAAGTTTCTAACCTGCCTACGCTAGAGTTTCGATTCTCACTCAACGGTTCTCTAAAGCCTTGCCGCAACTGATTGCCAGTCAGAGTTCGCCGGCAAACTTGCCGTGCTTGGCAGGTATCAGCAAGGCAATTTGCAGCCATCTTCGACAGGGTTTTAGAGAGGCGTTGAGCGACAAAATCACACTCACTCAGGAGGTTCCCCCATGACTAGTAAAAGCCGTAATGAAACCTTTGAAGAAGTCTTAGCTCGTCGCCTTGCCCGTCGCTCTTTTTTGAAAAGCAGCCTCGTCGCAGTACCGGCAATCGTCTTAACCTCATCCCTTCTCAATTCGCAAGCGCAAGCCGCCGCGCCCGATAAACTGACCTTCACGCCTGTACCGTTGGGCAATCAGGATGCCATACGGGTTCCCGATGGCTATACCTCTCAAGTATTGCTGCGCTGGGGCGATCCGCTCTTTCCCGATTCTCCGGCATTTGACCCAAACAACCTGACGGCTGACGCCCAACGCCGGCAGTTCGGTTACAATAACGATTTTCTCAGCTTCTTCTCGCTGCCTTTGGGCAAGCGCAAAAATTCGCGGCGCGGCTTGCTCGCCGTCAATCACGAATACACCAACCCGGAATTGATGTTCGCCAATTACAGCGCCGCCCGCACTACAAAAGAGATTGTTGATATTGAACTGGCAGCGCATGGCGTGACGATTGTGGAAATCGCTTTCAACGGCGAAAGCTGGGAGTATACGCGGCGTTCGCGGTTCAATCGTCGCATAACTGCTGAAACGCGCATGGAATTGACTGGCGTGGCAGCCGGACATCCGTTGCTGCAAACCTCTTATGACCCGTCCGGTTCGTTCGTCTTTGGCACATTGAACAACTGCGGCGGCGGGCAAACGCCATGGGGAACATTGCTGACCGCCGAAGAGAACTTCAATCAATACTTCGCCAATAACAATTTGCTGGCAACTTCTGACCCGCGTAGAACCATTCACTCGCGCTACGGCGTGACCAGCGGAGCCAGTGAACGCCGTTGGGAGAATTTCTACAGCCGGTTTGATGTGGCAAAAGAGCCGAACGAACCTTTCCGCTTCGGTTGGGTCGTCGAGATTGATCCCTACAATCCGTCTTTCATTCCGCAAAAACGCACTGCGCTTGGCAGAATGAAGCACGAAGCGGCAACCAGCGTCATTTCAACCAACGGCAAAGCAGTTGTCTACACCGGCGATGACGAGCGTTTCGACTATATGTATAAGTTCGTCAGCCGGGGATTTGTCGCAAACGACCGCGAAGCGAATTTGCGCTTACTTGATGATGGGACGCTCTATGTTGCCAGGTTTAACGACGATGGCACTGGCGTCTGGATTCCGCTTATCGGCGGGCAGGGCGCTCTTGCCAGCTTTTCACAAGAAGAGGTCTTGATTAACACACGCGGCGCGGGCGATGCCGTCGGCGCGACCAAGATGGACAGACCGGAAGATATTGAAACCAGCCCGGTAACGAAGAAAGTCTATGCTGCCTTCACCAACAACACGCAACGTGGCACGGCGGGCAGACCCGGAACCGATAAGGCGAATCCACGCGCCACCAATCGGCACGGTCATGTTATCGAGATTACCGAAGACCGTAATGACAACGCCGCAGAATCGTTTACGTGGAATATGCTGATGCTTTGCGGCGACCCGGCAAATGCCGCCGATGGCACGTTCTTCGCCGGTTTCGATAAAACCAAAGTCAGCCCGATTTCTGTGCCAGACAATCTTACGTTTGATAAGCAGGGCAATTTGTGGATTGCTACGGATGGAATGCCGGGAACTTTGCAGAAGAACGATGGCATTTACGCCATGCCTGTGGAAGGCGAAGAGCGCGGCTTTGTGCGACTGTTTTTAAGCAGCGTCGTCGGCTGTGAAACCGCCAGCCTTGAATTTACGCCGAACAGCGAAAATCTCTTTGTCTCCATTCAACATCCCGGCGAGGGCGGCACTTTTGAGAACCCGGCGGGACTTTTCCCGGACGGCACGAAACCGCCGCGTCCGAGCGTAATTGTTGCCAAAAGGAGCAATCTGAGCGCGTCCGGGTCAGGCGCAATCGGTTCCTAACGACGATGATAAAGAGCGTGTGACTCCTCCATTGAAGCAGACCTAATTAAGAGAGATGTCGCCTGACATCTCTCATTTTTTATGCCGAAGGGATGAATTCATCATCGCCCTGCCGGTAGCGTTCCGCCATCAGAAAACTGTAATAAGCGCAACGGCGGCTGTCCGGGTATTCGCGGCAGACGTCGGGACGCGCTTCATAGATGGTGCAGCATCGCGCTTCCTGATCGAAAAAACGACAGACCGACTTGAAGATATGGTCTTTTTTGTGACGCAACACGCGGTCGCCCCAGGCAATTTTGGTGAATTTCTTTTCGGTTTCCTGATAAGAGAGCTTGAAGTACTTTGCCAGCCGCACCATATCGCTTTTGGTGACTTCGATGCGGTCATAACTACAGCAATAGCCGGGACATTTGGCGCAGTTGAACAACACCCGCAGTTTCTTCGGTTGAATTTCAGCCATTGGCGAGTCCTATCAGAGAAAAAGCAGAAGCGTTTTAGGACAGCTTCTGCTTTTGACCGGAAAAAATCAATTAAAAGAGCCGTATCAAATCACTCGTCATCTTCCCAGTCCTCTTCCTCTTCCTCTTCGTAGATGTCGAGTTCAATGGGATCGAGTCCAACGACGACTAACATTGTGGCGCAATCCTCGCATTCAATCGTGTCGCCCTTGTCTGCATCTTCGTCCACCTGAACGTCTGCATCACATTCCGGGCAGGTTCCTCTTGGCATAATTCAATCCCTCCGTAATCTTCTCTTTTTTGTCCACCGTAACAACGGGGTATAACCAAAATATCTAAACCTAAAGCGACGCTATTTGCAAGAAAGAAGTCAAAAAAACTCAGGGATTTTGCGCCAATTTCGCTTTTGCTGCTTCCAGATGCCGCCGTGCCGCTTCTGCCTGCTGGCTGCGCGGAAAGCGTTTCAGTAACTCGCGGTAGACTTGTCCATCGTAAACGTACTCGCCGGCGTACTCAAAGCGAACGCCGAGCCGACTGTAACGGTCAAGTCCGCTGTCGCTCAGGTAATAGTCACGGCGGCGCGATTCCGGCAGGGTTTCGGGCAAACTTTTCAAACGGCGATTGACATTGCGGGAGAGCGTCTGCGCGGCGCGATCCATCTCTTCGCCAAAGAGCAGAAGGGCTTGTGGCATCAGTGGCGAACTACTGAATTTTTCAATAAAAAGATGGCACAGGGTAACGCGGTCAAAGTTGTCGTCCATTGCCGTAATCAATTCCAAAACGCGCTTATCTTCGCCTGCCCGGTTTGGAGAAGCAATTGCCGCTTCATGAATCCAGCCGCGAGTACGCCGAGTGACAGCAACCTGATAGAACCCGGGTTGCTTGGCGGTCTGCGGGCGGCTTTTGACGATCTGCACTGGTCGCCCGATTCGCAACCGTCGCACGACCTGTGCTTGAATATCCGGCTCTTTTCGCAGAACCGCTAGCCGGTCGTCAATCACAAAAGCGCGATTTGCGGCGCGTTGCGCCTGAGCATTAAGGCAGCAGAGCAGGGCGATTGCCGACAGCAAAAGCAATCTTGAAAAGACGGATGGGCGAGGCGCGACAAAGATTTTCATGAGTTTGAACCGGCGTTGATGTGCGCCAGTCTTTATGCTGGAAAGAGCCGCTAAAGTCAACCGCCGAAACGCCAGCCTGGTGTTTATCAAGATGTGTGATAAGCAAGAGAATGAGAATTGCAACTATCGGCTGTGCGGTTTTCCTTTAATAAGACTTAGGCAGAATGGTGAAAAAGTTCAGAGTTACGCCTGCAAGCGTGATGCGTCGTCCACCTTCACGCCTACAGGCGTAACTCTGAACAAATCCAATTCACGAAGTTTTTAATCACCACTTTCTGCGGTAATTTCGACGCTCTCTTTATCGGCTCGCCGTTTGCGTCGTCCGAATAATCCACTTACGGGTTTGATTATCGCATTGCCAACTGCCGCAAACTTTCTGCCCCACGCGGTTTCTGCCAGATCATCGAGCAGCGAATAAGCGACCGGCGTGACCAGCAGCGTCAACAGCAGCGAAAGCATCTGCCCGCCAATGACGACAACGGCAATGGCGCGGCGCTCATCCGAACCGGGTCCTGTGCCTAATGCTAACGGCATCATACCGGCAATCAACGCCAGCGTGGTCATCAGAATCGGGCGCAAACGGTCACGGTTGGCTTGCATAATGGCGGTCATGCGGCTCATACCTTGCGCCCGCAGATTATTCATGTGGTCTATCTGCAAGATTGCATTTTTCTTGACGACGCCAAACAGCACCAGAATACCCAACGCCGAATAGAGATTCAGCGTATTATTCGTTGCCCACAGTGACAACAGTGCGAACGGCACGGATAACGGCAGCGACAGCAGAATTGTGAACGGATGGACAACGCTTTCAAACTGCGACGCCAGAATCATGTACATGAAGATGACCGACAACAGAAATGCCCAGATAAATTCATTGAAGGTGACTTCCAGTTCTTTAGCGCGACCTGTCGCCGCCGTCGTATAACCGGGCGGCAGATTCATTCGCGCCACTTCCTGCTTTAATGCCTCAATGCGGTCAGCCAGAGCATAGCCGGGAGCCACCGAAGCTCGCAGACTGATTTGCCGTTGCCGGTCAAGACGGTCAATGCGCGAAGGCGCACGTTCCGCTTTCAGGTCAACCAGATTGTCAAGGCGCACCAAGCCGCCACTCTGTCGCGGCACATAGAGCCGCGAGATGGTTTCCGGGTTGTTGCGCTCGCCATTTCTGACGCGCAGTTGCACGAAGTAATCATCATTCACTGACGGGTCGTGAAAACGCGAAACCTGTTGGTCGCCGCCGACCATCAAGCGCAACGCCGTCGCAATATCTTCGATAGCAACGCCGAGGTCGGCAGCCCGTTCGCGGTTAATCTGCACCTGCAATTCCGGTTTGTCGAGTTTCAGCGTCGTGTCGGCATCAACGATACCGAGTTCCGGCGCTTTCTGGCGCAACTGTTCCGCATAGTTGAAGAGCGATTCAAGGTCAGGACCACGCAGCGCAAAATCAATCTCCGACGGACCGCCGCCTAAGTTGAACGATTGGGCATTCCGCACCGAAGTCCGCAAATCTTTGAACTTCCTCAGTCGCCCGCGCAGTTCGGTCATCACATCGCGCTGCGAGTAATTACCTTGAAAGGCGGCAAGCAGGTTGCCTTTTTTGATGCCGTCCCATAAACGCGACAAGGAGAAGACGCGCTCTTCAATCGGCGTAATCCGCACGTAGGCGCTGCCATTATTGACGCCGCCGCCGAAGCCGCCGCCCGCCGATGCCATCACCAATTGCACACCGGGCGTCTGCATAATCTCTTTTTCGATGACCTTCATGGTCTCATTCATGGCTTCGACGCTGGTTCCTTCGCGTGCCGTAACCCCGACATCAAACTCCGCTTCGTCCACATCGCTGGGGATGAAATCCTGTTTGACCATTTTATAGAGCGGCACGGAGGAGAAAATAACCGCAATTGCCAGCGCCGCCACCACCAGCCGGTGGCGCATCGAAAGCCCTAACATCCGCGTATAGATACGGTCAATAAACCCATAGAAACCGCCGCGTGATTTTGCTTCATCGTGGTGGTTGGCTTCAATGTCTTCGGTACGCAGCAAGCGGGCGCTCATCATCGGCGTTAAAGTGAAAGAGACCAACAAACTGACCATAATCGCAACGGCAGCCGTGATACCGAATTGATACAGGAAACGCCCCGAAATGCTGGACATGAACGACACTGGCAGGAAGATGACAACCAGACTCAGCGTCGTTGCCATAACTGCCAGCCCGATTTCCGCCGTCGCCGCCCGCGCCGCTTCAAACGGGCGCATCTTCTTCTCTTCAATGAAGCGAAAGATGTTTTCCAAAACGACAATGGCATCGTCAATAACCACGCCGACCATCAATACCAGCGCCAGCATAGTCACGGAATTTAAGGTAAAGTCCAATGCCCGCATCATGCCAAAGGTGGCGATAACCGAAGTCGGAATCGCAATACCGGCAATAATCGTCGAGCGCCAGCTTCGCATAAAGATCAGCACGACGATACAGGCGAGGATACTGCCCAGAATCAGGTGCAGATTGATTTCGTGCAATGCCGCATTGATGTAACGCGATTGGTCGCGGATAATCTCGACCTTCATATCGGACGGTAATTGATTGGTAACCTTCGCCAGATTCTGTTTGACCGACTCAATCACTTCAATGGTGTTCGCGCCGGATTGACGGCGAACATCAAGCGTTACCGTCGGCACGCCATTCAACCGCGCCAGCGTGCGCTGCTCAGTTGTCCCGTCTTCAACCCGTCCGAGGTCGCTGATACGAATTGGCGCGTCGTTGACTGTGGCGACCACAATATCGGCAAAGTCTTTCGGATGTTCAATACGCCCCAGTGTGCGAAGCGTCTGCTCGCTGTTTTTGCCGGTGACATTACCGCCGGGAACATCAGCATTTTGCCGCGCAATCGCGGCGCGTACTGTGGTAATCGGGATTTGATAAGCTGCCAGCCGGTCTGCATCTATCCAGACATTGATGGCGCGATTCAGTCCGCCGAGAATCTGCACCTCACCGACATTGATAGCGCGTTCCAATTGCGGACGCACGACTTTATCGGCAAATTCCGTCAGTTCACGCACTGAACGGTCGGCGGAAAGCGCAATGCTCATCACCGCGCCCGAATCATTATTAAACTTTGAAACGATAGGCGGGTCGGCATCTCGCGGTAGGCTGCGAACCACACCGGCAACGCGGTCGCGCACATCTTGAGCGGCAGTGTCAATATCGGTTTCGAGGCTGAAGGTGGCAATGACGAACGAATTACCGGCGTTTGAGATGGAGCGTAATTCCTGCACTCCGGCAACCGTATTGACGACCTCTTCAACCTTATCGGAGATTTCTGTCTCGACTTCTTCCGGCGAAGCTCCGGGCAGACTGGTGCGAATGGTTACGGAAGGGCGGTCAAAAGAGGGATAACGGTCAATGCCAAGTTTCGTGTAACTCGACGCACCGATAACAACGAGGGCGAGAATAATCATCGCCGCAAAGACCGGGCGCTTGATACATATTTCTGCTAACTTCTGCATAGTATTAGTCCTTAGTCTTTAGTTTTTAGTTTTTAGTCCGTAGTTCTTCGCGCAAACTGAATATCTTGCTACTGACTACTGACTACTGACTACTGACTATTGAATCGTAACCGGCTGTCCCGATTGTAAATTACCCGGTTGAATGACAATTTGCTCGCCCGCCTTGATGCCTGTCAAGACCTCGACCCAATCGCCGCTCTTGCGCCCCGTAGTGATGGGCTTTTCGAGAGCTTTGCCATCCTGTACGGTAATGACCTTCTCAATGCCGGCAAAGGTGACAATGGCGCTTTGCGGTACGGCAAGCGTCGTGCTGCCCGCATCGGTAATAATATCGGCGCGGGCAAAACCGCCCGGTTTCAACTGTCCACTATTGCGAACTTCGGCTTCAACCATCAGGATACGGTTTTGCGCCGAGATTGCCGGACTGATTCGCACAATGCGCCCTGTATAAACATTGGCATCGCCTTCGACGGAGACGCGCACCTGTTGACCGGAGCGGATTACTTTCGCGTCGCGTTCCGGCACTTCAACGCGCAGGCGCAAGGGGTCTATCTTGACGATAGTGGCAATCGGCGTACCACTAGCGACATATTCGCCGAGACTGGCTTGGCGTTCCTGCACCACGCCGTCAAACGCGGCTTTGATGGATAAATCTTTAATTCGCTGTCTGGCAATTTCGACCTCAGTTTTGCGTTGAAACAACACCGCCTGCCGGTTGCGAATCTCTTCGCCGGAATCCTGATAGCGACTCAAGGCTACTTTATAATCGGCTTCGGCGGTTTCGAGTTGCGCTTTAGCAATTACGCCCTGTTGAAAGAGCGTTTTGGCGCGGTTCATTTTGGCTTCGGCATCGTCAAGCGTCGCTTTTGCCTGCCGCACCGTACCCGTTTGTTCCAGTTTCACGGTCTCGTCTGCGCCATTAGGGTCAAGTCCGAGTCGGGCGCGTGCCTGTCCGAGCGCCGCCTCCGCCTGTTGTAAAGCGAGTTGCGAGTCACGCGGTTCGAGTTCGGCAATCACCTGTCCGGCGCGAACCACGCTGCCGAGGTCTATATTCATTGCCCGAATGCGTCCGGGAACTTTGGCGCTGATGGTTGCTTCTTCGTAAGCCGCCAGCGTCCCCATAGCGGTGACAAGCTGCTCCATAGGCTTCTGTTCGACGCTGATTAGCTGGACAGGTTTGGGTTCACCCGGAGCCGCGCTTTTATTGGCAGAAACCGGATAACCACTTTTGCAGGCGACAGAGGAGAGAGCCACAATTGAAAATAGAAGAATTGCAGGGAAAAATCTATGAAGAGGAGTTTGAATAGCCACTTTTATCATTCGAGTTACCGCTTTATTTATCGTTCAAGAGCCGTTTTTATTTACTATCAAAGGCTAAATGACTGATACGGTTGAAAAAGGCGCGGCGTTACAGCTAAGAAGCCGTTTTAACAGTCAGAAAGAAAAAGCGTGTGTAAAAGCCAAAATGTATCTGCGCGAAATTTAGCTAACCCTCTTTTAATTCGTATTTTACAGAGGCTTTTATAAGCCCTCCAGGTTTTACGGCGCTTGTCTCACTTTCATGCAATGTCTGCAAGAATTACCTGACGCTCAAAGACGGCAGCAAAATGTTTTGCCGTAGTCTGCGCCACTTCCTGCATATCAATCTCTCTGCCGAGAATCTTCTGCATCGAAGTTACGCCCTTGTCCACAATGCCGCAGGGAACAATCATTTGAAAATAGCGCAAATCAGTATTGATGTTGAGAGCAAAGCCGTGGCTGGTAATCCATCGGGCAATTCGCACACCGATTGCGGCAATTTTTTCATTGCCAACCCAAATGCCGGTCAGCCCTTTGATGCGCTCGCCTTTGATGCCATATTCAGCAATAACCCGAATTAAGACCTCTTCAATGTCCCGCACATAGCGATGCACATCGCAACGGTCTGGTTTCAGATTGATAATCGGATAGCCGACAAGCTGCCCGTGTCCGTGATAGGTGACATCGCCGCCGCGTCCGATTTCGTGAACTTCGATTCCTTGCGCCGCAAGATATTCGCGGCTCGCCAGAATGTTCGCCTCTTTCGCAGCGCGTCCAAGCGTAAAGACGTGATTATGTTCGAGCAGAAAGAGTTGTTCCGCGCCTGTGCCATCACGCAGGTTTTCAACTGCCTGCTGCTGCATCGCCAAGCCATCAGCATAAGCGACGCGCCCGCATAGCTGAACTTCACAAAGGCGTTTTTGAGTTATTGCCGCCATTTCCATCATTTGAAGTTTACCCGGAAAAGCAGAAAAGCCCAAAGGCAGCGAGGCTGCAAAAGCATCTCATATAGGCGCAAGCCCGAAGAAGTGTCGCTCTATGGTTGACACGAAATCATTACAGCTACGTGAGATTGGGAGGATGAATGTTGCTTGCTACCCAAAATCTTCGCGCTGTTTGCGCGATGGGATTGTTCAGACGAAGCGCAATGACCGTCGCACGACCACGCGCCGTCAAGCCGATGATGATTGTGCCGTCTGCACTCCACTGAAAATGCTTATGCCAACGGTCACGGCGCGGATGAAAAAGCCTTGTCAGGCGGTTTGTGATTGGATCACGCGCTCGCCATTGTTCGCCCTTAAACTCATTGCAGAACGGGCAACTCAAACAAAGGTTCGCAACCTCAGTCGCCCCGCCTGCCGCCTGTGGCTTGATGTGGTCAAGATGAAAAGTCGCCATTGTCATGTCCTGCTGTGTCTGGCAGTATTCGCAACGGTTCTGTGCCGCCTGAATAAGTTGTTGACGAAGTTTCTGCGTAATGCGAGGCATAGCACGCTCAACGGCTCGTTTCTTGTGGTTGCTGTGCTAGGTGTAAGAGGTATTTGGCGCGGGCTTTTTCGATTAGCCCTGCGCCATATTCAGCCATCAATTCATCAAGCTGTTGACGCTCTGCCGGTCGCAATTTACCGGCGGCATTTTTGTCCAACAGCCGGTCAAGTTGTCGTTGTTGTGCAGGAGAGAATTTTTGTTGTAACGATTGCTGCGCTGCGGTAAGAAAGTCTAAAGCAGCTTGTGGCTGCTCTGGATAATCAAAGATTGCTTGCAGAAAAGCCTGTCGCTCTCGCTTGTTGAATTGTGCATAAGCCGCTGCTAATTGTTCGGCTGTTAGTGTGACCTGAACCTCTGACATCTTCTCTTCCTTTTGCTATATCTTATTCAGCAATTCTTATCAAAACAAGCAGATTATCCATTTTATGTTATTCCTATCATTATTGACTACATTTCAGCAGTACCAATGCTCGTGTTTATCTAAATTTGAGGTTTATCCGTAAAATCTTAAAAAGGCAGAGCGTCTAATTCCTCAACATAACTCTCTGCCTTTTTTACTTTCTACTTTTACCTTTTGTCGTTGCTACGAGGAATACTCGCCGGCTTCGATGACATCGCGGACGACTGCAAGGAATTGGTCGGCAATTGCGCCGTCAATCACGCGATGGTCGTAGCTCAGACTGAGCATACCGATCTGGCGAATAGCAATCGCATCATCAATCACAACAGGGCGTTTTTTGATGCCGCCAACGCCTAAAATCGCTACCTGCGGTTGATTGATAATCGGTAGCCCAATCAAGCCGCCATAGACACCCGGGTTGGTGATGGTAAACGTGCCGCCCTGCACTTCATCGGGCTTGAGTTTCTTGTTTCGCGCCCGGTCGCCTAAATCATTAACGGAACGGGCGATGCCGAGCAGCGATTTTTCATCTACATTGCGAACCACCGGCACAATCAAACCCCAATCGAGAGCCACAGCAACACCGATGTTGATCTCTTTTTTGTAGACCATCTGATCGCCCCAGACCGATGAATTGATAACCGGGAATTTCTTGATGCCTTCAATGACCGCTTTCATAATGAACGGCATAAAGGTCAGCTTCACGCCGTCGCGTTGCAGATATTCACCCTTCAGCTTATCGCGCAACGCCGCCGTCTTGGTGTAATCCACTTCAATCAGCGAATAGACGTGCGCCGAAATCTGCTTGCTCTCGACCATGCGTTCGGCAATCTTGCGCCGCATAATCGTCATCGGCTCAATTTCTACGCGGTCATTGTCGCTGAACGGTTGCGCCCCGTATTGTACCGTTGCGGGAGCGATTGGCGCTTTCGCAGCCGGAGCCGTCGGTTGTGCTGGTGGCTGAGACGGCGCGGCAGTCGGCGCTGTTGCTGCCGGTGATGCGGCGAATTCCGGAGCAGGTTGAGCCGCCAGTGCAGGCGCGGTTGCTGTAGCGGTAGCCCCTTTGCCTGATTCAATGAATTGCAGAATATCGCTCTTGGTAATGCGTCCGCCTGCGCCGGTTCCGGCTATCTGCGAAACATCAATGTTATGTTCGGCGGCTATCTTCTGCACGACTGGCGAAGAACGCACAACACGCGACTCGGTAGGCGCAGATGCCGAAGCCGCAACCGCAGCTTGCGCCGGTGGCGGCGCGACGGGCGGCGGCGCGGCTTGTGAGGCAACTGTTGGCTCTGGCGGCGGCGCGGGAGTTGGCGCGGGCGCAGATTCTGCTACAGGAGCCGCTTTCGCGTCACCACTGCCGATAATCGCAACAACTGTATTTACGGCAACCGTTTCGCTTTCCTGCACTTTAATTTCCAGTAATGTGCCGGATACCGGTGAAGGAATTTCAGCATCTACTTTATCGGTGGAAATTTCAAATAACGGCTCATCGCGTTTGACGGCATCGCCGGCTTTTTTGAGCCAACGAACGATTGTGCCTTCGGCGATGGATTCGCCCATCTGCGGCATCTTCACTTCTTCGCCGCTTGCACCTGCGCCGCTCGCCTGTGCTGTAGCGGGCGCTGCTTCCGGTGCGCCATCCGGCTGCGGTTGTGGCGGCGGTGGCGCAGGTTGAGATTGAATTGGCGGCGCAGGTTGCGCTTCTACGGTTGGCGGTGGTGTTGGTGCAGCGGGAGCGGGCGGGGCTGCCGCCGGAGCCTCTGCGGTAGCGGCTTTCTCACCGGCTTCGCCAATTGTCGCAACAACGGTATTGACCGCCACCGTCTCTCCTTCTTGCACCTTGACCTCCAGCAATGTACCGGAAACGGGAGAGGGAATCTCCGCGTCTACCTTGTCAGTAGAAATTTCAAACAACGGTTCATCGCGCTTCACCTGATCGCCAACTTTCTTGAGCCAACGAACAATTGTGCCTTCAGCAATGGATTCGCCCATCTGTGGCATCTTCACTTCTTCAGACATAGTTTCTCCTCTTCAGTCATTAGTTCGTAGTCCGTAGTCCGTAGTTATTAGCCCATTTCTGACCATGCTACTACGGACTACGGACTACGAACTAATATCTAGCAAGTTTCCGCGCCGCTTCTACTACATCTTTGACTTGCGGCAGGAAAAATTCTTCAAGCGGCGGCGCATAGGGAACCGGCGTATCAATCGAAGTAACTCGCGTAACGGGTCCGTCCAGATACTCAAAGACCTCTTCGTTGATAACCGCCGTCAATTCTCCCGCCATGCCGCCGGTGCGTGTCGCTTCATGCAGAATGATAACTTTGCTCGTTTTTCTGACCGTTTCGCAAACCGCTTCGCGGTCAAACGGCGCGAGCGTCCGCAAATCTATCACTTCAATTTCAATGCCTTCTTTCGCCAGTTCTTCCGCCGCATCGAGCGCCGTATAGACCATTGCGCCATAGGTGATAATCGAGAGGTCGCGCCCTTCGCGCCGCACTGCGGCTTTGCCAATCGGCACAATGTAATCTTCCTGCGGCACTTCCTGTTTAATGCGCGGCAGCCGATAGAGCATCTTATGTTCAAAGAACAGCACTGGGTCATCGTCGCGTATCGCCGCTTTGATTAAGCCTTTCGCGTCGTAAGGCGTTGACGGTTCGACCATCTTTAATCCCGGCGTATTCAAAAAGAATGCTTCGACATTCTGCGAGTGAAACGGTCCGGCGTGAACCCCGCCGCCACACGGACCACGCACCACCATCGGAATCCCGATGCCCTGACGATAGCGGCTCTTGGCGGCATAATTCGTCAGCATATCAAAGCAACATGATATGAAATCAATGAACTGCATTTCGGCAATCGGGCGCATCCCCATCATTGCCGCGCCGCACGCCGCGCCAACGATTGCCGATTCCGAAATTGGCGTATCAATCACCCGGTCAGCGCCAAAGTGATTCAAAAAGCCATCGGTTACTTTGAAAGCGCCGCCATAAGCGCCGATGTCTTCGCCAAGGATGAAAACGCTTGGGTCGCGTTCCATCTCTTCCCACATTCCCTGTCGTACTGCTTCCAGTAAGGTTATCGCTGCCATAAAAAATTGTTTGTTCGTCCTTCGTCTTTATGAACATCCTCTGTCGCTAACTCTTCTGCGTACTCGTCCATGCCTTGTTCTGCCAGTTCAAAGTCTTCCTGAGCAAATTCGACATATAAAGCAGCCAAGTTTGTTTGTGCAATATCGCAGCTAAAATTTCTCTTACGCATATACCCCGAGTGCTGCATCTTCACCATTGAATGCCCCTTGGCTTTCCGTCCATGCTAAATCCGCTTCCAACGATGCCTCGACCTTGCTGTTCACCTCGTCCAGTTCCGCCTGCGTTGCGGTCTGTGTTTCCAGCAAATGCCGTTCAAAGCGGTCAATCGGGTCTTTCTTACGCCACTCTTCCAATAATTCTTTCGGCACATAGGATTGATTATCATGCGCCGCGTGTCCTTTCATACGGAAGGTTTTTGCCTCAATCAAAGTCGGTCCGTTGCCTTGTCGCGCTCGCTCAACTGCTTGCCGTGAAACTTCATATACTGCCAGAACATCATTGCCGTCAACAATCTCAGTTGGCATCCCATATGCCTTTGCCCGCTCAACCAGATTTTCGACACGCATCTGTTTCGAGGTCGGCGTTGTATAGGCATAGCCGTTATGTTCGGCAATGATAATCAACGGCAGATTCTGCACCGCCGCGAAATTCGCCGCTTCGTGAAATGCTCCGGTGCTGGTCGCGCCATCGCCGATATAGACCATGCCGACCGTCTTTTTGCCGCGCATCCGTGCCGCCATCACCACGCCATTCATTACCGAAACCAGCGTACCAAGCGGGCTTACTGTACCGATAAAACCACGCTCCAAATCAGTAAAATGAAGGTTCTGATCGCGTCCGCGATTTGGCGAGGTTGCCCGCGCCAGATAGGAACTGAAGACCTCTCGCGGCGTCGCACCCATCACCATCATCGCGCCCATATCACGGGTTAAAGGCGAAACAATATCATTGTGACTTTTATCGAGCGCGTAAGCCGAACCGACAGCCGTTGCTTCCTGCCCCAGACAACGAAACAAGCCGCCGACAATTTTCCCTTGCTTGAGCAGGTTTTCCAACTTCTCTTCAAGTGCGCGAGTGATTCTCAGGTAGTGATAGAGTTCTAATTTTTGTTCTTTGGTTAGTTCCATGTTCGGTCGGATTTTGCTCTGCGGTAACAATTATCCATTATACCTTGTTCATGATCCATTATCGAATCGGGTTCTCTGATGATTGTGAAAAATGGCTAAAGTATAATAGTCAATGCCTTAAAAATGTACCATCATGCCATGGACATCTTCCGCTGCTTCCTTCAGGCTTTCGGAAACCGTCGGGTGCGCGTGCATGGTCTGGATTAACTCTTCGACGGTTGATTCCAAATGCAAGGCGACACAGGCTTCGGCTATCAGTTCTGTAGCGTGCGGTCCGATGATATGAACGCCTAAGAGTTCATCATATTTCGCATCGCTGACAACTTTTATTAAGCCTTCGGTAGCGCCGAGAATCTGCGCTTTGCCGATAACCGGAACGGGGAATTTGCCGACTTTGACATCGTGACCGCGCTCTCTGGCTTTTGCTTCCGTCAATCCGACGCTGGCGACTTCCGGCTGACAGTAGGTGCAATTCGGCACATGATCATAATTGATCGGGCGGGCGTGTTTTCCGGCAATCGTTTCAACCGCCAATATGCCTTCGCTCGAAGCGACGTGCGCCAACCATGGCGTCGGGATGCAATCGCCGATAGCATAGACATTCGGCTCACTCGTCCGCATATAGGCATCTACTTTGATATAACCACGCGAATCCATCTCAACATTGATATTTTCGAGTCCAAGCCCTTCGGTGTATGCCTTGCGCCCGACGGCAATGAGCAATTTTTCAGTAAAGAATTCCCGATCCTGCTCGCCGATTTTGGCGATGACTTTAACCTGCCCGTTTTCTACGGAAGCGGTCTGAAAATTGGCATTTACAAATGCCTTGATGCCTTGCTTCTTGAACGATTTGCCGAGTTCGGCGCTGATGTCTTCGTCTTCAATCGGCAGCAATCGCGGCAACAGTTCCATAATCGTCACATCCGCGCCGAAACGCGCATAGACAGAG
>Ga0187894_10003172_pt1 | contig 18732 bp, 9 predicted proteins | sample GBC1701081metaG_FD_136650 | JGI IMG/M metagenome (GOLD analysis project Ga0187894, IMG submission 136650) | White microbial mat communities from a lava cave in the Kipuka Kanohina Cave System on the Island of Hawaii, USA - GBC170108-1 metaG ...
CGATTCAAAAGCAGACGATTTTGAAAGACGCCGCCCGAAAGAGCCACGCGACGAAGCTGGCGCTCGGCCCTGATCCGGCGCGCGACTTCGAGGATCAGCCTGGCGACCGCATTGTGAAACTTCGCCGCGATCACCGGCTTGGGAACGCGATGAACGAGATCGGCGACGATGCCGCAAATCACCGAGGACGGCTTGATGATCTTGCCGGAGTACTCGAACTCATAGGCGCCCTCCTGGCTTTCGTCCGCCGACATCTCCAATTCAATCGCGGCCTGGCCTTCATAGCGCGCCACGTCACGCACGCCAGTCAGGCTCGCCACGGCGTCGAAGAGCCGTCCCATGCTAGACGTTTCGGGACTGCTCAGCCCCGTCGTCGCCATCTGGCGCAGCGTCGCCCACGCGCCGCGGTCCAGCCGTTTCACAAAATCGAGATTCCAATCGGAGACCTCGGCGCCCAGCGCCCGGTACAGGTAGATCGCCGCCATCCGCCACGGCTCGCGGACCGCTCTCGCTCCGCCGGGCATCGGCGTGTATTCGAGATGCGCGACGCGCTCGGCCTGCTCGAAATCGGCGACGAAAAATTCGCCGCCCCACAACCGGCCGTCCGCTCCATAACCGAGCCCGTCCATCGCCACGCCGATCACTTCGCCGTCAATCCGGTTGTCGACCATGCAACTGGCGATATGCGCGTGATGATGTTGCACGCCGACTGTGACGAACTCATCGCTGAGCGTCATCGCATATTTGGTCGAGATATATTCCGGGCTCAGATCGTGAGCGATGACCTCGGGGCGCAGGTTGAAAAGCCGTTTTAAATGTCCGATCCCATGCTCGAACGAGCGGAGCGTCTCCGGATTTATCAGATCGCCGATGTGATGGCTGACGAACGCGTAGCCGTCGCGCGTCAGACAAATGGCGCTCTTGAGATCCGCGCCGCAAGCCAGAATCTCGCGCGCAAATTTGAAAGAGGTCCTTAGCGCCTGGGGCGCATAACCGCGCGAGCGGCGCAGGATCATCTCCCTGTTCGCATGCGCGCAGACCACCGAATCATCCGCGTGGATGTGAATGCGCCGGTTGTGGAGCAGAAAATAATCGGCGATGGCGCCCAATCGTTCCAACGCGTCTCGATCTTCGTAACAGATCGGCTCGTCGGAGACGTTCCCGCTCGTCATTACCAACGGGCGGTCGAGGTTCTCCATCAACAAATAATGCGACGGCGCGCAGGGCAGCATAAACCCGAGCGAGTTCAGCCCGGGAGCGGCCGCGTTCGGCCAGTTCGGCCGGTTCGACCGGTTCGAAAGAATGGAATCGGGTTTGCGCGCGAGCAGCACCACGGGGCGGCGCGCGGAGAGCAGCAAATCCCGCTCGGCGGTAGAGACGAAGCAATATTCTTCAATCGCCTCGATCGAACCGGCCATCAGCGCGAATGGTTTGTCTTCGCAATATTTTCTTCGTCTCAGCCGCTCGACCGCTTCAGCGTTCGTCGCGTCGCAGGCCAGATGGAATCCGCCGGCGCCTTTGATGGCGAGAATCATTCCATTCAAAAGCAGTCCGCGCGTGTGGCCGATCGCGTCGTCTCCGGTTTCAAGTTCCCGTCCACTCGCATCCGTCAAAGAAAGCCGTGGACCGCGAGTCGCGCGTTTTTTTGGCATGGACTTCCGCCCGGCGGACTCGCTCCCGGCGATGCGGAATTCGAGGCGGTTGGCGAGAGCCGGATTGTCACGGCGTTCGACCGATTCGATCTGCGAGAGCGGCGGCGCGCCGAATTTGATCTCGTTGATGAATTGTTCAACCGCGTTCGTTTCGCCCTCGACGTCAATCAAAAACCCCATGGCGTTATTGAGCACGTGGCCGCGCAGCGCGCGCCGCCGGGCAAGCGAGAAGATGTAAGGGCGGCCCCCTACACCCTGCATAATGCCCCGTACCAGAATTTGTACTCGTGTCGCCATTATTCAATCACAGTGATGAGCAAGCTGGTGAGATAGACAAGGCGCCGGGCGATGCTTGCGATCAGGCCATCACTCTTTCGTCCGAGCGATCCTATCTCTGAGACTCTCAATTGGTCAGTACATTACCGCACTCAATTAACGAAAAACCCGCTTGGATGCGGCGTGTAGTTCGGTGTTTTCGGTAACTCGCCGGCCACGAGTTCCGCGATTGCGAGCGCGGTGAAAATCACTACGGCGGGAAAGGCCAAGAGAAGCGTTATTGTATTTGGCTGGCGGCGCGAGGGGTGAGCGCTGGCTGACGGCGCTCACCCTTACGGCGCCGAATCAACGCAAGCCGCCCGTGATATGGAGCGTCTCGCCGGTTATCCACGCGGAATCCGGAGAGGCGAGAAAGACGGCCATAGGCGCGATGTCCTGCGGCTGTCCGATGCGGCCCAGCGGAGTCTGCGATTCAAGCTGCTTGCGGAAATCACTTTCGGTAAAGCCGGCCGCATGCACTCCCTCCGTTTCCACCATGCCGGGATTGATGGCGTTGACGCGGATGTTTCGCGGCCCCAGTTCCTTGGCCAGCGACTTCGTCACCGCATCGACCGCTGCTTTGGTGGCGCTATAAACCGACGCGTTCGCCATGGTCATTGTGCTGGCCACCGAGCTGATATTGATGATGTTTCCGCCCGCGGAACCGAATTGCCTGACCGCTTCCTGCGAAGCCAGGATCAGGCCGAGAACATTCAGGTCGAATTGCTTGTGGAAGTGTTCCTCCGTGACCTCCTCCAGAGGAGAAAACTCGTAAATTCCCGCGTTGTTGACCAGGATATCGAGCTTGCCGAAAGCCTTCTTCGTCTCGGCGAACAGGCGTTCGATCTCGGCCTTGTTGGCCACGTTTGCCTGCGCCGCGATGGCCTTTCCGCCTTTCCTGGAAATTTCGGCGACGACGCGGTCGGCCCCTTCTTTACTGGAGGCGTAGTTGACAACCACGGCCGCCCCCTCCTCCGCCAGATGTTTGGCGATCGAGGCGCCGATTCCCTTCGACGCGCCCGTCACGATCGCGACTTTACCTGACAATTTTTTTCCTGCTGCGTTCATGATCCTTCTATCCTATCCTTTCGTTTGTTGATCGTTGTTGATCGTTGTTGGTCGTTTATTGACTTCGTTGCGTTACTTCCTCGTGTAATTTGTACCGAGCGGTATAAATCTAGCAACATTGACATGCGCAGTCAAGAGCCATATTGTACCGATGAGTATGAAAGTAAAGAAATCCACCGCGCCGATGGGTCGTCCTCGCGCCTTCGACATCGAGGCCGCCCTGGACCGCGCTCTGCGGGTCTTCTGGGAAAAAGGCTATGAGGGCGCATCCCTGTCGGATCTGACTAAAGCCATGGGCATCAACCGCCCGAGCCTCTACGCCGCCTTTGGCGACAAGCAGGCGTTGTTCCGCAAGGCGCTCGACCGTTACGCCGACGGGCCGGCGGGCTACGTCCGCGAGGCGCTCGAGGAGCCGACGGCGCGCGCGGTCGCCGAACGGCTGATGCGAGGAGCCGTTGACTTGCTGGCCGATCCAAGCACTCCATCGGGATGCTTGTGGGTGCAAGGCGCCCTGGCCTGCGGAGATGCGGCCGATCCCGTCCGGCAGGAACTGGCCTTGCGCCGCGCGGCGGGCGAAGCGGCAATCCGCCAGCGCTTCAAGCGCGCCATATCAGACGGCGATCTTCCGGCCGGCGCCAATGCCGCCGATCTCGCCCGTTTTGTCATGACAGTCACCATTGGAATGTCGGTCCTGGCGGCGGGCGGCGCGAGCCGCGCGGAACTGCTGAGGGTTGTCCAAACGGCGTTGCGAGCATGGCCGAAGTGAGCCGCATTGGGTCAATGCTATTTCGCTTTGGTCCCCAGATTGAGGACGAAGGTTACAGCCGACTCCTTCCACTTCGTCACGCTCACGAATTGTTTGCTGGGCGGAATGCGCGGGAGAGCGTCGGCGCCGGGGCCAGGCATGACGTGCAACGTCAATTCATGATCGCCCGCGATCAATCCTTCAAGCGCGAATTGGCCGCGCGAATCAACCTCGGCGGACGGACCACCGCGACGAGAGAAAACTATCATTCGCGCGCCTTCAGGCAATGCGCCGCCCTCAATCTTCACCTGTCCGCGCACGACCCCTGTGCCGTAATCAATAACCAGACGCACATCCGTCACCTGCTCATTCGGCGCGAGGTCAATCCCATCGCGTTGCTCGACCCCGCCGCGCTCGATGCGCAGGAGCGAGAAGCCTTTCACACCGGAATGATTGTTGAGAGATAGCCACGCCTTGCCACCACGCAGTCCGCGGATGCGGAAGCCGCCGTCGGCGCCGAACCAGGATTGCGCGGGTTGGGCCGACGAAATCAGCCCTGGGACTGAGGGAAAGGTCATCACTCCCAATTGCGGCAGCTTGGCGAGTATGGCTGGGTCGCTTGTACCTTCAATGACCGCACGGCCGCTGATGCTTGCGCCGCGTAGAAGATTAATTTCCAGCCCTGTGACATCCGCGTGCTTCACCTCAAAGTTGACCGGTTCACTGTAAAACCCGCTCTGGTCTTCGGACATGGCGAAGACGGTATAGCGGCCAGGCCTGGCGCCTTCGATCCGAAACTCGCCCTTGTCATCAGAGCGCAACCCGGATGAGAAACCGGCCTCCAACCTTGCGTCATCGCTCAGCGGGCCGTAGCTGAACAAAACATTTGGGACGGCGCGGCCGGTCTCCGCATCAACCAGCCGCCCGGCAATGACGTGGGTTTGAACCGGACGGCCGAGTTTGATGTCAACATCCGCCGCCTCACTCCCCGCGGCGACCTCGACGATCTTCGCTTGCGTCTCGTCAGTCACATCGGGGTGGAAAGTACGCGAGTAGGCGCGGCCTCCGCCAGCCATGACGCTCTCACCAAAGCCTCCAACACTCACGGTGTAGCGGCCCGCTGGGAGACCGTAGATGCGATAGACGCCGCGATCATCGGTTTCAGCCAAAGAAGGATCGGACCAGTAGTAGCCGAACTTATTGTTAGGTTCAGCGATCCGCGTCAAGGTCACGCGCGCGGCGATGACCGGCCGCCCGTCAGCGTCAGTGATTCGCCCCGTAATGACTCCGCCGCTTGCGAGCGCGAGATCAACTCCCTCTATCACTTCTCCCTCGGCGAGGGTTACGACCTTGCCCGCCGTCCCGAACCGGGTTTCGCCTGGGACAATGAGGGTAGGCGTCGAAGGAGCGATCTTGTAGCGCCCCTCGACAACGCCCGTCAGCCGAAAGCGGCCGTCTTCATCGGTCGTGGCTTTCGCGACGGCGCCGCGCTCAGTGGCGTCTTCCGGCTGCGCCACTATTACGATTCCCGGTCTTGGTTTGCCGTCGATGGTAATGCGGCCGGTGATGGAGCCGGTCGCCTTCGATTTATCTGGCGGAGATTGGACCTGTGCGCTGACCACAACACTGAACAGCGACACAGTGAGCAGAATGGCCGTGCGTTCGAGAATTGGCATTTGATTCTCCTTTAGATCGGTTTGCAATTGCGTGTACGAGATCGCCGGATCAGTACCGCGAGCGGTAGCGAGCGTGGCTTATTGAAGCGGCCTCTTGATCGCAGCCACGCTCGCTACCGCTCGCGGTACTGATCCGTACACGCAATTGCAAACCGATCTAGGTTAGCCGGGCGTCAAGATGGATGTCCATTTTACATTTGCGATCCAGCTCAACGCACGCTGATGCGCGCCGGATTGGCCGCTCTGCCGTCCACCGTCAACAAGACTTCCACTTCGCCGCGACCGGCCAGACTGCGCGGCAGCAAGACGTTCAATTGATCAAGGCCGAACAGCTCGCCTTGCGCGCCCGCGTAGTTGATTTGCGCCGCGACGCCGCCGACGCGCGCCGTCACGGCGCTGAGCGCCGAACGGAAGCGGAAGCCGGTGCCGAAACCGATGAAGTAGACCTGTTCGTCGGCGGCGCCCAGATCAATGGGCACGGCGACGAAGCGTTGCTGCGCGGCGTCGTACCGTAACAGCGGCTCGAACGTGCGCGTACCGTCGGGCTTCACGCGCAACGCCACGCCCGTCGCCAAACCGCGTCCGTCCGCGTTGGCCGTGAACAGGCCGGGCGCGACGGTCACGATCTGCGCCACGCCGGTCGAAACCTTGCCGCTGGCGCTGGTGATGATGACCGCGGCGGGACCCGGCGCGACGCCCGTGGGAACCAGATAATTGATCTGCGCGGGCGTCACCGCGAAGATCAACGCGTCGCGCGTTGCGCCCTGGCTGTCGCGGACTTTGACGGTCGTTCCGGCGACTGTAGTCGCGGGCGGATTGGCGATCGCGGTCGTATCGGCCAGGCCCGCGCCAAACGCCGAGGCCAGAGATTCCGCCGCCACTCCATCGAGGCTGAAACTGGCTGCGGAAACGTTGGCGATAGCGCCCGCTTGCGTCACCGTCACTGTTTGACCTGCGACCAGCAAGGTCGCGGCGCGCGGCGTGGCCGCCGGGTTGGCGGCCACGACGATCTCGGTCTCGCCAGTTCCGAAGCCGACCGGTTTCACGGCAGTCAGCCAATCGGCGCCGCTATTCACCGCCCAATCACAACCGGCGGTCGCGGTGATATTGAGTTTCGTGGAGCCTCCGATAGCTGGGAAGTCCAACATCTTCGGCGTCACCGCAAACTCGCCGCAGGCCGGTTGCAACAGCACGGTCAGGAAGTATTCGTTGATGCTGCCCGAATTGACGGCGGCGGCGGTGACTGAGGTGACTTCAATCGTGTACGTCCCCGTCGCCGGCAGGAAGAAGTAGCCGTCTCCCGCGGGCAGACGCAATGTGCGTTGATTGTCCACTCCATCTTGCGCCAGCGCCGCGCCGCTGGGATCGAGCAGCGTCAGGTATGGCGAGAAGTCTCTCGACCGGCTGGCGACGGCGACGCGCTGGCCCGCCGTCCCCGCGAACGACCAGCGGTTGACGTGGTAGAAGGCGTCCGTGCGCAATAACGACGGGCAATCGCTGGTGCGCAGGAATTCGCGCTCTTCACGTCCGGGCGTGATCGGTTGCGGCACACAGGTCCTCGTGCCTTGCTCGACGAAGAAATCCTGCCCGCCGATGGTGATCTTCGCCGTGCGATAACCGGAGCCAAGGGAGCCGATGGTAAACCGCACCGTGCCGTTGCCCGCGCCGCTGGCGCCGGAATTGATCGTGATCGCGGGCGAATCGGGCGCCGCCGTCCACGCGCAACCAGCGCCCGCGGTGACATTGATTGCGCCTTGCCCGCCGCGATCATTGAACGACTGGCGCGTGGGCGTGATCGTGTATCCGCAATTGGCGGGCGCTGTCGTCAGGTTGAGCGTGTAATTGCTGTTGCGAGCGGCGCGCGCTCCCGCGACTTCAAACACATAAACGCCCTCGTTAGACAGCGTCAGCAATCCGTTCCCCGCCGGCAGGCGCATCGTATCGCTTTGCGCGATCAACGAACCATTCGGCGCGAAGACCGACAGGAGCGGTCTAAAATCCGAAGGCGGACTGACCGCCGGCAAAGTCATGGTGAGCAACACCTGCTGGCCCGCCGTCGCGTTGAACGAATATGCTTCGGCCGCGTCGGCATTGGCCAACGGCAAGCGCGGCGCGCAATCGGCGGCGCTAAGACTGCCGCTGACCGGCTGACCGGGCGCGATCGGTTTGAGCGCGCACGCGCCGCCCACGCCCGCCTGTTCAATGATGACGGTCTGTCCCGCGATGATGAGCGCGCCCGAGCGCGCGGTGGTTGTCGGGTTGAGCGCGACCGTGAAACTGACAGCGCCGTTCCCCTCGCCGCTCGCGCCCGCGTTGAGCGTAATCCAACTGGCGTTGCTTACGGCGTCCCACGTACAGCCGCCGCTGGTCAGCACATTGACGCTGCCTTGCCCGCCGTTGAATTCGAAGCTTTGCGCCGTCTGCGACAGCAGATAACCGCAGCCCATCGGCGCCAACGACAGCGTGAGTTTGTATTCGCCGGCGGCGCGCGCCTGCCGGGAGCTGATTTCGAGGACGTAATTGCCGCTGAGCGGCAGCGTCAGAAAATCGCCGCTCGGCGGCACACGGGCGCTCTCGAATTGGGCGACCACCAAGCCGTTCGGATCGAAGAGCGTGAGCGCCGGGGCGAACCTCTCGGCCAGGGCCGTGATCAACACTTGGCGCCCCGCCGCCGCTGCAAACGAATACCGATCCGCGTAATAGGTGGTGAACTGATTCGACCGCGACGACGGGCAATCATCAGCGCTCAAACTCCCGCTGGCCGTTTGCCCCGGCGTCAATGACATGGCCAGACACGCGCCGCTCAAGCCCGCTTGTTCGACGGCAACCATCTGCCCGGCGACGAGGATCGCGCCGCTGCGATAGCCGCCGCTGTCGTTTGGCGCGACGGTGAACGCGACTGCGCCGGCGCCGCTGCCACTGCTGACATTGAGCGTAATCCAACTGGCGTCGGTCACGGCCGTCCACGCGCAACCGGCGCCGGTGGTGACGCCGATGCGGCCCCGGCCTCCCGCGAAGTTGAACCGCTGGCTGTTGGTGTCGAGCGTGAAGCCGCAGCCAGATGGCTGCAGCGCCAGATTGAGCGCGTAGTCGAAGTCGGCGACCGCGGAAACCTCGATGATATACGCGCCATCGGCGGGCAAAGTGAAGGAGCCGTCGCTCAAAAACCGTCCGGAGCTGGAGTTTTGCGCCATCGGCGCGCCCGCCGCGTCGAACAGCGTGATCAACGGTTGTGTGACGGCCGTCACTGTCAACACAATCGTTTGCCCCGCGCCGCCGGTGAACGAATAACGATCCGCATAAAACGGAGGACTGAGGTTAAACGGTTGCCCGCGCGACAGACAGTCGCCGGCCGTGATTCTGCCCTTGATAGTTTGCCCCAGCGCAATCGGAGTCACAGCGCAAGCGCCGTTCAAGCCCGCCTGCTCGATAACAATACTGCGGCCGGCGATGACGACCGCTCCGCTGCGCGCGCTGAAGGTATTGTTCGGCGCGACGGTGAACGTGACCGCGCCATTGCCCGAGCCGGCGGCGCCCGATTGGACGGTGATCCACTCCACCGCGCTGCGCGCCGTCCACACGCAATTGCCGGAGGCCACAACGCTGACGCGGCCCGCGCCGCCCGCGAACTCGTACTGCTGACGGTCGGGCGTCAGCAGATAGCCACATCCGGCGGGGAACGTCTCCAAGAGCAACGAGTAATCGCCCGCTTCGCTGGAAAAGCCGGTGGTTCCCACCGTGAGTTGATACGTCCCGTTCATAGGCAGCGTAAAGACGCTGCCCGCGCGTGGAATTTGCAGACCTTGATTGTCGGCCAGCACTTCGCCAGTCGGCGCAAAGAGCGACATAAACGGGCGGAAGCCGCTGCTGGAAAGCGTAACCCGCACTTGCTGCCCAGTTGTTCCCTCAAACAGATACGTGTCGCCGCTGGCGGACGAATCGTTGCGGTCGGAACGAACCCGGCAATCATTGGTGTTGACGCTGCCTCTGACGATCTGGCCGGGCGTCAGCGAGATTGGCGCGCAGTTACCAAGTCTGCCCGCCTGCGTGATGCGAAACTGCGCGCTGGGCGCGCCCACTCCGGTGATGGAAAACGACGTGTCGCGGGGGAAGAAGGCATCCGTGTTTGGGCCGACGGTGTAGGTGATCGAGCCTCGCCCCCTGCCGGTTTTGGCGGAAGTGATCCTGGCCCAGCTAGCGAAATCCGCGGCCGTCCACGAACAGTTGTCGCCCGTGATCAGATCGAATCTGCCTTCGCCGCCTTGCGGATCGAAGACGCCGCCCACCGGCGCGAAGGTAAAGGCGCACCCGGACGCCAGGTTCAACCGCACCCGGTATCGCGCGGGCGACGAAGGACTGTAGGGAATTTCTATGAAATATACGCCGCTCTTCTGGAAGCTGAACAACGCCGGCGTGTTGAGATTGAGCGGACGGAACGGCAACTGCTGATTGCCCTCGGCGTCGTAAAAGTAGAGAGTGGTGGGGCCGAAGCCTTCGAATTGAGTGGAAAGCTGTTGGCCCTCGGTGTAATTGAACGAAAGGATGTCAGCGCGATACGGACCGAAGACATCGTTCGGATGGAAGCGCGCCAGACAATCGCTCTGTTCGATTTGGCCGTTGACGTCCTGTCCCGGTGTAATGGCGACCGGCGCGCAACTGCCGCCTCTGCCCGCTTGATCAACAAAGATCGACTGCCCGGCCACCAGGATCACGCCGCGCCGCGAGCTGCTGTCAGGATTGGCGGTGGCGGTAAAAGTGACCACGCCATTGCCCGCGCCCGCGGCTCCCGTGTTGAGAGTGAGCCAGTTGCTAAAGCTGGCCGCCGTCCAGGCGCACCCCTGCGCGGCTTTGACGGTAACGCTCACCGAACCGCCGTTGGCTTCGACCCGCTGAACGCGCGGCGTTATTTCATAGGCGCATTCCGCCGCGACACCGCTCAGGTTGAGCAGGTAATCAAACTCTTCCGTGGATGAGCCGCGCCCGACTTCGATTATATATACGCCGCTCGCCGGCAAGCTGAAAAAGTCATTGCTCGCCGGAATGCGCGGCAGGCCCTGAGCGATCACCACGCCGCCCGGGTCGAGCAGTCTCAACGTGGCTTCGACGCTGAACGAAGTGCGGCGCAAAACCAGCAGGTTGAGCGCAATCAACTCGCCCGCCGTCGCGCGAAATGAGTAACGGTCGGTCGCCGGGCCCGCGCCGGTCAAAACAAAACCGCTGGTGAATCGCGGCGCCGGCAGGCCGCAATCGGCGTTGGTGATCGCGCCGCTCACTGTCTGCCCTGGTGTGATCGGCAAGACGGCGCAATTGCCGCCCGCGCCCGCCTGTTCGATCTCGATGACGCGCCCGGCGACCAGCGCCCCGCCCACGCGGCGGCGGGCGTCCGTGTTCGCCGCCAGCGCAAACGTGACGTTGCCATTACCCGCGCCACTCGCGCCCGTTGTGATCGTGATCCAATTGGCCAGGCTGACCGACTGCCAGTCGCAGCCGCTGCCAGTCGTCACGTCCAACCCGCCCGTTGCCGCGCCTGCTTCAAATTGCCGTTGCCCGGCGGCCACCGCGTAATTGCACGTGCCCGTGGCTCGCGTCAGGATGAGCGTGTAGCTTCCGCTGCCGCTGACTCGCAATGTGTACATGCCAGCCACCGGCAATGTGAAAAAGACGCCGCTCGCCGGAATGCGCCGGTTCGCTCGCGCGAGCGTCGCGCCGCCGGGAGCCAACAACGTCAGCGTCGGCGTCGAAAAGCTGCTCGTCGCGTTCACGTAATCGGCTTGCAGGAATATTCGTTCTCCGGCTGCGCCCGCAAACGTGTATCGATCCACGGTCTCCGTCGCGGTCCCAACGAGTGCCTGGCAATCGCCGCTGTTCAAAACGCCGTTGACGAGACGCCCGGCGGCGAGCGGTTGCGGCGCGCACGTTCCGTCCCTGCCGCTTTGTTCGATGGTTAGCGTTTGCCCGGCGACAAACAGAGCGCCGATGCGCGGCGCCGCATTGCTGTTGGCCGCTACGGTGAAACTGAGCGAACCATTCCCTTTCCCACCACCGGTCGAGAGCGTCAGCCAATCCACCACGCTGGTCGCCGTCCAGGCGCATTCGCCGCCTGCCGCGACGTTCACTGCGGCGGCGCCTCCCGCGGCGTCGAACTGCTGAGCGGTCGCCGCCGCTTTGAAGTTGCAGCCCGCCGGCGCCAGGTGGAGCGCCAGTTGATACGCGCCTGTCCTGTTCGCGTCGCGCGAAGTCGTTTCGATCAAATACGCGCCGCTCGATGGCAAGGTGATGACGCCGTCGCCGCCGGGCGCCTGCTCGCCAGCGCCCTCCGCCACAACCGCGCCGTTCGGGCCGATCAGATAGGCGTACGGAACATACGCCGGCGTTGCGATGTTGATCCGCGCCTGCTGTCCCGCCGTGGCGCGGAACGAATACCGCTGCGCGTAAAACGGACCGGAAGCGCCCGCCGTCTGCAAGTTGCGAAACTGCGCGAGGCAATCGGTATTGCGCAGCGTTCCGCTGACCGTCTGTCCGGGCGTGATTGGCGTGACGGCGCATTTGCCGTCTTTGCCTGCTTGCTCGATGACGAAACTGCGCCCGGCGATCACCAGCGTCGTTGACCGTGGAAAGTTCCCGGTGTTTTCAGCGACGGTGAAGTTGACCGCGCCATCGCCCACGCCTTTTTCGCCCGCGTTGAGAGTGACCCAGGGAGCCAGGTTTGTGACTTGCCAGGCGCATCCGCCGCCGGCTGTCACGTTCACACCGCCATTGCCGCCCACGCCATCAAATTGCTGTTTGGCCGCGCCGAGTTTGTATTGACACCCGGCCGTCCCCAGATTCACACCGAGCGTGTAGGCGCCGGTGCTTGAAACGCCGGGGAACTGGCGGTCTTCGGTGATTTCGAGCGTGTAGACGCCGGTTTGGGTCAGGTTGAAGAATTGTTCGCCCGCCGGCAAGCGTCCGCTCCCGTCGGCCACGCGCACGCCCTGCGGATCGAAGAGCGTCAGCCCCGCGCGAAACGCCGTCGAGGAAGCGACGAAGACCGCTTGTTGTCCGGCCGTGGCGTTGAATGAATAGAGATCCGCGTTATACGACAACGTGTCGCTGGATTTCACCCGCGAGCGACAATCGTTGAAACTCAGCGACGCGGTGATGATCTGCTCCGGCGTGAGCTGTCGCGGCAGACAGTTGCCGCCTTGCCCGGCCTGCTCAATGGTGAAGGTCTCTCCGGCGATGGTAAGCGAGCCGGTGCGATACGCGCCCGTGTTCGCCGCGACCGCATAAGTCAGGAACATGCTGCCTCCGCCCGTTGCGCCCGACGTGATTCTGATCCAAGTGGCGTTGCTGACCGCCGACCACAGGCAGCCATTGCCCATCGCCACGTTGACGCGGCCTTCGCCGCCCTGCGGATCGAACGACTGCCGCGTCGGCGCCAATCCCGCCGCGCCGCAATTCGACGGGACGATGTTCAGATTGAGCGCGTAACTGCCGTTGCTGAGTTCAAAGCGCGTGGTGATTTCGATGGTGTAGGAGCCCGTGACGGGCAGAGGGAAAAAGCCGGTTCCCGCCGGAATGCGCGCCAAGCTTTGGGCGCCGCCGCTTCCATCGCCGTTTTCCGCCAGCAACTGCCCGTTAGGCGCGAATAGATAAAGATAGCCGCTAAAAAAATCCGTTCGCAGCGAGACAGCCGCCAACTCGCCTGCCCGGGCGTCGAAGGTGAATCGCCGCGCGAAGAAACGATCGCCGCGCAGCCGCGACCGGCAATCCACAAAGCTCAAACGTCCTTGCAACGTCTGTCCTGAGGTGATTGGCCTGGGAGAGCAGATACCGTCGCGCCCGGCCTGTTCGACCGTAAAAATGCGCCCGGCGATGGTCAGCGTCGCGCGGCAAAGATCCGAGGCGGTGTTGGCCGCGACGGTGTAACTGACCACGCCGGCGCCCATGCCCGTCGCGCCCGTATTGATCGTAATCCAGGCGGCGCTGCTGGTCGCCGTCCAGGCGCAATTGGCCGCCGCCGTGACGTACACGTTGTCCGTTCCGCCTAAACCGTCAAACCCTTGCGCCGCCGGCGTGATGGCAAATCCGCAACTCTGATCCGGCCCCAAACTGAGCCGCCACACGCCGCGCCCGCGAGTGAAGGCGAACAATCCGACTTCGCCATCCGCGGGCTTGACCACCAACGCTTCGACCGGCGCGACGCCGAAGCCCGCGCGTTCCCAACTCCAATTCCGTCCGCCGTCGCCGGTCACAAAGACACCGATGTCCGTGCCGACGATCAACCTTTGGGAATCGTTCGGATCAACGACCAGCGTGTGCGCCGGAGCATCGGGCAACGCCGTTTCGCCTTCGCCGTCAATGGCCGTCCACGTCGCGCCGCCGTCCGCGCTGCGCCAAACGTGCGCGCCGCCAAACGTCGAGTAGGCCGCGTAAACCACGCCCGCCATCTGCGGATCAAACACCAGGGACGAGACGAACCCGGCGCGCGGTTGCGTCGATGACCAAACGGTCGCCGCATCCGTCGTCTGCGCCGCGTCGCTGCGATAAATGAAACCTTCGCTGTCGCCGCCAATGACCACGTTCGGATTGCCGGGCGAAATGGCGATGGCGCTGAAACGCGCATGCTCGCTGCCGGCGATGTTTGCGCTCGCGCGCGCCCACCGCTCGCCGCCGTCCACCGTGCGCCACAATGCGCGTCCGCCCGTCCAGAGTTGCCGCGGCGCGTTCATGTCCATCGCAAACGGCGCGAAATACAGCCCGTCGTCGTCCACGCCCGTCATCGCCGCCACGAACGTTTGGCCGCCGTCGGACGAACGTCCGAGCGACAGTCCCGGCCGCGCAGCGTAAACGATCTCGCTTTCATGCGGATTGACGGCGACAAACCCGGCGCCGCCGTCAAAGACCTGCTTCCATATGCCCGCGACTGAACCGCGCAGCAAGCCCTGCTCCGACGCGCCGAAGATCGTCTTTCCATCCGCCGAAACTGCGCCGCCGTGGAAATTGACCTTGCCGGCCCCTGCGGCAAGCAGCGCGCGCGTCGAGACCGACTTGGCGTTGCGACAAGCGTCGCCCGCTTCGCCGGCCGCGCCCGGCCCCAAGGACGCCCAAGCTCCATTCGCTCCGTCCGAGATCGCGGCGCGCGGCATACGACAAGCCCGCTCCAACGCCGCCTGATAGTCGGCGTCATCGCCTCCGCGTTTGCGCAAATCGAATTCCCGCAGCGGCCGGCCGCGTTCATCCTGCGGCTGTTGGACCGGTTCGAACGAAGGCGGATGGCCGTGAGGCGCGGGAGCCGCGAATTGCGAACTTCCCCACCATACTCCTAGCGACAAGCTGAACAGAATGGATAACGCAAACGGTGAACGTACGCGACGCGCAACGGAAGTCATATGGGGCGCTCCTTTGAGATAGGCTGTGTTATCGAGCGCGTGGCTAAGAACGATGGCGACTACACTCTGGCGCCCGAACAAAAAGCGGCGCGATTATAGGCCTCGGCCTGCGGGTTGACAAGAAGTTTGCGCGGGAAGGCGGCAATTCCCCTAAGGCCGCAACGGCAATCGCGTCCCGTAAGCGCGACGCAAACAGTGTGGCCATTCGCGGCGCCCGATGTGGCCAAAAGCCACAAAAACCGAAATCGCAGTTCGGCGGCCTCCTCTCAAAAGACGTTTCGAAAAACATGTCTACCCGGATCGTCATTGCGCGGCTCACCGCTTGCGTGATAGCTACTTGTACATTCTGGCAACAAAACTTTTTTGAGAGGCGAATGATTGATCGTGGCGCCCTCAAAGCCTGGCGGGAGTTTTATGCGGATAAAACCATGAGAGAGGAGATTTGGACCATGCTTAATTCAATTGAGCAGATAAAGAGCGGACAGATGAAGATTGGGTTGAGAAAGATCGGGGCGATGTTGCTCGCGGTCGTGTTTCTGCTCGCCTCGGCGGCGCCCGACGCGGAAGCGCAGCGGCGTAGACGTCCGAGCAAGACCAAAAATATCGCCGTTGGCACGGCCATCGGCGCGGTGGGTGGCGCGTTGATCGGCGGCAGAAAAGGCGCGCTCATCGGCGCCGGCGCCGGCGCCGCTACCGGCTATGGCGTTTACAAGTATAAGAAGCGCAAGCACAGAAACCGCTATTACTATAGGTAATCGGCAATAGCCGCGTCTGATTGAGAAGGACGAAATGCGACAAGAGTTGTTTTCGATTCTGGCTTGCTTGCCGCTGATATGCGTAGGTTGTAGCTCGCCGCCGCCGGGGCGTGGCGAAGGCGAGATGGCCAGCGCGCAAGGGGAGAACGGGCGAAGCGTGCGCTTCCGCGTCGAGACAGTCGCCGACAACCTGGATGTCCCCTGGGCGATCGCCTTCGCCCCTGACGCCCGCATCTTCATTACCGAACGCGCGGGCCACGTGCGCGTGGTTGAAAACGGCAAGCTGCGCCCTGAGCCGATGGCTACGATTCAAGACGTCGAGCCGACCGGCGAGAGCGGTTTGGAGGAAGGATATAAAGAGCGGGGCGTATCCGAGGATGAAGTGGAAAACCGGCGTTGAGAAACGACGCCTTACGCGTCCTCATAGGCCTGCCGCAGCCAGCCGATCAATTCTTTGTCAACCTCCGCGAGATCGGTCACGCGGACGCGATGGCTGACCATCGCATTGAAACTGCCGGAGGCTTCCAGCCGTCCTGCCGGGGCGACGCCTTTCAGGTTGATGCCGACATCCATGCGTGTTGCGGTCGAAGGTTGAATGCAGCCGAACTGCTTCTTCCGCCGTAGACTGACATAAGCCTTCTTCGGCGCAATTTCCACATCGTCGCCAAAACCGCTCACCGCAGCCATCAGCGCCTCGTAAATTGGACGGAGCGCCGCTTTCGCTCCCGCATACTGCGCCGCAACGAGATCATCGCCCTCAAACTCCGCGGCGTCGGATCCCAGCGTCTTATGCGCGACCAGGTTGGCGTACCCGTGCGTCAGGCCGTGTTCCGTCTTGAGGAATTTGACGATCTCACCGTGTTTGGTCAGTTTGCTGGCGCGCGCGATCCGCAACCATTCAGCAAAGGGTTTGCCGGTCTTCTCCTCAAGGTTACGAATCATGTTCTGTGTTGCGTCATCGATTTTGCTCATTGCATTTCCTCCAAAATTCGGGGTCAGGAAGTATGTAGTCCCGCCTTTAGGCGGAAAGGGCCTCCTAAGCAAGCCCTTTCCGCCTAAAGGCGGGACTACATACTTCCTGACCGATAGACGAACGACTGCCGGGAAAATCGACACGAGCCGGAGATTTTTAGATTTTTTGGTGAGGTTGTAAATGAGGCTGCCGCCGCCTCTCGCCGTCGGAAAAATAGCGGCTTCGGATCCCCGAAGCCGCTTATTCAGTCAAGGAGTGAAAGTGAGATAGAGACGCAGAATTATGATTGCAATTCCTTGCCTGGTTTAAATCGAATGGTCTTGCCTTCGGGGATCGCTACCTGCGTCCCCGTGCGTGGATTACGGCCTATGCCGCGCTTGCGTGGCTTGACCACAAAAACACCGAACCCGCGAAGTTCGATGCGTTCGCCGCGTTTCATGGCCTCTTTCATGGCTTCAAAAAGAGCCTCAACCGCGACCTCGGCTTTCATTTTCGGAACGCCGGTTTTTTCCGCGACATTATTGATGATGTCCAGTTTGATCACTGTTCCTCCCCACACAGGAAGCGCTTATTCAGTTTTGTGTTTGTGTTTGATTGATCTTCGCCCAAAAGCAGGGCGCATTATAGGAACGGCCTTCATGCGTGTCAAGCTTACAAATCACGGGCAAATTATGAGATTGCGGCGCTTGCCGCTGTTAAGGCCTATCAGATAGACTTCGCGCTCATCACTCAATTACAGAATTAAGGGAGCGCCAAACCACGTGAGCGTCAAATCGGATCGCTGGATTTTGCAGATGTGCCGGGAGAGCGGAATGATCACACCGTTCGAGGAGAAACTCGTTCGCGAAATCGAAGGGCGGCGCATTATCTCGGCGGGAGTCTCTTCTTACGGTTACGACCTGCGGCTGGCGCCGGACGGGTTCCGCGTCTTTTCGCCGATTGCCAGCGCGGAGATCGATCCGAAAAATTTCGACGAGAACTCGCTGGTCGAAGCCCCACTGCGGACTTCCGAAGACGGCTCGCATTACTGGTTGTTGCCTCCGCATTCCTATGCCTTGGGCGTGACCGTCGAAACGTTCAACATCCCGCGCAATGTAGTAGGCTTGTGTTTGGGAAAGAGCACCTATGCGCGCAGCGGTTTGATTGTGAACACGACTCCGCTCGAACCGGGCTGGCGCGGCCGGCTCGTGCTCGAATTTTCAAACTCCGCCGACCTGCCGATCCGCATATACGCCAATGAAGGCATAGCGCAAGTAACATTCTTCGAGTCTGACGAACAGTGCGAGACCTCTTACGCCGACCGCGGGGGCAAGTACCAGGATCAGGTCGGCCTGGTCACGCCGCGTCTATAATCTATGACCGGGGATCTATGACCGGGACGTTTTTTTTTCACTTAAAGAAAAAGGCTCGCGCAATACACCGGCGCTATCGCGAAGCGCGGATGATCGCGGCGGCGTTGAAATCGCCGTATCGTCCTATCCTGGCGCAAATCATCCCGGTCCGCCGTTGCAATCTTTCCTGCGCCTATTGCAACGAATACGACAAGACATCCGAACCTGTGCCTATTGAAGAGATGTTGCGTCGCATAGACCAGCTCGCCGCGCTGGGCGCGTTGGCCATTACCTTCAGTGGGGGCGAGCCGTTGCTTCACCCCGAATTGGAGGCGATCGTCGAACGCATTCGCCGTCACGACATCATCGCCACGTTGATCACCAACGGCTACCTGCTCACCGCCGAGCGTGTGGCTCGGCTGAACCAGGCGGGGCTCGATTACCTTCAGATCAGCGTTGACAACGTCAATCCGGACGACGTTTCGATGAAAAGCCTCAAGGTGCTGGATCAGAAACTTCGACTGCTGGCCGAGCGAGCGGAGTTCGATGTTACGATCAATTCGGTGTTGGGAAGTTCGATCCGCCAGCCGGAGGATGCGCTAGTCATCGCGCGCCGGGTACGCGAACTCGGATTCAAGGGCACGGTCGGCATCATCCACGATCATTCCGGCCAATTGCAGCCGCTGAGCGAGCCACAGCAGAGCATCTATGACGAAATCCTGAATTCCCGGCAAAAGTCCTTCTTCGCTTTCGATTACTACAACCAGTTTCAGAAGAATCTGGTTCGCGGATTGCCGAACGAATGGCATTGCCGCGCGGGCAGCCGCTACCTGTACATCTGCG
>Ga0187894_10003173_pt1 | contig 18731 bp, 19 predicted proteins | sample GBC1701081metaG_FD_136650 | JGI IMG/M metagenome (GOLD analysis project Ga0187894, IMG submission 136650) | White microbial mat communities from a lava cave in the Kipuka Kanohina Cave System on the Island of Hawaii, USA - GBC170108-1 metaG ...
AGGGCGGAACTGCATGCTCGGCTCGCTTTCTGAGTCTCGACAACCCGAAAGCTCAGCTTTTACCGGCTGGCGCCGGGCATGCACTTGCGACATTTCGAATCTTCCCCGGACAGCCCTGCGCAAACGGGGAAGGGAAGATGTCATGACACCGTTTCTCTGGTTGCTCGGTTTCGTCGTGCTGCAGCGCCTGGCCGAACTGGCGCTGGCGCAGCACAATACGCGCCGCCTGCTGGCCGGCGGCGGGCGGGAGATCGGCGCCCATCACTACCCGTTGTTCATCCTGCTGCATGGCTCATGGCTGGCCGCGCTCGCCTTGGCCGTACCATGGTCGACGGCGCCGTCGTGGGGTCTGGTCGCGATCTTCCTCATCCTGCAACTGCTGCGGGTCTGGGTGGTGGTGAGCCTCGGGCGCTTCTGGACGACCCGCATCATTACCCTCGACAACGCCCCCCTGATCCGTCGCGGTCCCTATCGGCTGTTGCGCCACCCCAACTACTGGGTCGTCGTCGGCGAGATCGCCGTGTTGCCGCTGGCCTTCGGCGCCTGGCCGATCGCGCTCATCTGGTCAGTGCTGAACGCGTTGCTGCTGTGGCATCGCATCCGAATTGAAAATGCGGCTCTAGCCCAGCGCCGTCAGCGCACGCCGGCGGCAGGCCCGCACCATCCGGACGGCTCGGTCGCTACAGCGCCTCGCCTTTGACCAGGCGCGGCAGGTCACCCACGATTCCCATGGCGTGGCGCATGAAGAAGCGCCGCAACGGCGGCAGCCGGTTGACCGTGGCCAACCCGACGTCGCGCACCAGACGCAACGGGCCGATGTCGTTGGAGAACAGCCGGTTGAGTCCGTCGGTGGCGCCGATCATGGCGAGGCCATCCACGCGGCGCCAACGTTCGTAGTCCGCCAAAACCGAGGCATGCCCGATATCGAGGCCCAGGCGGTAGGCATCGACCACGACCTCGGCCAGCGCCGCCGTGTCGCGCAATCCCAGGTTCCAGCCTTGTCCGGCGATGGGGTGGATGCCGTGCGCGGCGTCGCCGACCAGCGCCAGGCGCGGCGCCACGAGCCGCTCGGCGGTCTGGACGGAGAGGTTGTAGGAAAATCGCGGACCGACGGCTTTCACCGCGCCCAGGTGCTCGCCGAAGCGGCGTGCGAACTCGCGCTGGAATGCGGCTTCGGGCAGGCGCAGCAGCGTTGGCACCAACTCGGCCCGCTCCGTCCAAACGATCGATGACCGGTGGGCGCCGGTTGCCGGGTCGTCCGTCATGGGCAGGATGGCGAACGGCCCTGCCGGCAGGAACTTCTCCTGCGCCACGCCGCGATGGGCGAGTTCGTGTTCGGCCGTGACGACGATCGCTGTTTGCGAATAGCCGGCGCGGTGCAGCCTGATGCCCGCCTGCTCGCGCAGCATGCCGCCGCGCCCTTCGGCCGACACCAGGAGCGCTGCCCGGATGCAGCGACCGTCGGTCAGCGTGATGCGGGCTTCACTGTCGTCGCGGACCGCCGTTGCCAGTTCGGCCGGTGCCAGGACGCTGACCGTGGACAAGTCTTCCAGGCGTCGAAACAGGGCGGCCCGGATGTGGCGGTTTTCCACGATGTGACCCATCGGCGTCACGGCTTCGTCATGGCGGGCCGCCTGACGATGATCGAAATGCAGATGCAGCGGTGACACCGGCGCCGGACCACCACCGGGATCCAGCCGGCCATCGGAGATGCGGATATCGCGGATGGGTTCGGCGTGGCGTGCGAGGTGATGCCACACACCGATCGCTTCCAGCGCCCGCCGGGAGCCATGGGCGATGGCCGTGGTACGGCCGTCGAATGTCGGGGCCACCTGCGCCGAACCCGGCAGGCGGTCGATCACGGCCACGCGCACGCCGGCTGAACCCATCGCCACAGCCAGGGTGGCGCCGATCAGGCCGGCGCCGACGATGGCGACGTCCGCCGTCACTGCCGCCGCAGCGCCGTGCCGCCCATCATGTTCCGTCTGTGCCAGTGTTTCCCGGTGCATGGCATGAGTCCTGTCTCCTACGTGCACTTTTTTCCGACAGACGCCAAGCGCGCCCGTGGCGGGAAAGCCGGACGGGGTGTCGCAGCGGCCTCGGTCTTGGGCAACCGTTGGCACGGTTCTTGATCACCCAATGCTCGGAAAGGTCAGCGGTCAGGTTTCGTCACGGACGCGCAAGCGTCGGTGCTGGGGAGGTCGCGCCTGCCGAAGCGAACTAAGGGGATAGCCGATGAAATTAGTCATGGCCGTTATCAAGCCCTTCAAGCTCGACGAGGTGCGTGAAGCGCTCACCGCCATCGGTGTCCAGGGTTTGACCGTAACCGAAGTGAAAGGCTTCGGCAGACAGAAGGGGCAGACAGAGATCTATCGCGGCGCGGAATACGCCGTGAGCTTCCTGCCCAAGGTGAAGATCGAAGTCGTGGTCGCTGACAGCGCGGTCGAGCAGGTCGTCGAGACCCTCAAGAAGACCGCAGCGACCGGCAAGATCGGGGACGGCAAGATTTTCGTGGCCAATGTCGAGCAGGCGGTGCGCATCCGCACCGGCGAGACCGGCGCCGATGCGCTGTAAGAAAGACAGGGGAACAAGAAAGATGATGATGCAGAAGGTACGTGGTCTGGCGGCGGCGGCCGCCGGAGCCTCATTGACCGCGATCTACTCGGCGACCGTACTCGCCCAGCAGACGCCGCCGGCCGGCGCCCCGGCGGCACCGCCCGCCGCGCCGCCGGCGCCGAAGCTCGACACCGGCGACACGGCGTGGATGCTGACGTCGACGGCGCTGGTTTTGATGATGACCATTCCCGGTCTGGCCCTGTTCTACGCTGGCATGGTGCGCCGCAAGAACGTGCTGGCCACGGCCATGCAGAGCTTTGCCGTCACCGCGCTGGTCACCGTGTTGTGGATGATCATCGGCTACAGCCTCGCGTTCACGACGGGCGGCAACTACCTCGGCGATCTCAGCCGCTTCTTCCTGCGCGGCATGGCCATCGACGCCGTCCACGACCTGGCGAAGACGATCCCAGAATCCGTCTTCATGTGTTTTCAGATGACATTCGCCATCATCACGCCGGCGCTGATCGCCGGTGCGTTCGCCGAGCGCATGAAGTTCTCGGCGATGATGTGGTTCATGGGCCTGTGGTCGATCGTGGTCTATGCCCCGATCGCGCACTGGGTATGGGGTGGCGGCTTCCTAGGCACCTGGGGTGTCATGGATTTTGCCGGCGGCACCGTCGTGCACATCAACGCCGGCGTCGCCGGGCTGGTCTGTGCCCTGGTGCTGGGCAAGCGCAAGGGATACGGCAGCGACAATCTCGCCCCGCACAATCTCGTACTGTCGGTGATCGGTGCCTCGTTGCTGTGGGTCGGCTGGTTCGGCTTCAACGCCGGCTCGGCGGTCAGCGCGGGTGCCTCGGCCGGCATGGCGATGGCGGTCACGCAGATCGCTACGGCCGCCGCGGCGCTCGCCTGGATGTTCGCGGAGTGGGCAACGCGCGGCAAGCCGTCGGTGCTGGGCATCATCTCCGGTGCCGTCGCCGGTCTGGTGGCGATCACCCCGGCGTCGGGTTTCGTCAACCCGACGGGTGCGCTGGTCATCGGCCTCGTCGCCGGCGTGGTGTGCTTCTGGGCCGCGACCTCGCTCAAGAACATGCTGGGCTACGACGACTCGCTCGATGCTTTCGGCGTACACGGCATTGGCGGCTTCGTCGGCGCGGTGCTGACCGGTGTCTTTGCCACGCAGGCGATCACCGGCAAGGTCGACGACAAGAACCAGCCGATTCCGGCCGGTCTGATCGACGGCAATGCCGGCCAGGTGCTGACGCAGATCTATGGCTGCGCCGTGACGATCATCTACTGCGCGGTCGTCACGTTCATCATCCTCAAGATCGTCGACGTGATCATCGGTCTGCGCGTCGATCAGGAGCAGGAGGTCGAAGGCCTCGACATCAACCTGCACGGCGAGACCGTGCATTGAGTTCAGCCGCCACCCCTGGCCGCCGCGCGCGGCGCCCCGCTCTTCACTCGCCACGCGGGTGAAGAGCGGCGGGGGCCCAGACCGCCGAGGTCGGGCTTCCGGGTGGTCGCCAGAGTTCCCTCCGCCGCCGGGCCTCGCACGTCCGGTGGCACCTCGCAACGCCCGATGCCGTCACGGTGTCGGGCGTTTTTTCGTGGTCGCGCCGGAATCGCTATGGCCTAAAAAGTCGTCGATATGACTAAATGATATGCAGATCGACGAATCGGCCGTTCACATCAATCTCTTGTACAAGTCCAAAAATTAGGCGGCTATCCTGCGTGTGATCCATTGGTGGGCGATCCCGTGGGAACGCTCGGTTGGGAGCCGCACGCATGAAGATGCTCATCGCCATCATCAAGCCCTTCAAGCTGGAGGAGGTTCGCGAGGCACTCACGGCGATGGGCGTCCAGGGCCTGACAGTGACCGAGGTCAAGGGATACGGCCGTCAGAAGGGCCAGACCGAGATCTACCGCGGCGCCGAATACGCCGTGAATTTCCTGCCCAAGGTGAAGATCGAAATGGTGCTGGACGACGCCCTGGTCGATCGCACCGTCGAGGCCGTCCAGAAAGCGGCGGCCACCGGCAAGATCGGCGACGGCAAGATCTTCATCACCGACATCTCGCACGCCGTGCGCATTCGCACCGGCGAAACGGGGACCGACGCGCTCTGACGCGACCGGTCGGACGATCTTTAACGAAAATGGGGGAGAATTCGTGATGCCCGCAGTCCTGTCTGTCGCCCGGCGCCGTGGGTTGCCGCTATCCGCCGGACTGATGGCCGCGCTGCCGGTCGTCGCGCTGGCCGCCGATGACAAGGTGAAGATCGACAGCGGCGACACGGCCTGGATGATTGTCGCGACGTCGTTCGTGCTGCTGATGTCGATCCCCGGCCTGACGCTGTTCTACGCCGGCATGGTGCGCAAGAAGAACGTGCTGGCCACCACCGCCCAGACGCTAGCCACCGTTGCCCTTGTGACGGTGCTCTGGATCATCGTGGGCTACAGCCTGGTGTTCACGCCCGGCAACAGTGTCATCGGCGATCTGTCGCGCTTCCTGATGGCTGGCCTGAAGATGGATAGCGTGCACGAGGCGGCCAAGACGGTGCCGGAAAACGTCTTCATGATGTTCCAGCTCACGTTCGCCGCCATTACGCCGGCGATCGTCATCGGCGCCGCTGCCGATCGCATCAAGTTCTCGGCCATGTTGTGGTTCATGGCGCTGTGGCTGCTCCTCGTCTATTGCCCGGTGGCCCATTGGGTCTGGGGTGGCGGCTTCCTGCAAAAGGCCGGCGTGCTTGATTTCGCCGGCGGTATCGTCGTGCACATCAACGCCGGGGTCGCCGGCCTGGTGCTGGCACTGATGTTGGGGCCGCGCCGCGGCTATCCGACCGACAACATGGCGCCGCACAACCTGGTGCTGACGGTGGTCGGCGTGTCGCTGCTGTGGGTCGGCTGGTTCGGCTTCAACGCCGGTTCGGCCGTCGCGGCCGATTCGCGTGCCGGCATGGCGATGGCGGTGACACATGTTTCCGCCGCCGCGGCGGCGCTGGCGTGGATGTTCGCCGAGTGGGCGACGATGGGCAAGCCGAGCGTGCTGGGCATCGCCTCTGGCGCCGTGGCGGGGCTGGGGACGATCACCCCGGCTTCCGGCTATGTCGACATCGGGGCCGCGCTGATCATCGGTCTCGTCGCCGGCCTGGCCTGTTTCTATGCGTCCACTGCGTTCAAGCGGCGCATGGGCTACGATGATTCGCTCGACGTGTTCGGCGTGCACGGCGTCGGCGGCCTGATCGGCACGGTGATGGCCGGCGTATTCGCGACCAGCGCCATCGCTGGACCGGATGTGAAGGGTTTGATCGACGGCAACGGCCAGCAGGTGCTGACCCAGCTCTATGGGATCGTCTGCACGGTCCTGCTGTCGGCGGTTGGCACGGCCATCATTCTCAAGGTGATCGACGTCACGATCGGACTGCGCGTCACGCCGGAACAGGAGATCGAAGGCCTCGACATCAACCTGCACGGCGAAAGCGTGCACTAGGCGATACGTTCCGCCGGGCCATCACTTCAGTTCGAGACGACGGCGGCGATCGGCGTGGTATCGAATGTCATCCTGAACCGGGCCCCGCCTTCGGCCCGATTCTCGGCCATGATCGTGCCGTGCATCTGTTGGATGATCTGATAGCTGATGGACAGGCCCAGGCCGGTGCCCTTGCCGGTGGGCTTGGTCGTGAAGAACGGCTCGAATAGGCGCGGCAGGACCTGGTCCGGAATGCCCGGACCATTGTCCTCGACCACGAGGATAACCTGGCCCGACGGGCGCAGCGTGCGAACTCGTATGGTGATCGTGCCGCCGCCGTCGCGGCCGTCATCGAGGATGGCGTCGCGGGCGTTCAGGACCAGGTTGATGACCACCTGCTGCAGCCGGCTGGCGTGTCCGGTGACCGCCGGCGCGGCCGGATCAAGGTCGAGATGGAGTCCGATGCGCGCCAGGCGCAGCTGCTCTTCGACCATCTGGGCGGCGACACGCAGCGCCGGCACGACATCGAACTGTTCTGCCGCTTCATCGGGCTTGCGGGCAAAGCCGCGCAGATCGCGGATGATCGTTGCCGCGCGCTCGGTCTGTCCCATCACCCGTGTGCACTTCTCGTCGATGAAGTCGCGCAGACTACCCAGCAGGGAGCTGTCGGCGGTTTCGCGAAGTTCGTCCTGCAGGCTTTCGGCGGCGAAGCGAATCACCGTCAGCGGCTGGTTGATCTCATGCGCGATGCCGGACGCCATTTCGCCCAGCGTGGCCAGGCGTGATGCGTCGAAGAGCTGCAGCTCGGCCTGCCGCCGTTCGGTCACGTCCACGCCCAGCAACACGATATGTTCGACACGGCCGGATGTGCCCCGCCCAGGATTGGCGGTGACATGGATGGTCCGTCGTGCGCCGCGCGCGTCCACCAAGGTGCAGTCGTAGTCGACGGCTTTCAGGCTCTGCGCGCCGTCGGCGTTCAGCCATGCGGCGACAACCGATGGATCGACGCGCCAATCGACCAGTCCGGCAAAGGGCTGGTCGACGACCCGATCCTCGCCAAGACCGGTGAAACTCAGAAAGCCGTTGTTGGCCATGACGATACGCTGGTCGCGGTCGACCAGCAGGAACAGAGCACCGGTGGATTGGACGATCGAATTCAGCCGCTCCATCCGGTCGTGCAGACGAGACGCCAGCTCATGCTGGACCTCGATATCGCGCACCAGGCCGGTGATGGCGAACTCGCCGTCGAGGTTGTCCTGCTTCTCCGGCGCCGTCAGTCGGATCTCGACCCTGCGAAGCGTACCGTCCTTGCGCCGCATCCGACACATGAAGGTGGCTGGCTGGCCGCGGTTGGCCCGCAGCTGCTGGGCGACATCGCTGAGCAGTGCGTGATCGTCGGGATGGATCACGTCGAAGACCGAGCCGAGGCGCAGCTCATCGACACTGAATCCGAGCAGATCCGTGGCGCCGGCGCTGAGATAGGTGATGCGATTGTCGCGGTTCAACGAGAACACGGTGTCGGTCAGTGAATTGACCAGCATCTGGAAGCGTCGTTCGCTGGCGCGCAGGTCCTCCTCACGCCGGATCAGGTCGCTGACATCCGTCCAGACCATCGCCATCCCCCCGCTGGGGGTGGACGACCGCTGCAGCCGCAGTATGCGTCCGTCCGGCAGTGGCACGTCGACGCGATGCGTCTCGCGCGCGCGACGGAGGTACTCGGCCTTCCATTGTGTCAGATCGTGGTCGGGATACCGTGACCGAAACTGCCCTTCGAAGTGATCGGCGATGCGCTCCAGAGTCCAACCGATCATGGCTTCATCGACGCCGCCCAAATGTGCCATTGTCTGGTTGTACTGACGGTTGAACAAAATCATGCGCTCGTCGTGATCATAAAGCGCGAAGCCGACCGGTATGGATTCAATGGCATCGATGACCTGCTGGCGGCTCGCCTGCGCATCGCTCTGCGCGCGGCGTGCGACTTCCGACACTTCGTGGTGGCGCGCGGCCGAGCGACCGACCAGAAAAAACAGGATCAGGACGGCAAGCAGAAAGCCGCCGGTGCTGAGGATCACCGTCAGGTGCAGGGAGGTCTTCGTGTCGTGCCGAGGTTCCAGGCTGCCACGCGCCGCCGTGTTCGCTGCATCGACGAGCCGCACAAGCTCGACAAGACGCGCGATCAGGTCGTCGTCGATCGTGCCGGAGCCATCATAGGCGGCGAGGGCCGGCACCATCGCCAGGTCCAGGGCGTTGAAGGCATCGCACGCGCGATTCATGTGCAGCGCGACCTCGCCGGTGCGCCAGTCGGAGCGGGCGCAAAGGGGCCGCAGCTGCCGCGCTGCTTCAGTCCAGGCACCGAAGGGCGTATGGGCGTAGACGTAGGGTTTGTTGCTGATCTTCGTCCCGAGCGCCGCGATCAGGGCTCTGCTCAGGTTATCGCTGGCCGTCGTGACGGCGAACGCCGCAACCCGGATGTTGTGCGCTTCGATCATGTCGCGCGTCATCCGGCTGTCGGCAAACGTAATGACGAAGCTGAACACACCCAGCGTCGCTGCCACGACGCTCCATACCAGCCCGGCGGTACCGATGGCTGGGCTAAGCCGGCGTAGCGGGGAGAACCATCTGTCGGTCAGCCCCTGGCTTGCCGGACTCACACCGCATCCGACACAGGGACTGGTGCAAGGAGCGGAACGGCAGCGGTCCCCCGGCCACTGCGTCGCTCATCGGTACTGGTGACCAATGCCAGGAGGCGGCCGAAGCTGAACGGCTTGAACAGCACCGCCACAGCCCCGAGCTCCCCAGCCGGGCCGATCTGGCTCTGATCGAGATGACCGGTCATGACGATAATCTGGCAACGCGGGTGTCGCTCGCGTGTCCGCCGCGCCAGATCCAGGCCGCTGCCGCCCGGCATGCGCACATCGGTGATCAGCACGTCCGGGCCGATCATAAGGTCGATCAGGCCCAATCCTTCGGCGAACGACGGAGCGGCATGGACCTGATGGCCGCGCCTTTGCAGGAACCGCACGATCTCGCCGAGGAGTTCAACCTCGTCGTCAACCACGAGGATCGTCAGAGCGCTCGGACTGGACATGGCCGAAGCTGTTTCAGCGGGGGCGGCGCGTGGTAGCGTCGGCGACGAAACGATCAAGCGTTCGCAGCGGAATGGGCTTGTCGATGACGGCGAAGGCCGATGTGCGCGCCCGATTGCCCTGGCGGACGAGGTCGGCGTTGCCTGACATCAGCACCCATTTGATATCGGGATAGACCTCTGCCATGTCCCGGCAGAAGGCGACGCCGTCGCCGTCCGGCAAATGGATGTCGGCAACCACCACGGCCGGTGCCTGCCGGCGACAAATGTCCTGGGCCTCAGCGAGGGTCCTGCAGCCAATGGCTGAACGACCGCGACGACAAAGATAGTCGACGATCTCCTCGCGCAGATCTTCATTGTCTTCAATAATGACGATCGCATCGCCAGACATGGCCGCGACCTCCACGCTATTCTGTTTACGAATAGAAAATGAGAGTTTTAAATCTTCGGCCCCACAAATATCACACCTGCTGGCCAAATCAAAACACCACATCTCGCACAGCTCATGCTTGAAATATGGCAGTAATTTCAATCCGATAGAACCGGCAGTGGCAGAAAATATCCTGGCAGAACAGCCGTTGTCCGTCCGCTGTTCGAATCTCTCCCCGCCTGCCCGGCGGATCCAATAGCACGGGCGTATCGACCTCATAGGTAGCCGATATTTCCGACCAAGATCGTGCCGGATCAGAGTGCCTTGGCCCGGCGATCATCAGCGCCCGCCGGAGCGTGAATATCAACGACGGAGCTTGACCTTGAAATCCACTCTCGCCCTCGCCGCCGCGGTGACCGCCGCTGTTGCCTTTGCCGGCACCGCCATCGCTCAGGAAGCGAAGACGGAAAAGTGCTACGGCGTCGCCAAGGCCGGTAAGAACGACTGCCAGACCGCCACCAGTTCCTGCGCGGGAACGTCCAAGAAGGATGCCCAGACCGACACCTGGCTCGCCGTGCCGGCCGGCGTGTGCGCCAAGATCGTCGGCGGTTCGACGACACCCAAGAAGAGCTGAGCGACCGTCTACGGAACGCCGCGCGGCACTCAACCTAGGGCCGAACGTCCCCTGCGCGAGGTTGACGGCGTCATCCGCGCGGCATTTCGATGGTTCTCAAGCCCATCCTCGATCGGAGGCGCGTATGACCGTTACGCTTGCCAAGCCCAGCGCACCATCAACGACACCCGGCGCGGGCTTCGTCCTGCGCCTCGATGCGATCCGCACGCTGCTGTCGCACATACCGGAATCGCTGTTCACGTTGCTGTTCCGTGTCTCGGTCGCCGCCGTCTTCTTCAAGTCGGGCCTGGTCAAGATCCAGAGTTGGGAAACGACGGTCGGGCTGTTCCGCGACGAATACAATCTGCCAATCCTGCCGCCGGCCCTAGCCGCTTACCTGGGAACGACGCTCGAGTTGACGGCGCCTGTGCTGATCGTGCTGGGCTTGTTCGCGCGCCTGGGCGCCCTTGGCCTGCTGGCCATGACCTTCGTCATCCAGTTTCTGGTCTATCCCGAAAACTGGGCCGAGCACCTGATGTGGGCGTCGCTGCTGGGATGGATCGTCGCCCGCGGACCCGGTACCGTTTCGGTCGACCACCTGATCGCCCGCCGTCTGTTCGGTCGCGGTTGACGGCTCACTGGGCGGGCAACCGCAATCATGCGGTCGTGCACCTGTTCGCCTGGCTGCTATGGGGACTGGTGCACATCACGTTCCAGTCCGGCGCCCGCCTGATCACCGGCAGCGAAAAGCGCTAGTTCCAGATATCGCAGGCATGGTTGTTGCTCCCGTGAGGCCGGGATATGAGCAACGGGGCGTGGCGCGAGTATCGCGACCGACGATGATTGAGTGTCGAGGCTGACTGAATGCGCTTCGTCCTGGCCTGGGTTGGTACCGCTGTTGCTCTCGCCGGCGCAGCGTTGCTGGTAGGGTACACAGTGCATCCGTGGCTATTGGCGTCGCTGGGAGGATCGTGCGTGATCCTGTTCGGCATGCCCGAGAGTGACATGGCGCAGCCGCGCAGCATCTTCGGCGGGCATGTGATAGCGTCGGTGGTGGGGCTGGGCTTCCTGCATTGCAGCCGTGGGTACGGCTTTGGCTCGGCTGACGCATGGATGGTAGGCGCCGTTGCCACGGCACTGGTGGCGATGATGCTGACGCGAACGATCCATTCACCCGCCGGCGCCAACCCCATTGTCGTCTTTGCGGAGAAAGCCGACTGGTCCTTCTTGTTCTCGCCGCTGGTGATTGGCTTGCTGACCATCTTCGTAGTGGCGGTGATCGTGAACAACCGGGGCCGGGTGCCTTGGCGTGGCGACTATCCGCGCCGCTGGCTGTAAAAGTCGGCCGTTCGGCGGTCGCTCAGGCGGCGTGCATCGACACGGCCTTGCCGCTCGTCCACGGAAACCGCAATGCCTCGCCGACAAAAGCACCCACCGACGGCAGGTGAGGGCGGCCACGCACGGTGACGATCTGAATGGCGCGCACGACATCCGGATCGATCAACGGCCGTACGCACAGGCCGCTGAGGGTGACCGAGTATTCCGGGATGTCGGTGAAGCCCAGCCCCGACAGGGCCATGCTCTGCACCCAGTCGTCGCGGTCGCTGCGAAAGACGGTCGTTACCTTGACTCCACGGGTGCGGAACAGGCCGCCGATGTACTCGTTGAACTCACACTGCGTGCGACCGACGTAAGGCTCTTGGTCGAGTTCGGCCATGCGTACGGCGTTCTGTCGCTCGAAGGGGTGGCCGGGCTGCACACCGATGACGAACCGCTCCTCGTAGAGCTTGCGGGCGTGGAAATGGTCGTCGATCGCCTCCGGTAAGCCGTAGATCGCCACGTCATGGTCGCCACTGGCGAGGCGTTTTTGGAGCGCCTGGGCATTGCCATCCTCGATCATGAGCCGGACCCGGGGGTGGCGATCGCGGAACGATTGCAGGAATGGAATAAGGCGTCCCGGGCCAATCGTACACATGACGCCCAGACGCAGCTCCACGTCATCCATGCGCGCAAAGCTCTTGGCGCGCTCCTTGGCGGCTTGCGTTTCGACCAGCACCTGTGACAGGTGCGGGCGCATCATCTCGCCCAGTCCGGTCAGGTGCGTGTTGTTGCGCTCGCGGCGAAACAGTGGGCCGCCCAGCTCATCTTCCAGCGCTTTGACAGCGCGCGTCAGCGACGGTTGCGATACGTTGCACTTCTCGGCGGCACGCGTGAAGTTCAGCGTCTCGCAGACCGCCAGAAAGTAACGGACCTGATGCATCTCCATGGTGAGTAGCTCCCCCAAAGGCATCGTTACACTGATTATGTATCGCCATCGGCCATACGCGGCGGCTATTGAATGGTGACCTTATCGGCATTTCCATCGTCGCGGCGCTGCGGGCATGGTCACCATATCGTTGGGCGGCCGTCCGCCGGAACCGCGACGGGAGCCGAAGGCGCGTTTCATGAAGCTCAGGCAGACTCTTGAAGCGATGCGGGACCGGCACCTGTCGGAAATCGACGTGGGTGCGTGCCGTGCGTTCGAGGACGAACTCGATCGTCTGCGCATGATGCGTGTCGCCGAGGACGGGCTTGGCATCGGCGACTATCTGCCGGATTTCGCGCTGGAGAGTGCTGACGGCCGGATCTGGCGATCCGGCGACTTGCTCGACCGCGGTCCTCTGGTGCTTGCCTTCTTCCGCGGCGGCTGGTGTCCGTATTGCGACGTCACCCTGGCGGCGCTCGATCGCGCCGTCCTGTCCCTCGAGGGGTTGGGCGCAGCGGTCGCCGGTATCATGCCCGACACGATCGATCATGTCCGTCAAACGGCTGACAACCGTCGGTTGTCGTTTCCGCTGCTCAGCGATCCGTGCAACGACTATGCGCGCCTGTGCGGCCTGGCGTATGAGCTGTCGCCCGACCATATTAGGATCCACGTCGAGCGGCGGCGCGATCTGCCCAAACTGCATGGCGACACCCTGTGGCGATTGCCGATCCCAGCCGTTTTCGTCGTCGAGTCGCCCGGGCGTGTGGTCTTTGCGTTCTCCGATGCCGACCCATCGCGCTGGCCCGATCCGCAGGAACTGGTCGACAGCCTGAACGCCCTCAGCCAGGCAGCATGACGGGTGTATGGTATCAAGCGGCCGCGCTCACACGCAGCGACATCAGCATCCGCAGACCTTCCTCCGTGAGCCGGGCATCGCTGCGCCGCCGGTCGAAGAGCGGCGCCATCGCCTGCTGCTCCAGACGGCGCAGCGCGCGCGTGAGCGCAGGTTGCGACAGGCCGCAACGACGCTCGGCGCGGCTGAAGTTCTGTGTTTCGGCCACGGCGGTGAAACACGCGATGCTCATCGGGTCCATCGAGTCTCTCCCTGGTCCTTCCTAGCGCGACCGCTCACTTCGTGCACGACACGTTCTCTCACACCGTCGTGCGCGGCGCGTGAGCCTGGGTCGGCGGGGGTGGCGGGTGCGTGGCTGCGCCATATGGTCCGTGGCCGAAATCGAATGAAGTTTGGCATGGTCGCTGTAGGCGAACCTTGATACAGCGCGACGTGTCCGTGCGCCTGCGGCGGATCTCGATTGCGGTAGTGTGATGTCGGGCGACTACATCGATCAGCGACACGTCGAAGGCGCGCAGTTGCGTCGCATGCGGCTTGTCTCCCTGTTTGAGGGAACCACGCTTGTCGTGCTGGTGGGTGTCGCGGTGCCGTTGAAGCACTTGGCGGGCTATCCGACAGCCACGGCGATCATGGGCCCGATCCACGGCGTGGCGTTTCTGATCTATGTCTGGATGGTCATCAATACGGTGTCAGGCGGTGATTGGACCAAGGGTGAGATCCTCCGCCTTCTCGCGGCGGCCTTCATTCCCTTCGGCGCGTTCATGAATGTGCGATTCCTGAGGCAGCGGGAAGAAGCGCTCGCGGTGCCGGTCGGCACAGCCGACGAGACGCGGTTGTGAGCTATCTCTGGATCAAAGCATTCCATCTCGCCGCGGCGATGACATGGATCGGCGGCATGCTGTTGCTCTCGGTCGTCCTGATGGCCCTGGCATCGTCAGGGCCGGGCGCCGATCGCAACATGCATCTGATCAGGATGGCGCGGACGTGGGATGCACGAGTGACGACTCCCGCGATGCTGATCGTGTGGGTCCTGGGCCTGGTGATGGCGCTTCAGGCCGGTTGGTTCTCGGCGCCCTGGCTCTGGGTCAAGCTTGTGATCGTTGTCATCCTGTCGGCCATGCACGGCATCCAGTCCGGTACGCTGCGGCGCCTGGCCGGCGATCCGTCGCGGTCGCCACCGGCCTTCCTGCGCTTGGCCGCGCCCGCTGTCGTTGCGGCGGTCGTGGCGATTGCGATCCTCGCCATCACCAAGCCGCTGTGATCGGCTGCCATCAACCTGCCCAACTAGCGCCCCATCGTCGCTCGCCGGGGCCAGTGCGACGAAAGGACATGCCATGGTGCAAACGAAGAAGGTGCGTTACTTCGCGGCGATCGCGATCCTGGCGACGAGTGTCGCCGGCTGTGCTGGAGGCTCGTCCGGCGGTGGCGACGGCGGCGGTCGCTATGTCGAGGCGTTCGATCCCACGGGCAGTGCCCTGGCTGCCGCCTTCCGGCGGCCGACGCGCGAGGCTGATGCCGAGGCGGCGCTGGCCGAGCACGTGCGGACGACGGCTTTCCTTCAGCAGTATGGGGCGACGCGGCAGAAGGCCGGCTGTCCCGACAGCGGCGCCTGCACGCATCGCCTGACGCTGGTCCAGGTTGACGGGCGCGGCAAGCCGCTGGGGGAAACACCGACCTGCGCCGAGATCAGCGCCCAGCTCGATCGCGATGCGCGCGGTCAGGTGGCGGTGCGTGGCATTACCTGGGTGCGCCGCGCCGCGCCCTGCGCGGCTTAGCCGGGTATCTCCACCCGGGGCAGAGCGAAGCGAGAGGTCACAACTATCCACAGATCTCTCGCTTGGCTCGGCACGAGGTGCCTCCAACGGGCAGGGCTTTGTGCAAAGCATTGAATTTCATGTTAAAAAAACGCTCTATCCTGTTCTTGTTATTGAGATAATTGTCGTTTAAGATCACCCCATAGTTCGTTGTTAAGGGGTGCTGGGGCCATGATTTCACCGCGGCGTTGCCAGACGCCAAGGGGGGCGCAACTCTTGTCCGGTTGCCAAGACAGGAAAGCCGGACCGCAATGATCAACCCCCGCCTCGAAACCGACCTCAACGACTATCCGTTCGCGCGGCTCAACACGCTGATCGCCGATCTTCCGGCGCCGGCGCAGCCCCTCATCATGTCGGTCGGCGAGCCTCAGGGCCCGGTTCCGGCGTTCGCGCGTGACATCGTGAGCCGCGACCTCGCGACCACCAACCGCTACCCGCCCAACCAGGGCACGCCGGATCTGTGCGCGGCCATCGTCAGCTGGCTCCAGCGCCGCTACCGCATTGCCGACGGCGTGCTCGACCCGGCGCGCCACGTGCTGCCGCTGGCCGGCAGCAAGGAGGGTGTCTACGCCATCGGGACCGTCGCGGTGCCGCCGTCCAAGGCCGGCGCGCAGCCGGTGGTCATGATCCCCAACCCGTTCTACCAGGTGTATCTCGGCGCCACGGTGCTGACCGGTGGCACGCCGTTGTTTCTCAACGCCGACGCCGGTAGCGGCTTCCTGCCCGATTTCGACGCGGTGCCGGCCGAGACCTGGAAGCGCACGGCCCTGGTCTATCTGTGCTCGCCGGGCAATCCGCAGGGTGCGATGGCGACGCTGCCGTATCTGCAAAAGCTGATCGACCAATGCCGGCGCCACGACGCGATCCTGGCGATCGATGAGTGCTACGCCGAGATCTACAACGACTCCGCCCCACCCGGTGGATTGCAGGCGGCGCTGGCGATGGACGAGACCGGTGGGCGTAATCCATTCGCCAACGTCGTGGTGTTCCATTCGCTGTCCAAGCGATCCAACGCCGCCGGCCTGCGCAGCGGTTTTGTCGCCGGCGACCCCAAGATCGTCGCCATGATGCTGCGCTGGAAGACCTACGGCGGCGTGCAGATTCCGCTTCCCATCCAGAACGCCTCGGCCGCCCTGTGGCGCGACGAGGCGCATGTCGAGGCGATCCGCAACGGCTATCGCGCCAAGTTCCAGCTCGCCAGGTCGATCCTGCACAACAAGGGCGGCTACTTCACGCCCGACGGCGGCTTCTTCCTGTGGCTCGACGTTGGCGATGGTGAAGCGGTCACCCGCAAGCTGTGGACCGATGGCGGCATCAAGGTTCTGCCGGGCGGCTATGTCGCGCGCGACGTGGATGGGGCGAATCCCGGCAAGCGCTATATCCGCGTGGCGATGGTGCAGGATCTGGAGACCACGCGTACGGCGCTGACACGCATCGCGGAGTTGTTGTAGCCATGGCGTTGGCGACTTTGAGACATTCGGCCACCGCCGCCGGCAGGTTCCTGCCCAGCGGCGCAGCCCTGTTCTTCCGGCGCCGGACGATGGAAATCGTCGGGCTGGCGATGGCGGCAATCGGCGTGGCGGCGCTGATCGCGCTGATCACGTATCACTCGACGGATCCCTCGCTCAATCGCGCCACCGGCTTTGCGCCGCGCAATCTTTTCGGCGTGCCGGGCGCCACGTTCGCCGATGTGATGATGCAGAGCCTCGGGCTAGGCTCGCTGCTGGTGCCGGTGGCCCTGTCGGCCTGGGGTATCATGCTGATGCGCCGGCACGCCCTGCCGTTCTTCGGCGTGCGGCTGGCCTTGCTTCTGCTGGCGACATTGCTGGCCGCCAGCGCCGCGTCGGCACTGGATGCCATCGGACATTGGACCCCGCATGCTGGCCCGGGTGGCGTGACCGGAGCGGCGGTCGCATCCCGGTTCAAGGAGCTGACGCTTACCTACTCGGACGGCTGGCTGCTGGATTTCCTGTCGCCGATCACGGCGGTCATGGCGGTCGTGCTGATGGTGCCGGTGATCGGCATGAAGCGCGGCCATCTGCCGATTGCCTTGCGGATCGGGTTGCTGCCGTTCTCGCTCGTCAAGATGCTGCTGCGGGCCGGCGTCGCGGTATGGCGGGGCCGTGCGGAGCGCGAAATGCCGGTCGAGGGCGAGGCGCCGCAGCCAACCATCGGCTATGCCGACGTGCCCGGCGAGATCGACGCGTCACAGTATGACCCGGCCCGGTTCACCGGGATTCCGGAGCATGGCCAGCCGCTGCCGGCGCGCAATTCGCTACTGGTCGACGCGCCGCTGTCGCCGATCGCCGATCTCAAGCCGGTCGAACCGATTCCCCAGGCGCCGCCGTCGCTGGACATCCCGCCGATGGCGCCACGCCCCAGCGTGACGCGGAGCGGTACGTCGCCGCTGACGTCGTTCCTGACTCGTCTGCTGGGTCGCCCCGCCGACGCCAACCGTGTCGAGCCCGTATTCGGCGCGTCGGCGCCTGCGACGCCGCATGTCGAACACCCGGCCCAGCCCGACCCCGATGAGACGGAAGCGCCACCGCCGGCCCCGGTTCCGGTGTCAGCGGCTCAACCCGCCACCAGCGCGCGGATCCTGCATTTGCCGCGACGGCCGGCAGCGACCGAAGTCTCGGCCGCGGTGGCCGAGCCTGCCGCTACACCTCAGGCGGCGGCGGTACCGTCCAAGGTCGTCAAGCGCGCGGCACCACAGCCCGGCCGGCGCGCCGAGGCCGAGCGCCAGCAGCAGCTGGCACTGACGCAGGAATTCCAGCTGCCGGCGCTCGACATCCTGACCGCGCCACCGCGCTCGCCCGTCGCTGCCCAGATTGACGAGGACGCCTTGGCGCAGAATGCGCGGCTGCTGGAGAGCGTGCTGGAGGATTTCGGCGTCAAGGGCGAGATCGTGAAGGTGCGGCCGGGCCCGGTCGTCACGCTCTACGAGCTCGAGCCGGCGCCGGGTACCAAGTCGAGCCGCGTGATCGGGCTGGCCGACGACATCGCCCGCTCGATGAGCGCCGTCAGCGTGCGCGTGGCCACGGTGCCGGGTCGCAACGTGATCGGCATCGAGCTGCCCAACGGCAAGCGCGAGATGGTTTTCCTGCGCGAGCTGCTGTCGGCCAAGGACTACGAGGACGGTCGCCTGCAGCTGCCGCTGGTACTGGGCAAGGATATCGGCGGCGGCCCCGTGATCGCCGATCTGGCGCGCATGCCGCACTTGCTGATCGGCGGCACCACCGGTTCGGGCAAATCAGTCGGGATCAACACCATGATCCTGTCGCTGCTCTACCGGCTGCCGCCCGATCGCTGCAAGTTCATCATGATCGATCCCAAGATGCTGGAGCTCAGCGTCTACCAGGATATCCCGCATCTGCTGACGCCGGTGGTCACCGAGCCGCGCAAGGCCGTGGTGGCGCTGAAGTGGACCGTGCGCGAGATGGAAAACCGCTATCGCGCCATGAGCCAGCTCGGTGTGCGCAACATCGCGGGCTACAACGAGCGGGTAACGGAAGCGCGCAACGCCGGCGAGGAGATCCTGCGGCCGGTGCAGATCGGCGTCGATCCCGAGACGCGCAAGGCGATCTTCGAAGACCAGCCGATGAGCCTGGAGTCGCTGCCCTTCATCGTCGTGATCATCGACGAGATGGCCGACCTGATGATGGTGGCCGGCAAGGATATCGAGATCGCGGTGCAGCGCCTGGCGCAGATGGCGCGCGC
>Ga0187894_10003174_pt1 | contig 18729 bp, 23 predicted proteins | sample GBC1701081metaG_FD_136650 | JGI IMG/M metagenome (GOLD analysis project Ga0187894, IMG submission 136650) | White microbial mat communities from a lava cave in the Kipuka Kanohina Cave System on the Island of Hawaii, USA - GBC170108-1 metaG ...
AATCAAATTTGATAGGACCGGTCGAGCCGCACGCGAAGAAATCACGCTTCAGGCGCACGGCCTCGACTAGTACAGGCCCACCCTGACCGATGTACGTCTGCCGGACGGCACAACGTCAATCACTCGCCCGTCAAGGACGGTGGATGCTGGTGGTATAGGAAGTATGCGCCGGGGAGTACGACGCTAGAGAGGCTAGAAGTCGAGACGCGAGAGGTGAGAATCCATGGGGTATTGCGGAAGGCACGAGTTCCCACCCGTGGAGATGCTAGGTGAATTTTCTCTGCTCATCGCCCTTGCGCCTCTTTTGACTCGCTCCTATGCGGTTGCGTTCTTGCTCGTAGCCCAAGGCGGCGTAGTACAGCACGAGATCGAAAAACTGGCCGAGCAGGTGCAGCAACTCCAGTTCCCCATGCAGTTCCATGGCGCTCTCGGACAGACCTTCGCGCTGGACGAAGGCGCGTACGTGCTCCTTGGTGGAGATGATAGCCCAGGCGAAGTGACTGTAGGCCACGCCCTGCTGTGCGCGCGCTGCGCCCAGCTCGGTGTAACGCCGCTCCACCTGAGCGTCGGCCTTGTCCAGCAGCCAGTCACTCAGGTTGCGGTAGATCTCGTGGGTACGGGATTGGAGTTCGCTCGCCGGGACTTTGTTCAAATCGCTGCACCGGGGAGAGCTCCAAACCTTCTCGCTGAGGTCGCGGGAAAGGTGCTCGATGTGATTCTCGATAAGTCGCACCAACCGGACAGCCAGCATCGCGCACCTCCAGGTAGAACATGCGTCCGCGTAGGGGAATTCGCCGACCCCCAATTCTGGGCGGAGACCTTACTAGATAGATGGCACCAACGTCAATAACTCGCCCATCAAAGACGGCTGGTGCTGGTGGTATCGGAAGTATGCGCCAGGCATGCCATCCCTGTCGCGACGGTCAGATCGGCGTGAACGGTCCACTGGCCTTGTGGAGGTGCACTGGTAGCGGGACTATAGAAACAGCACCATGTAATAACACTAGGGTGTAATTCTCCCAGCACAAGTCCTCAGTTATTGATTTTCTGGTGCGCCCGGCTGGAATCGAACCAGCGACCCTCAGCTTAGAAGGCTGATGCTCTATCCGACTGAGCTACGGGCGCGATCTTGAATGTTCAAGGCCTTATGCGGTGGTACCTCCTGGCCAGAAGTGTGCTTCTTATTTTGTGACACTTTGTGGGCCCTTTGGTCAAGCGGAGCTGCGTCTGGCGTCAAGCCATTGAGCGACTCCACCGCCGTGCGCAGATACATCGAACTCAGGTGTGCATATGAGAGCGTCATCCTGAATTTAACTCCTAGTTAGCAGTCACGACACAGAAAAACGCGCCTCTTGCTTACTCAGAGAATAGCGAGGATAAGAAAGTAATGGCCTCTTAGGTTTGCAACTCGGGGATGGTTGTAACAAACAGATCGAAAATATAGCCGTTTTTAGACGGGCGTTCCTCGCATTTAGCTACAAACTCTATGGGGATTTCGAACAGTGATGACGCCCCTTCCCCCGGGTGAGGGGACGTGAGTATATGGAAGTTTTTTTGACGAGTCAGATATTTGTCTATGTCCTCGTCAGAGGCATAACCAACATAGTAAACGATCCCATCATGCTTATGAATCTCCAACGAGAAGGTGTTGCCGCGCCTCGCGCTTAGCGATAAGACGTTGCACATTGCGAAACCGTATACTCCGTTCGGCAAATCCTGTATTTTTGTTCCATCTTCCCGATCAGTAAGCGGTCGAAGTTGCTGGGAGTATCGCAGCTTCAGTAGTTCTCTAGGGACAGCCTTGCCATCCGGACTCTTCCCGACATCACTCTGCGTATTCTTCGCACGGTTGTCCTTACTCCAAATGTCGGCGAAGTTTGTTGGAGAATTCCATCTGACAACGAAGTACACCAAGATCACCAGCCCAAGCGCGACAATTATCAGATACCACCGTTTCATGCCTGTTAGGATACGCCAAGTCGCCTCTCAAGTAAAAAAGCAGCCTATACGCCAGGCTTTCCACGGTGAGCGCCGTGCGGCGAGGATCCGTCGATGGCAAGTCTGTGACAACTATGCTCATTCACTCGCGAACGAACGTTTAACCCCTTCGTTCAAGCGCACCCTCAATCTCTCCTCGACTTGTATTCCGATCTTCTTGTAACCGATCCTTGTATGCATAGACAATTCTCCCGAACAGCCCCACCTTGCGGTTTGATTGTCCCATGCCTAGAATAGACCTCCCTGCGAGGTGCCATGAGCTGGATTGACTCAGTGCTGTATGAGTTTACCCGCGTGACGTGGGAGCAATGGGTTATAACCGTGATAATGGGCATTGGGCTTGCCTGGCTCGCGGTGATCGTGAAGTGGTACCTACGCACGAAGTAACGACAACATTCCCCCACCGTCCGTCCGGCGCGGTAGCCTTCGCTGAGGGGCTATCGCACCAATTGCGCCGTATCCCGTCGCAGCTCTGGAAGCTCCTCTACGATCTTCGTATGTGGTTCCGCCAGTGTCTTCGTGGCTTCATGGAGGATCTGCAACCGCATCAGCCCTCCTCCACAGATGTACCTTGACTAAGCCATATTGGTTTCGATATCCATTCCAAGGCCGATCCAGGCCCGTAACAGGTCGTGTCTCGTGATCGAATGGGTTACCTTGCCGTTTGTCTTGACCGGTAGGTTCAGGAGTCGCTTTTCTTCCATGATCTTCACGGCCTCGTCAATGCTGGTCTCGTTCGTGACCGAGATCTGCTCCTTGGCCATGACATCCTCTGCCGTCAATTGGTTCAAGTCCTTCTTCGCCTCAAGCACGCGAAGGATGTCAAACTCGCTGACGAACCCGATGAATTCGCCCCCTTCATCCACCACCGGAGCTCCCGACGTGTGTGTAGAGAGTAATTCGACGGCCACTCCCATCGCATTCTGGTTCCGTGGAAATACCAGAGTGTTCGTTGCATGAATCTGCCCGACTGTCTTGAATCCTCCCACAGGAACACCCGGCCTCACTAACGTGGTCATGACAACCTCCTCTGTGATGTTGATTGGGTACAATTCGTGCCTGATCGAGCACGAATTGTACCCTCTCTCCAGTGGCATCCTCAACGAGGTCAGGTTGAGTTGAAAGACACCCCTTCTCCGCCTGCGGCCCTCGCACCCTTGTTCGCAACCCGCATAGCATGCGCCCCCGGAAAAGAAGCTGCCGCACGACGGTCTCGGGGACATGCCCTTTCGTGTGGGTCTGAGATGCTTCAGCTGTGTGCATACTGCACCGAAATTGACTCTGCGTCGCCGTAACAGACCACAACACAATGACGTCACAAACACAGCGCAAACCTGTATGGCTAGCGAGGTTCCGCTATACCGACAACACATTAGAGGGGAAGATTTGAGAGGATTAGAAGGCTGATTCTCTATCCGACCGAGCTACAGGCGCCTTCAGAAGAAGTTATGAGTTGCGAGACAGTGGTAATGGAAGAATCCCAAGGATCGATCGCGCGCCATTCTTACAACTCAGCACTCGCTGCGGTTTGGTCGGGGCGAGAGGATTTGAACCTCCGACATCCTGCTCCCAAAGCAGGCGCGCTACCGGGCTGCGCTACGCCCCGACTCGATCACCTCAAATTCCATCTCTCGTAACAGGTCTTTAGCCTGAATGAACGCTTTGGCGCGATGACTAATCACGTTTTTTTGCCCCGTTGACAGCTGCGCTAATGTTTTACCTAATTCTGGAATGAGGAATACAGGATCATACCCGAATCCTAGCGTCCCGCTCGCCTCTTCTGCAATCATTCCATGCAAAGTTCCTCGTGCCACCTGTATTCCGTCTGAAGGCAGTGCGATCGCTGCAACCGTCAAAAAACGAGCGGTTCGTTGCTCACGAGGCACACCCGTCAATTCCCGTAGCAACTTTCGACAGTTGTCTTCGTAGGTCGCATTTTCGCCGGCATAACGGGCCGCGTAGACACCGGGCCGCCCACCTAGCGCATCTACTTCGAGCCCCGTATCGTCGGCGACGGCAGGCAAGCCCGTGAAGTCGGCAATGGCACGCGCCTTCTTCACTGCGTTGTCCTCGCAGGCGTCCCCGTCTTCGACCACCTCCGGGGCATCCGGGAATTCATCGAGTGTACGAATCGTGATGCCGAGATCGCCTAAGAGCGCAACGAGCTCCTCTACTTTGTGTCGATTGCGAGTCGCAAGCACCAACTCATGAATCATTGTCTCGTCCCTACTCCAATTCCCCGATGAGATCCTTCTGCAATGCGGTGAGGGTCTGAATACCGCTCCATCCCATCACCATGAACTCGTCCATTTCCTGTTTGGCAAAGGGAGTCCGTTCCGCTGTGCCCTGCACCTCGACATAGCGCCCTTGTCCGGTCATGACCACATTCATATCGACATCGGCCATTGAGTCTTCTGTATAGGCCAGGTCAACGAGGATTTCCCCTCCCACTTTCCCTACGCTAATGGCCGCAAGATAGTCCGTCAACGGACGCTTTTTGATCAGACCTCGCTTTTTGAGAACTGTAAACGCATCGGCTAGGGCGATGAACGCTCCTGTAATAGAAGCAGTTCTGGTCCCTCCGTCGGCCTGGATGACATCACAGTCGAGCCAGATCGACCGCTCTCCCATCTGGTCCATATCTGTCACTGCACGGAGGGCGCGCCCGACAAGGCGTTGAATCTCCAAGGTCCTGCCACCCTGTTTTCCTTTGACCGCCTCACGCGGGGATCGCTCGTGGGTCGAACGGGGGAGCATCGAATACTCTGCCGTCACCCATCCTTGTCCTTTTCCCTTTAGAAAGGGAGGTACCTTCTCCTCAATTGAGGCGGCACAAATCACTTTGGTGTCGCCCATTTCGATCAGGACAGACCCTTCGGCATGTTTAATGAAATTCCGCGTCACCTTTACCGGACGAAGCTGATCTTTTCGTCGCCCATCGACACGTAATAGTCCCTCTGCACTACTCATTGGTTACTCCAGTTCATTGATGCCGCGCATTATAGTAAAGGCCCTGCGAAAGCGCAATGAAACCGGCTGGGAGTCTGTCCGCCTCATTCACGAAGGCTTCTACTGCAACCGCCGATGCGAAAATAGAACCCATTGGATATGCTTTCTTCGTGCCAAAATCGTACAAAGGGCACTCGACCTCGCAAGCGCGTGGCGACGCACCTGGACGCAGACTGGCTCGCCGCTCGACTTGTTTCTCGTCTCGGCAGTTTTGTGACGAACCCACGTGAATGGTGCGGCTGGTATCCAATCTGAGAGTGAAGCTTAGGAAAGGTCGCGCGACTTGGATCATTCCTGCCGATCGACTTGTACAAAAGTACGCGGCATGAACGGCTAAATCTGTACAGGTGTGCGCTCGCTCCAAACGCACACCCGCTGAGACGTTGGGCAGTGTTGCGACCACTACTCATGAAAATACTGTCACAGCAAGGCATCCCGCTACTTCTCGCATAAGAAGACACTATCTGGTTAGCGGCTCATAACGCGCAACTTTTCGCAATGTATTGGCACAAAATGTGCTCTTCACCGTACAGTCTCTAGAGGCCTCTGAATGTCGTGACACTAACGAGCACCTACTGAGCCTGAACAGTTCCCTTCTCCATAATATAGAAGACCCACAATTGATGACATTGCTTCTTGACCGATCTACCCAGCAAGCCCTCCTTGAACTCACGCGCGTGCTGATCGTCGACGACGAAGAACCGATTCGCCGGTTGCTGGGATACATGCTTCAAACCCATGGGTACGAAACGGTCCTCGCGTCCGATGCGCGTGAGGCACGGACACGGCTGGAGGAACAACCCTTTGCGTTGATGTTATGCGATGTGAATATGCCCGGTGAATCGGGTATGGATCTCGTCCGCAATATCCTGAATCAGCATCCCCACACCGCCGTCATCATGGTGACCGGTCTCGATAGCTCGATGCTGGCGAACGCTGCGCTGGACATGGGCGCCTTTGGATACATCGTCAAGCCGTTCGAGTCCAATGAAGTCATGATCGATGTAGCCAATGCGTTCCGCCGCCGTCGGCTTGAGATTGAAAATCGCCTACATCGGGAGAATCTTGAAGATGTCGTCAGAACCAGGACAATGGCTCTCCAGCAAGCGCTCGAGTGGCTCGAGCTCAGCGAAAAGGAGCTGCGCCTCTCACGAGAAGAAACGATTCAACGACTCGCCATCGCCGCAGAATACAGAGACAGTGCCACAGCACAGCATATTCAACGCATGAGCCACTACTGTGAATTGCTCGCAAGAAAGTATGGACTGTCGTCGGAACGGTGTGATTTGATCCGCACCGCCAGTCCGATGCACGACATCGGAAAAATCGGTACGCCGGATCATGTGCTCCTCAAGCCCGGCAAGTTCACACCGGAAGAGTTCACCGTCATCTCGCAACATGCTGAAATCGGGTATCGTATCCTCAGTGGATCGGATGCAGAAATCCTCAAAGTCGCAGCGTCGATCGCCTGGACTCACCACGAGCGTTGGGATGGCAACGGATATCCGCGCAAGCTGAAAGGCGAAGCGATTCCAGTGGAAGGGCGGATCGCCGCGATCGCCGATGCCTTCGATGCCCTGACCACACAACGGGTCTACAAGCCAGCCTTCGCCCTCGATTACGCCGTCGATCTCATGACCAAACATCGGGGAGAACACTTCGACCCGGAACTCCTCGACATCTTCTTCGCCTCGCTGAGTGATATCAAGCACATCCATGCCCAGTATGCCGACCAGTCGCCCCGCGGAATCATTCGCGAGTCCTCGAAACCTTCAGACCGTGATCGTTCTACTGCGGCGAACGGCAACGTCGAATAAACCCCTAGCATCCTTTTCACCATTTCGTTGACCGATTTTCCACTCGCCGATATACTTTCCTCATCTCGTCAGGTACAGCTCCCCGCACAGATTCTCCGGCCCTGTACCCACAATACTTCACGCACTCGAAAGGATTGCCGATCATGGCAAAGAAGGCAACGGCGGGCCGCAAACAAGGGACGACACGCAATTGGATCGCCTATCTGTGCGAATCACTCGTCACGTCCGGAGCCATGCCGACCTGGGAGGCTGCAACCTATCTGACCGAAAATCTGTTTGGAGAAAAACCGAACCCCCGCCTCTTGAGCACAACCAATGCCTACGAAGTAACGTCCCAATTTCTCCAGCGGCTGTACCATCCCCTCGTTGAAGCCGCCTCTCGCGACTTCACCTTGCCTGATGGCGCCATGCTGCATGTCTTTACGGATATCAGTCTCACCGGAAAATCTGCCGTGCTCGTTGTCTATGTGTCCGGCGATAGTCACCCGCACCAATTACTGATGCTGGACGCCCCCAAAGCTTGGGAGCTGGTCTTTACTGATTCAGAAGAGGTCAATCGCTGGGCAGAAGAACGATATCGGTGGGTAAAGGCGGCGCTGACCTCGGCGATCGGAAAACCCGTCAGACACGCGGTATTGGCAGAAGTCTCCTAGCAGGCCTTGTTGTCGAACCCACGCTCATCCTGTGGGTTGACCTCTTAACCTCCAGTGGGTTCATAGTTCAGGTTCGTTCCCAACCATCGTTCAAGGGATAAAAGGGACATTCCTTTTCGCGCCTGATAGTCGAGCACCTGGTCTTTTCCGATCTTCCCCACGGCGAAATACTTGGCCTCCGGATGAGCGAAATAGAATCCGCTCACAGCCGCAGCAGGCCACATCGCAAAACTTTCCGTCAGAGTGATCCCTGTGTGCTGCTCCACAGACAAGAGATCGAAGAGCAATCGCTTTTCCGTGTGGTCAGGGCAAGCCGGATAGCCAGGCGCAGGACGAATGCCGCGATACTTTTCACGAATCAGGTCTTCTGTAGAGAGCGCCTCGCTCTTGCCATAACCCCAGGCATCGCGCGCCTGCTTATGGAGATACTCGGCAAAGGCTTCGGCCAAGCGGTCTGCCAATGCTTTGGTCATGATGGAATTGTAGTCGTCGTGGTCACGCTCGAACTCCCGACATAAGACATCCACACCCACTCCCGTCGTCACGGCAAAGGCACCGACATAATCGGCGCGTCCGGACTCCTTCGGCGCCACAAAATCCGCCAGCGCAAAACTGCTCTGTCCTTGCGGTTTCTCCGATTGTTGACGCAAGGTGTGAAACGTCGTCAAGACCGCCGTGCGACGGTCATCGCGGTAGATCTCAATATCGTCACCCAGGCCGTTAGCAGGGAAAAACCCATAGACCCCGTTGGCGGTGAACAATCGTTGATCTACAATCTTGCGGAGCAAGGCCAACGCATCGTCGTATAACTCCTTGGCCCTCGAGCCGACGACGGGATCTTCCAGAATGGTCGGGTAGCGCCCGCGTAATTCCCACGTGTGAAAGAACGGCGACCAATCGATATAGGGAATCAGCTGATCCAACGGTTGCTGGGGCAACACCTTCACCCCCGTGAAAGTCGGTATGGGAATATCGATCTCCGCCCAATTGGACTGGAATCGATTGGCTCTCGCCCGCGCCAACGTCCAGAGGGATTTGGCTCCCTTGTCCTGATGGGTCAGGCGCATCTGATCATAGTCAGCACGAACCTTTTGGGCGAAATCAGCCCGCAAGTCGGCACTCACCAGACTCCCGACGACTCCCACCGCTCTGGAGGCGTCCAGCACATGCACGACGGAATGGGTGTAGGCCGGGGCGATCTTCACGGCCGTATGGGCTTTGCTCGTGGTGGCCCCGCCAATTAGCAACGGCAGGTCAAAGCCCTCACGCGTCAGCTCGCGTGCGACATGTGCCATCTCGTCCAGCGATGGGGTAATGAGTCCACTGAGCCCGATGATTTGCACCCCATGCTCACGTGCAGCCGCCAAGATCTGTTCACAAGGCACCATCACACCAAGATCGATCACCTCGTAGTTATTGCATCCCAGGACAACCCCGACGATATTTTTCCCGATGTCGTGCACATCGCCCTTGACCGTGGCCAGAAGGATCTTTCCATTCGAACTCGACACGCCTGATTGTTCCTTCTCCGCCTCCATGAATGGCATGAGGTAGGCCACAGCCTTCTTCATGACCCTGGCGCTCTTCACCACTTGAGGCAAAAACATCTTGCCGGACCCGAACAGATCCCCCACGATGTTCATTCCGGCCATCAGCGGCCCCTCGATTACATGCAGCGGTTTGGCAAACTTCTGCCGAGCCTCTTCGATGTCCTGCTCGATGTAATCGGTCACGCCTTTCACCAGTGCATGGGAGAGGCGCTCCTCGACCGTGCCCGAGCGCCACTCATCGTCTTTCACCGCCGCTTTTCCCTGTTGCTTGACAGTCTCGGCAAAGGTCACCAATCGTTCGGTCGCGTCCGGCCGGCGGTTCAGCAGCACATCTTCGACCAGCTCCAGAAGATCCTTGGGAATCTCCTCGTACACCGCCAACTGTCCGGCGTTCACAATACCCATGTCCAGACCGGCCTTGACGGCGTGATAGAGGAATGCCGCGTGCATCGCCTCGCGCACGCGGTTGTTGCCGCGAAACGAGAAGGAAATGTTGCTGACGCCTCCGCTGACTTTCGCCAGCGGAAGATGCTGCTTGATCCAGCGCGTGGCTTCGAAGAAGTTCACCGCGTAATTGTTGTGTTCCTCAATGCCGGTCGCCACCGTCAGGATGTTCGGATCGAAAATGATGTCCTGGGCTGGAAAGCCGATGCGCTCCGTGAGGAGGCGATAGGCTCTCTCACACACCTCAATCTTGCGCTCATACGTGTCGGCCTGGCCGCGCTCATCGAAGGCCATCACCACCACGGCAGCCCCATAGCGATGAACCAATTTCGCCTGCTGAAGAAACTTGGCTTCGCCTTCTTTGAGGCTGATGCTGTTGACGACAGACTTGCCTTGGATTTCCTTCAAACCCGTCTCCAGTATGTCCCACTTCGAACTATCCACCATGATGGGTACGCGACAGATATCCGGTTCAGAGGCCACCAATCGCAGGAATTTCCTCATGACAGCCTGGGAGTCCAGCATCCCCTCATCCATATTGATGTCAATGATCTGGGCTCCCCCCTCGACCTGTTGTCGCGCCACGGAAAGCGCGGCCTCATACTCGCCTCCCAGAATCAGTTTGGAAAAAGCCGGTGAACCAGTAACGTTGGTTCGTTCGCCGATATTGACAAAGTTCGATTCCGGCCGAATCGTGACCGCTTCCAGCCCACTCAGCCTGGTATGAGGCTCGACGTATGGCGTGACGCGCGGAGGAAGACCTCGCACAGCCTCGGCAATCAACTTGATGTGTCCGGGTGTCGTGCCACAACAGCCGCCGACGATATTCAGCCAGCCATTCTGCGCCCATTCTCTCAATTGAGGCGCCAGGCTATCGGGTGTCTCTGGAAATCCTGTCGGTAGCAGCGGATTGGGCAATCCGGCATTGGGATGGCAGCTTACAGAGATCGGAGCCAGGCGAGAGAGTTCTTCGATCAACGGGCGCATTTCCTTGGGACCTAATGCGCAATTGATGCCGACGCTCAGCAAGGGCACATGGGAAATGGAATTCCAGAAGGCTTCGATCGTTTGGCCTGTCACCCCGCGATTGCTGCCGGCTTGAATAAACGTCACCGAGGCCATCAAGGGAAGTCTGATATGGCGATCATCGAAAAACTTATCGATGGCAAAGAACGCGGCTTTCGCATTGAGCGTGTCGAAGATGGTCTCGACCAACAAGAGATCGACTCCGCCGTCTACCAAGCCACGAACCTGCTCATAGTAGACCGTCACCAATTCGTCATAGGTGGTGCCGCGCGAAGCCGAATTGTTGACATCGGTCGAAATTGACGACGTCTTCGTCGTAGGTCCAATCGCCCCGGCCACAAAGCACGACCGACCCGGCGCTGCCATCTTGGCTTGCTCCGCCGCACGTCTGGCACATTCCCCTCCGGCTCTCGCAATCTCGTAGGCCAGCGACTCCATACCGTAGTCGGCGAGGGAAATGGCTTGCGAGTTAAACGTATTCGTCTCCACGATGTCGGCGCCGGCCTCGAAGTACTGGCGATGGATCTCCTCAATAATGGCGGGCTGTGTGAGGTTCAGCAGATCGTTATGCCCTTTCTGACTCTTCTTCCAATCCTTAAACCGCTCGCCACGAAATGCGGCCTCATCCAGTTTTCGCTGCTGGATCATCGTCCCCATCGCTCCGTCGAGGACCAGAATGCGTTGCTGCAGCAAGGCGTCTAACGAGGCACTCATGCGACCTGTCTCCGCGATCGAGTCCGCTGTGATTGTGAAAGAAGTCCGGCCATCATAACCGACAGGTTCATATGCCAGCAAGCAATCCCATCCTCTTGCCTTGACAGGAGGGAAAGCCGCCGATACGATGCCGGCACCAGCTGGAGAGAAACCTTGCTCCTGCGTCTTTCCATCCATACCAGCTTCTGGTCCCTGCTGCTGCTCCTGCTCGCCACCGGCATCTGGCTCCAGCCTTCTGTTGTCCTCGCAGCACCCTACTTTGAGGATGGGTTTCTCGGACTGACACAAACGGAATTACATCAAAAACTCGGGATGCCGCAGGCCGTGCGAGATCGGAAGTCCGAGCTGCGCGTCTTTACCTACTACGCCATCACCGATTGGGAAAAATATTTTCGGAAGCTCGTTTCACCGGAAAATGGCGAGGACGTCTATACCTTTACACGCAACGGCATCGAGGTCCGATACTCGTTCAGTTACACCATCGACCCCAATGATGAAAGCGAGAATAGGACATTATTCGTTCGTCTTGTCGATGTCGAGTTTTCTCCCGTCGTCCCTCTTGCCAAGATCCCCTCACTCGTCCCGGAATTTCACCCGTCAGAGGATCCTGCGTCGCCCTCATTCCGATCAAATATTTGGGTGTTGTTGTTTAAGGGCACTGCATCACCACAGGCTCGTTTTATTGTGAGAGAGGCAACCAGGGATAAGCTGGAGTGGACCTTGGCCTACCAGCTATTTTCGTTGCAAGGCCTGCCGGACCCACTCACAACCAAGGCGCTTGTCGATCGAGTGGAGATCAGCACGCAAAGTGTCGACCTGGTGAAGCAACGGCAGCGACACACCCATGAGCCCATCATGAATCCGTATTCGCGAGAATTCGCACAACAACCCTCGCTTCAAGCCAAACCGGCGAAGAAGATTCCTCTTCCAAAATACGCCGAATAACGATCGCGATTAGTGAAGGACGTGACGGGTGAAAGGGGCTAGGGAACCTGCTGGAGGCGATCTTGCTGTTTTTTCGCTGCGTCGGTGGCTTTGGCTTTCATGGCATCGGCCGCCCCACCTTGAGCCGTATACAACAAGACAGGCGTGACAATCCCGGAGATGATCAAGATCCAGAGAGAAATGAATTTTATGGCCTGATTCCTGCTCATGTACATCGCAATCACACAGATCAACCCAACAAGTCCCGCAGTCGTCAAGATTTTCGACTGAGCGGGCGACAAACCTGAAATCTCCGGAGCAAAGCCGCCTATTGTTGAGGTCATATTCTTGGCCCAACTCGTGACCGTATTGTGGATGGCCCCCAACGGGGCAGCCTGAGCCGGCGGACTGACAGGCCGTTCGGTAGTTTTCACCTTCGCCCGATATCGCTCCGGAATGCTGTTGTAATTGTCCGTCAGAACCGGCGTGCCCTGCTCATCGATATAGGAATAAATCGTCTCAGCGGCGGCTGCGTAAGGCATCATCAGGTTCGTCACAATAAGGAGGACGACCCCGATACCAAGGTGCATTCCCTTCTGAAACCATCGCTGAAAGGGTGCTTGTTCTTTCCTCATAAGAGTCATTCCGTACTTCGAGTATAACGGCTTCCCTATCTAATTGATTCATAAATGCTTTTCTTTGCAGTTGCTTGACTCCCCTTCTTAGCCGTTGTTACGATGCGCTGCATCATGCTTCACACGACTACGGCGACCCATGAATCGATGAACACTTCTCCAACTGATCTGGAAGAACCGACCCCCTTCATCCGCCGCCGTCCGGTTCGACTCACCATCTACGCCGGGCTTGGCCTATTTGTCTTCCTCATGGTAATCTGGCCGCTCATTGCACAACTCAAAGACCCTGACTTTCACAAACATATCGCGGAACACCGGGTCATGGTCGGCATGTCGAAAGAGCAGGTGTTAGAAGCCTGGGGAGGACCACAGACGATCAACACGACCTTCACCAAAGAAGGTATTCGCCGCGAAGAATGGATTTTTGAAGATTGGGAAAACGCTGCGGTGGTGAAACACCGCTATCTATACTTTGAAGAAGGCAGTCTCATTGGCGGATGGTTCCAAGGCTCAGGCGAACGGCTCCCTACCCAGTCCCCATCGAACCCACACACCCCGAAACCGCCACGGTAGTCGGCGCTTACGGCTGCGACGAGACATCGCGCACCGCCAACCGCAGCCTGCTGAGGAGCACTTCGGCACGGAGCTGATCGCGCTGGTTGACCATGACATGCGAGTTGAGAATGGGGAGTCCTGGATACAAGCTGCTCACATGTTCATTCTGAACCATGTAAGGGATGCCGCTGCCCTCCAGCAAACTCGTGATCATTGCCAGCTCACCCATGCTCTGCGGCTCAGTGAGTCGGATCATCGGCATGCGACGCACTCCACACTCAAGCCAACCACAGGCAGTTGAACCCCCGTCGTTTCGTTGCTTTTTCCCTGCTTCCCTTTTACACTCATCTTCTGGTTAGGGGGTTTCTGTAATTTGCACTCGGCGTTCTTTGCCGAGACCGCCTGAAACGGTCAACACACGTTTCCATTCTCGGATCTGATACACCGCCCAGGCAGGAGATTGACCTTTAAAATAGGCGTCAGGATCTTCCCCGCTGGCATTGAGAAAGATCGGCTCTGTGAAACCTTCTTCCAACGCATAGTCGAGGAGACATTCTGTCACAAAACCTGACCCTCGCAGAGATACCTCAGCGAGCATCGATAGAATGTCTTCTGGATTCTGAATCGTCACCTGATTCACTGAAAAACCTCCGCGCCGTTGAATTGTAACGAGCCACTCACCGGGAAGGCAACAGACATGACACGCCCCATGACGAAAAGTCGATTCCAAGAAGAACTCTTGCGTATTATGGACCGCAAGCATCATTGGGCCTGGCCGGCTTTCGCCGAGGGAATAGTCACCGTCGATCAACTTGCACAGCATTTCCAGCAGGAGTACGGCGTCTATGTGCGCGACTTTCCTGTGTTCCTCGCACGCATTCACGGGAAGAATCCCCCGGCCTTGGTCCGCCGAATGCTCGCCGATAATATTTACGAAGAAGACACCGGGGGGCTCTCGTTGGGAAAGTCGCACCCGGAATTGTTCTTGACGATGATGGCGGGCCTTGGATTGCCGGCGCATGATTTTAATAGGGTGCGCCTCTTGCCGGCCAGTCGACGGTATCGCGCCTGGCTGGATCGCGTCTCGAATAACCGGGACTGGATCGTCGGAGCAGCAGCCCTGACCGTCTTCGTAGAAGGCAGCGTGAAGGATCGCAAAGAACTCGCCACCCCCTCCAAGCCTAAAACCGCCGAAGACATCGAATCGATCGTCCAACGCCACCCACTAGTGAAATACCACGGTCTGCCCATCGATTGCATGGATCTGATTCGTGCGCACCAACTGGTCGAAGCGGGCCACCGCCATGATGCCTATGCCATGGTGGTGAACTACGCCACGACACACACCCAACAACAGGCCGTACTGCGCTGCCTCAAGAAATGCCTGATCCTCTGGCAGGCGTATCGCGACGCAGTCGCCAAAGTCTGTGGATTGAAAAACCCCTAGATTGTATTTTGGTGATCTTTCTCCCCTTCTTGTTTCTTGCTCTGATCTTCAGCCATCCGTCGTTGGCCATTAGCTCCCCTCCATCCAACGACATGGCGCTGATTCCTGCCGGAGAATTCCTGATGGGAAGTCCTGCCGGCAGCGATGGTCTTCCTGATGAACAGCCACAACGCCTCGTCTACACAGCCACATTCCGGATTGATCGCTACGAAGTCACAAACGATGCCTATGTACGATTTGTTCAAGCGACTGGGCATCGTGCGCCGGTACACTCAAACCCTGCTTCCACATTATGGGAGGGCAATACACCGATCCCCGGCATCGGCACCCATCCCGTCGTCAATGTCAGTTGGGAGGATGCCCTGGCCTACTGTGTCTGGCTCGGTAAGCGTCTGCCGACCGAAGCGGAATGGGAAAAGGCCGCTCGCGGCACCGATGGCCGCCGCTACCCCTGGGGAAACGAGTGGGACTTCACGAAGGCCAACAGCGCCAGCTATTGGGCAGGGAAAACCATTGACTTTCAGAGCGGAGCGGACTGGGACGCGTTCTGGATCAAGGGGGAGGGGGCGAAGATTTCAAAAGAGAAGGGCATAAGGGGAGAAGTGCTCACCATGCCGGTTGCTAGCTTTCCAGATAGCACAAGCCCCTATGGACTACATGACATGGCAGGCAATGTCGCCGAATGGGTGCATGATTGGTATAACCCCAACTACTACAACGAGGCCTCTCTCTCAGATCCTCAGGGTCCTGCCCGCGGGGTCATCAAAGCCATGCGAGGCGGCTCCTGGCTCAAGCCGGCTGTTAGTCTTCGCACGAGCGACCGGGACTGGGGAACGATGGACAGCCGCCCCAGCGGCACGGGATTCCGGTGCGCGAAAGACGTGTACTAGCTCCGGTAGGGGTGGCGGGATCAAACAAGAAAGAATACGTATACAGAAGACAGCGCGCTCGATAATTCTATCTCTTGATCAGCAAATAATCGAGTCGTTCAACCTTCACAACCGGCATAATCACACCGAGGCCTGCTTGGTCATGTGAGAAGTCATATACCACCGATTCCTCAGGAATGAGCCGCCCAGTCATGGCCACAGCAATATCAACAGACTCACCTCGCGCTAATCGTTGTTCCAGTTCACCCCGTAGTGCCGCTGAAGCCCTCGCCACGAGCTCGCCCTGAAGATCCTGGTATTTGAAGCGCACAACGCCCCACCGAGTAGGCGTGAGCTTGGGTCCGACTGCTACGCGAAAGCCTCCCGCCTCCGCATCGTACCGAGTCAATTCGCCGGACCAGACAAACGCAATGAGCTGCGTCAATACTGGATTGCCTGCACGCTTCGCATCGCGCTCCCGGTTCAATGTGAACAATCGCTCGTCATGTGCGGGATCGTGATGGCCATGGCCGTAGACCAAACCCCAGTCCGGTGGGGTTCCATCTAGTGCATCAAGAAACTTTTCAATCGAGTGAGGATTGATCAGGATACGGCAGTCCGGCGGCAGGATACGAACAAGATCTTTGTGCGCAATCGTCAGAAGAGGTCCCGCACCGATGGCATCTTCAGCCCATCCATTTCCGACCGATCCTACGGTGAGGAATAGAACGGCGATGACCCATAGAGCCCGCATAGGATGAAATCACTCCGGTGCGGTGGCAACCGCCCGTTCAAAACTCGTGCGGAGGGTCGTCACCGCCTGCTGTTCAGCCGTCAGCATTCCACTTTCAATCAGGGCTGCCAGACGAGGATTTGGATCGATGCGGCATAAGGCCTCTCTGCTCAGCCCACCAGACTCAATAATTTTCTTATACGTGCCCATCCATGAGGCAATCACGGCACGCAGCCCGGCATCGGTAGGTTTCATCCGGCCAAGCTTTACCTGTTCAAGCAACTTGGTGAGAGGATCGGACTGAGAGATGGCCGCAATTGCACGCTGCAGAACCCGCTCGTCTGATTCCATGGTCAATTCGTGGAACAGGAACCGGGGCCGCGCGGGTCACCGCAACTTCCGCAAGCGCCTCCCCCATTGCCTGGCAGAACCCAGCCATCCGTGCCGCCAACCCCGAACGAAGAGATTTGTTTCTCCAACTTCGTGGCGTTGCACTTTGGACAGGCGGCTTGCGTTGAGCCGTACACCAACAGCTCGAATCGATGATTGCATTCCCCGCAGACATATTCGAAGATAGGCATGGATCGTTCTCCTTGTTCTGAGGAACATTATAAGATCGGGCCGTCCACTTCGCAATTAGCTAGGAGCCTGTCCGACATTGCCTTCGTAACGAGGCGAGTGAGGCGCGGCCAGATGCCAGGCCGCAGGCCAGGAAAAATCGGAGGCGTATTCGCTGGAATACGTTGAGGATTTTTTCTGGTCGAGAACGACGCAGATGGTCGTGCGTCGCTCGCTGCAGTAGAACGGCCAATGTCGGACAGGCTCCTGAGGAGCGGTATGTATCAAGAAGAAAAGACCTTTACCCTTCGATTCAGCCTGGAGGCCTCGTTTCCCGACGACTATGAAGGCGAGGAAGAAAACCAAGCCTGGGTACGCGAGTGGGAAGCGCGCATCAAACCGGATCTGCTTAAGACGCTTTTCGAGTCGTTGCGTCAGCACCAGTCCTGGCAGACACACGTGCGCAATCGCGGGAAATCTCCTGCCGATGAAATTGAAATCGTCCTCGCACGGGATTTTTCCAAACCTCAAGGATTCAGCCTGTCGTCATGAAGCCCCCTCGTCTCGGTTTATACCTCCATATTCCCTTATGCCTGCAGCGATGTGACTTCTGCGCCTTCTACCTTGAAATCCTTCGCGACGGCCGCGCAGAGACCTTTGTCCAATCCCTCATTCATGAGATTGGACTGTCGGCGCAGCTACACGTAGCCGCAAACCGTCCCGTCCAATCTGTTTATTTCGGGGGCGGCACACCAACAGTCCTTGCTGCGACTCAGCTGACCGCGATCCTGTCCGAGATTCGCACGCGTTTCGCCCTCACCACAGATTGTGAAATTACCGTTGAGTCGCACCCCTCCACGATCTCCGAACAAGGTCTCGATCAACTGCTCCAGGCCGGCGTGACCCGCATGAGTTTCGGCGCGGAATCGATGGAGGATGGCGACCTGACTCGAATCGGACGGCCTGGAACCGTCCGGGAAACCGTCACGGCAGTGACTCTGGCCAGAGCGGCTGGATTCACCAATATTAACCTCGATGTGATGTATGGGCTCCCTGGCCAAAACCTGGAGAGCTGGCAACGGACTCTGGCCCATTGTCTCGCGCTGGCGCCCACGCATCTGTCCTGCTATGCCCTTACAGTTGAGGAGGATACGAGGCTCGCTTCCAACATCCAGCGCCGACGGAGTCCAGCTCCAGATGAAGGTCTTCAGATTGAAATGGACACGGCCGCCCAACGAATGCTCGGCAACGCCGGGTATGTGCGGTATGAAGTGTCGAACTATGCCAAACCGGAATATGCCTGCCGGCACAATCTGCTCTATTGGACCAATGGCGAATACCTTGGATTGGGCCCGAGCGCACAATCCTATCTGGACGGGACCAGATTCGGCAACATCGCCAACCTCGCGGCCTACGACACATCGCTCGCGGCAAACCATCTCCCTGTTGAAGATCGCACCAGGCTCTCGGAAGAGGAGCAACTCCGCGACGCCGTGATTTTCGGCTTGCGATTGATTCAAGGGATTCCCACACACCGTCTTCATCAGCATGCCGCGAACTATGGGTACACAGCCGTCACCGCACAGTTACTCGCGCAACAGTTGATCGAAGAAGACGGTGAGCGCAGCAGACTATCGGAACGAGGCCGCCTCCTGGCAGACACGATAGCCGAGCAACTGTACTAGCAGGCTGTTGAAAAAGTCCGCCAGCTTCGTTCTCGCATCGTTCAGATCCTCAACGTAGCCCAGAGGCTATGCCTCCGGTGCTTTCTTCGGCTGCGGCCTTGCTGGACGGCCT
>Ga0187894_10003175_pt1 | contig 18727 bp, 27 predicted proteins | sample GBC1701081metaG_FD_136650 | JGI IMG/M metagenome (GOLD analysis project Ga0187894, IMG submission 136650) | White microbial mat communities from a lava cave in the Kipuka Kanohina Cave System on the Island of Hawaii, USA - GBC170108-1 metaG ...
GTCGCTACCCGGGCAAGGAGAAAAAGAACCGGAAGGGGGAAGTGGTCGAAACTATCCCCGATGAGAAAGTGATTGAATTCGGGGACGGTCGTGCGATCCATGTGATCCCGACCAGCAAATTCGGCTATCCGAACACGCTCGATCAGGACCTCTATCGCGGACTCCAAATCCTCCTGAAGGAGAAGGCGGTCTGCTCGACGGTGATGGGACCAGACGGCAACCCGATATTCCGGTGCGAAGTTCTGCAGCCGTTCATGTTCTCGAATGGCGAGATGTACCGCGCTGCAGGTTGGCGGGGCGACGATTGGGAAGGCGGGGGACTTCAACGTCAGCGACTTCGGCATTGGATCAAGCGACTCAACACGACGGCGATCCACGGACAGTTTGTCGTGGCAACCGAAGACGGCCAGAAGCTCCTCACCGAAGTGAGTTCGGAACCACTCATCAAACGGTTCCGGCTCGTGGGCGATGCGAGCGAAGAAGGAAGAGTCGCGGACTCGAACTCGATTTGGTTCGCCGACTGGTTCCTTGCGAACTACAAGTACCAGTTCCTGAAGCCGCTCGACGTCGCCTTCCACCAGCGACTCGAAAACCCGATCAGCAAGGGCCTCTATCCCTTACTCGATAAGGGCTGGTACGCCGCGAAAGGAAGCGACTACGAGAAGAAATATTCGGACCTTTGCGTGCGCCTCGGGATTTCGCGAGAGCACTACCTCGCCGACATCAAACGCCAGCTCGATCCTTCGCATATCGAGCTCTCGGGCGAGGCCTTCCTTGAGCGGTGGGAATATCGAAAGTCAGCGGACGGCACGGATTGGATTGTGAGCTGGTGGCCAGGCCAGAAGTTTTTCCAGGACCAAGTCGCCCGGACCGAGATGCGCAAGCTCGCTGAGCAAGTGAGCGCCGCGGCGTCGTCGCGGGCCAGCACGAGCATGCGACCGAAATTGCCCGCGAGCCAGGCAGAACTCCGGAGCAGGGGAGAGGCGGTCATCCAAGAAATCGCGGCCTTCACCCGCGCGCCCGAGAACACCAACTTTTACTGGAGTACCTTTTGGGAGTTCGGGGAGAACCGGACGCGAGCGTTCCTCCGAGACGTGAAGGACGATGCGGCGGCCGGCCGGATAAAGACCGATCCGAAGCGCTATTTCACCTACCTTGTTGAGGAGGCCCGGCGCCTCAAGCGCGAAGCGCAGGAGCCGAAGCCGCTCCTCGCGTCTTCCTCGAGACCGTTACCGGCGATCGATCTTCGTCCGCCGGCAACACCGGCGGACTTTCCGAAGCCCTTAGCGCCCGCCTCAGACGAGGCGCAGCTCGCCATAGCCGGCGAGCACGAAGAACCCCGCGAGAACGCGGGGTAGAGATCCCTGCCTATCGTCAGGAAGACTGGCTCGGGGGCAGCTAGTTGGCGTTCGGGTCGCTTCCGTCTCAAGCCGTGGCAAATTACGCTCACCTCATCCGGTGAGCGTTGTCGTTAGTGGGTTCCTTTTCGTCCTTCGCCCGTCCAACAAGTTGTCCGGAGCCGAGGCCGAAACTGGCCGTCGTAGCGCTCCGCGTGCGCCGGACAGCCGAACCCTCAGAACTCCTTTTTGCCGCGTCTTTTTCGTCGGTCGCTTTCCTCCCGCCCGGCCCTTCTTCTCCGGGCCGTTTCGGCAGGGAGGTTCGCGAGCTCGGGTCTCCCGCTGGTCGACGGCCTCGCGCGCTCACTTTCCCAGCGGATCCGTCCCGGCCTTCGCCGCCCGCCCGTTCGCGCGGCGTTTTCGTAATCGCCGCGGTGTGTCGAACGGGCTGGTCGTCTCCGGGTCGTCGTCGCCCATGCGGAGCTCCTCGACCGAAGAAGGGCCGGGCGGGAGGCACCACGTCGCGGGATCGGTCCGGGGGAGCGAGAGAGGGGGCCGACGGCAGACCAAAGGATGCGCCATCCTTTGGTCTGCCGTTCAGCGCGTTCCTTTCCGCTCCCCGGACCTCCCACTCGGGCTCTCGCGCTTCGCGCTCGGCCTCGTGGACCGCGACGGGCCTCCGCCAACTAGCTGCCCCCGGACGAGCGGCTCTTCCGGCGGACCGACTCACGGCACGAGCAGGACGACCTCGCCTCCGGCGACGTCACGAACGAACGGCTCCCTCCCGACAGGGATAACCTCCGACGCTCGCCAGCGGATCCGCGGCGAGCGTGGCGCACTGCGCTGGTTTTCAAAACCAGCGCATCTCGCCCGGCGAGACGCGTGCTCCCTCGGGCGCTCCAGGGGTCGGTCCGATCGCTCGAAAAAATCGAGGCGACCGAGGGCGGTGGGGGAGGGAGGCGGCGCCCTACTTCGAGCGTTGCGCCTTCGCGGCGCGAATGCCGTCCTTCGCCAAGACGTCTTTGGCGATTGCGACGAGCTCCATCGCCGCACGAGGCCAGTCGGCAGGGCTCGCCTCGATGGCTGCGCGCACGGCGTCGTTCGCGAGGGGCGAGAGGAGATCGCGGGCGCAGGCGACGGTGTCCTCGTTGCCGGCAAGGAGCTCGGGCATGCGGTCGAGAAGCCAACGAGCCGCATCCGTGAGGCGTTCCGCGGCCTCGACGCCCGCTTCAGCTCGCGATTGAGTACGCGAAGATGTTACTGAGGCTCTGATCGAAACGGGGAATATTGCCCAGGGCGTATCCTCTTTCGCGTTCGAGGCCACCAAAGGCTATCCGCCCGCTGCGGCGCGAGGGAGCGAGCGACGACGAACTCACCGCGCGTCCGCTCCTCGCGCCGTCCGACTGCCTTAAGGAGAATAGGCCATGAAGCGCGCTTCCTCCCTTCCCGGAGTGTCGTCGGCGCCACCCATGACAGCGCCCGCGCCCGCTACCGCGACGGCCACGATCGTCGCGTTGCCGCTTGAGACGCTTCCTCGTGTGCCGGCCGCGCTCTTGCCCGTCGCTCTTCCGGCGACGACTGCCGGGCCGTCGTCGGCGTTGTCCCCATCGGCTCCGCCGAGTCCCGAGTTCGCTCCTTCGGTCGCTGCCGCGCCGTCCCGCCGAGGAGCGGTGTCGGCCGCCATCGACACCCTCGACACGTCATCGTCCGAGACCGCATCAACCTCCTCCGAAGCCGCTCCTCGCCAGCCGCTCGGCGGCTTCCGGCCGATGCTCTCGTTGAAGCGCGCGGTGGTCGAGGACGACTGGGGTACGATCTTGAAGGGATGCGCGGGGGAGGGGGAGGGGGTGCTCCAAAACGTCGAATCGCACCTCCACGCGGCAGAGCCGCCTCACGTCACGTGGGAGCGAACGAGTGTCGCGCCGTCCTGGCTGAAGGGCGTCCTCGGGAAGCGGCGCGACTTCCTCTACGTCCGGAGCGAACGGTTCCCGCGGCATACGCTCGCGGTGAACGCCCGCGACTTCGGGCGCGACCTCGACGTCTCGTGGTACCTCGTCCTCGAGCCCGTGATCTCGACGATCGTCCTCGTCCTCGGCGCTCTCGCGATCCCGTTTCTCGCCTTTCGGATCTCGCTCCAGAGTGGGCTCATCGCGCTTTTCGTCGTCGTCGTCGGCCTCGCCTACCTCCGCTTCCGCCGTGGCCGACAGCTCGACCTCTTCGACCAGCAGGACCTCCGCGCCTACAAGACCGTCGCGCACCACGCGGTCCTCGAAGCGACGAAGCGGCTCATGGCGACGCACGGCCTCGACGCGACGCGGCTCCGCCGGGAGAGCCGCGGTCGATTCCCGGTCGCGGAGTAGCCAAGGGAGAGCGAGAAGGGGGACATCGCGAGGACATGGCTACCGCCGACTGGCTTATTCCCGCCGGCCTCGTCGCCGGCGGCGCTTTCGTCCTCGCCCGACTCCTCCAAAGCCGGAGCGATTCCGCGCGGCGTGCGTCGGCGCGCGCCGACTACGAGCAGCGCGAGCACTCGCGCGAACGTGCGCACGTGCTCCAGGCGATCGACCGGTACTTTCCGTTCCTGAGAGACTCGGTGCGCGACTGGCTAGGGAAAGGGGTAGACCCGGGGGAGGAGTACCGCGAGGCGATTGAGGGGGTCCCAGCAGTTGGGATCGGGCAGACTTTCGACGGGCTCCCAGCGGTGCTCCCGCTCGCCGAGCGACAGAAGCACCTCTACGTCGTCGGGAAAACGGGATCCGGGAAGACGAGCCTTCTCCTTCACCTCATCCGGGAGGACCTCCGCGCCGGCCGCGGCGTCGGGGTCGTGGCACCCGAGGCGGAGCTCTTCCGCGATTGGATCCTGCCGCTCGTGCCTCGCCGCCGCGCGGAGGCGGGCGATGTCATCTACTTCGCGCCAGGGCGGACGGAGAACCCGCTCACGTGGAACCCGCTCGAGGTCGAGCTGGGCGACAACCGATCGCGGGCCGCCGAGGAACTCTTCTCGATCGTGAAGCGGGCAGTCGCCGAGGAGAGCATGGGCGTCCGGATGGCGCCGATCCTGGGGAACGCATTCGCGGCGCTCGTGGGGCGTGAGGGAGCGACGCTCTTCGACGTCCGTCGGCTCCTCGAGGACGAGGCTTTCCGCCTCTCCGTCGCCCAGGGTCTTTCGGACGAGTACATCCGGACGTTTTGGCAGGAGACCTACCCGAGCTACCCGAAGGGTTCGCACCTTCCGGTCGTGAATCGGCTTGACCAATTCCTCCGGCCGGTGCCGATCCGGCGCGCGATCACGGCGAAGCAGTCGAGCTTCTCGATTAGGGAGGCGCTCGCGAAGGAGAAGATCCTCCTCGTCGATCTCTCGGGGTTGGCACCCGAGAGCCGGCTCCTCTTGGGGCAGATGCTGCTTGCGAAGTTCGAGCTCGAGCTCCACCGGCGAGAGGGCATCCCGCAGGAAGAACGGAAGCCGTTCCACTTCTTCGCGGATGAGTTCCAGACGTTCGCCGGCGTCGCTGAGGGGACGTGGCGGGAACTCCTCTCGCGCGGGCGGCGCTACGGGCTCGCGCTCACGCTCGCGCACCAGTACCCGGCGCAGCTCCCGCCCGCGCTCCAGGATGAGATCTTCGGGAACGTGGCCTCGATCGTCTCGTTCGCGCTCGGCGCGAAGGACGCGCAGGCGATCCGACGGGAGTTCCTCGTGGATCCAGGCGAGGGCGGCGCCGCGGAACCGGTCGCGATCGAGGACCTCGTTAGCACGCGACCCGGGCAGGCGATCGCGCGGATCGGAAGCGGGGCGTTCTCGATTCCGCTTCAGGCGCCGGAGCCGCTCGAGCCCGGGGATCCCGAGTGGGGCGAGGAAGTGCGTGAGCGATCGTGGGCTCGGTACGGCGCAGCGAAGGAAACGGCGCCGGAGGCGTACCAGGCGGAGGAACGCCCTCCGCACGGCGCGATGACATCATCACCGCCGGCGGCACGCGCGGCTCCGCAGAACGGGCCCGCGGCCGTGATGCGGCCGCGGACGAGGCGGGTCACGTAGGGAGCGACGACGACGAGGGAGGGTAGCGACGTGCTCGAGCTTCTCTTGCAACCGATCGACTGGATCGTCGCCGCCTGGCGCGCTCGCCGCCAAGTTCGGTTCACGATACACCCAGCGTCCTTTGTGGGGAGCGACGTCCCCATGTACTTCCTCAACATCACCAACAACTCGCTCGAAAGATCGATCGAGATCACGCACGTCTTCTTCGACACAGAGCCCGAGGTCCACCTCATGCGACCCGAGCGGCCGCTCCCGAAGCGGCTTGAGCCGGAGGAATCGTGGGAGACGTGGATCGAAGAGGAGAGAATCCCGCTCTCTGCGCGGCGCGCTCCGTTTCGGCTCGGGCGCGCGCGACTCTCGAACGGGACGATCGTGAGATCGGTCGAAGACCGAGGCGTCCCGACGATGGGTATGGTGCCAGGCGGACCTGTCGAAAGCCGTGTTGTCGGAGTATGAGCGATCGGCTCTCGTCGCGTTTGACGGGTGTCTGCATCTCCGCCAAACTGAAAAGATGATGGATCGAGGAACCTCTTCGACATCGATGGACGCTGGCGCGAGCGCGACCCTCGCGACACGGAAGCGCGGCACGCGCTTCCGGCTTCGCGCGCGCGACGTCGAGATTCTCCGCGAGATCTTCGACTACCGCTGCCTCATGCGCGAGCACGTCCTCGCGCTCTTTGGGACGAAGAACGAAGTCACGAACACGCGCGCCCGAGCGAACACTAACCTCGACCGGCGGCTCCGGTACCTGAAGCGCGCCGGGTATCTCAAGATCCCTGAGGCAACTCGGCGGACCTGGACGCTCCAGGGCCAGAACGACATCTTCACGCTCACGCGCTCAGGGGCGAAGCTCGTCGAGGCGCAGTTCCGGGAGGACGAGCGTTATCAGGGGATCACGGAGAAGAACTTCGACAAGGAGCCGTCGTGGCCGTTTCTCGACCACGAGCTCGAGGTCGCGCGGACGCTCATCACGCCGCGGATCGCGGCGAAGCAGTTCGGCGTCCCGTTCCACTTCGCGACGTACCAGGACCGCGAGACGCTCCGGATCGCGGTCAGGACCGAGAAGCGATCCGAGACTGTCGATCCCGACGGCTACTTCGCATTCGAGCTCCCAGGGAAGTCGGGCTCGCCTCAGACGGTGCATCACTTCCTCGAGATCGATCGTTCCGGATCCGTCAACACGAAGAAGATGCGGACGCGGTACCGGCGGTATTTCCTCTGGTGGCTCTCCGTCAAAGAGACCGAGGGCATGCCGTACCGGTTCACGCGGGTCCTCACGATTGCGCCGACCGAGAAGCGGCGCGACTTCCTCCGGAAGATCGCGGCCGAGGCCACTAGCGACGCGTCGGGTCTTGATCGCGATCGGGCGTGGGGCGGGCTCTGGTTCACGACGTCGGCCGAGTTCACACTCGCGAACCCGATCTCCTTCCTGAAGCCGATCTTCCTCACGGCGACGAGCGATGTCCCGGTCTCTTTGGTCGAGCCCTTCATCCCTCTTTCTTCTTAGACCGTCGTCGTATGCCGTCCTGTTCAGGATGCGGAGCGCGGTTTCACGGCGAACCCCCGTACTGCGAGCCGTGCGAGGAATTCGTGAAGGAGAAGTTCCGGGAGAAGTACCTCGAGCGCGACGAGATCGTCTGCCTGCACTGCGGCGGGGCATTCACCCCGTCAGCGTTCGATCGGCACCGCTGGCGGATCTACTACCGCCTGGGCGAAGCGCCGCGCGGACGTTCGCGGCAAAGGCGGTGACGAGGGAGGGGCTCGCGGGATGAGACATGTGCTCGTTGACGGCGCGTTTGATCTCTGTTAGGAGATCCGCTTTACTAAAGAGGAACCCGTGCAGTAGCCCGGGAGTTCGTTGACAACCGAACCGATCGCTCGTTCACGTCGCAGAGCGTGCCTATGAGCACGATGCCGCTTTTGCCGCCGTCGATCGGCGTCCAGGATCTCGCGACGGCGATGGGGTTCTCGATTCTCCACCAACTTCTATTTTTCAGCGATCCGAGGATCCGGTACACGCTCTTTCTCCCGGACTCCGCGACGGAGACCGTCCGTCCCGTCTTTCGTTTTCAGGTCGCAGCTGGTGTTCCGAGCGGAGAGGCGCTGAAGAGTCGAGTGTCTTTCCAGCGCGGCGAAGGCGCGATCGGCCAGGCTTGGGAGAAGCCGGGGACATTCATCGTTCGACCGATCGAATGGCGCGGTGTAAGCGGTGATCGCGAGTCCTACGTCAAGTACAAGCAGGAGCGCGAGAGGCTGCGGCCGGCCACGGCGGACAGCCTGAGTGCGACCTCGCAGCGGACGCAGCTGATCGTCGCCTACGGGTATCCGGCTCCGCGAAACCGGAGGCGCTTTCTTGGCGGACTCAGCGTCGATTTTCAACTCCCCGTCCTTCACCTCGGGGAGCTGGAAGGAGTCGCCTCGTCTTCCTTAGCGGACGGCAAGACTCGGCGCCGCAAGCGCGTCTCGAACAAGCGTGTTCTTCTCGAAGTGCTTGGTCCCTCGGACGAAGGCCCCATTCTCCTCAAAGACGTCATGGCGCGCTTGCACGTCTTGAACGCGCTCGTGAGACCCATGCTGCAGTGCTTTCTCGGAATGGAAGGAAGGTGATTCCCATCGGCAAGCCCAGAAAGCCCCGCGCCTCTAGAAGCGAAGACGCGCCGGGTGACCCGAACCGAGACTACCCCGCCCGGATTGACTGTCCCGGGAGCGAGGTCCTCGGGTGCCGCACGCCGGACATCGTCCTCGAACGGATCACGGGAGAAGATGGCGAGATCTTCTACCGGTCGACCACGTCACTCGAGCCGCACGATGTCCTCGATCAATTCCTCGCTCGTCGGGCGAAGAGCAGAAAAGGCTGACTCCTCGTCCTACCCGTCGGTATCCACCGGCGGGTTTGTGTTGATCAACAAGACGGCACCCCATCTCGTTGTTGGCGGCGAGTCCGGCAAGCGCGCTATACTTGAAGAGCCCCCTCCCGCTTCACTCTCACCCTCTCGGCACGATGCGCCTCCACGACACACGGGAGGCGCCGGCCTTCGAGACGGAAGCGGCCTGCGGCATCTGACCCGTGACCGTGGCGCCTTGCCGGACCTCCGGGTCTGCGGCGAGGACCGGCAAGGCCGAGGGGATACGACCGACGGGCGAGGAAGAAAATCCGGGCCGCTCGTCGGCAACCATCCGGAGCGCTATCACCACTACCAACTATGAAGAGTAGAAAGTCCATCCACGAGCGCGAGCTCCGCTTCCGCGACCAGGTCTGGCGGTTCGAGCTCGTGCGCGATCAGTTCAGTCGCACGCCAGGGATCCGGATCATCCAGGGGAGGAAAACGTACTGGTCGGAGCTCCAGATTCTCACGCTTTACGATCACCATCTTCCGAGCTTCATCGCGTTTCTCCGGCAAGGACTCCAGGAGATCCGGGAGGCGCGAAAAAAGCGCGTTGCGTGAGTCGCGCGACACACGAGTGCGATAGTACGCCGGGAGAACCTCCCGGTGGTTGCGTGATCGTGAACGAAAAGTAATCTCCGTGCAGCCGAAGCGTAGCTTCGTTCGTGATGCCGGCAGGAGAGCTCAGATGACCGCCGCGACCGCCCCAATCCGCGACGCCCTTAAGATCGTGGCAGAGAACCGCGCGAAGCGACTGCGGCGCATCAAGCGCGGCATCGAACTCCCCGTCGTCCTTCGCGATGGCGCCAAGCTAGCGCTTCACGTTCAACCGCTCATCGAGCGCGATCCCGAGGCGGCTCCACTCGATCTCGCCCGGATGGAGATGCTCTTCGATCATTTCCGCCTTCTTGTCGACAGCGGATGCAACTATCACTTCAACGTGGACGGATTTGTGATCTTCGCCGAGCGCGCGGATCCCGACATCGCGTACACGCAGATTTTCCGAGATGGAACGATAGAGTCGGTGTTCGTCACCACCTGGAACGAAGAGAAGCCAGAGTCGGCGCCCCTCTCCGCCGTTGATTGTGCGCGAAGGATCGCGAAGACATTACCCGGATACCTGAAGGTGTTTCGTGCTCTCGACATCCCTTCCCCAGTGGTCGCTTCGATCAGTTTGGTCGGAGTAGCTGGTCGCCGTGTTTATTCAGGCAGCGAGTCAGGATTGCGTACGGCGAGTCCCGCCCGACTTCCTCGCGACATCGTTGCGCTCCAGGACGTCGTGATTCGAGATCTGTCGGTTGAGCGCGCTGCCATGGATGCGCTTCTGCGGCCCGCCTTCGATGTGCTGTGGAACGCCGCCGGATGTCCCCGCGCCGAAGGGGTTCCGATCGGTAGCGAAAAGAACGCCCGAAGGTGAGTGCCTTCGGGCGTGGTTGTCGTTAGAATCGTCGGAGTTGAGCACGCCCCGGGAGTCCGGACGGCGAGCTGTTCGAGCAGCTCGAGAACCCGTTCAGATCCTCCGGGGTTTTCGTTTTCGTCGGAAGAGCATTGATCAGTAGTCCTCGGGGAGGAGCACGGTCGTCACCGACCGATCGGCTTCGGTGATGACATAGAACTTCACGCCATCACGCGTCCGGTAGACGGAAACGAGGCGGCCGCTCTGCTGCAGGGCGCGCTCATTCGACGCGCGGTCCTCGGGGCAGAGATCGTCTCCCCAGTCGCCGGTCACATGGCGCTCGAGCGCCATGAGGACGTCGCCGGCGTTCAGCGTCTCGAGAGCGTTCTTCGTGATCAGGGTCTTTCCGAGAGCGAACTTCGCCGCGGTACTCGCCGGTCTCGTCCCTCCGGGATCCCCGTTCAGTCGGGGCATGGAATCTCCTTTCAGGTCGTGCGTGGTTGTGAAGAACAGCAGGCTGGGAAACGTCGAGCTCGAGAGAGCTTTTCTGTTTTCCCTAGCTCGTCGCGAGAAGACGCGTCAGCGTCGCGTCGGTCGCGGTGTCGGGCTGTTCGCCGTCGGGGAGATCGGCGATGCGGATCGGGAGTCTCCGCGCAAGGCGCGGCGCAATCGCCGCGGCCGCGGTGCGACCGGCGTCGTTCCCGTCGAGGAGGAGCGTCACGCGTTTCGCGCCCGAGGTCGTGAGAAGAGACTCTTGGCGCTCCGAGAGCGCCGTCCCCATGAGCGCCACGGTGGGGATCCGAAGCGCGTGGAGACGGAAGGCTTGGAAGAACCCTTCGACCACGATGAGATGCTCGGACCCGGCGACGCGGTGGAGGTTGAAAAGGACCTCCGACTTTCTGAATCCGGTCGGGAGCTTGTAGCGCTCCTCGCCCTCGGGGGGATCGCCGGGCCAGCGTCCGGCGTACGCGACGAGACAGCCCCGTTCGTCGTGGATGGGAATCGCGATACGCCCTTTGAGGACGCCGCGGGCGCAGTACCCGAGGCCGAACGTCTCGATGAGATCGGCGGAGAGTCCACGCTCCGCGAGGTAGGGATGCTTCGGGTCGAGCTGGAGGGAGAACGTGAGCGGCTTATTCGGCGCGCTCTCCTCCGCGCTCCTGGGCGACGTCGACGGCGCCCGAGTCGGGGACGGCTTCGTTGATCGATCCGCGCGCGCCTCCGTACGCGGAGGTTTTGCCGCTTCCGCCTCTCTTGCAGCGGCGACGCCGAGCCACTCCCCCACGAGCTCGGCGGCTCGCTTGATCGGGACCCGCTCCTTCTTCGCGACGAAGTCCAGGACGTTCCCCTTCGCATCACAGCCGAAGCAGTGGAAGATGCCGCGCTCGGTGTTCACTCGGCATGAGGGCTTCGCCTCCTCGTGGAAAGGACAGCGGAGCAGGATCTCGCTCCCCTTCCTCTCGCCGGCGAGGCCGTAGCGCTCGAGGATCTCCCCGAAGCGCGGCTTCGCCGTCTCCTTGACCAGATTGAAGTCGATCCAGGTACTCATCGATGTAAGGCTCCGTTCACGAGCAGGCCCTTGTCTGCGAATGAGGTCCAGTCCTCGGTCCCATTCCCCACGATCACGTGATCGAGGACCCGGATCCCGAGGACCTCCCCTCCCCTCGCGAGCCGCTCCGTGACTTCGATGTCCTCGAAGGACGGAGTCGGATCCCCGGAGGGGTGGTTGTGCGCGATCACGATCGCCGCGGCGCCTTCGCGCACGGCGGGACCGAGGACTTCGCGGGGATGCACGATCGAGGCGCTCTGGGAGCCGATCGAGACCTCGTGGTGCATCCGGTAGCGGTTCTTGCCGTCCAAGAGGACGGCCCAGAAGTGCTCCTTGTCATCGTCGGCCGCGCGAACGAAGTCGAGCGCGAGTCGGGCGACCGCCGCCGACGTCGTGAGTCGCCGCGGCGAAGGTTCGCCAGGTTCTCGGACGACCATCCAGGTGGCGAGCTTCAGACAGTAGCGCATGAACGCCTCCTTGCCAGAAAAGTCCCTCTGTCTGTCCTCTCCGCACCGTGCGGAGAGAACCGATCGAGGGGGCAAAGGGGCGCGCTCAGACTATAGGTCGAGCGAATGTGACGATCCTCTCGCAGTCTGAAGGACTAGCTGGATTCTCGTCAAGTAGACGCGACGCGAGGAGGACCGGTGATCGAAACGAAAAAGCCCCGCGCTGTCGAACGCGGGGCTTTTCCTTCTCCTGCTCGGCCCGAACTCTTGCTCGCGCTGCGGCTCAGGGCGAATGGGTGTTCAGGACCAGCGGACGGGAACCGGTACGACATCGACGCGCGTCCCGACGTCACCGCGGTGATTGTGCCCGTCATCGACCGTGTGGAGCTTGAGGAGGCACCGGAGGAGGAGGTGCCCTTCGTGCCGACCCTCGTGGCTGTGCCGAAACTCCGCCACGTCATCGATGTCGAGATGGACCACGTGACCGCGGTCGAGATTCTTGAGCTCGAGCACTCGCGGATTACTGTGGTCGACGTGGATCCGCCACGTGTCGTTGGAGAGCTCCTCGTGCGCGTGGCCGCTGCCATGGGTCCGAACGAATCGAATCGGGGTCGGGCAGATATGGCCCTGGCGGCCGGCGAGGGCCTTCGCCTTTTCGAAGGCGCGGCTCTCGTGGTTCGACTCGTGCGCTTCAACGTGGCTCATGTTCGTTTCCTCTCGACCGACCGTTTCATGCCGAACGTTGCGAGCGTGTCACTATGAACGCTCATGATGAAAGTAGAGCTGTTCTCGCAATCGAGATCAAGAGGAATCCGAAAATCCGAGGGGAAAAAAGAAACCCCACGAGGTTTTACCGGTCGATCTCGACCGGCCTCGTGGGGCTAGAAGAAGGAAGAGCTACCGTCGGGGGGCGGCCAGTTCCCGGCGCATTTTGAACACGCGGTCGGCCAGTTCGCTCGGTTCCATCTTCTCGAGGTCGCCCACCTGGCGGCGAACTTCTCGAATCCCGTGCTGGAAGAAGACTGATCGGAAGGAATCAGGCAAACCGTGTTGGCGGAGCTTCTTAGCCGCGAGAGCGACCCACTCGAAATCCTCTTGCGGGACGCTCACGGAAATCACCTTGCTCCGCGCGACATGACCGTTCTCGGGTGAACCAGGGATCACGTCGGGCCCAGAGGACCGTCTCGCCGGTGACTCTCCCTGTTGAACAGGCTGACCGATGACAGGGTCGGCCCCGCTGCCGGTTCCCCCCCTCCTTGGTTTCTTGGCCGGGGAAGGCATGGAATCTCCTTTCGGGCAAAAGCCCTCGTTCGACGAGCATGCGACCGCACCATGCAAACGCCACGCCTAATCATATCACTAGTATCGTTAATAGCGATAGTATTGGTATAAACATTGCTAGCAATCGGATTCCGGCTCGAAGAAGCGGATCTGACACGAGTCTCGCGCGAGTCGCGGCAACCCCCGACGCCTCTTGCTGCTTCGCGGTCTGCTCTGGTACGTAAGAATGCCAACGGTGCTAGCGCAATGCTAGCTATGAACCATCAGGGAGTAAACAACAAAAGCCAGAAAAGTCGCAAGCCGAGCGAGAAGCGCCGGTTACAGATCTTGACCCCGAGCATGCTTCCTGCTACCAATCCGGCTTCTTCCGGAGAACAGCGCGAGCGAAGGCCGCGCGAAGGTGAGGCTTCTTGTCCACTCAGAAGGTGCAGAAGCAAAAGGCGGAGACGGGAACCGCCAAACGGTGGCAGCTTTGTATTCGAGTTCCCCAGGAAAACAAGCAGCGGCTCGCCGACTTCAAGCACGCAACGGGGTTCTCGACAACGAGAGTCGTCGAAGAACTCCTCACGTACTTCTGGTCGCTGAGGACGGACGAGCAACGCCGCGATCTCGTGAAGGGAGTGCGACTCGCCGAACTCGATGAAGCCCTCGAGCAGCTCGGATGGGCTGATCACGCGTTCGGGCTCAGGCGCTGGATTTGGGCGCTTGAGGAGTACCGATCTCTCGAGCAGATCCCCGGCAGGAAGGCGGCTGGACTCCGCCGACTCGCCCAGTACAAGCAGGCTTTTTGCTTTCTCGACATCGCCGCTGAGCTTCGCCGCGCCGGCTTCACGGGCCAGGCCGACCGACGAGTGGAGTACCTTAGCGCCGCCATCAAAGCGATCAAGTGCTCTATCGCGCTCGGCCTTCGCTACATCAGCGACACGCCACATCGCGTCGTCCGGTTCAATATCGCGTGCGGCTGGTCTCTCGCCGCGCAGTACGAGATCGAAAGCGCGATCGTGAACGAGAGCACGCTCAAGGTTTTGAAGGACGCTCTCAGCCATCCTGACCACCAGAGACGAAACGAAGCGGATGAAATGGCGTGGAAGGCCATCGGGGTCAAGTGGCGCACGCTCCGCGCGAAGGACGGCCGAGTACTCCATGAGACCACGGTTGCGGACGTCGTAGCCGATCGAACGCGCCAGGCGATGGCGAACCTGCGATCGATGACGGAGCCAGAGAAGGTATCCCTTCTCCCGAAGGCGTTCCACTTCTTGCGGGATCTGGCCGACGAAGACCCTGACCTCCGATTCCTGCGGTGCGACTCGAAGGCCAAGCCCGAGCTCACCAAGTGGAGGACAGAGAATCTTACTGATCCTCTTGTGGCCTTCGACACGCTCTTGTCGGGGCTTCCAAAAGAGGTTCTCTCTCGTTCGTTCGAGGATATGGAGAAAGGATGACTTCCTCCCCTTTTGTCGACCGGATGAGCAATCTTCATCCGTTCCCGGTCGTGGCGAAGCGCATCCTCGAAGTCGAGACTCGTTGAGATCCTGGAGGCACCGATCTCTTGGCGTCGAACCGAAAGCGGCGGTCAACGCCGTCCGGCGGAAGAAGGGCCAAGGCCTCGAAGCGAAGTCGGACGAGCAAGAAGAGCGTCAAGAAGCGCTCGGCCAAGGCGGCCAGAAAGCGTGGATGTGGCCCGGGAACGAATGACACAGGTCCTCGACAGAAGTGACAATTCCTCTCCATGAGCGAAGAGAAGAACGAGCCGAAGGAAGCACCCAAGTCGTCCACTGATTTCGGGAAGTCCGGAACCAGACTCGACCGAGAAGGTCTTCGCGAGACCTTTCGGACGCCGCCAACGACGACCCCTCCTCCGGGAACGAACGATACCGGGCCTCGGATGGAGATTCCCTCATCTAAGGACGCGCCGCGCCAGGCGGAAGCCGAAGGATCGTGAGACTCGCCGGCGCATTCGAAGCCTGCAATGACTACACGGGCAAGGCGAGCGAGATCGTTCGCCAACTTGGCTTCGCGGCGATTGCTCTCGTCTGGGCCCTGAAGCCCGAAGGCGGAGAGGACATCGTTCCGGGACCGCTCCGCCCGGGCACGATGCTCGCCGTCCTCGCTCTCTCGCTCGACCTTCTCCAGTACGTCGTCGGAAGCTTCATCTGGCGTCGGTTCGCTCGACGAAAGGAGCTTGAGTTCCACGGGAGCGGCATTCCCGAGGCTCAATGGGAGGAGCAGGTCTTCACGGCTCCGAGCGGACTCAATCAATTCACGACGCTTCTCTTCTGGGGGAAGATCGTAGCGATCCTCGGCGCCTACTTCGCGTTTCTGTTGGCACTCGCACTCGGGTATCCGTAACGACCGATGGCGTGATAACGAAGGCGCTTTACTTGGCTCTGCCTGTCCGGTAAAAACAGGCAAGCTAAAAGCGAGCCAGGGTTGCCCCTTACGGGGCGTAGAACTCCGTTCCATCCCCCTATCATCGTCCCCTATTCTCCTATAGTGAGAGTTTCCGTGGCTTCTTACTTCCAGCGTACGGCGCTCTTTGGAGGGAACTCGTGCTCGTCAACTTCCTCAGCCACGCCACTCCGGATCTCGACTGGGCGACGATCCTCAAGACGCACCTGACCTTCGAGTTCCCGCCCTCACAGGTTTTCGTGGCACTCCTCGATCCACGCTACGGGGTTTCCGTCGATCTGAAGATCCTCAACGCGCTCAGGGCGTCAGACAGCGTGATCGTCCTCTGGAGCAAGAAGGCCGCGGAGCGAAAAGCCGTCCTCGCCGAGATCAGCGAGTCCGTGATCCAGCGGAAGTTAATCATCCCGGTGCTTCTCGAGGCTGACGCTCCCCCGCTTCCTCCGTCCATTGCCGATCGAGAATGGATCTCATTCGCATCGAACGCGAAAGAGGCTCTGGCCCGGCTTAAGCGCTGGATCATCGAGCTCGCCGAATCGAAGCGGCGACGCGAGGAGCGGGAAGCGACCGCTCGACGCGTTTGTCTCTTCGGCCTCGGCTCTCTCGCGGCCGTGGCGCTCTTTCAGGCCGCGTGCTCAGACGACGAGGATGAGGACGAATAGCTGTCCGCCCCGATCGTTCTACTTCCGGTAATACGGCGACGACCAACGGCTCCGCGCTTCCCTCTTTGACAAGGTCGCGAGCCTGCGGTAAGATTAGGTATTACCAAGTAACACCACGCTCACGAGCCATGTCCATGCGCACGCGCCAAACGATGACCGTTTCTCTCCCGCCCGAGATGATCGAGCAGGTGGAACGTGTTCGAAAGGCCGAAAGCCGAACCCGATCCGAGCTCATCCGAGAGGCGCTTCGCCGCTACTTCCGTTCGACGGGAGTCCCGGTTGAAACGCCCACCGCGGAGGATCTCGCGGCACTCCGCCGCGGTCGAGTGGAATTCGCCCGGAGCGACTTCGTAACCCTCGATGACCTCACTACCCGCCCCGTTCGAGGTGCGCGTCGCAAAGTCCGCAGAAAAGGCGCTCGCTAGCGCCAGACGAAAGGATCGCGCGCTTCTTCTCGCGGCGCTCGCGGCGATGCAAGCCGACCCCTGGTCAGGCGACATCGCGCGCCTCAAAGGCCAACCTACCGCCTGGCGTCGAAGGGTCGGTAGTTGGCGAATCCTCTTCGACGTTTACGCGGATCGGCGGCTCGTTCTCATCGCCGCGATCCTGCGCCGGACTTCGACGACCTACTGAGGGCGTTGATTCGGTACGCCGCCCTTACTTCGCGCCCGGCAGTGCCGGCAATGGAACGGCAGCGTACCGCCGGTCGATTTCTCGGAGAACGCCATCTTTTGCATCCATCATGCAAATCGGGTGAACACTGTTAGACGGTCCCCGGCGGAGTGAGCTTTACGAACTTGATCCCGGGGCCCCTCCCCCTCGTCGCCTTCTTCAAGGCGAGGTTGCGGTCCGCCTCGATCTGAAGGGGCTTCACGAGTTGGCGAGTTGCGCACGACGGACACACGACGATGTACCGATCGCCGTCAACCGAATGCTCGAGTCCGGAATCGAATGTTGTTTGGCATTTCTCGTTCACGCACGTTACTGGAGTCATAGCTCCCTCCTTATCGGGCAGAAGAGGTCTGATCGCCGGCGTTGCTGCCGCTCACGGTTTCGAGCGTAGCTTCGCGCCTTTGCTTTTCAATTCGTCTTACCCAGAGTTGCCGGGATCGCGGCCGATTCTTCCGTTTGACCTCCGCCGGCGATATGCCCTACGCTGAAACCATGTCCCTCACGAAGAAGAACCCACACGGAGCCGATAGGTCGTTAGACCGGAAACTCGAACTCAGGTTCGCCGCCGCCCTGGAGCGGCTCATCTCCCTCAAGATCGTCGTCCTGCCAGAGAGAGACTTCGCCGTCACCGCCCGCGCGCTCCTCGACTCCGCCGGCCGGCGACGCCGGCGAGCCTCCTGACCATGGACAAGTTCACCCTCGACGACATCTTCAGCTCCGATCCTGAATCGGAGCACGCGTCTCTCCCCGAAGGTTTCTTCAAAGCCCTCGTCGCCGGCGTGAGGGAGTTTGTTCGTCAGCTCAAGGGAACCGAGGGTCCTGCCCCGATCCCCTCGGCGCGCGTCCTGAGTCAGCCCAGACCCCATCGCCGCCAGCGAACGCCACATTAGAGACGAAAACGACCCCCCGGGAATCCCCCGGAGGGCCGCTTGGTTTCTGGGGCTCGGTGGTCCGCTACGCCACAGAAGGTATATTTTGTGGCGTTAACCTCCCGCCTCCTTCAGGACTTCTTCCGGTTGTACGGCGCCTGATTCGTGGGCTTGAGCGACACGCCGAGATCGTGCGCTCTCTGGGCGACGGCGTCGGGCGTTCGACCGAGTTTGATTCCCATCACGCGCGTTGGCGTATTGCCAGCCGCGAGATCCTTCAGCTGCCGATCAGCGGGAGTGGTCCACGGTTGCCGATGGTTCTTGGGCGTCTTCGCCATGATCTGTTCTCCGTTTCCTACGCGATCGATGATGTCGTCAGAGTTCCTCTTTCAGAGGATGCGATCCGCCGAGTACACGCGCGGTCCGCACAATCGACTCTTCCTTAGACGGCCAGGTCTACGATCCTCGCGCCGGCCACCCCGCTCTTGAAGAGCGCGATCGCTGCGGTGCAGTCCGCTTTATTGCGATATCCCTCCCCGCTGTCCGCGATTACTCTCTGGTTGACGGCCTTGAGCCGCCATCTGAATTCGCCCTTCACGTCCTTGTAGACTTCAAACGTCAGCATGTCGAGATTCTCCTTCTTCGTCGCCGAGTCACTGTGTCGGACGAGATGCTCAACTTACGATCCAGCCACCGCGTGTCTACCATTCAAAGGCAGAAGCCTCGCCTGTTGGGGCGAGGCTTCGTGGTGAGCAGCAGGGCGGTGTGGCGCGATCGCCGTTAGAGGATCTTGATCCCCGTTTTCGTGCGAACCGTCTTCACACCGCGCTCCTCGAGTTTCGTCTGGATGATCGAGACGATCTTGGCCGGCGCGATGCCGAGTTTTGCAGACTGGCGGTCGATCTCCTGGATCGTCAGCGAGCGGGCTTCGCGCTCCACCTCGTCCGCGATCTGCTCGAAGGCGTCCTCCAGATCGGCATCGCCGAGAAGCTGCACGGGGGGATCACCCTTCCTGTTCGTCCGCTTCGTTCGCCGAGTCATCGTCGTTCTCCAGTTCGATATCATCAAGAGATGAGAACAGTCCTTCGCGTTTCAGAGCGTTGCTGATCAAGCTGCGCATCGTCCCGTACATCACGTCGTCGATCGTCTGGCCCTTCTTGCCCTTGCGCCGTCCGTCCCAGATGCGGGCGA
>Ga0187894_10003176_pt1 | contig 18726 bp, 17 predicted proteins | sample GBC1701081metaG_FD_136650 | JGI IMG/M metagenome (GOLD analysis project Ga0187894, IMG submission 136650) | White microbial mat communities from a lava cave in the Kipuka Kanohina Cave System on the Island of Hawaii, USA - GBC170108-1 metaG ...
CAGTTCCTGCCAAACCTGGTCGTATTCGTTCTCGGCCATAACCAGATCGAGTTCCGCCCGCTGGGCTTCGATCCTGATCTGCGCGACGTCGGGCCGGTCGGCCTGCCCGACGTTGAACAGTTCGCCCGTGACCTTGACCGCCTCACGCGCGAGGCTGGCGAGTTCAGCGCGCACTTCGACCAGTTGCTGCGCGCCCAACGCGCGGTAATAGAGCATCCGCACGCCATTGAGGATTCGCATCCTCTGCGCAATCGCTTCCTGCTCGGACTGAACCTTCTCTTGCGCAAAGATGCGACGGCTCTTGCCCAGCTTGCCGCCCAACGGAATGGTCTGCTCAACAAAGCTCAAATGTTCGCTCTTGTCGCTGAAGGCGCGAAAGGCGAACTCTTCGCCCGCGTAACCGACAATTGGGTTGGGCAACAACCCGGCCTGCACACGCCGCCCTTCGGCGGCGCGGATCGCCGCTTCCGCCTGCGCAAGAGTCGGATTGCCTTGCAAGGCCATCCGCTCGAGGTCTTCGAGTCTCAACGAGGAGCCGGCAATAGTTGTTTGCTGATCGCCGCCGGCGCGTTCGTCACGCGACGGAGATTTCGGTTGTTGGTGTTGTTGATGTCGCTGATGCTCCTGTTGCGTTTTCGGCGCCGCGTTGACCGCGGTCTGCGACACGAAACCGGCAAGCAACAATGTAAAAGAGATAAATGCGGTCGCGGCGGAGCCTCTTCCGAGTGCGCACACCGCGCGCAGTCTGCCATTGTGCATGGCTTGATCCTCCAGTTTGTCCGATGGAACGAATATTTACGATTTCCGGCAGGCTCGTCATGGCTTCCCGGCGGGCGGACGGCGCCCTCTTCCTGCGATTCGGAAAAAATGAAGGATTAAATGCGTAGGATTGATCGTTGCGGTCGTCTTGGAGGTGATCTGAAATGTTGGCCTCGATCAGCCCCGCTTCCGGCGAGCTCGAACAGAATGTCGAACGAAGAAACAAACTCGGCTGCCGCAGGCTGCAAAGCGTGATGCGAAATCTCGGTTGAGATTGTCCCAGGCGTCAGAATCGAAACCACTGAATTGTGCACAGGGCACTTATGCGGACCGTCAGGCTGTTCCTGTTGCTGGGATGATGGAGTTTGATGGCAGTGGCTGTCACGTTCGACGTTCGCCGCTCTCCTGACCGGAACCGAGCCTGAACAATAAGCAAAAGCGCAAATGACGCTGCACACCTGCGAATACAGCAATCCCAGGCTGAGAACCAATACCAATGGGGGGTATGTGTATTTCGCAATGGGCATAACGCGCCCATTATAGGCGCCCAGCCGGGTCAGAGCAAACGACAATCCCGAAGTTTGTGGCGCAATCACACTTTGATAGTGGCCTTGTAGCCGAGCTTCTTGATCGCCTCGACGATTTTCTCACGCGTGGTTTGCACAGAGTCATACTCCACGTCGGCCTCGCGCTTCTCGAAGCTCACCTCGGCGGAGATAACGCCGGGCGTCCGTTTGAGCATCGCCTTAATCCCGCTAGCGCAACTTGTGCAACTCATGCCCTCTACGGCAATGAGCACGCGCTCGGTTTTTACGGCGCTTGGGACAATGGCCGCCCCTGCCGCGCTTTTCCTCCAGGCAAAAGCCCCAGAAACGCTCACGACTCCAAGAGCGATGGCAAGCGCGGTGATTATGATCGCGCTCTTTCCGGCCTGGGCGCTGGTCTGTTTTCCATTATGTTTTGGCTCAAACATCTCTCTACCACCTTCCTGACGAGTTATTGCGCTGCAAACAGCTTTCACAGGGTAAAGCCTTTACCCGATGGAGAGTCAAGCGAAGACAGGAATTATTTTTCCCCTTGACTCTCTAGTCGGGTAGAAGCCGTAGCATATCCTCGGCGGCTGAAGGGGCCGTCAAAAACTGAAAACATTCGATAGAAGGAGAACTACTATGAACACGAAACAGCGAACCATTGAAGTTTTTACCGCAGGCTGCCCAGTCTGTCGCGAGACGCTGGAGCTTGTGCAGAAGACGGTTTCAGGCTGCGGCTGCGAGGTCATTGAGCGGAGATGCGAAGGGGAGACCTGCTGCGCGCCAGCCATAAGCTACGGCGTCAAGGCGCTTCCTTCCATTGTGGTGAACGGGAAGATCGTTTTCGAAGGGCGGCCTACACCTGAACAGGCGAGAGAGTTTCTTACGCTTAAGCCTTGACTCTCTAGTTGAGTAGGGGATGTAACATAAGGGCATGAACCCTAAAACCAGGACAATAGGACTCAGAGATCGGGGGATGCTCGCCGGGGAGGCGGCAAAAGTCCTCGGGGTCGGAATTCAGACTCTGCACTTCTACGAGCAACAAGATCTTATTCCTCACCCGCCGCGCTCTGAGGGCGGATACCGAATCTACACGCCTGAGATCGTCGAGCGCGTGCGTTTCATTCGTAAGGCGCAGGCGCTCGGCTTCTCGCTTGATGAGGTGAAGGAAATCTTTGGCCTTGTCCGGAGAGGGTCAAGCCCCTGTAGGCGTGTCCAAGCAAAGCTTGCCGAGAAGCTTGAGGAGGTGGATCGGCGGCTTGAGGAGTTGCGCAGCTTTCAGGCTGAGCTTGCTTCACTCGTTAACCAGGCTGCCGAGTTAAGCCGGCGCGAGGCAGAGGCGGGAGTCTGCTCAATTGTGGAAGAGGCCCAGCCTCTCCCGCTAAGCTCGCTGATTAAGCCACCCCTCTCACGCAAACGAGGTGTTCCGGCTCAGCGCCGTGGACCCGCCCAGAAAAAATGAGATGTCATTATGAGTACCGCAGCGGCTGTTGAATCCGCTCCGCGCTTCTGGAGCGAAGAACCTTCCAACCGGCAGGGCCGGCGCAGAATCCGCGCTCACATCGGCGGGCTGCACTGCTCGTTATGCACCGGCACGATTGAAAAGGCGTTGGGCAGGCGTCCCGGCGTCGACAAAGTGGCGGTGAGCTTGACCCACGAGCAGGCGCTGATCGAGTTCGATCCGAGCGTGACACGGGCCGAGGACCTGCTGCAGACCCTGAAGGACATCGGCTACACCGTTTCCGACCCTCGGAAAGTGCGCCCGTTTGAGGAAGAAGAACGCGCCCTGGCGCATGAGCGTAGCCGGTTCCTGACCGCGCTGGCGATGAGCATCGCCGCGATGGGGTTGGCCGGATACCCGGCGGGCAGCGGCTGGTTCTGGCTGTGCGTGTTCTCCATCGCGAGCCTCGTCGTATTCTCATTTGTAGTCTTGCGCAGCTTTGGTTTGGGTTGGGCGTTTGCCGGCTCGACCCTTCTCGCCGCGTCCGGGGCCGGCGTCTACGCGCTTCAATTGAGCGGCGCGTTCGGCGCCGCTACACCGTGGCTGGCCGGAGCGCTCGCTATATCACTCATCTTCGGCGTGGGCAGGCACATTGCACATATGGCGGAAGCGGCGCTGCGGCGCGGCATTCTCAACCAGCACGTGCTGGTTGAATTCGGGGCGTTCGCGGGACTCGCCGGCGGGATTATCGGCCTCGTCTTCCACCCGCCGGATTATCCGACGACGGCGTTTTTCTCGGTGGGGGTGATGGTCCTCACCTACCACATCTTTTCCGAGTGGCTGTCACTGATCGTAAAAACCCGCAGCTCACAGGCGGTCAAAAAGCTGCTCGATCTGGAGCCTGATGTTGCGCACGTCGTAAGGGACGGCAAAGAAGTGGATGTGCCGTTTGAAGAAGTGCGCGCCGGCGACCTGGCGCGCATCCGCCCGGGCGAGCGCGTGCCGGTAGACGGCGTGGTCGAGTCGGGCGAGTCGGACGTCGATGAATCGCTCGTCACCGGCGAAGCCCAACTTATCGAGAAGCGCCCCGGAGACCGCACCATCAGCGGCTCACTGAACGGTCACGGCTCGCTCCTCGTGCGCGTGACCCTCGTTGGCGAAGAGAGCTTCCTCAGGCAAGTCATACGAAGCGTGGAAGACGCCAGAGCCTTGAAACCTGGCCTTCTGCACCTTGTCGATCGCGTGTTGCGCGTTTACACGCCGATTGTGCTGTTGACCGCCGTGGGAGCGACTCTTTTCTGGCTGCTCGGGCCGCTGATGGCCGGAGCAGCGCCCGATCTGCATCGCGCGATGTTTGCCGGCCTGAGTGTGCTGGTCATGGGTTATCCCTGCGCGGTGGGGATCTCGGCGCCGCTGTCGATTGTTCGTGGGGCGGGCGAAGGGGCCGAGCGCGGCGTGCTGATGCGCACCGGTGAGGCCTTTCAGGCGCTCAGGCGCGTCGAGCGCGTCGTCTTCGACAAGACCGGCACGCTGACCGAGGGCCGTCCTGCTGTGCGTCACATCGTTCCGGCAGCGTCCTCTGAACAAGAACTGCTAACGCTCGCGGCGACGGTGGAGGCGGGATCCGAACATCCGCTCGCTCGCGCCGTTGTCGAAGAGGCTTTCAATCGCGGCGTCGCTTTACCGGAGGTCGAGGGGTTCGAGGCCATCCCTGGCAGGGGCGTCAGAGCGCGCCTCGGCGGCGCAATGCTGATGGTCGGCAGCCCGTCTTTTCTTACGAGCGAGGGAGCGGACCTCGCGTCTCAGCAAGCGCGGATCAACGAACTCGAAGCGCAGGGCCTGACGGTCATCGCGGCTGCGCGGGACGGCGAGTTGATCGGGCTGCTGGCGCTCGGCGATGCGCTCCGGCCCGACGCGGCGGAGACGGTTCGCCGGCTGCGCGCGCTCGGCATCCGCACGAGCCTGATCACCGGTGACAACGAACAGGCGGCGCATTATTTCGCCCGCGCCGCCGGCATCGAAGAGGTTCACGCCCGCGTCCTGCCGGCCGAGAAGGCGGCGATGATCCGCAAGCTTCAGGAGAGCGCGCGCGTGGCGATGGTCGGCGACGGCATCAACGACGCTCCGGCGCTGATGCAGGCGGAGGTCGGCATCGCCTTCGGCAGCGGGGCCGACATCGCAATCGAGTCCGCCGATGTAATCATCCTCAACAAACGGGTCGGCGCCGTGCTCGACGCCTACGAAATTAGCCGCTACAGTTACGGAAAGATGGTTCAAAACGTGATCCTGGCGTTCACGTTCAACGGCCTGGGCATTCCGGCGGCCGCGACGGGGTTGGTCTATCCTATCTGGGGCATGGTCGCCATGGCGGCAAGCGTGACCTCCATTTTCATCAATTCCCTGTGGAGTCGCGGCGCCTATTTCTTCCAGGCGATTCAAACAGTCGGGCATCGGCAACCACCGCGTTAGCGGGAGATTTTTTATGCTCAAGTCCGTAACTTTCGAAGTCATCGGAGATCAGAGGCTCCACTGCGAGAGCTGCGAACGGCGCGTCGAGCGCCTGCTCAAGGGTCTGGAGGGTGTGAGCAAGGTTCGCGCGCATGCGGACGCCCAACTCATCGAAGTGTTGTTCGACGCGGCAGCGCTAGAGCCAGCCGCGATCGCGGATCGTTTAAGCGCCGCCGGATACCGGACCAGAGCCGGCGGCTCGGCTTCGGATTCTGGCGCCTGATATGAACCCGTTCGATTACATTGAAAGCGTTTCGGCTTCAGTCGCCCAATACCCGCTAGTGGCGCTGCTCGTCGCCGCGCTTGGCGGAGCGCTCTCAACCAGTACCTGACCATGTACACTCCCTGCGGGCGTAGGGGTCGTTGGGTATGTCGGGGCGCAAGTCGAAGGAGCGCCTGAAGGAATGAGGCGTCGTCGCGGCGCGATGCTCTCGCTCGCCTTCTTCTTCGGAATTGTGCTGAGCCTGCTCGCGCTCGGCACAGCCGCCGCGTACCTGGGGCGAGTGTTCGCACAGTGGAGCGCAGCCTTCGCGCTGGGCGCATCCGTCTTCTCGCTTATGGCAGGGCTGGCCGCGCTCCTTGGGCCGGCGCTGCGCCGCCTCATCCCCGATCCGGAGATCGCCAAACGCGGAAGCGTGGCGGGCGCGTTCATCTACGGCCTCTGCTACACGGTCGCGACCATTACGACCGCAGCCGGGCCGCTCTTCCTGTTGCTGACAATCGCCGCCACGATTGGGCGCCCGGCCTATGGCGCGTTGCTCTCGCTCTCCTACGCGGTCGGGCGTGGCGCGCCGTTTTTACTGCTGGGGCTGTTCGCGGGGACAGTCGGGGCGTGGCTTGCGCGGATGGATCGGGCGCGGCGGATCGCTGAGGTCGCGAGCGGAGTAGCGCTGCTCGCGCTCGCGATTTATTTCGGGCGGCTGGCGCATGCGCTTCTCTGAGCAGATCAAGCGGCGAGTTTGATGAAAATCCAACAAATTTCACTCGCCTGAAAAGTTCGCTCGACAATTATCATCCGATCCGGGAATAATCCGACAACGCTGGGAGATTTACTGGTTGACAGCGCTAACTTTGATCGTATATCTGTAGGCTTATATGTTGAGACGTATTGCCGCATTGATTATGGTTCTCATAATTACCAGCCAGGCGCTGGCTAGCGGAATCGCGTGCGGCCTTGACGCTTTCAACAACGGCCTTGGCGACAAGACTGAGATGGCCTGCCCGATGCAGGGGCAGGGTGATTGTGAATCGATGGCCTGCTGCACGCAGGGGAAATCGCCCGCCGGTTCGGTCGTGGCGATGATTTGCTGCGAGGTGGTCTGCGGCGAATCCACCAGCGGCTCACAATTCAACTTCACGCCGTTAACGCTGGCTTTCGCGCCGCCAATCCTCAGATATCGAACCGTCGAGTTCGATTCACTCAGTTCCGATACCGACTCCGCATTTTCAGTTTTCCTCAGGTCGGCAGAGAATGACCTGCTCTTTCACGATCCTCCTGATCTCTTCCTTGTCAATTCCACATTTCTGATCTAACCAGGGCCGTAGTGTGTCTTGGCTCCGTTCCGGAGAGCTGTCGCAACAGCTTCGCGCTAGCCGTGCGGACGTGTTTCTCAAGCGTCAGTCGCGCTGTATGAAATAACGCCCGCAAATTAGAGATGCGTGTTATGGCTCCGGCGCCGTGAGATCAGAAAAACATGGATTCGATCGGATCAAATCTCTCACGCCATCGATATTGCGCGTGAGGGCGATTGTCTCTTTAACGGGGGGGGGTATGAAGCTAAAGATTGTAGTCGCCCTGGTCTTTCTTGCCGCAGTCTCGCTCGTCGCCGCTTGCCGGGGCGTGGGCCCATCAGGAAGCGACAAAGTCATCAAGTCCACAAAATCCGGCGATATGACCGTCGCTCTTTCGAGCGCGACAGGGGAGCTTAAAAACGGAGAGAACGATCTGATGATCACTTTCGCCGACGCTTCGGGCAAGCCGGTTGATGTTGGAGCCGCGTCGCTCAACTTCCACATGGCTGCGATGGGTTCGATGGCCGAGATGAATGACAAAGCTACGCTCACGACGACCGAGACGCCCGGCAAGTATCGCGCGCAGGTCAATATCGAAATGGCCGGCACGTGGGAAGCCCAGGTCAAGTATCAGGGGCAGCGTGGCGCGGGACAGGTGAGTATGTCGGTGCAAGCTAAATGAAGTGGTTGGTGATTGGTGGTTGGTGGTTGGTGGAAAAATCACCAATCACCAACCACCAACCACCAACCACCAACCGCCAATTATGATCAATCGCATCATCGAATTTTCGCTGAAGAATCGCTTCATCATCATCGCGGTCTACGTGTTGATCGCGGGCTGGGGCTATTGGGCGTTGTTGCGCACGCCGATTGACGCGATCCCCGATCTCTCGGACAACCAGGTCATCGTCTTCACCGATTGGGTTGGGCGTTCGCCGCAGGAGGTCGAAGATCAGGTGACCTATCCGCTTTCGACCTCGTTGCAGGGGATGCCCGGAGTGCGCTCGGTGCGCGGGCAATCGGCCTTCGGTTTCTCGATGATCAACGTGATCTTTGAGGACTCGGTTGATCTTTACTGGGCGCGGACGCGCGTCTTGGAACGGTTGAATCTGATCACTGCGCAATTACCCGCAGGCGTCACTCCTACGCTCGGCCCCGACGCTTCGGGCGTTGGGCAAATCTTCTGGTACACGGTCGAAGGCGCCACCGCCGGAGGCCAAAGCTACAGCCTGCGCGATCTGCGGTCGCTGCAGGATTGGTTCATTCGCTACCAGCTCAACTCCGTGCCCGGCGTGGCCGAAGTCGCCTCGGTCGGCGGCCACGTTCAGCAATACCAGATTGACGTTGATCCGAACCGCTTGCGGGCTTACTCGATTCCGCTTTCGCAAGTCGTCGAAGCCGTCGAACGCAGCAACTCGAACGTCGGCGGCAATGTGGTCGAACAGGGCGGGCAGTGGTCGGTCGTGCGCGGAGTCGGGCTGATCGAGTCAATGGCGGACATTGAAAACATCGTCATCAGCGCGGCGAATGGCACGCCGATCTACGTGCGCAACGTTGCGGCGGTCAAGCTGGGCGAAGCCTTCCGTGTAGGGGCGCTCGACCGCGACGGCAAGGAGGCGATTGGCGGAGTGGTGATCGCGCGCTACGGCGTCAACGCGCTCGACGTGATCGAGGGCGTGAAAGCGAAGCTCAGGTCGCTCGAATCGGGTTTGCCGAAAGGCGTCAAGATCACGCCGTTTTACGACCGCACCGAGTTGATCCTGCGCGCCACCGAGACGCTTAAACGCGCGCTGATCGAGGAGTTGCTGCTGGTCACGCTCGCGCACATCGTCTTTCTCTTCCACTTCCGCTCGATCCTGATCGTCACCATTCCGCTGCCGCTCGCAGTGCTCGTCTCGTTTCTTTTTATGCGATATCTCGGCATCAGCTCGAACCTGATGTCGCTCGCGGGCATTGCGATTGCGATTGGCGTTCTGGTGGACGCAGGCATCGTCGTCACCGAAAACGCCTTCCGGCAGATGGAGAAGAAAGGCGTTGATCCGCGCGACCGCAGCCGGGTTTGGCAGACGGTGCTCGAAGCAACGCGACTCGTAGGCCGCCCGATCTTCTTCTCGATGACGATCATCATCCTGGCTTTCATCCCCGTCTTCGCGCTCACCGGCCGCGAAGGAAAGCTGTTTCATCCGCTCGCCTTCACCAAGACGTTCGCGATGGCCGGCGCAACCATCATCGCCGTCACGCTTGTGCCGGTTCTGTGCACGCTGCTGCTGGGCGGGCGCTTCCATTCGGAAGATTCGAACATCGTGATGCGCGCGCTGCACCGCATCTATCGGCCCGCGCTGAGGCTCGCGCTCGCTCACCGCGTGATCACAATCCTCCTAGCCGCCGCGCTCTTCGGCGGCGCGCTTTACCTGGCGACACGCATCGGAAGCGAGTTTATGCCGGAACTCAACGAAGGCGATCTGATGTACATGCCGATCACCGACCCGGCGATCTCGATTGACGAGGCGCTGCGCGTGATGCAGATGCAGGATCGGACGCTCAAATCGTTTCCCGAAGTCGAATGGGTTGTCGGCAAAGCGGGCCGCGCGGAGACCTCGACTGACCCCGCGCCGGTCAATATGAACGAGACCATCGTCCATCTGAAGCCGCCCGATCAATGGCGCCCAGGGATGACGCGCGAAAAGCTGATCGCCGAGATGGACGCGAAACTTGCGATGCCCGGCGTGCAGAACATCTGGACGCAGCCGATCATCAACCGCATCGAGATGTTGACGACCGGTATCCGCACGCAGATCGGCGTCAAAATTTTCGGCGGCGATCTGAACGAGCTTGAGCGCCTTTCACACGAAGTGGCCGCCACGCTGCGAACCGTTCCAGGCGCGGCCAACGTTTCACCCGAACCGCTGACCGGCGCGCCGTACATTGACATCGAGATTGACCGTCAAGCCGCCGCGCGCTATGGCATAGACGTGAAGGCGATCCAGGACGTGATTGACAAGGGCGTCGGCGAAACCAACCTGACCGTGACCATCGAAGGGCGCAAGCGATTTCCGGCGCGCGTTCGCTACGCCCCGCAGTTCCGTACAAGTCCTGATGCCCTAGGCCAACTGGTCGTGCCCGCGCCGAACGGGGCGCAGATACCTCTCTCGCAACTCACCCGGATTCGCACAGCGCAGGGCGCTTCGATGATTCCGAGCGAAAACGGATTGCTGCGAGGCACGGTGTTGCTCAATGTGCGTGGCCGCGACGTGATCGGCTTCGTCGAAGAGGCGAAGAAAATCCTGAGCGGGAAGGTCGCGCTGCCGCCTGGTTATTACTTCGAGTGGGCCGGGCAGTATCAGGATCAGCAGCGCGCCCGCGCGCGATTGCAGCTCGTGCTGCCCATCGTGCTGCTGGTCATTTTCGTGTTGCTCTACTTCACCTATCACTCACTGATCGAGGCGGCGCACGTGCTGATGGCCGTGCCGTTCGCGCTCACCGGTGGCGTCTATCTGCTCTACGCAATGGGCTACAACTTCTCGGTTGCTGTCTGGGTCGGCTTCATCGCATTGTTCGGCACGGCGGTGCAGACCGGAATGGTAATGGTCATCTACCTGAACGAAGCGGTCGAGCGAATGAAGGCCGAGACGGGACGATTAACGCGCCAGAGCCTGCTCGAAGCCGTGATGGAAGGCGCGGTGCTGCGATTGCGGCCGAAGGTGATGACGGTCTCGACGGTCGTCGCGGGTCTCTTGCCGATTATGTGGAGCTCGAGCGCGGGCGCGGAGGTGATGAAGCCGCTGGCCACGCCGGTGCTCGGCGGAATGGTGTCGTCGCTCGTCCACGTGTTGATCGTCACGCCGGTGATCTTCTTCTGGCTGCGCGAACGCGAACTGCGGCGCGAAGAGAGGACGGCCACGCAGACTGCGCCAAACGGCAGGGCCGGAGCGGCGCAGAACGAAGAGAGCCCTGCGGGGAATTAACTCAAAGATCCTGGGCTTGTTAGTTGAGGAGGGAGCATGACTCAACAAAGTTCAATGCGGACGCTAGCATCAATCTTTGTGGTCGCTGTTGCCTTCAATTATGTGTGGGAGCTGGCGCAAGCGCCGCTCTACGAAGGAATGGCCGATTTCAGCCGGATGCTGTGGCATTGCATTGCGCCGAGCTTGGGCGATGGGGCGCTCGTGCTGCTCATCTTTGCTGTTGGCTGGGCCGCGTTGGGCCGGCGGGACTGGTTTGTGCGGCCGGGGATTCGCGGCTACGCCTTGACGCTCATCGCGGGACTTGTGATCGCCACCAGTGTCGAGTTGATAGCAGTCTATGCGCTTGGGCGGTGGGCATACACGTCGCGGATGCCCATTGCGCCGGGCCTTGGCGTGGGACTGGCGCCCATCGCGCAGATGCTTGCGCTACCACCAATAATCTTTCGCGTCGTGGCGGCGCGGCGCTTAACGCCTCGGGCGAGCCGCGAGCATTCAAGGCGAGTCCGAAACTCAATTTAAATCCAAGCCGGATTTTGCGGGTAGAGCGGATTTTGTTCGAAGAACGGATCACAAAATCCGGCGAGGTCAGTTGGCGACAGGAGAAGTTATGAAAAGGCAATTCATGGAGCGAAAAAACTGTTTCAGATTTCTCGAGGCCTTAAATTTGCTGATTTGCGCTACAGGCGTCGCCCTCGCTCAATCCGCGAGCGCGCCATCGGAGACTGAACGCGCGCTCGCGAGCGCGGCGCAGGCTTCAGCTTACGCGCGATTGATTGATCCGGCGAACGGGCTGACGGCTGATGATCTGGTTCGTTACGCGCTTGAACACAACGGCGAGCTACAGGCGGCGCGCCAGATGATCGCCGAGGCGCGTGGGCGTTTGCGCCAGGCCGGGTTGAAACCCAACCCGATCCTTGAAGCGAGCGGAACACAAGCCGTCAACAGCCCTGACAACAATCAGATGATCGGTATCGAGCTGCCATTGGAGCTTGGCGGCAGGCGCAAGGCTCGCGTCGCGGCTGCCCAGCGCGAGGTCGAGATGAAAGAAGCGGAAGTGCGCGATTTCGAGCGGCGATTGGCGGCCGAAACGCGAATGAAGTACGCGGACGCGATCGCGGCGGCGCGCAACCTCAAGTTCACCGAAGACCTGCTCAATCTCACACGCAATTCGTATCGGTTGATTCGCGCGCGTGTCGAGCTGGGCAAGAGCGCGCCGCTCGACCAGAACTTAGTCTGGGTCGAATTGAACAAAGCCGACGCGATTCGCATCGGATTCGAGAGCAAAGCCGAAGTCGCCATGCTGGAACTCAAAAAGGTCGCGGGGCTACCGCCCGAAGAAACTTTGCGATTGCGCGATGAGTTCGGCCAGGCGCGACAACCGCCGCCGTCGCGTGAGGCGTTGCGACGCGCGATCGAGTCGCGCCCTGATCTGGCGGCGTTGCGCGCGGCGGAGGGTCTCGCGGCGGCGCAAGCCGAGCAGGCGCGCGTCGAAGGCAAGGTGGATGCGAGCATCTTCGCCAACTATCAGCGGATGAACTTCGGTTATGACATTCGCGGCTTTAACAATGCGGGCGCGCTCGTGCCGGTGACGGGTATATTTCATTACGCGACGTTCGGCGTACGGCTTACGCTGCCGGTCAGAAACAAGAATCAGGGACTGATCGAGGCCGCCGTTGCCGCCGAAGAAGCCGCGCGCAATCGCCGCGAATTCGCCGAATTGGTCGTGCGCAACGAAGTGGCCGCCGCATACGCTCGATTGGAACGGGCGCAGGCCACCGAGGCCATCTATCGTGACCGCGTGCGCGAAGCGGCGGCGCGCAACCTCGACGTACTGAGGCAGGCCTACACGCTAGGACAGAAGACCGCGCTCGATTACATCGCCGAACAACAGCGGTTCATAGGGGTCGAGACCGGTTACACCGATCTACTCAAAGAACGTCTCGACGCGCTCATCGAGATCGAGCGCGCCATAGGCTTGCCGGCTGTTTCCACAGGGCGAAATATCAGGACTGAGAATTGATTCGCTGGAAGCGCAAGGGGTGGAAGATGAATCAAGAGCGGAACGAAGAACTTGGAGCAACATCAAACCGCGCTGGACAGCGCGAACCGTTAGCGATGGGACTGCATCTGCTGCAACTCATCAACCTCTCACTCAACCGGCTTACTTCGGAAAATGGTGTTGGAAAATAGTGATTGACAGGTGTAAAACTCGGTTTTACACTGCTCACGGGATTGGCCATTATGAACCATGTCTTGTTTGAAATGATCATAGCCGAAAAGTTATTTGCAATAATCTCAGCATCGGCAGTTTGAAATCAGCCAAAACCCTTTCTTGGCGCCAGCATCCCACGAGCAGATTGAGACGCTCGTATGGCCAATGTGACTGGAGAAGTCACATTGCTTGAAAAGAGGAGACTCAGCTACTCGAAGTAACAACTAGATTCAATCAATGTCCTGATGTTCTTTGTCTGGTTAAGGCAGCGCCGAACGAGCAGAGACTTCTCGCACCGTATCGAAGCCAACCAGGCCGAAGACTACCGTCTTGTAAGGGGAAAACAAAATTGCCCCGCAGGTGATGGTTGCCTAGCGGCTATACGAATTCTCAGCCGGATTCACTGCCTACCAAAACTTAAGCTGTGACATTCCGCCCACTCTGGATCAAGAGCCTGGCTTGAGTGGGAACCAAACCACAAGGCTCGCAAGGAGTAACGACATGGCCACGATAGAATTTTGGATTCAGATCGAGAACCGTCCCTGGGATGCGTCGCCAAATAATATTGACCGCATCACTGGCCTGACAATCAAAGAGGTCGAAGAGCATGAAGGGATAATTCCCGGCCACGATCCGGTGGACGTGACATTAACTTCACCAGTCACGGGCGTCACTCGCACCCGCCGGATGTACAAGCCGTTGAGGGAAGGAAATGATGTCGCCGATGCGCTCATCCTGCGGCGCTACACCGCGAACTGGGCCGCGCCCGACGACCGCAAGGTCAACCCGTGGGATTTGAACGAACCCGATCCGACCGACAACGGCACGATGGGCACGATCCCCGGTCCCGTGATCGAATGCAACGTCGGCGACAAGGTGATCGTGCATTTCCGCAATAAGGACCAGCGGGCAGACAAAGACGCGCTGACGAGGACACACAGTTTGCATCCGCACGGATTCGTCTTCGCTCCCACTTCAGACGGCGCATATCCGTTGTCTCCGCCAGACACGACTCAGCCGGTGGCAGGCCCCCCTGGCCCTGATGAAACTGCCCTCTGGGCTGCTGTCGGAGTGACTGGTTTCAAGAAAGGAGACCGCGTGCCGCCTGGAGGCGCTTTCACCTACACGTGGAATACATTCAATTGGCCGACGACAGCCGGCGTCTGGCTTTATCACGACCACTCGGTCTGCGACATGGACAATGTCCAGTTGGGCGCCATCGGGATTATCGTCATCCACAATCCCGCCGATCCCGACGATGTGATCGCGCCGCCGTTGCCGGGAGGCTCCGTCAACGGTTCACCGATCAGGACGCGCTGCTTCCCGTTCAACATTGACATCCCCATCCTGCCGCACGATTTGAATCGGCTCGGGCTGACGGCCCGGGAGGCGCACGGGCATCTCGTTGGCGCTCACGGCTCAGCGATGAAGCACGTGGCCGCCGTCGCGGCGATGCACGAACCGCATGACCCGGGCAAGAAGCCCGACAAAAAGCATCCCAAGAAAGATCACTGCGAACATTGCGAGCAGTGCGACAACTGCAAGGACTGCGACCACTGCGACCACGACGAGGATGCGCCGTTGATGTCGCTGGCCATCCGGCGTGGCGACGTGTTGCTGGAACTCGACCGCAATCTCAAGCTGATCCGGCGCTTCTGCATCAGGTCGTTCCGCACGCCGCCTGAAAAAGCCCAATACCTTCAGCTTTTCCACAACCTCGAGGGCGTCATGATGTGCATCAACGGGCGCAAGTACCTGGGCAACACGCCTACGATAGTCGCGGGATTGAACACCAAGATGCGCTTCGGCGTGGTCGGCATGGGCAATTCCGACGGCTTCCACACATTCCACCTGCACGGACATCGCTGGATCATCCCAGGACCGGATGGCAACACGCCGATTGCGATCCAGGGCAGCATTCAGAACAAAGCGGTCTCGCAATTCGAGGACACGCGCGCCTTCGGCCCGGCCAACTCCTTCGGCTTTACGATCAATCAGGGTTCGTTCATGGGGTCGCTGCGCGGACCTGACGCGCCGGGCATCGGCGAATGGCATATGCACTGCCACGTGCTCAATCACATGATGGACGGGATGATGGGGTCGCTGCTGATCGTCAATGGCGGCGAACTCTTTTTCGGCTTGCCCAGCGGCGAACCTTGCGGCATGGCGATGGCTCTGCCGAACACTATACTCGTGAAGAACACTGCGTTCACTCCCAACGATCTGGCTGTCGCTTCCGGCACGGTTGTGACCTTCGATTTCCAGGAAGCTCTTCACACTGTAACAACTGTTCCACCCGTTCCTCCCACAGCCAGTCCCATCGAGATCAACAACGGGATGGGGCCAGGCGATACGATCCCTCCAGGGACACAACGCACCGCAACGGTTACGGGCGACCCGGGAGACGAAATCAACTATATGTGCGGATTCCACGGGATGGCGATGACGGGAAAGATCCGGATCATCTGAACAGTACCGCGCGTGAGCAAGAAACAGTCTCAGTGGTCATCCGCTTGCTCACGCGCGCGGCGCTGCGGCAATCGTCCGGCGCCCCCGCCGGACTCTACAGAAAGGAGACAGACAATGGTAGAACGAGATGACAAAGGAAATGACTTCGCCCGGCTCGATGTGGCATCACCCGCACCACACCCCGCGCGGCTACTACCTGCTTTTCATTTTGAACGGCGACGGCGCGCCTTCGGAAGGTAAATTCATCTTCCTGCACTGAGGCTCAGAAGACGCCGCCTCGCTGAGCCAAATTCTTCCGCCGGGAGGAGAGCGCAGTAGATCAACGCTCTCCTCCCCGGCATTGACGACCGGAATAAGCAATGGAGATAGAAAAATGAATCGCAAAAGCAAGAGTAAGACAGAGAAAGGCCACGCCGAAGACAAACACAAAAACGATAAGCATAGAATTGACGCTGCCGCGCACGCCATGACGTTCGCCGAAATGCTCAGAATGCGTAAGCAATCCCTAAGGCTGAAGGCGCAAGCTTTGATTCACTCCGCCCCTTCCTGGGATCGGCGTCATACTATTTGCTACCTACGCTATCCGACATCGTATTAACCTGGCGCTGTCGCATTCGCTCATTCGTTCGCCGTTAAACACACATCCCGACTGCATTCAGTCACTTACTTTTCCTGACAGCCGTCAGGCACGCCATCTGCGTATATTCACATCATCCACCCATTGAACTATTCCGGCGGTTGCGATTCGCCGATCTGAACCCGTCGGAAAGAATCACATCAAAGGAGTGTTTATGTTAGTTCGAAGACTTTCACAATTGTTAACCACTGCCTTTCTTGCCGTAGCTTTCGTAGCCTTCGCCGGCATCGCTGGCGGGTCGGTCGCTAAAGCGCAGGGGCACTATCACGACAATTATCAGAATCATCACCAGCGGCGGGAGAGAGAGGCGCTCAGACGGCATCAGCAAAGGGAGCGTCACCTGTACGGTAATTCCCGCGCGTTGCGCCATCACCAACAGCACGAGCGGGGGGAATTGAGGCGCCACCAACGCTTCGAACGCTTCCGCGACTACGATGGATATGGACGCTTCCGCTCTTATCGTCGTAGTTACTAGCTGCGCGAATTCGCGCTGTGAGCAATGCCTCCTAAGGGTTTTCCTTCCAGCCGCCATTCATTGATTCTCTCCTCTTGAAAGGGCGAGTCCGCTGAAAATCCAACGAATTTCACTCGCGGACAGATTCGAGCTGAAAGTGAATTTCGCCCGAGTCACAGCGGAGAAAGAAAGAAAAATAAAGCTTGGCTCTGTAGCCGACCATAGGGTTTAACATTTGACTGTAGAAGTAAGGAGGCGAGGTATGACAAACAGAGATGTATGGAACATTGTGTTGATTACGCTGGCGGTGATCGGGGCGATTGCCGTCGTTGGTTTCATCGGCATGGCGTTGATGAGCATGACGATGGGCGGAATGATGGGTGGGATGATGAATTGCGGCGTCGGCACGGCAGGCGGATGGTTGGTCGGGGTTCTGTTGATCGCCGTAATTGTGGCTGCGGTCATCATGCTCACGCGACGCAGGTCGCAGCACTAAGCGGCGTCGCGGTTGATGCTGACGGGAGGAGATGCGATGACTATAAAGAAAGCGACTATACGATTACCGCAATCGGAGATCGAAGAAAGTTCCTGGCTGAAGATTGGCGAAGTTTCAAAGCGCAGCGGCATCGGCATTGAGGCTCTGCGCTTTTATGAAAAGAGCGGGCTGATAGATCCACCTGGACGTACGGGCAGCGGCTACAGGCAGTATGACGCCTCCGTGCTCGACCGGTTGGAGTTTATCAAACGCGCGCAGGCGCTCGGGTTTTCGCTCAACGAGATCGCGCAGATCATCGCCGAGAAGCAGGCCGGTCGCAGTCCCTGTGACGAAGTGCGGGAGATAGTGCGCGCCCGGCTGCAAGAACTGGATGAGCGCATGGCGCAGATGCGGGGTTACCGCAGAGAGATGGCGGAAACGCCGGGCGAATACGAGTTCATCTGCGGGATGAATATGTGCCGGAGCAAGCTCATCACCCAATGATGCCGGTCGTCGCCAGAAGCATTGTCTCACCCGCCGCGTAACAGCAGTGGCGAACGACGATTTTCCAGCGCGCATCCTCACAATGCGCGGGACCGGGGGCCTTGTGTGCGTGAACGTACCGACGCGGCCTGGAGAATGGGTTAATAGATAGAAACTCTAACGCAAAAACTTCTGACCCTTGGCTTGTCAACAAATATACCTGTTAGGGGTATAGCGCCGTTTTTTGTAACATCTCCACATCAAATGAGTGGAAACATGCGGCAATGGCGCACGAAGTTCTATCAACTCGAAGACGGAAAGTTCAAACGCCCGGAGCCGAACTGGCTGAGTTATGTCGGCAGCCGGGTTGAAACCACCGGCCCGGTCCGCGTCAGGAAAAAACAAAACTTCGTCAAAGTGGATGACCTCAAAGTTCTATCCAAGCCTTCAGAACCGCCTCTTCCCGATGTCATCGGGAAGGAAGCTGAACTGGTGTTGAAAGACCTCTTCGGCGCGGAACAGAAATTGAGCGCTTATCGCGGGCGGATCGTCGTGTTGAACTTCTGGGCGACGTGGTGCGGGCCGTGCAAGAAGGAGATGCCCGACCTGGCGGCGATCCAAAATCAGTACGCGGCTTACGGCGTGCAGGTCATCGGCGCTTCGGCGGACACGCTTACTGAACTGAAAGCCGTTCGCCAGTTCATCAAAGACGCGTCCGTCAACTTCCTGGCCTGGCTTGGCGCGACGACGGAACACATGGCTCAGTTCGGACTCGGCCCCGGATTGCCAGGCACAGCCATCATAGGGCGTGACGGAAAGATCGTGGCGATTCACCGCAGCGTCGTGATGCAGGAAGAGATCAAAAGCACCTGGACAAGCTAGTGGCGATGGGCGAGCGCGAAGCCAAGCGAGAACAGACCGCCATGGCCAGGAGCGGATCGAAAGCCGAAGCCTCCAGCGCGCCGAGTTGACCGCTCTGACCGGGCGAGGGCCGCGCCGTGAGCGGGGCAGAAAACAACAGCGACGACAAATGGACTTTCGGGATGCGCGTCATTCCTGGAGCCGCGCCGCGCGCGAGTGTGCGAAGCACACTCACCTACCGGCTTCATCCGAGACTGACGGCGGGAGTTGAGTTCAACCCCCGCGCCGACGACGCAAGCGGCAGGGTAAGCCCGCTGCTCAACTGGTTGGCCATGCCGGAGACGGAGAGCCGCCCGGCGCTGATTCTCGGCACGAGTTCCGACCGGATCGGCACGCCCGACGGGCAGTCGTTTTACGCGA
>Ga0187894_10003177_pt1 | contig 18724 bp, 14 predicted proteins | sample GBC1701081metaG_FD_136650 | JGI IMG/M metagenome (GOLD analysis project Ga0187894, IMG submission 136650) | White microbial mat communities from a lava cave in the Kipuka Kanohina Cave System on the Island of Hawaii, USA - GBC170108-1 metaG ...
CTTCATCCTCGGACTCGCGCTCGGCTCGCTGTGGGTGCGCCGCATCGCCGACCGCGAAGCCCTGCCGCTCAATGCACTGGCGCTGGCACAGTGGGTGATGGGCGCGGCAGCGCTCGTGACGCTGCCCGTCTACGCCGCGAGCTTTCACTGGATGGCGAGCCTACTGCACACCTTCAGCCGCACGGACTCGGGATACGTCGGCTTCAACCTCGCGCGCTACGCTCTCTGTCTCGCAGTGATGCTCCCCGCCACGTTTTGCGCCGGTACGACCTTGCCGCTGCTGACCAAGACCCTGATCAGCACCGGGCGCGGCGAGCGTGCGATCGCGTCGATCTACGCCGTCAACACGCTCGGCTCGATCACGGGCGTGATCCTCGCCAGCCTCGTCCTGCTGCCGTGGATCGGCTTGAAGGCGCTCCTCCTCCTCGGCGCCGCGATCGACATGTCGCTCGGCATCGCGACCTTCTCGCGCACCGGCGCATCCCCGCGTCGCGCGCGGCAACTCGCCGCCTCCCTCGCGCTCGCCGCTGCCGGCGCGATCGCGCTGGCGGCGCTCACGCCGCTCGACCGCACCGTCCTGTCGAGCGGTGTCTTCCGCGGCGGCTTCGTGCCGCCGCCCGGAATGATCGATCTGCTCTTCTACCGCGACGGACGCACCGCGACGGTGTCGGTAACCCGGAACGCGCAGACGCGAGACCTCACCCTGTCGACCAACGGCAAACCCGACGCTTCGGTCAGCCCCGAGTGGTTTGCCGCCGCCGGAAGCGGCGCGCGTGTGCCGCTGCGGGTCGACAACGCGACGCAGGTGCTGCTCTCGCTGGTCGCGCTCGCCTACAAGCCGGACGCGCGTTCGGCGCTGCTCGTCGGTCTGGGTTCCGGCTCGTCGACGCACTTTCTCCTCGCGAGCGAACGGCTCGATCGCGTCGTCACGGTGGAGATCGAGCCGGCCGTCGCCGAAGCCGCCCGCCGTTTCTATCCGGTGAACCGACGCGCTTTCGACGACCCACGCAGCACCATCGTCATCGACGACGCCAAGTCCTACTTCGCCGCCACCCCACACCCGTTCGACCTGATTCTCTCCGAGCCCTCGAATCCATGGGTCAGCGGCGTCGCCGACCTGTTCACCTGGGAATTCTACGACGCTGTGTCGCGCCGCCTCGCACCGGGAGGCATCTTCGCCCAGTGGCTCCACCTCTACGAGATCGATGACGACCTCGTTCTCACCGTGCTCGCCGCGGTGCACGAGCACTTCCCCGCGTACGAGATCTTCCAGGTCGGGCCCGGCGACATCGTGATCGTCGCCAGCAAGGAGAAGCAGTTACCGAAGCCCGACTGGTCGGTGTTCGCGCTGCCGACGGTGCGTGCCGACATGGATCGCTTCGTCGAGTTCACTCCCGCCACGCTCGAAGCGACGCGCATTCTCGGTCGCGACGCGCTGGCGCCGCTGTTCGACGTCGGCGTGCAGGTCAATTCCGACTACTTTCCCTTCCTCGATCTCGGCGCCGAACGCGCGCGCTTCCTCAATCGGGGGGCCACCGGCTTCAAGACGCTGGCCTCGCAGCGCTTCGATCTGACCGCCCCCTTCGTCGGCCGGCGCGCGCTCGCCGGCGAGTCCGCCGGCCCGATCGGTGCCGAAGTGCGCCTGGATACGCGAGCGCGTGGGGCGCGGCTTCGCGCCGCCCGCGACGCGGGAAGGCTCGACCAACTGATGGACGATCGGGGCGACGCCGACGCCGCGTATCGCCTGTCGCTGTGGGAGCAGCAGGTCGCCGGCGACAAGCCACCCGCCGATTGGCGACACTGGGTCGCCGATACACTCGTGGTCGAGGCCGATCTGCACGGCGGCGCCGCCGGCAACGCTGACGATGTCTTCTACGCGCAAGCACGCTCGTTCCTCGAGCGCGAGAATGCGCCGCCCCCGGCGCGCGAGGCGATCGCCTTCCTGGAGGGGTTGGCGCGTTGGGACTTCGCGGCGGTGTCGAGCGCCGCCGACCGCCTCCTCGTGCTCAACATGCAGGGAAGTCCCTGGTTGCCACCCGATCTTCTCCTCGACGGCGCGGTGGTGGCGAAGGTCCAGCTCGGCCAGAGGGAAGGCGCACGCGCCTTCTACGAGGCCCTTCGCGCCAAGGCCTATCGCGACCCGAATGACCTGCGCGCCCGCCTCCTCGACGCGTACACTGCGAAGAAGGACTGAGGGCGTTGGTCCCCGTACCGTACCGCCGACTCATGACTCATCATGACTCGTGACTCGTGACCAGCCCACGAGGACTCAGTCCTCAGTCTTCCTCAGTCCTCAGTCCTTCTTTGTGCTAGGACGCTGCCGGCGGATGCGGGAAGACGCGACAGAGCTGCGGGCTGGGCGGGCGTTCATGGCGACGGCGGTGGCGCTCGCACTGGCGTTGCTGCTGCAGATCGAGTGGCTCGAGTCGGCGAAACAGTTGTTCGTCTGGTTCTCGGGCATCTCGGTCGCGCTCGGCTTCGTCGCGTGGCTCTACGCCGCCCCGTGTTTGCGCGACACGAGCGAAGCGGCTGAGCCCGAGCCCGCGCCGCCGGAAATGCGTGTCGCACGCCTGCCCTCGGCGCTGTTGATCCTCTCCGTCGTCGCGCTGGCCGCTTCTCTTCTGCTCCTCTTCGTCGATCTGAAGTCGAGGGTTGGCGGCTGGCTCTGGCTGGCCGCGGTCGCAGGCGTGCTCTTGTCCGTCGCCTGGCTCGAGCGACGGCCGCGGGCGAAGACCGCGCCCGATCCAGCGCGCTGGCGTCGCGCGGCGATCGCGCTCGGCGTCGTCCTCTTCGCTCTCTTGCTGCGCACGTATCAGCTCGAGCACATTCCGGCCGATCTGGTCGACGACGAATCGCTCATCGCGGAGTGGGGTCTGGCGGCGTTGCACGGCGCGCCGATCTGGGAGGGCGCGACGGCGGAGCGCACGACGGTATTCCGCAAAGGTGGTGCTGCCGAGCCGCTGCCCGGGTGCGTCGTACACGCCGCCGTGATGCAGATCGCGGGCGAGAACACTTTCGGCCTGCGCTTCACCGCTTCGCTCGCGGGTGCGATCGGCGTCGGCCTTCTCTACCTCATCCTGCGCCACTTCCTCGGCACCGGAGCCTCGCTCGCCGGAGCTCTCCTGCTCGCGGTCTGCCACACGCATCTCTACTGGACGCGGTCGGGCATGACGCAGGCCCTGGTGACGGCCGCCGGCGCCGCGGTCATCCTGTTCACGCTGCGCGGCTTGCGCGCGCGCGGCTATCTCGACTGGCTTCTCGCCGGCACCTTCCTCGGCCTGGCGCAGCACTTCTACGAGGGTGGACGATTCCTGGTGCCGATTCTCGTGCCGTTCTTCCTCGTTCTCTTCGTCGGCCAGCGCGGCTTCGCACGCCGCCACTTCGTGCACGTGGCAGCGATGGCGCTCATCGCGACCGCGGTCTTCGCGCCGCTCGGCTTTTGGTACCTCGGCAACCCCGACTCGCTGCTGGCGATCACGCATGGTGCCTACATCCTCGAGCAACCGGACTATCTCGCCGACCGCTTTCCCGGCATGAGCACGGCACAGATCATTCTGGCGCAGCTGCGCCAGAGCCTCGAGGGCTTCACGGTCCACGGCGATCTCGGGACGTTCTATCCGATCTGGGTACCGCTGCTCGATCCGGTGGTGCGCGCGCTGATCCTGGTGGGCATCCTCGGCTTCACCCTGACGCCGCGCGCGCCTTACTTCCTGGTGAGCCTCTGGCTCTGGGTGCCGGTCGCCATCGCCTGCACCGTAACCACCAATCCGCCGCCGATGAGCCGGCTCATGCTGGCGCTGCCGTCGGTGTTCGCGGTTGCGGCAGCCGTTCTCGATCGTCTCGGGCGGCTCGCGACGCGCGGCTTCGGCGCCACTGGGGCGACCTTGGCGACGTTTCTCGGCGCCCTCCTCCTGGCCGGGGCGGCGCTGTGGAACATCGACATCTTCTTCGTTGAGTATCCGGCGCACTTCCCGGGCAACACGCTCACCGCCGCGTCGCGTCTCGCGGCCGAGACCGGCGATGCCTACAAGGCCTACTTCGTCGGTCCCGATCTCTCCTCGGGGGCGCCGACGGCGAGGTTTCTGGCGCACGCCGTCGTGCGCGAAGACGTCCAACCCGACGAGCTGCCGGTGCAGGATCGCGGCCGCCGCGGCGGTCTCTTTCTCATGCCGCCCGAGGCAGCGGAGGTCGTCGACCGGCTGCGCGAGCTGTACCCCGGCGGCCAGTTGAGCGAGCACCGCCGCCCGGACGGCGAGCTGCTTCTGCTCGCCTATCGGGTCGAGTTGGAAGAGTTACAGCGCGCGCTCGGCGCCGAAGCCGCGTGGCGTGATCCCGAGATGCGCTTCGGCTGGGCCGGCTCGAGAACCGACGAGTTCGGCGAGGCGCGCGCCCTCGCGGTCGGCGCCGACGGCACGATCTACGTCGCCGACGCCGGCAACCGGCGCGTCGCGGTCTTCGATCGCGACGGCCGCTTCGTGCGCAACATCGGCGCCGCCAGCAGCGGCAAGGGCAGCGTCGGGGAAGTCTCCGCGATTGCGGTCGAGCGCGACGGCAACCTGCTGACAATCGACCGCGCCAAGCGCTCGCTGAAACGCCTGCGCGGCGACGGCGAGCCGGTCGGGCGCCTCGGCAACGCCAGGATGTTCGACGATCCGGTATCGGTCGCCGTCGCGCCCGACGACACCATCGTCGTCCTCGACGCGGCGCGCTCTGCCGTGGTGCGCCTCTCTCCGCGCGGCGAGGAGATCGCCCGCGCCGGCGAGCTCGGCAGCGGCCCGGGGCAATTCGCCAACGCGCTCGCGGTGGCGGTCGGCGGCGACGGCCGCGTCTACGTCGCCGATTACGGCAACGGTCGGGTCCAGCGCCTCGCACCCGATCTCACCTACGAAACGGAGTGGCCGATCCCGCACGCCGAGGTTCGACCCGAGCAGATCCTCGCCGCCGACGGAGCGATCTATGTCGCCGACCCCGAGGGACACCGGGTGCAGCGCTTCACGCGCGACGGCGAGCAGGAGTTCGACGTCGGCGCGCCGGGAACCTCGTCGACACGGCTCGGCTGGCCGGTGGCCGTCGCGGTCGATCACAAGGGCGCCGTCTACGTGCTCGACAACGAGCGCGCCTCCGTCTACCGCTTCGACGTGCCCCTGAAACAGGACTGAGGACGAGCTCAGGACTGAGGGTTTCGTCTTCAGAGCGCGAAGCGAACGCCGGTGAGCTCCTCCGACACCCCCCACAGCCGGCGCGCCGCCTCGGTATCCTTGGCCGCGGCGCTGCATCCCACCAGGCGCGGGTGTCCCCAGAGCTCACCGAAGCTGTCGGGCCCGACGTACTCGCCGCCGTGGAGACTGGTCGCGGTCGCGGCGAAGACGGTCGGCAGGGCGCCCATCGTCGCGCTCTGCGAGAGGAGGTTGTTGCCGAGCTGCGCGAGGGACTCGAGAAAGGCGGAACCCTGCATGCGCGGGCCAGCCGCCTGCAAGTTGGTCGCGGCGTAGCCTGGATGACAGGCAACGGCGATGGCGTTCTTGCTCGCCGCGGCGAGACGCCGCTGCAGCTCGAAGGTGAAGAGCAGATTGGCGAGCTTGCTCTGGCCGTACGCGAGCCATTTCCGGTAGCCGCGCTCCCACTGCAGGTCGTCGAAGCGGATCCGCCCGGCGCGATGCGCGCCGCTGCTGACGTTGACGACGCGGGCGCCCGGCGTCGCCAGCAGTCGCTCGAGCAAGAGACCGGTGAGCGCGAAATGGCCGAGATGATTGGTGCCGAACTGCATCTCGAAGCCGTCGGCGGTGCGGCGATAGGGCAGTGCCATCACCCCGGCGTTGTTACAGAGAACGTCCAGGCGCTGGTGCCGTGCGCTGAAGTCCGCGGCGAAGCGCCGCACCGACTCGAGGCTGGCCAGGTCGAGGCTCCCGGTCTCGACCTTGCCGGCGCGATGCGCCGCGCTGATCGCGGCGGCAGCGCTCTTCGCCTTGCCCTCGTCGCGGCAGGCAAGGACGACGGTCGCACCCTTCCCCGCCAGCATCTTGGCGGCCTCGAGCCCGATGCCGCTGTTGCCGCCGGTCACGATGATCGTCTTGTCGTGCAGGTCGGGCATTTCCTCGGCAGTCCAGGGCATGTCGATTCCTCCTTCGGGTATTCGCTCCGCGGCGCGCTGCTGTTACCCTCGTGCGCGGCGCTCCAAACCTAACAGCCCGAGACGAGAATGTCGCTCCCCGACCTGATCCAGGCGCTCCTCGAGCCCTCCTTCTATCCGCACCGGCCGGCCGACGTAGAACTGCGACAGACGCACATCTCCTACGTCTTCCTCGCCGGCGCCGAGGTCTACAAGGTCAAGAAGCCGGTGCGACTCACCTTCCTCGACTTCACTACTCTCGAGCTGCGGCGGCACTTCTGCGCCGAGGAGGTGCGGCTCAATCGGCGCCTCGCCCCGGGCGTGTATCTCGGCGTCGTCGGCATTCGCCGCGAGGGCGACGGCTTTGGTCTGACGGAAGAGAGCGACCCCGAGGCGATCGAGTACGCCGTGCACATGCGCCGGCTGCCCGACGAGCGCACGCTCGAGCGCAGCCTGCTCCGCGGCGAGGTCGAGGCCCCCATCGTCGATCGGCTGGCAGCGCTGCTCGTCGACTTCCACCGCGGCGCCGAGGTGAGCGAGCGGATCACTGCCAATGGTACGCCGGCGGCGATCCTGCGCGTGCTGCAGGACAACTACGCCGGCGGCGAGCCTTTTCACGGGATCACCATCAGCGCCGAGGACGACGCCGCCATCGAGGCGTATGCACGCGACTTCCTGGCTCGCAACGAAGACCTCCTGCGACGGCGCCGCGAGCAGCAGCAGATCCGCGACGGTCACGCCGATCTGCGCGCCGAGCACGTCTATCTCACCGAGCCGCCGGTCATCGTCGACTGCGTCGAGTTCAAACCCGAGTTCCGCTGGTGTGACGTCGCTTCCGACCTCGCCTTCCTGGTGATGGATCTCGACTACAGCGGGCGCTCGGATCTCGCCACCCGTCTCGTCGAGCGCTATGGCGCGCTTGCCGGCGATGCGGAGGTCGCACGGCTGATTCCGTTCTACGCCTGCTACCGCGCCTACGTGCGCGGCAAGGTCGAGAGCCTGAAGAGCAGCGAGGAGGAAGTCGGCGAGAAGGAGCGCGACACCGCCCGTCAGAGCGCGCGACGCCACTTCGCTCTCTCCTATCGCTACACCTGGTCCGAGCGCCGCGCCGTGGTCGCGATCAGCGGTCTCAGCGGCACCGGCAAGTCGGTGCTGGCGCGCCGCATGGCGGAACGCACCGGCTACACCCACGTCAGCTCCGACGTCGTGCGCAAGCAGCTCGCCGGTCTGGCTCCGACCGAGCGCGCCGGCGGCGCGCGCCACAGCGATCTCTACTCCGGCCCGATGAGCCATCGCACCTACGACGCGCTCTTCGGCCTGGCAGGCGAGACCGTGCGCGAGCGCGGCGTCGTGCTCGACGCCACCTTCCAGCTGCGCCAGGGTCGCGACCGCGCCCGCGCGATCGCCGCCGCGGCGAAGGTGCCGTTCCTCCTGGTCGAGTGTCGCTGCGACGATGTCGTGGTGGGCCGCCGCCTCGCGGCGCGGGCGCGGCGCGGAGACGATCCCTCCGACGCCGACTGGCAGGTCTATCTCGAGCAGAAGCGACGCTTCGAGGGCTTTGGCACCGACGAGAACCGCCTCGTGCTCGACACCGCGGGCGACGTCGACGCCCTGGTCCGCACAATCGAGCGCGAGCTGCGAGGGCTGGAGGGCGGCGGCCCGCCTACAGCAGCGCGGCGAAGTTCTCGCGCATGATGCGGCGCACGTCGGCCTCGCCCAGGCCTTCGAGCTCGTCGGCGAATTCGAGCGGCTGCGCCAGGCCCTCGGGGTGAGGATAGTCCGAGCCGCAGAGGACGTGCTCGACGCCGATCTGGCGGGTCAATCCGACGACGTCGTCTTCGTAGAACGGCGACACCCACACGTTCTGGCGGAATGTCTCGCTCGGTTTGAGCGGCGGCATGCCGAAGCGCCACATGTCCTTGCTGTAGAGGCGCGCGATGTGGTCGAGCTTGCGCACCATACCCGTCACCCAGCTCGAGCCGTACTCGACGCTCAGCACCTTGAGGCGCGGGAAACGGCCGAAGAGATTGTCGGCGATGAGGGCGGTGAGCGTGTCGACGATCGGCCGCTCGGTGAACGAGAGCGCCATCTCCATCAGGGAGTGACGGTGTGACGGCGGATGCGAGCGCAGCCCCCACGGCGTGTTGTACATCTCGCTGAAGGGCGTGCGACCAATGTGGTAGACGACATTGAGCCCGGCTTCCTCGCAACGCGCCCAGAACGGATCGAAGTACGGGTCGGCAGGCGCGCGGCCGGCGAAGGGGCCGGCGGTGAGGATGGCGAAGCGGGCGCCGCGGGCGAGCAATCGCTCGAGCTCGACGATCCCCTGCTCGAGATCGAAGAGCGACAGCAGCGCGGCGCCGTAGACGCGGCCGTCGCCGCCGTAGCCCCAATCCTCCTCGAGCCAGCGGTTGAAGGCGCGCAGGCTCGGGTAGAGGACCTCGGGCGTCTCGCGCAACTGGGTCTCGACGCCGACGCCGGCCGTCGGCAGCATCAGGCATTTCTCGACCCGTTGCCGATCCATCACCGCCAGCCGAGCGCTGTGGTCGACGAACTCCGGAACCGCAAGGGCGTTGATCGGCTCGAGGCTCGGGCTGCCGCCCTCGTCCGTCTCACCGCGCAGGAAGGCCTTCATGATCCCCGGCGGTCCGACGCTGTCGCCGGCGCCGACGCTGAAGAAATGGCAGCGCGCGTCGCCGATGTACATCCGCCCTGGCCCCGGACCGTTGCGCTCCACGCGCACGGTGCGCGCCTTGAAGCGCTGCTCGATATGGCGCGTGAAGCAGTCGTCGGGCTCGTAATAGTGGTTGTCGGCGTCGTGAATCGCGTAGCTCAGCGGGGACATTGGGCATGCACTAGCGCAGCGGCGCGGATAGGGACAGCCGGTTCTTGCTGGTCGTCCAGCGACCCTCAGGCGTCCCAGTACGGCTTCGGTCCGAAGCGCGCGGCGAGAAATTCGACGAAGACGCGCACCTTGGGCGAGACGTGACGGGTGTGCGGATAGATCGCCCAGACCGAGAGACGGCGGGCCTCGAAGCGCTGCAGAACGGGGCGCAACAAGCCGGCGCGCAGGTCGGGGCCGACGATGAAGGTCGGGAGCTGAGCCAGCCCGAGCCCGGCGCGCGCCGCCGCCTGCAGCGCATCGCCATTGTTGGACTGGAAGTCGCCGGACACCGGCACCAGGTCACGCCCGCGCTGACCCTGCAGCCGCCACGAGTCTCGTGTCGAGAGATAGGTGTAGTGCAGACAGTTGTGCTCGCGCAGATCAGCCGGCCGTCGCGGCGTGCCGCGGCGCTCGAGGTAGCTCGGCGCGCCGCAGACGACGAGGCGAGCCGGCGCCAGCCGGCGCGCGATCAGGGTCGAATCGGCCAGCTCGGCGATGCGAATGCCGAGGTCGAAGCCGCCCTCGACCAGATCGAGCTGGCGATCGTTCAGGGTCAGGTCGAGGCGGATGTCCGGATACGCCTGCAGGAACTCCGCCACCGCCGGCGCCAGGTGCAGCTGCCCGAAGCTCATCGGCGCGTTGACGCGCAGCAGACCGCGCGGCGTGCCGCGCATCTCGCTCACCGCCTGCTCCGCCTCCTCGGCTTCGGCAACGATGCGCTGGCAGCGCTCGTAGAAGATCGCGCCGACCTCGGTGAGCGTCAGCCGGCGCGTCGTGCGGTTCAGCAGCCGCGCCCCGAGCTTCTCCTCGAGCGCGGCGATGTGCTTGCTGACACTCGACTTCGATAGGCGGAAGTGCTGCGCCGTGGCGGAGAAGCTGCGGCTGTCGACGACGTGCGCAAAGAGAGCCATCGCGGTCAGGCGGTCCATGAGCCTTCCTCCGTTTCAGTTCCGGAAACTCTGTTTTCGCAAGTTTCGCCGTTGTCAACCTCACGGCCTAGGCTACAGACGGAGCAAACAGGGCGCAGGTGGAGAAGGATCGGCGACCGCCGCGGGCCGGCTTGTCGGACGAGCGAATCGTCGCGCGCGTGCGCGCGGGCGAGCCCAAACTGTTCGAGGTGATCATGCGCCGCCACGCGCCGCGGCTGCAGCGCGCCGCGCATGCCATCGTCCGTGACGCCGCAGAAGCCGAGGACGTGGCGCAGGACGCGTTGGTGCGCGCCTACGCGCATCTCCACCAGTTCAAGGGCGAGGCGCGGCTGGCCACCTGGCTCACCAGCATCGCGGTACACGAGGCGCTGGCGCGCAACCGCCGGCGCGGGCGGCTCGACGAGCTGCGCCGGCAGATCCCGCTCTTCACCGCACCGGCGCGCGGTCCCGAGCAGGAGTTGGCGGCGCGCGAGGTCGGGGCCCGCCTGCATCGCGCCGTGCGCGCCCTGCCGCCGCGCCTGCGGCGGGCCCTCCTGCTGCGCACCGTCGCCGGACTGAGCACGGCCGAGACCGCTGCGCGCCTCGCCATTCCGGAGGACACCGTGAAGACGCACCTCTTCCGCGCCCGCGAGCGCCTGCGCCGCGCCTTTCGAGGCTGAACAGAGAGGGGAGACAGCCTCCTGGCTTCCGGCTCCCGACTCGGGCACACAGCGCACTGTGCGCCGCCTCGCCCCCCGCATCGCGGTCGTGCTCGTCCTGCTCTCTCCGCCGGCGGCGCTGGCGTGGGGCCGCAGCGGGCATCGCATCATCGCGACTCTCGCCTCGCAGCGTCTGACGCCGGCGGCGCGAACACAGGTGGAGGCGCTGCTCGCCGGCAATCCGGACGGCAGGTCGCTCGCGGCCGTGTCGATGTGGGCCGACCGCGTGAAATACGGCGCGCATCCCGAGACCTACAACTGGCACTTCGTCGACATTCCGCTGTCGCGCGACAACTACGATCCCGGGCGCGACTGTCCCTACGTGCCGGGCAAGGGCGACTGCGTCGTCGCCGCGCTCGCGCGCATGCGCGACGTGCTCGCCGATCCGAGCCGCCGGCGACGCGATCGCGTCGAAGCGCTCGAGTTCGTCGTCCATCTCACCGGCGACCTGCACCAACCGTTGCATGTCGCCGAGCGCGACCACGACAAGGGCGCCAACTCCGTCAAGGTCGTCTGGTTCGGCGCGCGGGAGCGCCGCAGCCAGGGGCAGCGACAAGCGTGGACCTTGCACGCGGTCTGGGACGACGGACTCATCGCCGCGGCCCAGCGCAGCGACATGCAGTACGTCGTCCACCTGAACGGCTGGCTGGCCGCGCGCGACGAGGCGGCGCTGCGGCAGGGTTCACCCGTCGCCTGGACACTCGAAGCGCACGCGCTGGCGCGGTCGCAGGCCTACCGCGACACCGACGGCAAGAGCATCCCGCCGAGCGGAGCACGCCTCGGACGCGCCTACTACGAAGCCCGCATCGACGCCGTCGACGCCCAGCTCGCACGCGCCGGAGTCCGACTCGCCCGCTTGCTCAACGAAGCGCTGAAGTAGCTCTCTTGCTCCTCCCGCAAACCGTCGGATAAGAACGGGAGGAGAGGTGGTTCTTGAACCGCGATCAACTGAAGCAGCGTTTGAAGGTGATGCTCATCGAGGGCCTGCGCCTGGAGGACAAGCGACCCGAGGACATCGCGGACGCAGAACCGATCTTCGTCGAGGGTCTCGGCCTCGACTCGATCGACGCCCTGGAGCTGGTGGTTTTGGTCGAAGAGCACTTTCACGTCGGCATCCCCGATGAAGAAGTGGGCAAGGCGGCTTTCGCTTCGATCGACGCGCTCGCCGATTTCATCCTCGCCAATCCCGCTGCGGCCTCGCCGCAGCCGTAGCGGTGCGAATGGGCAGAGCCCTCTCGGCTCTCGCCGCCATTCTGCTCGGCGCCACCGCTGCCGAGGCTGCCGCTTGCGCGACTACCGACGCCTGCCTCGCCGCCGTGCGCGAGGCGCAGCGGAACCTGGAATCGATGACGGCCGACTTCGTGCAAGTGAAATACGTGCAACTGCTCGACGAGCCGGTCACCTCGCGCGGCAAGCTCTCCTTCCGGCGACCGGATCGGATGCGCCTCGAGATCGAGGAACCGGTGCGCTCGACCGTGCTGATCCGCGGCCGCGAGATCCACATCCCCGGCGTGTCGGAGTCGGATCGCCGCGCCATGGCAGCGGCTCCCGCAGCGGCGATGTTCACGCAACTCGGGGCGGTCTTCACCGGGGACACCGAGAAGCTGGGCGCCGGGTTCGACGTCACCGCCGCCGGCGCCGGCGATGATGTCGAGGTGACGCTGGTGCCGCGCCCCGAGTCGTGGCGCACCGTCTGGCGCCGCATGCAGATCACCTTTGGCGGCAGCGATCTGATGGCGCGGCAGATCCGTCTCGACGACGCTCTGGGCGACCGCCTCGAGATCAGGCTGCAGAACGTGAAGCGCAACGTCGACCTGCCCGAATCGACGTTCGCGCCGGAGGGAGGGCCCGCGAGTTGAATCCGCTCGAGCGGCTGCCGCACCGCCCGCCCTTCCTCATGCTCGATCGCGTGCTCCTGCTCGAACCCGGAGCGTGGGCGGCGGCGGTGAAGAACGTCGCCTATGACGACGCGCACACGGCGGCCGACGGCGGCTGGCCATCCGTCCTCCTGGCTGAGATGATGGCGCAGACAGCGGGTCTCGCGGCGGGCGGGGGCGGCGGCAACGCCCTCGTCGCCAAGCTCGATCGCTTTCGCTGCCGCGGCCGCGTCGCGGCCGGCGATCGTCTGCTCGCGTCGGCGCGCGTCGTCCGCCGCCTCGGCGCGAGTGTCATCGTGCGCAGCAGCGTGCGCGTCAACGGACGGCGCTGCGCCGCGGCGGAGATCGTGCTGCGTTTCGTGTAGGCGGCGATGACTCTTGTCGCAAGCACCGCGGGAGCGCGCGCCGCTGCTCGCAAGCTCGACCCACCGAAGATGGGGTTCGCGCCGGCGACGATCGCGCTCTTGCTCGCGGCGTGCAGCACCGCGGCACCGACGCTCCCGGCGCTGCCGGCGTGCGGCGAGACGCCAGCGGAGGTGCTCGCCTGCGCGCGCGCGCGCGAGGATGCGGTGGCCTCGATGCGAGCCCGCTTCAAGGCAACGATGCAGCGCGACGGCGAGAGCAACGCGACCACGGGCGTCCTGGTCGTGTCGAAGCCGGATCGCTTCCGCCTGCGCCTGATGTTGCCCTTCGGCCTCACCGTCTTCGACGGCGTCAAGAACGGCACAACCCTGCAAATGTCGCTGCCGCTTCAGGGAGGAACCGTGCAGCCCGGCAACGGCGTGCCGACGCCCTTCCTCGCGGCCGACCTCGAAGAGGCTTTCCTGCGCGGCAGTTACGCCTTCCCCGGCACCTGCGAGGCCGCACGCGAGGAGGAGGGCGATGCGGTCGTCGTCCGCTGTCACGACGCCGACGGGGCGCTGCGCCGCGTCCTCCACCTCGATCCGACTAGGGCGACGATCCGCGACGAGATCAGCTACGAGGCTGGCGCAGTGCGGATGACGCTCCGTTACGACGACTACCGGCCGATCGCGCCCGGCATCGTCATGCCGTACTCCATTCGCCTCGGTCAGCCGACGCGGCGGATCACGCTCGCGATCGAGATCGAGCGCTACGAGATCAACCCCTCGCTGCCCGACGCGTTGTTCCAGCCCGTCACCGGCTGACGCATGCCCTGGAACGTTCGCTGGACCGCCTTCGTCGAACGCCACTACCGCGGCATTCTGCTCGGCTCGGCGGCGCTGGCGGCGCTCTGCATGCTGTCGCTGACGCGGCTGCGCCTCGACATCGACGTCTTCAACATGTTGCCGCGGGGCGCGTCGGCTTTCGACGACTTCAAGTCGTTCGTGCGCGACTTCGGCGAGCTGAACCAGCTCGTGGTGCTGCTCGACGGCGCCGACCTGCTTCATCTCGAGCGCTTCGCCGACGAGATGGCAAATCGACTGCGCCAGGCCGAAACCGTGCAGCAGGTGCAGTCGCACGTCGACGTCGACGCGTTGCGCCGCGGCCTGTTCGCCCGCCATCTCTACGTGTACATCCCGGAAGCGAAGTACGCCGAGATCGCCGCGCGCCTGACGTCCGAGGCGATCGAGACCCAGGTGAAGGTGAACCGCGCCATCCTCAGCGCTCCCTTCGATCTCACCGCGGCGCGCGCGATCGCGGATGATCCTCTCGGCTTCCAGCGCCTCGCGGCCGGCTCGCTCGCGGACGCCTACGGTGGGGTCGCGCCGGAGATGAGCAGCGGCTACTTCAGCGCCGCCGACGACCGCGCGCTCGTGTTCTTCGTGCGCCCGCGCGCGTCGGGCTTCGACGTCGCCTTCAGCGAGCGTCTGCTGCGCGAGGCGCACGCAGCGGCAGAGGGCGCTCGCAGCGCACTCGATGAGGCGAGCGGCATCCGCGTCGCCTACACCGGCAGCTATGTCTACGCCCTCGAGGACGCCGGCACCCTGCAGGGGGACATCGCTCGCTACACCGTGCTCGCCCTGGTCGCCGTGCTCGCCATCTTCTACGCCGGCTATCGCGACCTGCGCATCCTGCCGTTCGTCGCCTACCCGCTGTTGCTGACGACGCTCGTCACCTTCGCACTGTCGTTGCTTCTGTTTCGCGAGCTGAACGCGGTGTCGCTCTGCTTCGCCGCGATTCTCTACGGTCTCGCCGTCGACTCGATGATCTACTATTACTGCCGCCTGCTCGAGGAGCGCGGCGCCGGGCCCGATCTCGCCGCCGCCGTGGCCCGCACTCTCGGCGGGCTCGGGCTGCCGGACTTCACCTCGTCGGCGACCACGGCCGCCGCCTTCCTCGCCATCGGCCTCTCCGTCCTCACCGCGGTGAGCCAGTTCGGAATCCTCACGGCGGTGGGGATGATGGTGTCGACGACGTCCTTCTTCGTCCTCTACCCCGCCATGACCTTTGCGCTGCGGAAGCGGATCGTCGCCGCGGCCGCAGCGCCGGAGACGACTCGTCTCGAGCGCCTCGCACGCGCGACCGAGCGACACGCCGTCGGCGTCACCGTCGCCGCCGCGGCCGTCGCCCTGGTCGCGCTCTACCTCGCTGCGGGCGTGGAGCTCGACGTCGCTCTGGATCGGCTCCGTCCCTCGGATTCGGAGGCGGTGCGGGTACAGGACGAGATTGCCCACCGCTTCGGCGCCCACCAAGCCTCCGCCGCGGTCGTCGTACGCCGCGGCGATCTCGACGAGGCCTTGACCGTCGCCGAGACCCTCGCGGCCAAGCTGCGCTCGTACGGCGAGGCCGTCGACGGAGCGCCGTCGGTCGCGTCGGTGCAGAGCATCGAGGGAGCACTGCCCTCGGCATCGACGCAGCGGGCGCGCTTGCGCCGCTTCAACGAGTTACCGCGAAGAGAGGCGGCCGAGGATCTGCGCGCCGCGCTCGCGCGCAACGGCTTCGCCGGCGACAAGTTCACCGGCTTTCTCGATGCCTTCGCGCGACCGCGCGACGATGCCGAACTGATCCGCTACGGCGATCCGGATCTCGCTCCGCTGGCGTCGCTGATCCACCATCATGTGCAGGCGCACGGCGGCGAGTTCATCGTCGCCACCTACTTCGAGGCAGCTCCGGGAGTGACGGTGCGCACCGTTGCCGAGCGGCTCCATGCCGACCTCCATGATACCGTCTTCTCGGTGGCGTCGCGCGCGCTGCTCGAGGACGAGCTCGCCTCGGTGCTCCGGCGTGAGCTGTTCTGGTTCTGCGTCTTCGGCGTCGCCGGCAATCTGCTTCTCCTCTGGATCGCGTTCCGCCGTGTGCGCACCGCCGTCGCCGTGCTGGCGCCCACCGCGCTGGTAGTCGTCGGGCTCTACGCCGGCATGTCGGTCGCGGGCGTGCCGCTCGATCCGGTGAACCTGATCGTCACCCCGCTCCTCTTCGGCGTCGGCGTCGACTACGGCGTCTACATCGCGGCGCGCTCGCGCGAGATCGGCGAGGTGCCGCGGGCGCTGCGCTTCTCGGGCCGGCCGCTCGTGCTCTCCGCCCTCAGCACCGTCGCCGGCTTCGGCCTGCTGGCGCTCTCGCACTATCCGTTTCTCGCCAGCATGGGGCTGCTCGCCGGCATCGGCCTCAGCCTCTGCGTCGTCCTCTCGCTCGTGCTCCTGCCCGCGCTGCTCGCGATCACACGGGCCCCTTGAATTCAGCCGGCAGAGCCCGTAGCGAGGTCAGAGTACGATGGATGCGATCCGACGGACTTTCGGCCGCGGTGAGAGCCGCGCCGACGTTTTGCGCGAGGCGATCGAGCGGGCGCGGCGCAGTCCGTTCTACGCCGAGCATCTCGCCGAGCTTCGCTACACCGGCGACCTGACCCGCCTGCCGCTGACGACGAAGGAGCATCTGCGCGACGCGAGCCCGTTCGGCATGCTGGCGGTGCCGGCGGCGAAGGCGTGGCACTACCACGAGTCGAGCGGCACCACCGGCGAACCGATCTCGACCTGGTGCGGCCTCGAGGAACTGCGGCGCATGGCCGCGATCGTCGTACGCATGGTACCCGAGCTCAAGCACGACACGGTGCTGCTCAACCGCTTCCCGCTGTTCGCCCCCGTGTCCTTCGTCTTCGAGGAAGCGATGCGCCTCGCCGGCGCGTGCCACATCGCCGCCGGCAACATGACGTGGGACGTCCCCTTCGATCGGGCCTTCGGCTTCATCCGCCGCCTCGGGGTGACGGCGATGTCAGTGCTGCCGCTCGAGCCGATCCTGCTGCGTGAAGTGGCGCTGCTGCAGGGGCTCGATCTGGCGCGCGAGGCGGCCGCGCTCGAGGTCATCTTCGCCGGCGGGGCGGTGTTGCCACCGGGCATGCGGCGCGTGATCGAGAAGGACTGGAACGCGCGCGTCGTCGAGATCTACGGCTCGAACGAGACCATGCTGATGGGCGTCGGGTGCCGCCAGGGTCGCCTGCATCTCTGCACCGAGCTGCTCGAGTTCGAGGTGCTCGACCCGCTCACGCACGCGCCGGTCGCGGTCGGCGAGCCCGGCATCCTCACGATCACCAGCCTCGTGCACGAGGCGATGCCGTTGGTCCGCTACGTGACCGGCGACTACGTGCGCCTCACCGGCGAGTCTTGCGAGTGCGGCGAGAGCGGCCCCGTGGCACAAGTGTTCGGGCGCCACGACGAGAGGATCGAGATGGGCGGCCGACAAACGACGGCGTATGCCGTTCTCGACGCCGCCTACGACTTCGTCGACCGCTTCGGCTCGCGCGCGTTCTTCGTCATCGTGCGCCAACAGGGCCTGCATCTGCTCCTCGAGGTGCCCGATCCCGAGCGGGCGTCGGATCGCGATGCGGAGCGGCATCTGGCCGAGCGCATTGGTGTACCGGTCACCATCGAGTATCTGAGACACAACGAGGTGCTCGACCGCACCGCGATGTTCCGCGGACCGAAGATCTACAAGCCGAGCCAGATCGCCGACTGGCGCGGTGCGGTGCGCAAGCCGATCACGATCATGGAGGCGCTGCTCGAGTGGCCGCGCTTCGACGCGAAGACCTTGTGGCACCTGGTTCTGCGCCAGATCCGCAATGCGCGGCGGCGGCGCCGCTTGGCGAAGGAAGAGCAGAACTCGTAAGTGGTTGCACCCGCGCGCAACGGCGGCGGCCGCACCGAGGCGGCGGGGCGCGTGGCCGTCCTCCTCCACCCGCACGGAGCCGCGGCGGCACCGCAGGCATGGGCGCGCACCTTCGACGCGCTGCAAGCCGCGGTCGGCAGCGTGACATTGGTCGCGACCCACGGCGACGGCAGCGACCGCGAACGCATCGCGGCGCTCTTGCGCGACGAACCGATCGACGCGCTCGCGGCGGCGGGCGGAGATGGAACCGTGAACGCCGCATTGGCGGCGATTCTCGCGAGTCCGCGGCCGCCGGCCCTGGCATTCCTGCCGCTCGGCACGGGGGACATGATCGCGCGCTCGCTCGGTTTGGCGTCGCTGCGCGGCGGCGGCGAGCGCGCCGTGACTCTGGCGGTCGGAGCAATCGCGGCCGGACAGCGGCGGCGCATCGATGTCGGCGTCGCCAACGGGCACCCGTTCGCCGCTTCCTTCGCCTTCGGCATCGACGCCGAGATCCTGGCACTCCGCAATCGCTTGCGGCGGCGTCTCGGCTTCGCGGGTGAAGCGGGCGGTTACGTGCTCTATCTCACCAGCTGCGCCCTGCGCGTAATGGCGCAGCGCGGCGAGATGGTGCGCGTCATGTACGACGGAGCCGGCAGCGAGCGCCGCCACTACAATCTCAACGTCATGAATGCGCCCCTCTACGCCGGCGAGTTCCGCTTCGACGGCGCCAACGATCTCGCTGACGGCCTGCTCGACGTGCACGCCGTCGCCGGCGCGCTCGAGTACCTCGCCGAGTACCCGCGCGCCTGGCGACGCCACGTGCACTTCGAGCGCGGCGACCCGGTCGAGCCGAGCCCACTGTTGCGGCGGGTGCGCGAGGTCGCCGTCGATCTCTCCCGCCCGGTGCCGGCGCAGATCGACGGCGAAGAATTTCCGCCCGCGGCATCGTTCCGCATCAACGTCCTTCCGCGGGCGGTCACTGTCTGCGTCCCCTTCGCGGTCGCTGGTCGCTAGTCGCTGGTCCCGCGTCCAAAGTGCGTGCAAAGTAGCGCTTCACCACACCCGAAAAATGAGCCCGAGAACGACGAAGATGATGCGCACGGTGTCGATGAAGGGGCGGAAGTGGCTGACGCGCTCGGCGATCGGCGGGTTGTAGACACGCACCGGCACGGGGACGAAAG